>OGPO01001131.1_pt1 | contig 18448 bp, 20 predicted proteins | sample 1553041 | NCBI WGS metagenome assembly OGPO01 (sample SAMEA2580281, study PRJEB22360) | human gut metagenome | biome: human gut; feature: human-associated habitat; material: faeces | place: Denmark | collected 2008/2010 | reverse complement strand
TCCAAGATCAATGTCTTTGAGTTTTGTCTGAGCTTTTGCCAGGAATCCTTCCAAACCGCCTCTTGCGGATGCTACAATTCCGACTTTTGCCACATCTCCTTCGATAAGGGCGTTGGTTGCCTGTGTCGTACTGTGAGCGACGAACACTACATCCTTCGGATCAATATTATTTTCTTTCAGACAGTTTTCAAATGCCTGCACAACTCCGGCCGCCACACCCTTTTCATCATCGTGCGTCGTCTTGACAGAGGACTTTCCGATGATCTGCTGGGTAGCATTGTCGATTGCCACTGCTTTTGTATGTGTACCACCGACGTCAATTCCCATTCTGACTTTTCTTCTTTCCATATTTGTGATTCCTCCATCCATGATCCTAACCGAACATCAAGTAAACCATTGCCTGAAGGATGATGCAGATCATCCATCCGGATACTGCACTGAGCTTCAGGAAATCCTTTGTAGCAACCTTCGTGTAGTTTACACCCCATACGATCCAAGACTGTGTAATACAGCAGGATACATTCATAACCGTACTAGGTATGATAATCAGCGGCGCAAGGTATGCTGTGGAAAATCCGATTCCTTTCAGAATACCAAGTGTTGCCGCGCCGCATCCGAATAAGGTGAGCGGCCCACGAAACATTCCGATCGGAGCCAGAACCGCAAATACAATACTGATGACCAGCGTATTGTTCGGGATAATTCCTCCAAGCAAAGCGTTGAAATACGGGACACAGAGTTCTGCCGCCTTGTTAAAGATCGGAAGTACGAGCAGAAATCCTACCAGCGGAGCGGTATCTACCACGCCGTCGAAGAAATCTTTATTAATCATCCGGCAGGTCTGCCCCCAATTCTTGATCTTCTTGCAGGTAACGAGTGCGTAAAGACTTCCGATAATAAATCCAAGGATAATCGGAACTTTGAACACAATCAAAAGCACAACCGGGATAATCGGGGAAATCAAAGAGATTCCCGGAGCATTATCCCCTCTTCTGTTCTTCTTTACCGGAACGGTTGCCGCCCAGGTATGTACTTTTTTCTGCCTGGATAGTACCAATACCATCACGATAATAAATGCCACCTGAATGAGAAGTGCATAGATCCCCCAGGATGTATGCTGTTCATAAGAATAGAGTGTCTTTCCATTTTCATCAAGGAAGAATGCAGAGTACTGTCCGTATAGTACCGGGTTGACAAACATTCCGGCGCCGACGCTCATCATAAACGCACAGGTTGCAAGTACCTTCGGGATTCCAAGGGACATGAAAATGGGAAGTACAATAACTCCGATTGCTACGACTGCTCCTGCCCCGAATATAGAGGAGAAGCATGCGGTTGTCACGACACAAAGCAGAATACAGGTCAGTGCCGGTTTGTCTCCGCCAAGCTCTGTCGTTGTACGAATCAGGGTAGAAGCGATTCCCGTGTTCATCAGGACACGTCCGAACCATGCGCCAAAGATGACGTTTACAAGTGTCGCTCCCCATCCTTCCGGACCACTCTGAAACGTCTTTTCCAGTGCCTCAATCCAGGTAATACTTACCGCATCTTTATTAGCCGCAATGAAATCCGGGTTGGTAGCGAATGTATTTCCGATCATTGGGAGTACTGTCCAGATGACGCCCATCACGAAAATGCCTAGCATTAGATTTCCTCCGCGTACTGCATAAACAACCAGTCCGAAGAAGGAAACCAATAACAAAATTCCAATTACATATTCCATAAATGCCTCCTGTTATTCTTTTGTTTTCTTTTCCTATCCGTTCTCTCTTTCTAAAAGCGCTTTCATATTTTCGATTATATCGTTTATACAAATAAAGTCAATATTATCACTCGTTTTCTCAGCATTTTGTCATTTTACATAATTTAATTATTAATTTTTTGTAAAAATTTTTGAACTTCTTTTTCCAAAGATGTGAAAGCGCTTTCATATTTATTGTTCAAAATAACCGAAGGCAAAGAAAATCACGGGACGGTCAAGGCCGTCCCGCGATTTTCTTCCTGTCAGTTTACTTTTGCTCAGATTCTGAATTTAAGTATTTTTACTAAAAGATACCAGCCCTGCGGTATACTTCCTCGATAAATGCTTTCTTCTCCTTCACTGCCACGAGCACGTCATCACCAGATGAAGTGTGGACGTAGATCCGGTCAAAAGACATTGCGAGAGAAGAAAGCGGATTATGCGTCTCTTCCAAAAGCTCAATGTTACTATAGCGGATCCGCTTTTTGATAAGACCAAATACAATCAAAAGTTCCTGCTCTCCAAGAAGAATATAGTTCCTGAAACACATCGGCACCATCAGAAGATCCACTATAACAAGTACCATCAGTACAATGATGATCTCTATCATACTTTCCTTTCCCTGATTTAAACTTGAAAAAACGGCCCAGAGCATCATGACATTGACAAAAATGACCAATGCCCGCGCCCACAGATCCACTTTCCCCTGGAATTTCATGTCCGGAATTCCATGAGTGTCGTCCTCCCGTACCGGTCTTTTTTTCTCCTTTGCGTACCCTGTTCTGTTCCGAAATTCTTCCATCCTTTTAGCATCATGCTTCTGGCTGATTACAATCACCGCCATCAAAACCGCCACCAACACAAAGGCTACTGCAATAAAATATTTTCCCAGCTTTCCAAACCCGATTGTACCGACGGTAATCCATCCGAAAATAACCGCGATCACAGGTCCGGTGAGGACAATACAGTTCCGATTTATCATCACCGGTAATCCTGTCTTGATCGTAGACTTTACCGCCTGATGAAGCGCCACCTGGTCTATGAGCATCACGACCACTTGGACAAGAAACGGTCCCAAAATACTCGTTTTCCCTCCCCATGCATCCGGCTGTCCAAACAGCCCATAGTGGGTCGGGACGATGTCCGGGATCCGGCTCCACATGGCTGCCAGATAGACGCCCACCCCGATGGTAATAACCCACATGACAAGCGATGCCACAATCTCTATTTTTCTGTAATGTCTGAATGTCGTCATAATGGATCCCTCCTTTTATTTGATATAGAATCCGACACAGTTCATCTCTGTATCAAAAGAAATCGTAAACTGTGCCTTACCCTCCTCGAATTTTGCTATGACAATAGCAAGCGCGTATTCGGTTCCCGTATCCTTGTCTTTCTGACTGCTGACATTGGTGCCGTTAATCTTTTCAAACTCTCCCAGCGGCTCGATAGTTCCCTCGATCCCGGCAGTAATCTGCTCCTCTGTGACCTGCGCCTTTAACAGATCGCTTAATAAACCGTACGCCTCGCTGATTTTACCGGTACACGAAAGGGTCGCGATCTTTTCCGCCTGCTTTTCCACCTGGTTTTCGTCAAATTTGTCGGAAAGTCTGGATGTGCATCCAACGGCCAGAAATGCCGTCAAAACGAACACCAGAACGATTCCCAAAATCGGTTTGATTGTTCTCATACTTCTTCCCTTCTTTCTACTATTGGTATGGTAATACTCGTCTGATAACCTTCCTGGATACGGCTGACCTGCATTGTCCCGCCATAGGCTTCCACCACATGACGGACATTAACGAGCCCCAGTCCTGCATGGCCTTTTCTCGTCTTCGGCTTTGCCGGACAGGAGTTCCTCAGACAGATCACAAGGAATTCCCTTGCCTTCTCCACCTTGAGGAAAAGATACCGCTCATCTTTTGTATCAGCGATCGCCTCTCTTGCATTATCCAGCAAGTTGGTAAAAATCGTCGTCACGTCAATAGCCTTCAGAAACGAAAGATCCGCCGTCCCGATCTCAATGTGGAGTCTTGCTCCCTTCATCTCCTGCATATTCAGCTTCTCATTGAGAATCAGGTTCAGCATCCGGTGATCTGTATATGTGACCCTCTCCAGGCTTCTCAGCATCCCGCCAATATCCTGGCAGTAAGCGTCCGCCGCTTCCAGATCTCCTGAATGGTACAGCTCTCCTATCATCTGGATGTGATTTTTCACATCGTGGATGACTTTGCGGGATGCCTGGTACTTTTCCTCCAGCTCCTGATATTGGTGCATCATCATCTGACGTTGCTGCTCATAGAGCTTCAAGCCTAAATTTTTCTTCTGCTGCTCCATCATGTAGCCAAACAGATAGGTCACCAGCAGATGCAGTAGAACAATCCCAAAAGCGATCACAGCAATGCTGCTGTATCCATAGATGAGCATCAGAGTGTCCCCTCCAAGATAGAGCCCGAAAAGAAGTCCCAGCATCAGGAACGGAAACACGAGAAAAATCATCGTCTGCCCCTTTGTCAGGAGCACCTGGTCCTTTCCCCGGAAAACCTTTACAAAGTATCGTGAGATTAGAATGTACTCTGCAGCCAGAATCAGATAAATCGCTGAGCGCCATAGAAAATACCATTCTCCGACTTTCATCGCTACAGCGGAACCAAATCCGAACCACAGAAGCTGTAAAAGCAGTGTAAAGATCAGATAACTCCCGAAGACCGCCATGGCGAACAGCAGCGTCTCCACAATCCCCGTCCTGCTCCGCTGATAGGCTCCCACAGACAAAATGATTAAAATTACCATTCCTGTCCCCGCGTAAAGGAGCGCATGTTCCTGCCAAAGCGAGAGTACCGAGCTTAAAAACAGAAGAAGCACTGTAAGTGCCCTAAACATCCCCGGGATTTCATCCGCCCTGTGGTTTCGTTTCAGGAAATACCACGCCGCATAGCTGTAACCTGTACAGTAAGCCGCTCCTGACAGACCGAGGATCGCCCGTTCCAACATTGTATATCCAATTTCCATTTCCTTTCCCTCACATTCGTCCCGCCAGAAAGAGACCCAACTCCTCCCGGAAGCTCTTCCCTTTTTTCTGGGACAGTGGAACAATGCTTCCGTCCATCAGTGTGATATCATAACCCCGTATCCCCCGGACCTGATCCAGATTGACCCCAAAGCTCTTGTGTGGCATCGCAAAGCCGTAAGGGCGCATCTTTTCCAGACATTCGCTGATTTTCTCCTGTTGTTCATAGACTCCCTCCCGTGTATGCACCTGAAGCATCCGGGAAGTATATTCAAAATAGTAAATATCCTCCACCGCAATCCGGATCCGCCCTGCCTTTGTGAACAGTTCTGCCATGGGACGCTCACTTTCCTTTTCCATATATTCCCTTGCCTCCTTGAGCTGCCGCTTGATGTCCGGCTCCTTGACCGGCTTTAAGAGATAGCCAAACGCATGGACACCGAAAGCATATCCGGCGAAACCACCGTAATTTGTAATATAGATGATTTTCACCTTTTTATCACTCTTCCTGAGCGCCTTGGCTGTCTCGATCCCGTCAAGTCCCGGCATATCAATATCCAGAAACAGAATATCAAACGCCTTTCCGGAATTAAGAAGCGCTCTTCCATCGGAAAACACCTCTACTTCATACCTGTTTTCATCGCCATGCAGAATCATTTCTTTGATCTTCTCACTGACCAGTTTCTGATCGTCACAAACCGCGATTTGGATCATCCTCCCCCCTCCTTTCCCCTTGTGCGTTCATTATAAGTCTCCTGTTTTCTATCTTCAAGACCCCTGTCACAAAAGAAAGAAAATCCCACACAAGAGACAGTTTCCTTTGCATTTCAAGGGCAGCATGGCAAAGCGCGAACCCAGAGGATACCTTTTCCTTTGGATTCGCGCTTTGTTGTTCGGCAAGAAAAGATTACTTCTGCTTTCCCATGCCTTTCCATATCTTTCTTTCCATATAGGTAAGCCAAATCTCCCACAAGAGATAATAGAAGATCGTAAAGACCACCGCCGCTATCGTATAGCGCAGGATATCATCCGGCTGATAAGACCGGTTCTCAAAGGTCAACAGCGCAAACACAGCTTCAACAACCACTCCGGCTGCTGCCGAAATCCAAAACGGCTTGTGTATCTGGCGGTGCATAAGTCTTTTTCTCTCCTTCTCTTTCATACCAAGTCGAAGAAGGAAGAGATCCTGTTCCCGTATGGCAGCCGCCTCACTCTCAGTCTTAGAGTAAATCTGGAAAAGACCGAAGACAAAGAGCAGCGCTGCCGCTACTGCCTGAATTGACATATCTCCCACATTGAACTCCCTGACAGTCGTTATCATCTGATCCTTTGGATAGAGATTTCCGACCCGCTCATCAAACAAGCGATCGATAGGGTGATCCTCTTCCAAAAAGGACAGTGCCAATACCACATCGTCGTACTGCTCCTTTGGCACATCCCAAAGAATCAGATTCGTCGGTCCGTCTGTCAGATTGTCCTCGTGTTCCATCAGATATTGCTCCCAAGCCAGTTCTCCCTTCTCCCGAAGGATTGGCAGATTCTCCTCGTTTTTCTCCCTGATCTTTGTATATCCGCGCTCAAATTCCTCATCAGAAAATACAACCAGATGCTCCTGCTCTCCTTCTCCCAGCATCCCTATGAGAAGATCCCGCTCTCGCCCGGTCTCCTTATGTCCTTGGAAAAGCTCGTGCTTGCGGTCGACACTGTAATAGAAGAGAGGCTGTCCGAACCGGAGATAGTTTCCCGTTCTGGATCCGCTGTAATCCAGGCTCCGGGAAGGCATGGAAACATTCTGCTGGTAAACCGTGTAAATCTCTCCGTCTTTTAAGTCCAGGTCCTTAGACTTCTCTCCGAGCGCTTCTTTCAGCGACCGGTATGTATCCTCTGTGATCCCTATATAGGCCCCCTGTTCCGTATTTACTGACCGTTCATCCTGTTGCAAACTGCTGTTCCCACTGATGGAGCTGACTCTAACCATCGGATAAATCTGGACGTCGACATCATATGTATCCATGACCGCCTTCACCCGATCCATATCCTGATCGTATACCATACTCACAATATCGTACGGGAGCTGATCTGACGCCTGAGGCGTAATCACCGCCCCGATCAGAGGAACGCCCTCAAAAGAAAGCACGCATATATGTACGACCAGCATAACATAGATGCTCCAGCGATTCTTTTTGAACCGGTATCTCCACTCCTTCTTCCAAAGGATATTCCTAAGAAGCTTATCTTGATTTCCTGCAGCTTTTTTTACACTCCGAACCATACATCCGGTCAGAATCATAAACAAACCGATCGCCGCAAAAATATATCCAGCAATCCGGCCGTCCATGAATGTCATCGTATAGCATTTTTCCCCCAGTTCAAACACCCAAAGCCCAAAGATAATCCACCTCCAAACAGCATTCGGAATCGTCTCTGCCTCTTTTTCCTCATAAAGCACCGTTGAATTTCCCATCCGAAGAATATTCTCCTGATTGAGCATCGTTGCAAACACCAGAATCAGCAAAAATCCGATTCCGCCCCATCCAAGTACTTCGATTGAGAAAAACGGCGGAAGCGCGATCCGGTCCTTTAATACATGCCGGATCAAAGTATACACAAGCCCTCCCGAACACAGACCGGTAACAGCCGAAAGAATCATACTGACGCCAAATTCCACCGTAAAGAGCAGATAGATGGTCCGGGTCCGAATCCCCAGAACCAAAAATGTCCGGTACTCCCGGTTACGCACTTTTGTATAGTTGGAAATCAGATTGTACATGAGAAGAACGCACAGAAAAATAATCATTACCGTGGCGCCCTGGAAAATCCCCTGGAGTCTTAAAAGCCACCGCGGAATCCCAGGTATCTGTGGTATCGCTCCTGCAGTGAGAAAGACTCCGAAAGAAACAATCAGAAAGATCGCCGTCAGGGCCCCGCCCACAATCAGAAGAATCCCATCGCTCATGCTCTCCCGGAAGTTCTCCCAGATAAGAATGGTGAGCTCTTTCGGATAACGTCCCGGGAAGTACAACGCTTTCTTTCTGCGAAGCTTTGCCTCCCTCTCCTGTCTCTTGACTTCGTGGTAAGCCGCAAGCTGTTCATACCACTCGTCCAGAAAGCGGAATCCCACATATTCAAAAAGGCTGGCGATGGAGACAAAAAGCAAAGGTACCAGTTGTTTTTGTTCCTCGTTCAATGGTGAATTGTTATTGACGCTCTCATAGACATTTGCCACAAGTATACAAACATTCAGGCTAAGAAACACCATCGCCCTGGAGGCCAGATCCAATATGTGAATCTTTTTTCCAAATACCATCAGAATCAGCCGAAGCAGATAGAGTACCCCCGCCAGAGTTACCGTAATATGACAGAGCGCCAGTGTAGGTCCTGCCGGTGACAGGATCCAGAAATCCATAAACGACTCTGCCCGGAACACCTGGATCCAGGCTCCGATCACAGAATACCGCTCCTCCCCTACCGGAAGGCGCCATATACCAAATATCAGTATTACCACCGCAAGTGACAATACGGCTCTCCAGATTTTTGCCGCCCGTTTCATCTTCTTTCCTCTCTTTCCCCTATATCTGCTCCAGTAGCGTTTCTAAAATGCCGCAAGCAGTTTTTCCAGATTTTCTTCTTTTGTAGCCCATGAAGTACAGATCCTGATCACCATATGGTTTTCGTCGTAACGCATCTCATGGTTGAACAAAAATTGCTGTTCCAACTCCTGTAATTTCTGATCTTCCACTATCACAAACTGCTGGTTTGTAATACTATCGATGTAAAAGTGGTAACCCTTTTCCAGAAGTCCCTTTTTGAGCTTCATGGCAAGCCGGTCCGCATGGCGTCCCATCTCCATGTACAAATCATTCTCGAACATTGCCTGGAACTGAAGTCCGAGGAGACGGCCTTTCGCAAGCATACCGCCCTTTTGCTTCATCAGATAGCGAAAATCCTCCTTCATGGCGGGATGGTTAATGACCACACATTCTCCAAAAAGTGCCCCTACCTTGGTGCCCCCAATATAGAAAGCATCCGTCAACACCGCCAGATCGTGAAGAGTCACATCCGTCCCATCCGCCGCAAGTCCGTAAGCAAGTCTCGCCCCGTCCAGGAAAAGATACAATCCACATGCATCGCAGACATTCCGCAGATCCATAAGCTCCTGCTTCGTGTATAACGTACCAAGCTCCGTCGGATGGGAAATGTATACAAGCTTTGGCTGCACCATATGCTCGCGCGCCCCATCCGTCCAATGACTCTCATATGCCTTATTCACCTGCTTTGCGGTAATCTTTCCTTCCTGTCCTGGCATTGCAAGCACCTTGTGTCCACATGCTTCTACTGATCCGGTCTCATGCACATGAATATGCCCGGTTTCCGCACAAAGCGCTCCCTGATGAGGTCTGAGGGCCGCTGAAATCACTGTCAGATTTGTCTGGGTTCCCCCTACGAGAAAATGGACGTCCGCATCTTCTCTGCCGATGGCCTCCCGGATCCTCGCCCTTGCCTTCTCACAGTAGGGATCCTCTCCGTATCCCACACTTTGTTCCATATTTGTATCCACTAACTTCTTTAGAACTGCCGGATGTGCGCCCTCCACATAATCGTTCTGAAACATGATCATTGTCATTTCCTCCTATCCTTTCTATGTATCTTTTGCACCGCTCTTTGGTTTGCATACCATCTTTCCTTCTCCTTACAGAAACTGTGCAAAGAAGGATGCACCTATTACCGTCAAAAGTCCCGCCGTCACAATCGCCAGACTCCCCATGGCGCCCTCTACTTCTCCCATCTCCATAGCTTTGGCCGTCCCCATGGCATGAGATGCCGTCCCAAGAGCCAGCCCCTTTGCAACCGGGTGGCGGATCCTCAAAATTTTGTACAACCATTCTGACGTCATATCCCCGATCATTCCGGTCACACAGAACCCCGCCACTGTGATGGCTGTGATTCCCCCCATCTCCTCGGAGACGCCCATTCCGATGGCCGTCGTGATCGACTTTGGAAGCAGGGTCACATACTGCTCATGGGTAAGCCCGAAAAGCTTTGATAAGAGCAGAATACTCACCAGGCTGGTCAGCACGCCCGCCAGGATGCCGCAAAGTACCGCCGCCAAATTATCTTTTAAAAGCTTGAACTGCTCATAGAGCGGCACCGCCAAGGCAACTGTCGCCGGCGTCAGAAAGTAGCTGATATATTTGGCGCTTGCATTATATGAATCGTACTCCACTCCGCTCACAGCCAGAAAGGCAATCAACACAATTGCGGTAATCAGGAGCGGATTGAGAATGGCAAGCTTATATCTGCGTTTGATCAGAAGCCCCACCTCGTAAAGCGCCAGACTGATTACCGGTCCGAAAAATAGCGACTGTTCAATAAAATCCTGCATCTTAGTTTTCGCTTCCTTTCTCCGTTTTCTCAATGACCTTTTGGGTCACAAGCCCGGTTGCTCCCATGACAAGGAGGGTGGTGACAAAGGTGATAACAATCACCGGAACGACCATCGGACGCAACTTCTCCCAGACAGTCATCAGCCCTACCGCCGCCGGGATAAACATGACCGGCATCAGTTCGATTAAGATAACCGCCGCTTCTTTTACCTGCGGGATGAGGATCGCCCCGGTCATCAGCGCAGCCATCATCAACACAAGCCCATATACACTGGCAGGAACCGGAAATGGCAGCAGCCAGCTCAGGATCTCGCCCAAAAGCGAAATCAGCAATATGATTAAAAACTGTCTCAATATTTTCATCTGTTTCTCCTGTTATTCTCTTCTTATTCCGCCAGAATATCCAGCACATAGACAACAAGCATGTCCACCATCTTGTCGTAACTTTTCACACCTTGTTCTTGCCCATTGGATTTTAAGTAAGCATCATTGATCTGGTTGGATACCTCGGCAATCTTCCCCTCATATTTCGCCCAGAATGCGTCGTTTGCCGCAAGATCCCTCCGCGCGTTCTCCGGCAGCATCCCGTAGAGTTCTTCGTAAGAGGCAGGATCGTACTTCCAGAGTTGATTGGACGCATAGAGCCATCCGGAAAGCGCCGCACTGTAACGGAATTCCGGGGCGGCTGCGCGGCTGCATGCAAGCCACGCAATGAAATTCGCCTCCTGCTCCTGCATAAATCCTTTCAAATGGGAAAGCTCATGGCACATAGTAAAAGGGATATTGTATGCCGTCATGTCGCTGTTATAATTCGCTTCTACGGTAAACGGAGAATAGATACCTGTCAGCGACTGAACCGATAAAAAGGCTGGGACAATCAATGTTTTCGGCTGCGGATAATAACCCTTTAACTCCCGGTAGTCTTCCCCCAGCTCCTGCATGGCCCGAACCGCGTTTTTTCCGGCATCGGTGGAAAAGATCATCTCACCATCACTGTCCCGTGTGATCTGGGGCTCCGTCTCCTGCACTTTCTGGGCGAGCCACAGGCAAACATTTCTTAACTCCTCCACGGAATATTCTCTTGGCTGTATTCCACTTCGCTCTGCAAAAGATGTCGCTCGGTAATTGACGCCGCAATTAACGACATATAAAAAAGCGAGTACCGAGACTGTCCATAACAGTACTCTCGCGGCCCGCTTTGTCCGAAAGCGGTTCCAATTTTTATGAATCAAGGAAAGGATAATGTAAAGCATTCCCAGCACAAAAATTATCACAGTCAGGTACAGCCCAATCTCCGCCACAGACGTCGGCACCAGCCCGAAAACTCTCCCGAAAGCACCGGCTGATACCGGATAGAACCACGCCGCATACCAGTCGGCAAATCCGTCAATGTACACGGATGCCGCCATCAAAAGCATTGCCACCGCAAGAAGAAGGAGCGGAATCAGTACGCTCTTTTTAATTCTTCCTGCATTTCTCCTGGACCGCCGTCTTTTTATTCTTCTCTTCATTGTCATATCCTCCCGGAACTTTTTCCTCAAAGTATGCCAGCGTCCGGCGGATATCCTGATCCACCTGCTCTTTTACTGCCTCCAGGGACGGAAACTTCCGGATCCCCCGAAGAAAAATGTGAAACTCAATCGTCATCTCTCTTCCATAAAGATCCATGTCTTCGCCCGGTAGGAACGTTTCCACCGTCATCCTCGGATCGTCGTCCACCGATGGTCTCGTCCCCACATTGGTAACACCTGGATACCACTTGCCATCGATGCGGGCCCGCACCCCGTAGACTCCACGCTCCGGAAGCTTTGCCCCCTCGGCATAGTACAGGTTTGCCGTCGGCATCCCTACCTTTCTTCCATTTCCTTTTCCATGAATCACTGTACCTGTCAATGTATACAAAGCTGATCCTCCACCTGTCCAATTTCCTTCATAACGCTTATTATGACATTTTTCACCAGAGCAATCAAGTCTGACTTCTTTTTTCGTAATGATTCAGCCATGCGCTCTGAAATCACAAAATTCTGTCTCAAGCCACGAATCCGGGCCATGTGGCTGAATCGTTACTTTTCCCCCTTGCATTTCCTATGATGCAGGGTTAAAATAGCATACTGTAAATACAGCTCTGATCCATTTACAGGATCTGTTTTCTCACAACAAATCTTGAATTGGAAATGCTGTCGTAAAGGAGAATTGGCATATGGAAAACATACTGATTGCATTTTTACGAAAGTTTACAGATTATCCATTTCTTGTAAAGATGGATGGAAAAGAATACCTGATCGGAGAAGGGGAACCGACCTTTACAGTTGTATTCAAGGAACCGATTTCCAAGACAACACTTCTGACAAGCACCTCACTGGCTCTTGGCGAGGCCTACATGGACGGCGCCCTGGAGATTGAGGGAGATCTGTACTACGCACTTGACCACTTTCTTGGTCAGCTCGGCAAATTTTCAACCGATGAATCTGCATTAAAGAAACTGATGCACACTTCCCTCTCGAAGAAGAACCAGAAAGAGGAAGTCTCCTCCCACTACGATATCGGTAATGATTTTTATCGTCTCTGGCTCGATGAGACGATGAGCTATTCCTGCGGCTATTTCAAACACCCGGACGACACCCTCTATCAGGCCCAGGTCAATAAGGTAGACTATATTCTAAAAAAACTGCATTTAAAAAAAGGGATGGCGCTTCTGGATATTGGCTGCGGATGGGGCTATCTCCTTATCGAAGCGGCAAAAAAATACGGAGTTAAAGGAGTAGGTATCACTTTGAGCGCCGAGCAGTGCGCCGAATTCCGGCACCGAATCCAGGCAGAGGGCCTGGAGGAGTCTCTGAAAGCAGAGCTCATGGACTACCGGGATCTTCCAAAGAGCGGCTATACCTTTGACCGTGTCGTCAGCGTCGGGATGCTCGAACATGTGGGACGGCCAAATTACCAGCTTTTTGTAGATTGTGTGAATGACGTTCTAAAAGATGGCGGAATCTTCCTATTACACTTCATCAGCGCACTCAAAGAGCACCCTGGAGATCCGTGGATTAAAAAATATATCTTTCCCGGCGGTATGGTGCCAAGTCTCAGGGAAATGCTTTCCTGCCTTTCGGAAGACAATTTCCACACGCTGGACGTTGAGAATCTGAGACTGCATTATCATAAAACACTGCTTTGCTGGGCAAAAAATTTCCACAAACATCTGGAGGACGAACGAAAGATGTTCGACGAACGTTTTTTACGGATGTGGAATCTTTATCTGAATGCCTGCGCCGCCACATTCCACAACGGTATCATCGACATTCACCAGATTCTGCTCACCAAGGGCATTAACAACAGCCTCCCGATGGTGAGATGGTATTAGCTTTTTAATAGAAGAAAAAAGATAAGCTTTCCGCCGCAATACCTGCGGCTAAAAAGGGGCCAAGCGGAATGGCCTCTTCTTTTTTTCGCTTTTTCAGGACTGCCAGCCCCAGTCCAAAGAATCCGCCAAACACCAGACCAAAAAAGAGAGCATACAGTCCCTTTTCAGGGCCAAGACATACTCCGGCGGCGGCCATTAGCTTAATATCCCCGCCACCAAAAGACCCCTTTGCCAAAAGTGCTGCCACTAAAAGCGGAAGTCCACAGACAACCGCTCCTACCACCGCTTCGGAGACCGTAAGATCCGGCCCAGTCTGCCCCACAAGCGCCAGAAGTCCGCCTGCCAAAAGCAATAGAGGGTAACGGTTTGAGATCCTTCTGGTCTTCCAGTCCGAGACAGCTGCGCCTAAAATTACTGCCAGAAACAGGAATTCCCATATCAGACTCATCCTATCCCACCTTCCTTTCAGCCAGCACATTGACATCTCCTGACAGACCATAAACCGGCAGGAAGAATCCACTTCATTTTTCTGATTGAATTATTAGCACAAAGTAAGGCAAATGTCAAATTTTTAATCTATGCTCCACTGTTTCCAGTATCTGCTTTAAGGTATGAAGTGCTAAGTACCCCAGGTCATCCGCCGGATGATTCTTCTTCCTTGACATTTTGGCGGACAGGGCTTACAATCAAACAGCAAAACTTTAGGAAAGGGATATAACTATACTATGAAAAAAAGAGCGATTGTCATATCAGCCATCTTACTTCTCATGCTCTTTATCGGCGCCTTTTTCCTTTACCGGAATTATCTTCCTAAGACAAAAGAGGGCGAAAAGAGCATTACTGTCACAGTCGTACATGGGGATGGTTCCAGTAAGGACTTTGACCTCCAGACTAACAGCGAGTATCTGCGCGAAGCACTGGAAGAGCAGGATCTGATTACAGGAACGGAAGGCGAGTACGGCCTTTTCATTACGGAAGTAGACGGCGAAACAGCCGACGACACCAGGCAGGAGTGGTGGTGCATCACCAAGGATGGGGAAAACGTAAATACCTCCGCAGACCAGACTCCTGTCGCAGATCAGGATCAATTTGAATTGACACTGAAAGAGGGCTATTAATGTCCCGGATCCATGTACATGAACTTCTTTTGATGGGAATTCTCACAGCATTGTTATTTATAGGACAGGTATTTCTTGCCTTTCTACCAAATATCGAGATTGTGAGTTTTCTCATTATCCTCTATACACTGGTTTTCGGCAGAAAAGTATTCCTGATGATTTACACGTTTATACTTCTGGAAGGGATTCTATACGGATTTGGTCTCTGGTGGTTTCAGTATCTCTATCTCTGGAGCATCCTTGCGGCAACGGTACTGCTGCTGCGCCGTTTTAACCACTTTCTCTTCTGGAGTGTAATATCCGGATTTTTCGGACTGGCTTTCGGAGCCCTCTGTGCCATTCCTTACGTCTTCCTCAGCGGCCCGGACGCCGCTTTTGCCTACTGGATAGCGGGAATTCCTTTTGACCTTCTGCACTGTCTGGGGAATCTGATCGTATGCTGTATTCTTTTCCGGCCGGTTTACGCCATTTTATCAAAGTTTTCCCGGCAATATCATTCATAGTTTTGCTTTACATCAGCTAAATCTTCATATTTGATTAAGAAATTTTCGTTTTCTTTTATGAACTGCACATATTTTAGACATATTTTCTGGTTATACTATAAGTCAGATAGTTGATGAACAATCACTATCTCCCCCCTCATAAAGTAGGCACATAAAAGTGCCGCACTTTACTCTCATTCCTTTAGATAACTTATAAACGCGAACACCCGTTAGCTACTTGGTTAACGGGTGTTCGTGTTTTTACTCTGTTTCCATCTCATAAATCTCTGTTTTATGAAATACTGCCCTCTGGTGTTTCTTCGTTTCTGGTAACCTGCCAGTACCAAAAGCAGGCAGCACCACGCAAGCTTTCCGCTCATTATTCCAGCCTTCTTACCTGCAAAAACCCCATAAACGAGAGACGTCATAAAAATCAGAATTCCATAGACTGCATGAGGCTTCAATATGACCTGTACTATCTTATTTCCTTTTAATGCACGATTCTTTTTCATGGGTGCCAACATACATAATACAAGTAAAATAAAAGAGATCAGACTCATCAGTTTGTTTACAATCAGCATAAATCCTCCTGTTGGTTTTGGTTAGTTATAACTAACTAAGTTTACACCAATTCGACAGAATTGTAAAGTTCTGATTTCTGATCTCTTTCCATTCTTTATTTCCGCCCGGTTCCCGAGATTTCCAATGCTTCTTTCACCAGACCCTCTTCACGCTGGTCAAAAAACTTATAACTGATCTTCAAATTTATCAATAGCGTCCACTTTTCCGATTACAGAAATGATATCTCCCTCCCAGAGGCGATCCTCCGGATGAATTTCAATCGTAGTCTTGTGATTCCGTTCGATAGCAATAATATTGAGCTGATAATTTCTCCGCAGAGCCAGCTCCTCGATACTGCGTCCATTTGCACTTCCGGACACCTGAACCTGACGGATCTCCACACTGTCATCCAAGGACAGGAAATCCATAAAGCTGTTAGAGACAAGTTTCTTCCCGAGCAGATAGGCCATATCCTTCTCCGGGTAAACGACCTCCGCTCCCAGTTTTTTGAGGACCGCTCCCTGCTCTGTCGTCAACGCCTTGGAAATGACTCTCGGTACTCCCATATCGATCACCGTCATCGTTGTCAAAATCCCGACACCCATATTTTCGCCGATACATACAATGACAACATCACAGTTTTGAATTCCTGCCTCCCTGAGAGACTCCTCATTAAGATCACTCGTCACAAAAGCCAGATCCGTATACTGCCTGATCTCTCTTACCTTACTTTCACACTCATCGAGTACAATGACTTCTTTTCCGGCCTTTGCAAGCGTTACTGCAAGTGCCATTCCAAAACGCCCCAGTCCGATCACCCCAAATGAATTTGCCGTTGGTTTCTTTTTCATATCTGATTATCCTTTCTTATCCAAATGTTTATCCGATCGCAATCGTCTCTTCTGTGTATCGGATCATCTTTTCCGGTCGCTCAATCCACATTGAGATCAGCGTCATCGCTCCCAGACGTCCGATAAACATGACCAAAATAATCACCAGTTTCCCTGCCCCACTCAAATCCGGCGTGATTCCCGTGGAAAGTCCTACGGTACCAAATGCCGAGATCACTTCAAATAACAGCTGTATAAACTGAAATTCCGGCTCTAACACGCACAGCAAAAAGGTTGCCACAATCACAACCAGAGCGGACAACATGGAAATCGCATACGCCTTGCTGACATTCTGACTGGAGATGCTTCTTTTAAACGCGCCCACTGTCTGTTTGGAGAACATACTCCTTGTAGATTGTGCAAGTACAAAAAATGTACTCGTCTTGATACCGCCCCCGGTGGAACCCGGCGACGCCCCAATAAACATCAGAACACAAAGGACAAACAGTCCCGCATTTGTGAATTCTCCGATCGAATAGGTGGAGAACCCCGCTGTTCTCGCGGAAATGCTATGAAAAAAAGCCCCCATCCAGGAAATGTGTTCTGTAAATTTTAAGAGTACTGTTCCAAGAACAATCAATACAATACTTGTCGTCAGGACTACCTTGGAATGGAGCGCAAGCTTCCGGAAGTTCCTTCGTTTCAGTACATCCATGATGACCAGGAAACCAATCCCCCCAAAGAAAATCAACGTACATGTCGTCAAGTTTAATAAAATATTGTCCTGGTAAGGAGTCAGATTCCGAAGACCTCCCAGGATATCAAATCCGGAATTATTAAAGGCTGCAACGGAATGAAACACACTAACCCCAAGCGCATGGAGTGGAGCATAGTCTTGAACAAATACGATAAAACTTAACACCGCACCTGCTGTTTCAAAACATACCGTAGTAATCAAAATTGCTTTTACGAGCTTTACAAGCCCTCCATAAGAGTCCACGTTCAGCGCCTCTTTGACAAGTGTTCTGCCGCGAAGTCCCACTTTTCGTCCCGCCGCGATCATAATACCGACGCCAACGGATGTGACGCCAAGTCCCCCAATCTGAATCAAAAGAGCCACAATTGCCTGTCCAAGAGCTGTAAAATGATCCGCCGTATCAATGGCGATCAAGCCCGTCACACAGACTGCACTGGTAGACGTAAACAGTGCGTCAATCACACTTACTTCCGCCCCGTCTTTCACCGAACATGGCAGAAGAAGCAAAAAAGCCCCCAGCAAAATCACAACTGCAAATCCTGTCGTGATCAGACGTCCCGGCGGCTGGTACTTTAAAAATTCCACAAAATGCTTCATTTTCCTTTTCCCACTTTCCCCATTATTTTGTCTGTTTTTTCTGTGTGTATTTTAAAAGAACTCTCCTGCGGCAGTGTCTCGTTTCTTTCCATCCTTTTCTTTTTGAGAAATCAGTTCGTGTAAGAATCTCTCCATCCAGAATCTTCGGCGCCTGTCATTTTGAAGCAACCCCAATACATGCATTTTTACAAAAACAATGTAAAAAAGAATAAAAAAGGACACGAAAAAAAGAGTCATGCCCCTGTCCATCTTCTGCCTGCTGCCGTGCGCTGACCCACGTAGGCCGCTCTTCACCGACTCATATTTTGTATCCAATATCAGAGCAGACTTATTGCCATGTTCTGAGACCGTCAACTTCTCTGATCCTTTTTCCTCTTCATATGCCGGAAAGCCCCCTATCGCATTTCCCAGATCAGTGAGGGTAAAACTCATCAGCGCAATCATAATACCGCACATCACTGCCACAGCTTTCTTTGCCATATTCATTTCACCCGCCACCTTCCTTTATTAATTCTTAACGAAATTGCCCTAAACATATCACGAAAGAACCTGTTTGTCAACACATGGAATGTATCCGTAGGAAATGCTTCCAGACACAAAGGGAGCCCTG
>OGPO01001127.1_pt1 | contig 18498 bp, 7 predicted proteins | sample 1553041 | NCBI WGS metagenome assembly OGPO01 (sample SAMEA2580281, study PRJEB22360) | human gut metagenome | biome: human gut; feature: human-associated habitat; material: faeces | place: Denmark | collected 2008/2010 | reverse complement strand
TAGTGTTCCTGACAAGGATACTTCTTGCATGACACTATTCGCTAACTTTTAGGATTAAAGATTTCCATATCATGAATCAGCTTGCCTAAATCATGAGCAAAGGAGAAAAAGATTAAAGACAGCTGTACTATGAGGTCGAGTTGATAACGATCAAAGCGGCCAATATTATTGTTTTGAGCTTCCATACGAATTTGGTTAATTAAGCCTGAGAAAGTATCTTTTCTTTGCTTAGTGACGGTACTGTTATAGTCATTTAAGCTGCCTTGGCATAAATTTAAGTAACAGATCTTTTTGACAAAGGCATCTTCAAATAAGGATCGCTTAATATTGCCCATTTCCTTTTCATAGGCCTCAGCAGTGGAGGTGGCACCAATAAGATTGGCACCTAAACCTACTAGGTAAGGATCCTCGCCCGCTCCTAAAGCAACATCACTATTGGTATTAGAGCCACTATAGGCACTAGCAAGCTGTGCTATTTGCTCATCTTCTACATAAGTGAGTAAGCCAAAGGCTTTAGCTCTTTGTAAGAGGTTAAGGCTATCCCAATTATCCATAGCAGCTGTTTCACCATTAAAGAGGCTACTTGGGTTGTTCTGTACATGCTTGAGCTTGCTAAGTGCAAGAGTGGTATCGCAATCGCCACTGCCATTGCTATTACCATCGCCCGCACCAGCTACCCCAGAGGCTGCCATACCAGCAATAGCACTTGAAGCTACACCAGTAGCAGTAGAAGCAGAATTTGAAGTAGCAGTATTAGTGCCTGCACCAGCACCAGTGCTTGTACCATTGCTGGTACTTTGCTTTTGGTCATCATCAAAAATAGTGGCCAGACTCTCAATAGGGCCATCGGCAAAGCTCTGTTCAAGCATGAGGCCCATGGTCTTGGCTAAGTCGGCATATTTTTGGTCTGGGGAGCTAGTAGTATTAAGGAATTCTAAATTTAAGTCGGTATTTAAACCGTCATTAAGCTCATCCTCAATCAGGCCTAAGCTTTCTTGAAATTTTTCATAACTGCTCTTTACCTTGTTTTCTAAATCAGCTTGCTTTTGGATGTTGGCAAGGTAGGCAGCCTCGGCTTGTTTTTTAACCTTTCTTTGCTCGGTTAAAGAGGCAATAGTATTAGCTACAGTAACTTTGGCATGGGCAAAATTGCTGTAGTCCTCAATACAGTCGTTAGCAATTTGTAAGTTGTGACGAATTAAGCCACCAATATCATCATGATGATGGTACATAGAGGCTGGGGCAATGGAGCAGCAACGTACCATGGCTTTAATTAAAGGAATTAAATAGCAATTAAGCTCCTCAGCTGAGCCATCAACACGACGCAATAAGGTGCTAATTTCACCTTGATTAGCACGAATAAGTTCACCTTCACTAACAGCATCAAAACGCAAATATCCTTCATTAGCTATGTTATAGAGGCTATGAATTAACTGATAAGAGTGATTGCCTGCATGCATAGGATCAAGCTCAGGGAGCATGACCTCACCAGGGCCAAGTTTTGCCTGTCCATGCTGACCTACAATTTGTTGCCATAAAGAGCTTTGAGTAATAGGGCACTGTGCTTGTAAGGCTACTCTTTGGGCAGGGCTAAAAGGGCCGCTAGTGCAAGTACTCTTTTGGATATCATTAAGCTCATCTTCTTTGTTGCTTAATATTTCATCAGTAGCTTTAGTATCAACCTTAGTAATAGCACCATATTTATCTTTAGCATAAGCAAAGGTGGTATTACCTAAGGAATGAACCCCTGTACGGCTATTATCATCACTCTTTGCTCTTTGAGCATGATCTTGGTTGTGATTATCACAGCAGCTATTTAATAAAGTACGGCCAGAGCCATTAAGGGAACGAGCCTCCTCCACAGGCAATCCCAACTCGTCCTGCTGATAAGCCCCCAAAGCAGGTGCCATATGCTGGTTATTGAGGTGAGAGCCATCATTTAAAGTAGTACTACAGTCATTATTAGTGCCTAACATATGATGGCTAGCCAGAGCTTGATCATCATTGTTATGAACCTCAAGGGAGCTGCAAAGCTCACTATCAACCTTGATAGCTCTTACTCCAGCACCAGCACCAGTAATAGCACCTGCTCCATTACAGTATTTAGCTCCATCATAGGCAGTAGCACCAGTGCCGCCAGCATTAGCGCCAGCACTACCAGCTCCAACACCATAAGCAGTGCCAGCTGTGCCAGTTGGTAGGCTGTTGCTGTGAGCAAGGCTCTCCATAGAATTGGTTCTGTCATTGTTGATGAGCATGCCATAAGCACTATTGCTATTACTGTAGCTTAGGTTAGCTACTTGGTTAAGATAGTGATTGCTATGGTAGTTACTATTGCTATTGTGGCTGCAGGCTGGTGAGCTGTAGCCAAACTCAGTCTCAAAGCTTGCACCTTGGTTATAGCATAAGGACTGAGCTGTGCTGCTATAGCCTTGGTTAGAGTTAGAGTATTCTCTTGGGTCGAGGCTAGAGCTAGAGCCAATGTAGCTGCCGTTGCTATTGCAGCTATTGCTGTTGTTGCTGCCATTGCTACTGTTGCTGTTGCTGTTGCTGTTGCTAGTGCTGTAGAGGTCAGTACTGTAGTAGCTGCTGTTGATAGGGCTACTGGTGCTGGTAGTGGCTGCACAGTTAGTTATAGGTGTAGGGGCAATAGTAGTAGCACTAGTATTAGCATTGGTAGTGACACTATGGTCTTCATGGTTGCTAGTTGCTGGGGTAGCTTTGGAGCTGAACTGTTTACAAATTTTAGTTAAATATGACAAAGGCTTGTGCATATTGATCCTCTTTGGGAAATGGTTAATGGTTAAGGCTTGGAGACATAAAGAAGCGCACCTAGGATGGTTACTCTAGGGCTTGCTTCTATTGCTCTTTTTTTCTTTGGTGGTTAATCACAGCTATTGCTAGCAGGTATAGGAAACATTGAACTTAATGGCAGCTTGATCTTCTGCAAAGACAGGCATGGTGCCCAGACCATGGCTCATGTCTAGCTCAAGCTTGAGACCCTCAAAACTTACGTTGGCTGTGAGGCCTGCACTAGAGGCTGTTTCGCCTACATAATCGTGGTTGTAAACGTGGGCTGTCTCAATATGAGCTGTAAGGCTTAGTTCTGGTAGCTCACTTGGGAAGTACTTAAGCTCGTTTTTCCAAATTAAGCCACCATCACCACTGATATCACCAAATTCATAGGCTCTAAGACCTGTAGAGCCGCCTGCTAAGAAAGTGTCAGAGCCATCTGGGCTCTGGTTAGCCATTTGATAAGTAAGGGCTGTTCGGGCATACCACTCATCAGTAAATTTATAGCCCAAACTTACTTTGCCCTCTAAGGTTAGATAGGTGCGGTCTTCCACCGCACCCCACTCGTCATCACAATAAACACGGGTGGCTAAGAGCTTAGTTTCGTGGTCAAAAAGCCAATCACCTAAATAATTAAAACCACTAAAACCTGCATAGCCTGACCAAGTATGCTTTTTAAATTCCAAGTCAAAGTTACGGTACTCATCGATTAAATTACGATAACGCACGCCTGCTTTGAGGTTAAACATGGAGTTTTCAGTTCTAACTACAGGCTCAATGACATAAGCATCAACGCTCAAAGAAGTGCCCTGAGCACCTAACTCACGATAAAAACCACTAAGCTCATAATCGCTATAGCAAAGGTCTAAGCCCATTACTGTAGGGTGAGAGTTGATAGGTAGGAGGTAGCTTAAAGAGTAGTTATTTTGCTTCTCATTAGAACGAGCATAGCTAAGGAGCAAACGATCGGCACTACCTGTAGGACTTTGAATCTCAACTAAGCCACCAAAGCGATAACGTCCTGCACTCTTATTACCCTCGTTATCAGCAAAGAGGGCAAAGCTAAAACGATCTTGGGTAGGGGCTACAGTAAAATCAATGTCTTTTAATAAGCCATGGGGATCGGCATTATTAGCCTCTCCTAACATAGAAAAAGTGCCTAAATCGGCTAACTTTCTAATCTGACTATCAAGCTCCTCAGTAGTGACATCCTTTCCTGATAAGTCAGTAATACCGCTCATTAAATAGGCAAGGTAGTCATCTGATACCAAGGACTTATTCTCAATATTAAAGTTATTAAATTTTGGGTTAGCAATTACCACATCAACCACGCCATTATCAATGGTCTGAGCTGGTAAATAAGCTCTTGCCAAGGCAAAACCATGGTCTTGATAATAAACAGATAAAGAATCAAGCATGTTTTGTAAGGTAGAGGCATTAACCTCTAAGCCTTTTAAATGATCAATACTATGATAGGCCGCCTCAGTAAAAGCATGGTTATCCATCTTAGGTGCATCAGTAATCTTAATATTGAACAGCACAGCCCCAGCTCCATTATCGCCATTGGTAGCACCGCCAGCAGCACCAGCTCCAGCATGAGCAGCTGCACCTGCTGCCCTTCCAGATAAAGCCAGCTCATTACCATAAGCAACAGCAGCTAAGCTTTGCTCAGCCATATCATTAAATCTTCTGTGCACGCCCCCAGCCTTTGACATATAAGCACCAACAGCATTATCGCTATGAGCCACTAAAGCACTATCTTGACCTGCAGACACAATCCCCAAGTCGTTAGCATTGGCATTTAAAGCATTATCTCTAGCCGCAGCTGCCTCAGCTGAGACAGAGGCCAAAGCCTCAGCAGAGGCCGAGGTAGAGGTATTGGTAGTGTTAGTGTTGGTGGTAGAGGCAGAAGCTTGGTTCGAGACCGAGGCTAAGGCTAAAGTTCCCTCTTCGTCCTTGCAAGTTTGAATGTGATCAGGGTTGTGCTCTTGCTTAAGAGAGTTAAAACAAGAGTGGATAAAGCTACAGCCATGATTGTTGATTAAAACTTGGGACTTGGCATTATCAACGTAATCATGAACTACTCTTTGGGAGGCTAATAAAGTAAATTTGGCTAGAGCCTCTTGCTCTACCAAGTTAATACGACTTTGAGGGTTGATAAGATAATGGTAGTTAAGATAATCAAGCTGGTAGTTATCTTTTAAGTAATCACTTAAAGAGCTATCAGTAATGGCATTAATCTTTGGACAATCACTGTAGTTTTCTTGATACTCAGCTACTCTAAGGTGAGGTATTTTTCTCTCACCACTGAAAGACTGGCTCTTGCCATCCAAAGATACATAGCCATTAGGGCTATAAGATAGCTCTTGGGTAGAGCTCTTAGAGCCATAAGAGCCCTCAAAGAGATCTTGGGCAAAAGTAAGGGCCTGATAGTCCCACAAGAGGCAAGTACCAAGGCCTAATAACATAAGAGTGATAGAACGTGTAACAGAAACAATAAAAGACATAACAAAGTCTCCAATAAAAACAAAAAAATTAAAAAGCCCATCCGTACTAACAGATGGCATTTATCTGAACCTTGCTAGTAAGAGAGCTGTAATTAACAGCTAAGCTATCGCTAGCAAAAATTCGTGCTTATCATTAAAACACCATGTTTTTGCGGTTTTGTTGACATCAGCCACCCTCCATAACAAGGTGCTCAAAAAAGTGTTGAGTGAACTAAACAAAAGTTGATATTTATCAGTAAATACAAAGTTCAAAGCAGCTTACGCAGCTATTCTTTGCTAATCAGCAAATCCGATAAATATCAGATATGTGCTCCGCTTTAGATCAAACAAAACAGCTTCCATCAACTTAAAAACAGTAAAAACTCCTCAAAAAAGTTGAGTGAACAGCAAAAATATTTGCCTCCCTTTCAAAAAACATTTTTAAAAAGCCGATATTTATAGGAAAATAAAATTTTATTTACCTTTATTTTTACGATACAGCTCACAAAATGGTTCCCTCAAAAATATATCTAGTTTTAACCACCTAATATTTGAGCAAAGCCACCCAAGCCCTAACCTAGGCAAGCCGTGCTATACCCATAGCAACTAGTAACTAGCAACTAGTGCTTGCCACAGCAGCTACTTGCTTACTTGCTTGCTCATGCCCTGCACTACTTATGACTTATGGGTACAAGCTAGGAAGCCACTCAGGCTCAACAAGTAAGCTAAGCAAAGCAAAGCCAACCCGTAAAACCAGCTAGCCAAAGCATTAAGCTGGCAAGGCAAATAAGTAAGTAACTAAGAGAGCAGTTAGCTTGGTAAGCGCACCATGCAACAGTACCAAGCTAATAGCTCAGCAAGTTGGTTGATTAGGCAGTGGACAAGCTGAGCCTTGCTCTCAGTAAGAGCCTCCTGCTTTAGAACTTAGTGCTAGAGGTTCTATGGCCTTTGTTAAGTGCCTAAGGATTGGCCCAGAGCCAGCCCTTGGCATGGCTTTGGCCCTAGCCACGGCCATGTCCTACGTCCTGTGACTGGGCTTAAGATGGGGCCCAAGCTAGCCAATAACACAAGCATGGCTATTACCATGACCCATTCCCTCACAGGTACGCTCTAAGAAGCTTGCTCTATCAGCTTTTAAGGCAGAGCTCAGTGTGTTTGAGTGATAGATAGCTCCATTGTTAGTGCTCATACTCACGCTAGGGCTAGATCTGTAACTTGGGCTGTGATTAGCTCTTGGACTGGTGCTCTTGCCTGTGCTCTGGCTAGGGCTTATGACAGAGCCTTTATTAGGGACAGGGGCTGAGTGTGAGCCTAGTTTTGAGCCTGAGGAGTTTAGAGCTTGAGCTTTACTGAGAGGATTGGGCTGTGCTTTAGTAGGGGCCCCTAACACAGTATTGTTCTGATTAGAATTAGTAGAGGTAGCTGTAGGGTAGAGTTGGCTACTCTCTACATTAGGAGAGCTAGGGGCAAGAGCAGTTAAAGTGCTATCGCCCTTATCAAGAGGAGCTTGCTTAGGAGTTGTAGGTAAAGCAGCCCTTGTGCTTGTAGTTAAATTAACTTCATCAAGGCTGGCTAAGTAGTCTTCTAACTCCATCTTTTGGGCAAGACGCTGCTCTAAAGAGTTGTGGTTGGCAATAATACGATTACGTCTTACATCAGATAATGTATGAGGCTGCCATAAAATATCTGAACGCTCATCAGCATGCTTTTGCTCTAGAGCTTGTTGCTCACGGACAAATTCCTCAGAGGCTGACGGATGGGCCTGAGACTGTGAGGAGGTTGCTGTCTTACTATTAGAGCTAACTGAGGTAGTACTAAGAGGAAAATCACTTTCCCATTCCTGGGCATAGCTAAAAGAGTGAGAGCTTAAGAGTAAGCACCCACATAAGAACAAACGAGTACCTTTAACTTTAAAAAACATAATCAAACCATAAAGTTGTTAACAATCATTAAAACTAAGCAGCCATCATCAGAGAACCAGATGCTGCCCGTCCCAATCCCTAATCCTTCTAGCAATAAACCAAGTACCCAATCCCAGACCCGAATCCTTTAAAAGGCCAAGGTCAGGGCTCATGGCCCAAAACCCAAAAACCAAGGCCCAAGACCTAAGGCCCAAGGCCTTTGAAAAGGCCAAGGCCCAGGCTCACACCAGATCACCATATAGAGGCCGAGGCTCTGAGTCTGATTAGAGCCCCAAGCTAAAGCTAAAGCTGAGGCCTGGCCCAAGGCTCTGGCTCTGAACCATAGGCTGTTGGCCCTAGGTTTGGGCTATAGGCAACAACCTTAGTCATAGGCCCTGGACGGGAGGCATTACTAGCAAGGCTTAGTACTTAGGATTAAAGCATTGAGTTTTTTCAAAATTGTCAGCAAACGCCTGAGCATAGAGTATGGTCTTAAAGAAGTGGCCAAAAAGTGTTGAGTGAAGTGCTTAAAAGCTGATATTTATCGCAAAGATGTGAGGTTGATTAGTAATGTTGTCAAGGATGGTATAAAAAGAGTAAATCTGATAAATATCATGTTTATTGCTTTAGCTAGGAGCAAAGCTTGCCTAGATTTAGGCTCAAAAACAGCCAAATTCCTTTAAATAGTTGAGTGAAAAGCTAAATTTTTTTGCTCTAGGAGCAAAGATAATTTTTTAAAAGCTGATATTTATCAGAAAGTGATAGTTTGACTTTGTTTAATTTTATGAGAGAGATCACAAAAATTTTCGCTCAAAAAACAAGGGCAATTAAACAGGTGAAATTTGAGTGAAAGCCTTCGGTTTTAAATGGCTTGCAAATAGGTGTTAGCTCGTAGGTCATGCCTTAAAGAGCAATTAAGCACTTAAGCACTTAAGCAAGCAAGCAAGCAAGCAAGCAAGCAAGCAAGTAAGCTAGCCCTTTTCGTGGGTACCTAACAGATTAAGTCAAACAACTTGGGATTTTGCTCTAAGAGGACTGGGGTTTAAGGGTGTGGTGCCATTCATAAAGCAAAAATTACACAAAACTCCTACCGAACTAGTACGAGCCAAACGCTAATATACTAGTGCTTTGTGATTTGATATAACTATTAAAAACCAATTAGGTACATCACTAACGTACTAAATTATTAGTAACTAGCTTAGATATGGTGGTGAGAAATTTTAATGGCTGCTTGTTTTATTGCAAACTTTAATATAATTTTGCTATGAATGTATTTTATATGTAAAATAAAGCCAACCAAGTCAATTTTGCAACGCTATGAGAGTAAAACGGTGAGGTGCTTCATTAGGGTTTGATAAGTAAAACCATAGCTTGAGAATCTTTGAGATGGTAAGGCAGAAAATCATATTCACCCTCTGTGTAGCACCAAAAACTTAAAAGATCTTTGTTGGGTGTGAGCCTTTTGCTAAAAAAGCTTGTAGGTCATATTGCTTTAGGTGAAGCTTTATTAGCAAGAGCTATTATGGGCAAAGCTTAGTTTTCCTTATAGTGCCAATTTCACTCTTTACCAGAGCCACCCAAAGTCATCTTCTTTCACAGCAACGCAAAGTTCTTATGCCATTAGGCCATTAGAACATCAATTGGCCCGCCTCAAACCAGAGCAGCTAAGTGATATCAATGGCCTCTAGGTTTTTATTACTTTCTAAAATTAAAGAACAATATGCAGCTGATTGAAAATGCCACTGACAGAAAGCTCAGAGGTGCTTATTACACGCCACCAGCCATAGCCAAATTCATATTGCAATGGGGAATTAATGGCAGTAGTGATTTATCCATACTTGAACCAAGTTGTGGTGATGGAGTGTTTTTAGAAGTCCTTGCTCAAGATGAAATGCTCTATAAGCAAATTACCGCCGTCGAGTATGAAGCAAGAGAGGCTGAAAAAGCACGAGCAATTACCTTACATGATGCTGTAGTAATTAATGCTGACTTCCATCGTTTTTGCCTGTACACAAACCAACGTTTTAGCTTGGTGGTGGGTAATCCTCCTTTCATACGCTATCAGTATTATGATCCAGCTCAACAGAAACTAGCCGATGAGATATTTAGTCGCTCTAATTTAAAGAGAACCAAACTCACTAATGCGTGGGTCACTTTTGTGGTAGGTTGCAGCCAATTATTGACTGATACGGGAAAGATGGGCTTGGTTCTCCCATCTGAACTTTTAATGGTCAAATATGCTCAGCCATTACGTCAATATCTTGCCCAGAACTTTAATAAGATCAACATCATCTCATTTGAAAATCTGGTCTTTGAGGAAATTCAACAAGAGGTCGTTCTGCTTTTGTGTGAAAAGAATGGCACCAATGAGCATTTGATTGAACATATTGAGGTGAAAGATGCTAATGGTTTGCTTACGCTTGATCCTCGTAGGTTGAAATTTCCTACCAAGAAAATAGATTTCCATACCGACAAATGGACTTACTATTTTCTTGAAAACAAAGAACTTGAGTTGCTAGAGAAGGTTAAGCACAATATGCCTTCTATATCTGATTATGCAAAAGTGGAAGTTGGTATCACTACAGGTGCTAACGACTACTTTACTGTGCCTGAATCAATAGTCACTCAATACCATCTGCAAGAGTTTGCCAAACCAATGGTGGTAAGAAGTGTTCAAGTTAACAGCCTTTGTTTTACTACCAAAGATTGGCTCGCCAATGTCGATTTGGGGGCCAAAGCTTACCTTTTGGTCTTCCCGTCACAAGTTAAAGAGCAGGGAAACGAAGGACTAAAGGCCTATCTTGAATATGGAGAAAACAAAGAGATCCACAAAGGCTACAAAACACGTATCCGTGAGGATTGGTTTGTAATTCCATCGATTAAACTATCTGATGCCCTCTTCCTTAGACGCAACCACCAATATCCTAAATTTGTACTCAACGATGCTAATGCCTACACCACAGATACTATGCACCGAGTTTTCATCAATGAGGGGGTCAATAAGAAAGCTTTGGTAGCAAGCTATTACAATTCGCTCTCATTTACCTTTGCCGAAATACTGGGACGCAATTTTGGTGGTGGCTGTTTAGAATTGATGCCAAGTGAGGTTGGTGGCATTTATCTGCCTTATCGTGTTGAGCATGAAGTCTTATTTGCAAAGATTGATAAGATGCTTCGCAATAAGCAAACAGCTGATGAAATTTTGGACTATACCGACAGGATCATCCTGCACAAAGGCATGGGGCTAAGTATGGAAGAGGTTCAAATGGCTCGTTCTATTTGGCATAAGATTATGGGGAGACGGATTAGTCGTTAAAAGAGAGACTAATAATAGTCTACAAGGACGAGTACTGGATAAAAACTCCAGCAGTGTCTTATTTCTTGATGGCATTTAACGGCATATTTGGAAGTACTTGTTTAAGGCTTTACCGCTATTTGTAAGAGCCGCCATGATATGAATCAAGATCTGGTGCTCCTTTGCTTTTCTAAGTCAGTATGTTAGTAATAATCTTAGTTGCTCTAAAGGATCTCATTATGAGAACAAACAAACAAATAGCAGCAGCAAGCTGATTAGGTACTATTGCACGTTTTGCCCTGATGGGGGCAGGTAATCATCTATAGTGCCATGGTTCCAACCTAGGGTAGGCCTATAGCCATGGCACTTTACATTAGTTCCAAATGGATGAATCTCTACTGCCCCACTCTCATGGATAAACCTATAGGCAAGCCCGTAGGCAAGCCCAAGGCCTTGCCCATGGGGTTCCTACGTATCAAGGTTAACCTATTTTCGTAATAATTCGTTTCCTTACCAGCCACTAGTGGCAGCCGCTATTTAGGGCTGTAAGTTGTCAAGATGAATGTTGCCCACCTGGTGTTGAGAGCTATTAAAGTTTAGTCTGAACCTGAACCTGAACCTATGGCCAGTCCACCACCTGCCCCTGAAGCCAGTCCCTGGCCTGATTCTGAGTCGAGTCCTGGACCAGGGGCTGGGGCTGTAGCAAAAACTTGATTTCTATCTGTAATAGAGCTTTGGTTAGGCACAGAGCTTAGGGCATTAGTGGAACCATTATTAAGAGGCAGATTATTGCCTACACGGTTAGCTGCATTAATAATGGTTTGAGCTGAATTTATGATATCACCATGCTCTAAAGTTTTTAGATCTTGGTACAGGCCTCTTAGGTTTTGAGCTGTGTTTAGTACCTCATTAATTACCTTAGCATTATCCTCTTGGTAGCTGTAATCATTAACTATCTGCTTACGACTCATAGCCAAGGCATTACCATACTGTTGTCGCATCAGCTGTTGCTGTTGCTCTTGCGGCAGCTGCTGTTGCGCCTGCTGCTCAGGCTGTTTATGCTGCTGACTATGTGCATGTCCCATAGCCTCACTCTCCCCTCTAGAACCAAGGTTTGATTTAGCTCTAGTGCTAAGCTTGTGTCCAGAGCTAAGCTTATGGCTAGTGCTAGTTCCTGTGCTCAGTCCAAGGCCAGTGCTTTGGGCAATGTTATTGCTGCTAAGGCTGTGGCCATAGCCATGGCTATAACCGTGGTTAGTGCTATTGCCAGAGCTTGGGCTATGGCTTAGGCTTAGGTGAGGCTCAAGGGTGTCAGTAATAAAGCTTAGAGGGTTAATGATTTGGCCTTGATAGCCATATTTGAGACGAATTTTGCTATAACGGTAAGCAAAATTAGGGTCAATACATTGTTCTAGTAAAGGCCATTTAGCATAGTAAAGAGCCTGCTTTAAGAGTTTTAAATCATGAGCTTGCTCTTTAGTAAACTTACCTTGATGGCTCTCATGTGCTTGTTTTACTATCTGGCCAATAATGGCAAAAGCTACAATATCTTGTTCTTTGAGCAATTTAGGACGTTGGCCATGGGCTAAAGCATAAGCTTCTTTAGGGCTTAAAACCTTTAGTTTAATGAGCTTAGTAAGATTTTGTAATATAGAGGCAAAAGCACGCTCTTTATCGTAGGATAAAAGCTTTTTGTTAAGGAGCCATGGTTGGCAGCTCTCTAAGATAGATTGCTGATATTCAGTCAAGCTCTCATAAACAGGTAGCATCAATTCATAAGAGAGATCATTAAAGATAAGCTGCTTATCTAAAGCCTCATTCAAATCAGTAGGAGTATAAGCAGCCTTGGCAAAAGGCTTTACGCCATTAAGAGCATTAGTCTGATAAGAGCTATGATTGGTAGAGTAGCTGTGCTTATCATAAGCAGTGCTTAAGCCTAAAGCTTGATCAAGGGCCTGTTTAGCATCCTCGCTATTGTTAAAGGTACGACCAAAAAGCTCAATGCTATCTTGCTTACTTTGTTCATAAGGAATAGTGCCCATCATAGCCTCAGGGCTATGGCCCTCATATTCCTGGCTATAGTCCATACCTAAGCTCTTATCACATTCCATCTCCTTACTATTTTCCCATCCTAAGCCCTGGCCCTGGCTATGGCCATGATCATAGTCCTGGCCATAGCCATTAGTATAGTCCTGGCCATGACCCTGGCTATAGCCATGGTTATTACCACTCCAATTACCTTGCTCTTGGTAATGCTCCTGGCCTAATAAATTGCTAGAGCCCTGTTTTGAGCTTGAGCTTGGACATGAGTTATAACCCTGATTAGGGCCCTGATGATTAGCTGTGTTGGAGTGCTGTTGAGCTCTCAAGCCATAGTAGTTGCTCTCATTGTTAGTTCCATCAAGTAAAGACTCATAATGTTGATCTTCTCTCAGGGCTTGCTCCTGAGATGGAACTTGGCTCTGGTCACGTTTATAGCCATAGCCATAGCTATAGCCATGGCTGTGGCCTAACTCTAGTTCTGATTCTACTGTTGGTGCTAACTCTTTACCGTAGCTTGGTGCTAGTTCTTGGCCTTTACCTTGATAAAAGATAGAGCCAGAGCTTGAGCTTGGTACGTTGCCTTGGGTCTGGGCCACGGCCTGGGCCACGGCCTGGGCCACGGCCTGGGCCTTGGCATGAGCCATTGCCTGGGACATGGCTTGGGCTTTTAGCTGGGCCTGGGCCATGGTCTGAGATGTTGGTTGGGCCTTGAAATTCGTCTGTACCGTGCTATTAACTGGGACGGGAGCAGAGGCTTCTTTGGGCTGGGTTGTACTACCTTGGGTATGGCTTGGGTATAAGTTGCTATTAGCAAAGATAGCTTGGCCGTTATTGCTGTTCTTGGTTGGGTGCTTGGTAACTTGCTTGTAAGTTAGCATGTGCTCTGGGGAGCACCATAAGGTGCTAGGGGAGTTAATACTTAGTACATACAGTTGCTTAAGCACATCAATACCATGATGATATATAGGGGCAATGAGGCCTGAGTCGAGATCTTTACAGTAGTTGTAAAGAGAGAAAAAGGTAGTACTAATGTTTAAGGGATCTGACCAATAGTGATGAGCATTGAGCATATTATTAATTTTAATAATGCCCAAAGTAGCTGGTGTAAGCCCCTTTTCACCATTGTCCTCATAATTATTGAGTAAAGCCTGGATATCAGGCCAATGACCTAACATTTGCAAGCATTGCTTATAATCACTGCCATGAGTCTTTTCATAGCTTCTCATGTTAATGACTAAGGCATCTTGAGTGATTACTGGTCTTTTAGGATAGCTAAATAAACCTACTATGCCTTCTTTAGAGAGCACAATAGGCTGTTGCAGTAGTAAAAAATTATTAGGCTCAATCTTTGGTGTCATTAGAGGGGAAGCTGGTGCCACCTCGTTAATACCAAGAGCCTCAAAATTTAAGCTTGCCTCCTCACCAACTCTTCCTTCACAAGCCTGATCCAGGCTTAAGCTGCCTCCTGTTGTTGCTGTGTTTGTCTCTGCTGAGCTGGTTGCTTGTGTGCCTATTGCTGCTGGTGCACAGTTGGGGTTGTAATCAGGGCTGTGACTGTGGCTGTTATTAAAGGATTTAAGACGATCATGGTAGTTATAGGCCAAGGCATTAGAGTATGGTGCTCCTAAATTAGCTTCCATATTGGTATTTAAACTAGCATAGAGGGTATTGGTCTCAAGAGCCATACTTGCAATATAGTCATCTGCTACTAAATTGGTAACACTAAAGACACTATGACCTAATGAAGGTTGGGAACCGCTTTTGGTAGGGTAATTAGTGATAGTAGGAGCATTAGCATTAGCATTAGTAAGAGAGTGAGCTTGCTCGGTTTCTAAGTTAGAAATAGCTCCTAAAGTGGCATCTAATTGGCCCTTAGAAGGCTGGGAATTGTCTTTGAGCTCTGTTGCTAAGCTTTCTTTTTGCTCTACGGCTGCCAGTTTGGCTTGCTCTTTAGCTTGCTTGCTTTTTAGCAAGGATAAGAGGTGCTCATGCTTGGTATTATTAAGCAAAATAGTGCCATATGGTTGAGGCATATAGTGCTCACAGAGCATTTGTATGGTATCGAGATCTACTGCAATACCACTAGCTCTCAGCTCATCAATAGTACTCATGACCTCATCAATAATTTGATAGTCTTGAGCTGTTAAATTAATCTCAGGATCTTCAATTACCAAATCAAGCTGCTCCAAGGCCTCCAAATCCCATCTCTCAACCTCCTCATCAAAAAGCTCTTCATCTAAACGGTAAAGATAAGCTACCTCACTGTCATAATCACCACTATTTACAGCCCCAGTCCCAGTTCCCATGGCTGTACCTGTACCTGTACCTGTGCTTGTGATATCAGAGCCAGAGCCTGTGCCTGTCACTGTGATAGCAGTGCCAGTGCCATTAATTGTGTCAGCAGTAGCTAAGCCGTCTGAGTCATTAGCTTTATTGCCAGTGCATATAGCAGTACCACTGGCAGTAACTGTAGCTGTAGCAGGGGCTATGTCTGTGCTAGAAACAGTATTAGTAGTGGCTGGTTCAGTAGCTGTGGTGCCTGTGGCTGATACATCAGTGTTAGCAGTGATGGTAGCTGTGTTGGTGCTGGTGCTAATAGCCGCAGAGTCAGTATTAGTGGTAAGAGCAGTACCCATAGCTGTGCTAATAGTATGGTCAGTGCTCATATCGTTATTGGTCATAGTAGTAGCAAGAGCTATAGCAAAGTGAGAGTTATCGTTCTGGCTACTAAAGATGCTAGTGCTGCTATGGCTATTGTTACTGCTATTGTGATAGCTGTTATTGTTATTAAGCTTTGAGTTTGGGTTTTGGTAAATACTGCTTGAGCTTGAGCTTGAGCTTGAGCTTGAGCTTGATAAGGTGCTAGAGCCAGTGCCAGAGCTGGTGCTAATGCTAGAGCTTAAGGTGGTGTTATCACTCTGGCTACCGTGGTGATAGCTGGAGTTAGAACCTGGGGTAGCAACAGTATCCATGCTTAAAGTTGAGCCTGAGTAAGAGCTGGAGTTGGCACTTGCTTGAGAAGCTAAACTTGATAAAGAAGCAAAAGGATTAGGATCTGTGCTGGTAACAGAACTATTATTCAGGGCAGTAGGCTTGGAGGCACTAATAGTGGCACCTAAGCTCTCACTTACTGATAAGCATAACTGGGCTTTAGCAGAGGCTATCTTATTAGTGTTAGTCTGGGAATAATAGGCATCCTGAGTTTGAGCAAAAGTTGGCTCTTGCTCAAAGCTATTGCTATAACTGAGGCTGTGGCTTAGGCCCTGGTTCTGGCTCTTGCTCAGGTCATGACCATGGTTCAGTCCATGCCCCTGGCTAAGATTGTAGCCTTGGCTGAGCATATGATGCTGATTAGCGCTGCTAGTAGTGATAGTAGCTGCCTGTGATGGGGTAAGGGACTTGCTGCCTGGCAGGCCAAGTACGAGCTCCTCCTCTTCCTCTTCGAGAATACCATCAGAGCTCATTAGTCCATGGTGAGTTAGGGCAGAGTTGGGAGTATTGCTCATAGCTAAGTTGGCATTAGGCTCTAAAGCATAATTTGAGGAGCTACCAGAGTTAGGAGATAAGCTCTTTAGCTCTTGGTTAGGCTTTAAGTTGTGATTATGGCTATAAACGTAGGTTTGTCCTTTAAGAGAGCTATTAGTGCTAGCTAAGCTCTTTGGGTGGTGTAGCTTGCCCTCCTGAGCTAAATAAAGATCGTCTCTAGTGCTCTTAAGATTACGATTGAGGTTGTGATTTTGGTATCTGGCAGTACTCTTAAGCTCACTCTCATGCTGGCTAGAGCCCTGGCTAAGGCTATGGCCATGGTTATAGCTGCCATTGAGACTATTGCTTGTTAAGCTGCTGCTTTTAAGGCTGCTGTAAAGGCTGGTATGGTTTTGATAGCTGTTGTGCTGGTAGCCATTTTGGTTGTCATTGCTATAGTCTGGGACTTGGTAGCCATAAGGGCTATAAGCCTCATGATTAGAGGCCAAATCATTAGCTGCTAAGGCTGGCTCTGTTATTTGCTCAGTGATTGGCTCTGAGCAAGGTATAGTTTCCTGGGAGTTATGGGCAAACTCTTGTGGTAAAGCAACTTTATTACTATTGGCTCTGGAGTTAGAAGCTGGGGCTGTAGCTGGTTCTAAGGCAGGGGCCTCTTGTTCTGTGATGGCAGCAATAGTATTGGCAAGACCAATATCAGCACTCATGTGCTCAGGTAATAAGGTACTATTAAAGTAAATTTGAGCTATTTGAGCCTTGATAAGATCTTGGTAGTGAGGGTCGTTTTGTAACTCAGGATGAGCTTTGGTGTACTCATTGATGCTATCAATAAGAGCAAAGCCCTTGTCATTAAAGTTTTGATAGCTAATACCTGAGTTGATATTTTTGTCTAAATTAAAGACAGTACTATCAGACAGGCTAAAACGATCTTGAGAGCCAAGAGGGGCAATAATATGTTGGCTGTAAGCAAAATTATGGTGCATATCAGTAGCAGCAGCAAGCTGTTGCTCTTGCTCAGGATCTATCTCCCAGTCATTGACATCAAAATCACGTAAAGAGGCTACAGTTAGGCTGCTATTGCTACTATAGCCAGCATTAAAAATCTCACTGATTAAAGCTTTTTTACCTTGCTCAATAAAGTCAATTTTTATCTCACATACTGAGACTACTATGGCAAAGATAATAGCTAAAGAACAACTAAGCTTAGCCAAGGTAGTTAGCAAAGCTACGGGATGGGTCAAAGACCACCATAAGATAGAAATAATTTTAGTTTTCATAGTAAAAACTCGATAGACAAAAACTCACAAGGTTAAGAAAAAGGGCTCGACTTCGTATTTAGGTAGTTGCTGTTAGTGATTGGCCCCATCTGGTTGACCTGTTAGAGGTTGATAAGGAGGCATGTGAATGTCTTTTTGCACGGCTGCTACCATGGCTAAAATATCCTGCCAATCTTTAAAATCTTGGTAAGGGTAGGGCTGCATCAATGGCTCAAGGCCATTATTGTTTTTAACTTTTCTTACAACAGGGTTACGCAGTGGAGTTTTAATTAACAACTCTCCTTGATAAGCCCATTGCTCACCATTTGAAAATTCATGATGCTTAAGATAAGGATTACCCTGCTTTAGGCCTTCTAATAAATTAGTTAATGACCTAATACCATCTTCATCAAGGCTCTTACTTAATAAAAGAGCTTGTTCAGGGAGAAACCAATCATATAAGGCAGATGGTGCCTCAGGCTCAATCACAGGAGCAAAATGACGCTCATATTGAGGATTGGCATGCTGGTCTAAGCCATCGCAATTAGGAGCTAAGTCATGAGCTTGGGCTTGGGCTTGGGCTTGGGCTTGGGCTTGGGCTTGTTCATCATTGAGCTTTGCTTGCTCTTGAATAATGGCTGTTGCCAGAGCCTCCCCTAAAGCTTGGGCATAAGCCTCATCATAAGCTTGAGACTTACCCTGAACCTGCCCCTGCTCATAGCTTTGCTCATGAACCTTATCTTGCCCATGAGCCCGTCCTTGAGCTAGAGCTTGGCTCTGGGACTGGGACTGCTTTAAGGAGGTATAGAGCTGTTCTTGATGGGACTTAAGGTCAGATTGCTGCTTTAGTGCTGATGGCTCTTGACCATTAGGAGATAATTGATAGATGGCTGGAACCTTGATCATAGGGCTAAAAGCAGAGAGGCTCTCACTAGTAAGTGCATGGTAAAGCTGGTAAACAAAGCACATGATGGACATAAGCAAAAAGAGGCTTAAGTACTGTAGGTTACGCTTATGTTTTTTCTGCTGTTTCCTCAAAGCAATTCTTTGCTGTTGCTCAATAGCAACAAAAGAAGCAAGCATAGGATCTAGTTGGTCATCAAAAGCATTGAAGTGATTATGAATATAGGCTTTCATATAATTGTTAGGTAGTTAAGGCAAAAAGGTTTTTGCACAAGGATCCATTAAGATCAAACATAAACAGTTTGATCCTCCCATAAAGCCAAGTATAAAAAAAGATC
>OGPO01001122.1_pt1 | contig 18545 bp, 18 predicted proteins | sample 1553041 | NCBI WGS metagenome assembly OGPO01 (sample SAMEA2580281, study PRJEB22360) | human gut metagenome | biome: human gut; feature: human-associated habitat; material: faeces | place: Denmark | collected 2008/2010 | reverse complement strand
TTCTGTCCCCAAAGTTTGATACACAAAAGGGCCGAGTGCGTATGCACTCGGCCCTCATTGTTTGATGTATTAGAAATACTTGCGCACACCCTCGCTGGCGGTGGACTCGTCCTCGCTGATGGAGACGGTGTACTTGATGCCGCTCTTCTGGGAGAACGCTTCCAACCAATCCAGGAACGCCTCGACATCGGCCTTGTTCTCGGTGGAGACCAGCTTGTTCAAGCTGTCGATGAACACGTGGGTGATGTCGTAGTTGCTGGCGTACAGGCCGTACAGGAATCCCTTCAAAGTGTCATAGTTGGGGATATCGTAGTCGGAGGTCTCAACCAGTCGGATTTTGTAGTTAATATCAAAAGTCAGCTTGGAATCATGGGCGATGGCAACCACGTTGCCGTGCTCGGTTTCCACTGCTGTGTTGATCAGATCAATCATCTGCTTGGTCTTACCGGTACCCTTGGGGCCCATAATTACTTTGACCATAACAATCACTCCTTATTGGTTTCAAGGGGGAGTCCCCTTTTCTTGTACATCATGTTACCATCTTCCGCGGGAAATTTCAATAACCTTCGTGCAAGATTTCTAAAAAATATAACAAGTCAAAGTCAAAGACCCAGGGCGTGGTGGGCGGAAATCTGGCCTTCGCCCACCGCTTTGGCCAGCTGGAGGGGCTGGCCGGTGCAGTCTCCGGCAGCGTAAACCCCGGGCAGGTTGTTGGCCATAAAGGAATTGACCTTTACATAGTTTCCATCCAATTCCAGCCCCGGAGCCAGCTGAGTGGGGGCGATGGAGGCCCGCAACAGGAACACGCCCTGGCAGGGAATTTCCTCCCCCTTGGCGGTGCGCACTCCGGTGACCTGGTCCTCGCCCAGGATGTGCAGACCGGGCAGACGCACACCAGTGACCTCGCAGCCGATGGAGCGCAGGTACTCCGTCTCCTCCTCCAGATCGGGGGCGTCGCCAGCCACCACTACCTGCTTGCCCCGGTAGAACATGCCGTCACAGGTGGCGCAGTAGCTCACGCCCCGGCCCAGCAGTTTCTCCTCGCCGGCGAGGGGAGTGGCCCGGGCTACGCCGGGGGCCAGCACCACCGCGGTGGCCTGTTCCACCTGGTCGCCGATGGAGGCCATGACGGAGTCGCCCAGGGGCATGAGGGTGAGCACCCGGCCCTGTCGGAATTCGGCGCCCATCTCACGGGCCTGAGTCAGCATATCCTCCACCAGCTGCAAACCAGTGATGTGAGCGATGCCGGGGTAATTTCAATCCACGCACCCCGTGTGGGGTGCGACACCACCTACCTGAGAGTAAAGATGCAGCAGGCAAATTTCAATCCACGCACCCCGTGTGGGGTGCGACTTGAGGATGGCCTCTCGGGTGCTGTCCAGCATCTATTTCAATCCACGCACCCCGTGTGGGGTGCGACAGCAAATCTATACAAGGTACGGGGTGAATCGTTACGTTCCTTGCATAGATTGCACAGTATAAATTCTAAGTGGTACAATTGCGGGGGTAAGAAAATCTCTACTCCTCACATAAATTGGAAAAATGTGTGTGCGAACCTCCCAGGGATGTTATGAGAGCTTCCCCTTCGCACCTGGCAAACCTATAAGATAAGCGCACCCTCAGGTTCATAGGTTTGTTTGGCACCAAAGTGTTCGATTTTACTTTCATATTTGTTGCCCAGGTAGTAAAAACGTAGGCTGTCCTTCTCAGCATCCATGATGCTGCACAGCTTGGCCTGGAGCATACGACATTGCGCAGCGTCCAGCAGGCACTCGAACACCGAACATTGGACACGCTGTCCGTAGTTGGCACACTGTTTGGCGATTTGACGTAGCCGCTTTCGCCCAGCGGCGTCCTGGGTATTCACGTCATACGTAATCAGAACCAGCATGTTTCTACCTCCAGAGAAACGGTGGATACTCATCCAAGTCGCCCCTGAGATGACGGCTGAGCAAGAGAGCTTGTACCCAGGGAACCAGCCCCCAAGGAATTTTCTCCTCCAGGTATGGATGGGTGATGAGCTCCTTTTTTCGCTCTTGCCACCGTTGCAGGAAGGTGCGCCGGGCTTCATCGGTGAGTCGAACAGCTCCGCCCTCTTGATAGACAAAATCCTGGGCCTGGAAGATACGGTTGTTGATGCAGGTCAGGGCAAAGCGTTCTGCCATACACGGGCGTAATTCCTCCATCAAGTCCAAAGCCAGAGAGGTTCGCCCGGGGCGGTCTCGGTGGAGGAATCCCACATAGGCGTCCAAACCCACCCCTTCCAAGGCAGAGGCGCAGTCGTTACCCAGAAGGCTGTAGGCAAAAGACAGTAGAGCGTTGACCGGGTCCAGCGGTGGTCTGCGATTTCTGCCATGGAAGGAGAATACGGTGGGATCCCCCAAAATCATCTGGCCAAAGGCGTGAAAGTAGGCGGTGGCTCCGGCTCCTTCCAGTCCACGCAGAGCGTCCAGATCGGTCTCGGAGAGAATTTGAGGCAGTAATCCTTTGAGGGTTTCAATGGTCTGCGCTAAATCGTCCACATTCACACGCAGAGCGTGGTCTCGTTTGGTTCGGGCAATGCTCCAACGGGCATTGTGGACTTTTCCGAAGATCATATTGCGTGCAATTCGGCAGCTGGAGGCGGGGTCGTCGGCAATTCGATATTGCGTGCGGCGAAGGAGCACATTTCCGCTGCTTTCCCCACATACTCGGGCCAGAAACCGTCCGTTGGGAGAGCAAAAGGACAGGGAGATATTTCGCTTGGCGCAGGCACCCATGAGGGCGGGAGAGGCACCGGAGTAGGAGAAGGAGAGAATGCCGGACAAGGTATGCAGAGGATACCGGGCCAGGACTTCCTTTTCCCGATTGGCCACCACATTTTCCCCATCCAGAGATAAGTAAATATCGGGTGAGGTGATAAACAGGGTATTGAGCAGTTGTCTCATGGCACGTCCTCCTCCATAGCTGAGCGCAGATAGGCCGATACATTCTGTTTCTTCATGAGTTTGGGAAGGCACAGCTCTTTCAGGGAACAGGCATTGCAGGACTTGGTTGGTTTGCACTTGGGGGTATAGCCCCGGCGATAAAGCTGGTGCATCTCCTGGAGCAGGGAAACCACCTGTTCCCGCAATGCAGGGACAAACGGAACCACGGTTCTCCGCTTGGTTTCTCCGTAAAAGAGAGCCCCTTCTTGGATGGAGCAGCACAGCATTTCCTCCAGACACATGGCTTGAGCACACAATTGCAGCTCATCGGCCTGGTTGGTTTTTGGTTTCCCACGCTTGTACTCAATGGGATAGGGAAGCCAAAGGCCGTCTTCCCCGTGAATGGGGACACCCTGGGGCGAGGCGTGAAATTCCACCACATCGCAGACACCAGAGACGCCCAGCGTGGAGGATTGGATGGCAAGGCCCCGGAGGATGAGTAAATTTCCCCGTCGTTCTCGTTGGGACTCATCGTGAGCACGGCGGTGGAGCAGCTGCCCCTCCACCGTGCGCAGGTTTTCCCTCCACAGCTGCTCGATGTGAATCAGCGCCCATTGCCGCCGACAAAAGGCGAAATGCTGGAGTCCGGAGAGCGGGAGGGTAGCGGTGTCATTCATCCCAGTCGCTGGCAGGTCACTCCGGCGGGCAAGTGATCCGTGTCCACAGTTATCTGGTAGTCATAGTAGGAGCGGGCGGGGCTAGTGTCGTTCGGATTTTTCCGAGTTACAGAGACGGACTCAAACAGTTTCCAAGCCGGGGCGTTGCCCAGCTCACTGTCATGGCGGAAGACAATCAACTCCCGCACGGCCATTTTGCCACGGGCGGCCGAGTGGTCGTGCTCAAACATGTTCAAAATGGCCTCCCACAGTAGGGACAGGTCCTCATTGGCAAAGCCGGTGGTCTTCCGGGCCAAATTGGCGGACACAAAGCCTTCACAGCGGTACAGACCATAGGGCACAATGTATTTGCGGCCCATCTCGGTTCCCTTTTTCTCTGCATCTGCTTCCGTGGTGATAGCAATGCGGGTGATGGTCACCTCTTGGGGGACGATGGGCTCCACGCTGCGGGCAAATCCCAGTTGGACAGGACCACGCACCTGGCCACAGTTGAGAGAATCCTTGACAAAGGTGGTCATGACTGCGCCGAAGGTGCGAATGTCATAAAAGTTTTTGCACATCCAGTCACGGACTTTAAGGTCCAAATCGGGGTCTTTCTTTTTGAGGTCTTTGATTTTTCCAGGCTCCAGCTCCAACTCGGCATATGCTTGGGCGTCGCTGCGATTGAGGGGGATGTTATCTTTGATGTAGATGCGATATCCGGTGGAATCCTCTTTGACGGTCTCCACGTAGTTGCGAATTTTACGCTTGAGGCAGACATCAGTGACCAGCCCCAGACCGGTTTCCGGGTCCACCCGGGGCATATTTCCTGCATCGGGGTCTCCGTTGGGGTTTCCGTTCTCTACATCGAATAGCACCACGAATTCATAGCGATTTTTGATGATGTCAGACATTTATGCTTCCTCCTTTTTTGTGTAGCGGGCTTGGGTCTGGTGGTAGTATCCCAGCTGGAAGGAACCCTGCTGGGGCAAATTCAGACTGGTGGGGTACGACTCTCCTAACATCGACATCAGTTGACTGATTTGCTTTTCCAAGTGGATGCGATGTGCATCGGGGAGCTTCTTTAAATGCTTTTGGGCTAGATTTATTAATGTGGGGAATACATGGGAGGGAGTGGCGGAGGCGGAGTTGAAGTATCGGTCTTTGATGGTGGTGTTGATACCGGGATTGGCGCTGGCCTGGACCTGCTCCAGAATGGCAAACAGGCGGCCCAGGGTATAAGGGACGTTGGTGCTGTCGGGGTTGAGTGACACGGTTAAAACCTCCTTTGGAACATCAGTGTGTGGATTTTTTAGATAGTAAGCCTTGAGGATGGCAGCCCGTCCCCGTGTGACGGTGTGTTCTGCCCGAATGCGAAGGTTGACTCCATAGAGGAGGGTGGCGGGATAGGGGGTGTTCATCAGGATAGCCCTCAGAGTTTGACCAGCCATATTTGGAGCGGGCGTCTTGTCCTTGGACTTTTGGTTGACGGTCTCTTGGAGCATGTGCCACAGGGGAAGGCTTTCGAATTGGTCGAAGGATGGGCGGACAATCTCCAGTCGTTCCTTGTGGGCCTGTACATTTTTTAGAAAGGTGCCAAAGCTGTTGTGAAGGAAAAAGCGCACCGAGAGTCGGGCGGCATTGGGGGCCAAGCCCAGGATGTAGAAGTCCATGTTGGGGTCTAGGTTGGCTCCGTCAAATTCCACAGCGGTGCCTTGACACAAGTGTTTGACCATTGCGGCCAAATCTGCCACGCTGTAGGTGGATGGTTGGTCGAAAGCGAACATGGTAAACATGTTTTGATAGGCGCTCTGGCTGTCCTTGGCCCAGAAGACAACGGTGGTATCGCCCATGCGCTGGACGTGTTCCCGATCAGCCAAGAGGTGATTGAGGGCGGCAGTATAGGCGAACGTTGCATATTTTCCCACTGGGGCGTTGTAATTCTGTTCCTTCCCATAGGAACAGAATGCTGGAGCGTTAAATGACACCAGAGAAGCACCACTGGACTGAGCGCCCTGCACACCTTTAATCGAGGGATGGATGGCTTCCACCGGGCCCCGCTGACCTGTGACCAGACACATCATTTCAGGCCCCTCGCTGACTCCGTTATAGTGTTGTTCCCAGACGTGGCGGATGGCGGGAATGTCCTGTAAGTTGGAGGTTTGATACCGGAAGATGAGATTCGAGCCGGAACATATATCATCCCAAATCTCTTGAAGGGCTGGATGGGTGGCAGCTTGGGATGGTTCCCACGTCGCAAAGAAACGAAGCAGAGCTTGAGCAGCAGGTTCATCTGCCTGAGATAGTAGAGATAGGTGGAGAGCTTTGCATGCTTCAAAGCAAGAGATTGCACGCTCAGGCTTTCCTTTGTTGTCCACACCCAGAATATAGCTGGAATTGTCACACAGAAAATTGGGGGCAATTCCCACGGTGCGCTTGGTGGGAGCGGGCAAGGTCAGTTCCTGAGGGGCTAAAACCATCTTTTTCCCTTTGAGCTGTTGGGTTTTCATGCAGGCGATTTGAGCGATTTGCCCGTCCTCTTTCAGATAGATGGCGTAGGAGACTTTCACGGGGGCCCATCCAGCGGGCGCAATCTTCCCTTGTGCGGAAAGCTGCTGATATAAATCCACCAGCGCTTGTAAGATCATCCCCGCACCTCCTCGCTGTTCCAAGCGGGCACATGGAGAACGCCGTCTTTCAGCGTTCCACGGAAAAACCGAGGTTGAATGTCCTGTGGATTGGAGTAGTCCATATCGTAGAGCATCCAACCCAGGTCCCGTTCCCCTTTCAGCTCTGGGGGACAGGGAGGAATGGTCTCACATGGCGCAAAGTGGGCGGGAAACTCCCGACAGCCAAAGCAGGGCTGATGATAGCACTGCCCTCGGGCAATGCGGCGCTTCATGATATCTTGAAATTTTCCCGGATTGTCGGATGGCGCCGCCTTGTCTGTCATCTCAAAATGAGCGTCGATGACATAGTGCACCTTTTGGAGCACCAGAGAAGCCCGCTGCTGGATGATGTCTGGAGTGGCGAGGTAAAGCGGTCCCTCGCCGGACTCCATCACAACCTTGGCACTCCGTGCGCTGGCCGTAGCCTTTACCTCATTGCGGCGGACATTGGTGAACTGAATGGGGGCACAGACGTGGATGCGATCCACCACCCAGCGCATGCCTGGATGCCAAAACACGGCTTCCAAAATGCCCCGGGCAGCAGAAGGAGTCATGACATCATAGGATACCTTCTCCACCTTCAGCTCAGGTCGGGTGAATAAGGCGTAATCGCCCCACACTTCCAGTCGTGTGGACATGTAGTTCACTCCTTTCGTTGGAAGTTATTGCATGCTGCTGGTTTAAATATAGCACTTTTTACATAATGTGTCGATGGAATTATTTTTGTTGTGTAAAAAAAACGATGGGGCCGAGAAAGTGTGAATGCTCCCTCGGCCCCATCGTACCGTTATAGAATGTATGCCACACCAGATGAGAGGTCCATGGACAATCCTGTTTCCGGATTGTAGTAGCTGGTATCCCGAAGGATGGCGCAGTCATCATTCACCACATCCAAAAGTCCCAGACTCAATAACGCCTGATAGTGGCGATCATAGACGGAGACGCCATACCGGCCCAATTTACGGAACAGGCTCTGGCTGGAATATCCCTGAGCCAACTGGTGGACCAGTTCTGCGCCCTCTTCTAAGGGAATGTAGATGGTTTTGGTCTGCTGTTCGATGAGATGGAAGCGTTCCGCCACCGTGCGGAAGGGAAGGGGGGAACGGGGATCTTCCATGAGAGAGAGAATGCCAGCAGCATCCTGAACATCCTTGCCCTTCAAATCCATCCATTCCGTGAAATAGGTGGAAATGGCATCTTGAGAACATAAGTCAAGCTGCTGGTCCAACACCAGATTTCCTGCTGCTATGGCGGCGGAAAACTGTGCAGGGGGTGCACCTTCCCCTTGGAAGATGGTGACGATACTCTCTGCAACCGGGCGTTTCCCCTCCCGGTTGCACCGCCCAGCGGCTTGTAATACGGAGTCCAGGCCCGCTTGCTCCCGGTATACCTGGGGAAAATCCACATCTACCCCAGCCTCGATAAGAGAGGTGGAGACCACCCGACAGGGAAGTCCATTGTGGAGCCGTTGGCGGATGGTGGATAGAACCTGTTGTCGGTGGGCGGGATACATCAGGGTGGATAGGTGGAAGCTACCTTCCCTGGGAAGCTGAGAATAGATTTCCTGCGCTTGCTTTCGGGTGTTGACCACGCACAACACCTGATGCAGCCCTTGGAGCTGTTGGGCCAGCTGGGCAGAACTGAGTCGTCCGGCTCGGCGGAAGGTGACCCGGCGGAACAGAGTGGCTTCTTGCAGCGCTTTGGGGCACAGTTCTATAGAGGTATAGGTGGGGCAGAATTCCCGGAAGATGGGGCCCAAGACCGGCTGGGTGGCGGTGCACAGCACAGCGCTGGCGTGGTAGTGCTCCACTAGCTGAGCGATGGCGTATACGCAGGGACGCAGACAGGGCAGGGGCATCATCTGTGCCTCATCGAAAATCAAAACACTGTTCGCCAGGTTGTGGAGCTTGCGGCATTTGGAGGAGCGGTTGGAGTAGAGGGATTCAAAGAACTGCACGGCAGTGGTGACGATCACCGGCATATCCCAGTTTTCTGTGGCCTGCGCCATGGCATACTCCTGGGCGGTGGCGGACTCGCTGGTGTCAAAGAGTACCCCGGAGTGGTGTTCCAGCACATATTCTTCGCCCAGAATGTCACGGAATACCTGGGCTGTCTGTTCGATGATAGAGGTGTATGGAATGACGTAGATGATACGGGATAGATGATTTGCTCTGGCGTGGGCCAGGGCAAAGGCGAGAGAGGCCACGGTTTTTCCTCCCCCAGTGGGGACCGTCAGCGTGAAAAATCCGGGTTTCTTTGTCTGCCCCTGGTCTTTACAGTTTTGCAAGATGGAGCACCGGAGTTCATTGAGCGATGTTTTGGGTGGAAACCATGGGGCAATATACGACTGGAGTTTTGCCTCCAAATGGACAAAATCAGCGGGGTTCGTATCTCGAGGCTGGCCCGTCATAAACGCTTCTGTGTCCAGATAGTCCGCATCCACCAGACAGGAGTAGAGCATGCGGGTGAAAAACATGATGGTTTTCTGGTCTGTCCGTAGATAGGGTGGAATGGCGGGGATGGGCAAGTGAAGCAACTTGCCATCTAGATTATACTGGGGAATTTCGTGCTTGTTGGCACGGTTCAGGCGAGCCCAAAAGGTGTTTCCGCTTGACGGGTCCACCCGGCTTCCCCCATCGGGCAGTCCACTGTGATGACCTGCAATGCAAAGAGCTGCGAAAATTTGGTTTCCCTGGCGCATACATTCATAGGCCCCGGCGGTGGAGTGGTCCACCTTAGGGCCATCTTCCAGAAGGCGCTTTTGAAACGCGATGGAGCACTTTCCAATGTCATGGGCCAGTCCAGCCAGATAGCCCTGTTCCTGGGCGCCGAACGCAGAGGCGAAATGTCCCGCGAGCTCAGCAGTGCCTTCCAAATGCTCCTTGACGCTCTGGGTTCGTCCATCTGGGGCCTTGTGAGCGAGATAGGTGGAAGATTCGTTCATGACGCTTATGCCTCCCTGTGTGTTTTTGGGGATAGGTATGTGAATTCATTTTATAATACTTGGGATATGGGGACAAGCCCAAAGGAAGACAACCGCTGTCTGCATCTTATGACGCAAACAGCGGTTGTCTGGATTTCTTGAACTGTCAATCAGGATTGCGGTGTTCACGCCGTATAAATCCACCTTACCTTGCACTGGACTGAGAGGTCTTGAGCGCCAGCTGAATGCGGTCAATGAAGGACTGGAGGGGTGGAGAATGTTGTTTTTGCGCAGAGACACAGTAGAGGGGCACAAACAGCGGGTCAGACATAGGAAGGGCACGGACGGCCGGGAGGGGAACGGTACAATTGGATAGGGCCTGCTCATCCATGAGAACGACGCCTTCTCCCTGGGCGCACTTGTGAATGGCGGCAAGGGGAGAGGGGAAGGAGAGGGTGCGGCTGAAAGCGGTTTGGAGGGTGGGATATCGGGCAAACAGGGCCTCATAGATGGGCTGATACAGCTCAGGGAGAAACAGAGGCTCTTGAGATAGATCGGAAGCCGGTACTGATGTGCGCCGCACCAGCGGATGATTCAGAGAGAGAATCACAGAGATGGGGATATAGCCCAGAAGGGTGGAGGATAAGCCGGACTCGGAGGGAAGATAGGGAAGAAGGGTGGCGTCGGCCTGGTGGTTTTGCAGGTGCTCCAGACAGAAGTAGTCGCTGCAATAGGTGTAGACCACGGAAGAGGACCCGCAGGAATCCGGAAGCGCATGAGCCAGCATGTTATAAAAACAGGGGGCTAGAGAGATGCGCAAACTTCCGGCAGACTCCGATGTCGCCTGGCGGAGGACTTGACAGGTGTCATCCAACTCCTGGAGGATGTGGGAACACTGGCGGTAAAAATACTTGCCCTCCTCGGTCAAATCTACGCCAGAGGCAGTGCGAATAAACAGGGTGCACTTGAGCTCTTGTTCCAGTGTGCGGATGACGTAGCTCAGACTTTGCTGCGTGACGTAGAGCCGTTTGGCCGTATAAGTCAAATTCATATCTTTGCAGATTTCACAAAAATAATATAGCTTTTTTACATTCACAGAGGGTCACCTTCCATATGACAGGGAGTAATGTGTGGTGGATTTTACCATCAAATATCTGGAAAGACCATTTGTATTATAACATATTCACAAAAATTGACAAGGAAAAAAGAGTGTCTATGCAACATGATGAAAAACAATTCGTGGAAATGGAGGATAAAGACGACAAAAATGTAGATTTGTACAAAGCGGACCGGGAAAACCAGTCAAATTATCCAAAGAAATCTTGTCATACAAATAGGCGTTGTTCATGCACAAAAAACTTTTGTTTTACAGTCTTTGGAGAACATGAGATACTTAGACTGAAAAACGATGGGGTGGCCAGTGGAGGGAAACACCATGTTTTCCTAAATAAAAGCCGGCATTGCCATCGTAAACTCAAAAGAAGTCAAAGGAGGAGAGCAACGTGAGAAACAAAAAACGGTGGGCGGCTCTGCTGTTGTCAGGAGCGATGCTGCTGAGCTTGGCACCTATGTCTCTGCGGGCGACCGCTCTGTCTGCCCAGGGTACACAGACCCTGGCAGCAGGGGAGGAGGATGGTGGATGTACCATTATCCCCTTGCCTCAGGAGTATGAGAAGACGCAGGGGTCCTTCACTCTGGGCTCCGGGTGCCGCTTTGTGATTTCTGGAGAAGGGGCCGATCAAAAGGCGGTGGACTCCACCGAAGTGGTGGCATCGGAATTCCGCAAATCCACTGGGTACGATCTGCCGGTGGTGCAGGGTGAGGAGGCTCAGTCCGGGGACATTGCCATTTTGGTGGACCCCAATGCATCTCTGGAAGATGAGGGCTATCAGCTGTCTGTGACCGAGACCGGCGTGGAGATTAACGCCAAGAATGCAGCGGGCGTGTATTATGGCCTGCAATCTCTGCGTCAGATGTTCCCCGGCCAGATCGAGAGCGACACACTGGTCAGCGACGTGGCCTGGACCGCTCCCTGCGCCGATATCTCGGACGCGCCCAGATACGGCTACCGCAGCGTGCAGTTGGACGTGTCCCGCCACTTCTTCTCTGTGGATGAAGTGAAGCGCCAGATCGACCACATGTCCCAGTATAAGATCAACAAGCTGCACATGCACCTGAGCGACGACCAGGGCTGGCGCCTGGAGATCAAGAACAACCCCGATGTGGTGGATAAGGACGGCAATCCCGTGGACTTCAGCAACCTGACGGAGTTGGGTGCTTCCACTTCCTGTGACCACAACGGCGTGAAGGCTGGCTACTATACTCAGGAGGAGTTCAAGGACATCGTGGCCTACGCTGCGGAGCGCAAAGTGGAGATTGTCCCCGAATTCGATATGCCTGCCCACGCTTGGGCAGCTCTGGTGTCCATGCCTATGCTGAACTCCACCGAGGACGGCAAACCCCATGCCAACGGCTATGACAATACCAAGCCCTATCAGGGCTGGGATGTGGGCTGGGCCTCTCTGGAGTGCCGCAACGAGAACACCTACATCTTCATTGATGAGGTCTTCCGTCAGCTCTCTGAAATCTCTCCCTCTGTGTACGTTCACGTCGGCGGCGATGAGGCCCACGTGACGTCTCATGACGACTATGTGTACTTTGTCAATCGAGTCACTGAGATCGCTCAGAAGTACGGCAAGACTCCCATCGGCTGGCAGAACTACGATGCCGCCGTGGAGGACAAGGAAAACACCGTCACCCAGTACTGGAACACTGGGGACAAGCGGTGCCTGGATGGCGTCAAGTACGTCGCCTCTCCCGCTGACCATGCCTACATGGACATGAAGTACGATGCCAGCTGTGACCTGGGCCTGCAGTGGGCTGGCTATGCCCCTGTGGACGATGCCTATAACTGGGACCCCACCGATTTCGGTACGGAGGATCAGTTTATCGGCGTGGAAGGTGCCATCTGGACCGAGACCATCTCCGAGCCGGAGCACCTGGACTACATGTACTACCCCAGACTGCCCGGTATCGCTGAGGTCGCTTGGACTCCCAAGGAAAACCGTAGCTGGGACGAGTACAGAGAGCGTATCGCTCAGCATAAGGACCGCCTGGACAGCCTGGAGATCGGCTACAAGGAAGACACCCTGATTTGGGAGAAGCCCGTGAACTTCCGTATGCCTCTGGATGAGGGCACCGGCACTACCGTGAAGGACACCACTGGTGACTTCAAGGGCACCATGGTGGGCGGCGTGACCTGGGGCGAGGGCCGCTACGGCTCCGGCCTGATCTTTGACGGCTCCGGCTATGTGGACCTGAAGTACGATGACATCGGCGGCGACTGGACTGCCGGTATGTGGGTCAAGCGTGAGGACTCTGGAGCAGCTAACGCAGCGCTGTTGGCAGGCACCGAAGGCGAGATCAAACTGGAGCAGTGGAAGAACACCGGTAAGGTTGGCCTCACCGCCTACGGCGTGGACGATTATACCTTCGATTACACCGCTCCCATTGGCGAGTGGGTCCACCTGGCCTTTGTTTCCAACGACCAGGGCACCACGCTGTACGTCAACGGTGTGGAGACCGACCACATTGATGCCACCATCAACGGCCCTGTCAGCCGCATTGGTGCCAACTACAAGGATGGCCTGTCCGACCGTGGCTACATGAAGGGTGCTGTGGACGATGTCCAGATCTATGATCGTGCTCTGAGTGCAGAGGAGATCATGGAGATGAAGGAAGACGCGTTCGGCTTCGAGAATGAGATGATCTTCAACTTTGACGAGGGCGAGGGCACTCAGATCACCGACACCAGCGGTGCTCACTCCTTCACCCTGGGTGACGGCATCACCTGGACCGACGGTAAGATGGGCAGTGGCCTGGACTTTAGCGGCGCTGGCCGCATTGAATTGGGCTATCGGGATCTGGACAAGAACTGGACTGTGGGTCTGTGGGTCAACCGCAGAGAGAGCGTGGAGCACAATGCCGTGCTGATGTCCGGCGCAACCGGCGAGATCAAGCTGGACCAGTACCAGAACACCGGTAAGGTAGGTGTTACTGCCTACGGTGTGGAGGATGCTACCTTTGACTACTCCGCTCCCAAGGGTGAGTGGGTGCATCTGACCTTTGTCAGCAACGATCAAGGTACCACCCTGTACGTCAATGGTGTGGAGCAGGATCACATCGATTTAGCCATCAACGGGCCTATGAACCGTATCGGCGGCAACAATTCCGTCAATCTGGCTGGCGGTGGCTTCTTGAATGCTACCATCGACCAGCTGAGCGTCTTCGACCGTAGTTTGACTGCTGACGAGGTAAAGGACCTGGTGAAGGATGACTCTGAGCCCGCCACCGATGCCAGCAAGGCCCTGCTGCAAAAGGTGTATGACTACGCCGCCGCTCAGGATATCAGTAACCTCATCCCCACCGTGGCCGCCAAGTACCAGGCTGCTCTGGACCAGGCCGAAGCCGTTCTGGCTGACCCCAACGCCACACAGCTTGAGGTGGACAAGGCCACCGAGGACCTGTTCAACGCTGTGCACCTGCTGGACTTCACCCAGGGTGATAAGACCGCTCTGAACCTGCTCATTGAGCGGGCCCGTGAGATGGTGGCCAATGAGGACGACTATATGGACACCAACTGGCAGATGCTGCTGGATGCCCTGGAGAAGGCCGAGGCCGTGTCCGCTGACCCCGATGCTCTGCAGTACGAGGTGGACGCCGCCTACGAGGCCCTGCTGGAGGCCATTGAGGCCCAGCAGCTGAAGACGGATAAGTCCATGCTGGAGCTGCTCATCGACCGTGCAAACGGCATGGTGGAGAATGCTGACAAGTATGTGGAGACCAACTGGCAGATGCTGCTGGATGCTCTGGAGAAGGCCCAGACCGTCTATGACGATCCCAACGCCACCCTGGCTGAGGTAGAGACCGCCTGTGATGAGCTGCTGGAGGCCATCATGGCCCAGCGCTTCAAGGCCGACAAGTCCATCCTGGATGACCTCATCAACCAGGCCGAGAACATGAATCTGGCTGGCTATCCCGCTGAGGCTGTGGCCACCTTCCGCACCGCTCTGGCCAATGCCCAGGCTGTGATGGCGGACAACAGCCTGTCTGTGGACGATCAGAAGACTGTGGACGACGCCGCGGCTGCCCTCACCGCCGCCATGGACGGCCTCACCGCCGGTGGAGCCCCTGAGACCACCGATAAGCCTGAGGCGACCGACAGACCCGAGACCACGCAGAAGCCGGAAGCCACCCAGAAGCCCGAGAACAACGTGCCCCAGACCTGGGACACCGCTCACATGATGGGCTACGTGCTCTCCGCTCTGGCCGCTGCCAGCCTGCTGCTGGCTGTGGTTGTGGTGGAGAAGCGCCGCCGCAACGGTTAATGAAAATGGGAGCCCCGGCCGTTTGGCTGGGGCATTTCTTCTTTATTGGGTGTACCCTTGATACAGCTCCGGGGAAATGGCCTGTTCAATGGCGTCGTATACCCCTTGGCACCGCTCTCGAATCTCATCCCGGAGTTCCTGGGAGAGGGTGATGATCTGGGTGCCGCTCTCCTCGATGACGTCAATGCGCTGAGAGATACGGGCGTCCGACTGCTCTCGGGCATACTGGGTGGCAGTCTGTGCCGCCTGGGTGAGAATCGCCTGGTCCGCTTCCGAGAAGCTCTGGAACAGCTCATCGTTGACAATCAGGGAGATGAGGTGGGGCAGGTGGTTGGTCTCCACAATATAGTCCTGCTGCTCGTACAGCCGATTGGAGACGATGACCTCGTAGGGATTCTCCTGGGCGTCAATGGTGTGCTGCTGGAGGCCGATATAAACCTCGCTGAAGCTCATGGGGGTGGGGTTAGCCCCCAGGGCCTGCCAGAAATCCAGGTGATAGGGATTTTCCATGGTGCGGATTTTCTGGCCCTTGAAGTCGTCCAGGCTGTACACCGCCCGGTTGGTGCTCATGACCCGGAAGCCCTGGTCTGCCATGCCCAGCAGGTGATAGCCCCCCCTGGGTGTACACATCGCATACCGACTGATAGAAGTCAGGATCGTCCATCTTGGCTCGGCAGTCGTCCAGAGAGTCGAACACACAGGGCAGGTCAAACACGGCCAGGTCGGACATGAAGGTGACCTGTGGGGCGGTGTTCTGCACCAGGAAGGGAATGTCTCCGTCATAGCAGCTCTCCAGCAGCTCCCGGTCGCCTCCCAGCGTGGAGTTGGGGTAGACCTTGATGAGAATTTCTCCGCCGCTGAGCTCCTCCACCTCCTGGGCAAACCGCTCAGCAAACAGCTGGGTTACCGTATCCTCAGGGCTGGCAGTGGCCAACACCCACACCGGGCGGGTGTCCCGCTCTCCGGTGCATCCAGACAGAAACAGGGAGAGGCACGTGGCTCCTGACAGGACGGCGGCCAGCAAGCGGCGTCTGAATTTCAACGATTTCATACCGATTTCTCCTCCGTTGTGTCAGATGAGGGCCAGGGAAAGGGCTGGGATATAGGTGATGAGCAGCAGCGCCACCAGGAAGTAGATGATCATGGGGAACGACTTTTTGGCGATGGACATCACCGGCAAGTCCGTCAGCGAGCTGGCCACGAAGAGGTTGACGCCAATGGGAGGTGTAACAAACCCGATGGCCAGATTGATCACCATGACCACGCCGAACTGAATGGGATTCATACCGAAGGCCTGCCCCACGGGCAGGAGGATGGGGGTGAGAATCAGATTGGCGGGGGTGGTGTCCATGACCATGCCCACAATGAGCAGGAACAGGTTGATGACCAGCAGTACCACCACGGGGCTGTGAAAATGGGTGCTGATGAAGTCGCTCACCGTCTGAGGTACTTCCATCAGGGTCAACACCCGGGAGAACGCGGTGGAGGTGGCCAGAATGAAGAGAATGGGGGTAAAGGTGCGGATGGACTCCTGCAAAATCCCCCAGATGTCCCGGATGCGGATGGGGCGATACACCACCAGGCTGATAAACAGGGCGTAAAACACCGAGATCACGGCGGCCTCTGTGGGGGAGGCCACGCCGGTGTAGATGCAGCCCAGGATGATGATGGGGCTGAGGATGGCAAAGAAGCTCTCCCGCAGGACTCGGAAGAGACCCTTTTGGTGGAGATGACCCACAGCGGCCCGAATTTTCACCTTATCTTCCCCATGCTTCCGGCAATAGAACACGGAGTAGCACATGAGCAGCAGACCAATCATGAGGTCGGGGATAATGCCCGCCAAGAACAGGTCGCTCACCGATGCTCCCGAGGCCATGCCGTACATAATAAAGGGAATGCTGGGGGGGATGATGACCCCCAGGCCACCTGCCACCGCCACGATGGCGGTGGAGAAGGTGACGTCGTAGCCCAGGGAGGTGAGGATGGGGATGGTCATGCTGCCCACTGCCGCCACGGTGGCCGGGGCGGAGCCGGAGATGGCCCCGAAAAGAGGCAGGTGACGATTACCGCACAGGGCATGCCTGCGGTGCGGTTGCCCAAAAAGTAGGTGAACACGTCAAACAGCTTCCGGGAGATGCCGCCTTTGGCCATGATGATGCCGGACAGCACGAACATGGGCACGGCCAGCAGGGGGAAGGAGTCCAGACCGCTGAACATGGAGCGGATGAGGAATTTGGCGCTCACCGTAAAGGAAGGGTCAAACACAACGGGCAGCGCGGATGCAATGCCCAGGGAGATGGACACAGGGATGGCAATGACCAGGCAGATGATAAAAATCAAAAACAGCAGTGCGACCATTTATCCATCCTCCTTATCCGTGTGTTTGTGGTGGCTTTCATCCCCTGCCTCGGTATTGGCCTCAATGAAGGACTCCGAGATGTTGCGCTCGGGGTGGGCCGGGTCGTATACCGGTTTTCCCCGGGCCACCTGGAACTCAATGACCCAGCGCTGGAGAATGCGGAAGCTCACCAGCACAAAGGAGACAAAGGAGGCGGCCTGTACATAATACATGGGAATCGAACAGGCCGGAGAGGCTTGGCCGCTGACTACCGCAGACATCATATAGGAGTAGGCGGCAGGGAGCAGGAAGAGGAAGAAGATCAGCTCGCAGGTGTGGTTGACCACCTTGATGGCGGCTTTGACCCGGCGGGAGAAGACGGCGACGAACTGCTCGATCTTGATGGAAAGGCACTTCTTGCTGCAATAGCTGACGCTGATGAATCCGCACCAGATGAAGAGATACCGGGCTCCTCCGACCAGGTCAGAGACATGCTCAGGGCATAGCGGCAGAACACCTGGATGCCCATGATGACAGTCATGGCCACCAGCAGGAGGACCAAGATAAACTCTTCCAGGTTTGCATCAAGCCAACGAATCGCTTTTCTCATAGATCTTCTTCATAACTGCATGTTGTTTGAATTAGAGGGCGCCGTGGAGCAGATTGAGAACGGTGCTCAGATCGTGCACGCCCATCTGACCGGGAGCAGAGGCCTTCTTGGCAGCGCCGAAGGTGAGGGCGGAGCCGAACACCTCGCCGCACAGGCGGCTGATGACGCCGGTGCCGGACATGGACATGGTGATGATGGGGCGGTCGGCATACTGGGTGGCCATTTCCTCGGTGGCGGCCAGCAGGGTGAGCACGTCCTTCTTGCTCTGGGGCATCACGGCGATCTTGGGAATGTCGGCGCCCAGGTCCTGCATCTTGCGCAGGCGGCCCACGATGTCGGCCTGGTCGGGGGTCTTGGAGAAGTCGTGGTTGGAGGCCACCACCTTCACCCCGGCGGCGTGAGCCCCCTCAATAATGGCCTTGACGATCTCGTCGCCGGTGAAGGCCTCCACGTCCACCAGGTCCACATACCCGGACTGGGCGGCCTGAATGTTCAGCTGGGCATAGGCCTCGGGCTCAATGGCCTTCTCGCCGCCCTCCTTGGAGGTGCGGAAGGTGAACAGCAGGGGAATCTCGCCCAGGGCCTCCCGCAGGCCTTGGAGCACGTCCAGCACCTGGGAGAAGTCGAACACGCCCTCGAACCAGTCCACACGCCACTCCACCACATCCACGGGGATGGAGTCGAAGGTCTTGGCCCCGGAAATGATGTCCTCTTTGGTCACGCCCACGATGGGCACACAAATCTTGGGAATCCCAGTTCCAATCTCAACATTTCTCACGAGAACAGTATTCATAGCAAAGCTCCTATCTTTAACCTGAAATTGATATTGTGTATAGATTAGCTGTTTTTCTGCTCAGATGCAAGAGAAACCATCTTGGTGTAGCGGAAATTCACGAACAGGCCCAGGGGCACGCCGATGAGGGTGAGGACGATGTTCATGGTCATCACGCCGGAGGGGGTCATGTTGGCGGCGGCGGTGAGAATGGTGTAGTTGCACAGAGAGACCTGCTAATGAAAGTCAAGTAGGAATTTCAAGATTTCAAGTCAGAAAAAAGG
>OGPO01001084.1_pt1 | contig 18837 bp, 16 predicted proteins | sample 1553041 | NCBI WGS metagenome assembly OGPO01 (sample SAMEA2580281, study PRJEB22360) | human gut metagenome | biome: human gut; feature: human-associated habitat; material: faeces | place: Denmark | collected 2008/2010 | reverse complement strand
AATAGCCTGGCCCTAGCTAGTTAAATTAAGAACCGATATTATAGCTTTAGTTTAGTTGGCATTGGGGTGCCTTCTAAGAAAGCTTTAAAATTAGCGTTGACAATATCAGCCATTTGTTTACGAGTTTCTACTGTACCGCTAGCAATATGAGCTGTCACAATCACATTATTGCGATTTAATAATGCTTCTGGAACATGAGGTTCACTAGCAAATACATCTAAAGCTGCGCCCTTAATCACTCCCTTTTCTATTGCCTGACAAAGAGCTTCCTCATCAACTAAAGAACCACGGGCAATATTAATGAGACAGCCTTTAGAGCCTAAAGCCTCAAGCACCTGAGCATTAACCATATTACGGTTTTCCTCGGTGGCTGCAGCGCACACAACCAAGTAGTCTACAGCTTTGGCCAGATCAAGCAATGAATCTACTTTGGTATAGCGCTCATCTTGTGAGAAGCGATCGTAATAGTAAATTGGCATATCAAAACCGCTAGCACGAGCAGCAACAGCCTTACCAATACGACCTAAACCTAAAATACCTAACTTTTTACCTGATACCTTAGATCCTAGAGGGAACTTTAAACCATGTGCCCACTTACCTTCATGAATGAAGTTATGAGCCATTGTGACCTGGCGAGAAAGTCCTAATAATAAGGCCATAGCTAAATCTGCTACATCCTCAGTTAGTACGCCTGGGGTGGTACATAAAGCAATATTACGCTTGGCGCACTCTTGTACATCCACTCCATCGTAACCTACGCCAAAATTATCAATCATTTTGACATTAGGTAATTTATCAAGCAGCTCCTTGCTAATTTTACCAGTGCCATTAGACATAATCACTTCAATTTCAGGAGCATTCTCACTAGTAAGCTCATCTTGAGTGATTACTTCATAGCCCTGATCTTTGATAAATTGAGCAACATGCTCATTTAGAGCTACTACGGTTAGTAAAACCTTCATTTTATGACCTCTAATTATTGACGAGCCTCTTCAATTAACTTAATGAAGTGATCGCCATTTGCCTGGACGTACTCATCACGAATGAACTTGGTCTTTTCTGCGAATAATTCCTTCTTAACATTGTCATTTACGACCATGCCAGACTCAGTGTTCATTTGATCGATCATTGCCTGCTCAGATTGAGCGTTTAAATCACGCTGGAAAGTAGCTGCTTCTTTGGCGCAATCTTTAATAATTTGTTGCTGCTCTGGGCTTAACTTGTCAAACTTCTTCTTGTTAATAATTACTGTTACAGCGGTGTAGGCGTGGTTAGTTAAAGATAAGTACTTTTGTACCTCATAGAACTTACCTGAGAATAAGGCTGGCATTGGGTGATCTTGAGAGTCGATAGCACCAGTCTCCATTGCAGTGTAAAGCTCACCAAAGGCCATTGGTACAGGGTTAGCGCCTAAGGCCTCAAAGGTTTGTACCAATACTTGGCTTTGTGGTACACGAATCTTTAAGCCCTTAACATCATCAGGAGTCACAATTGGCTTTCTATTGTTGGTAATATTTCTAAAGCCATTCTCAAAGAAAGCTAAGCCTACAATACCCTTGCTCTCAACACCAGCAAAGAGTTCTTGACCACCTTGACCATCTAAGAAGCGATAGGCATGAGCCTTATCTTGGAACATGAAAGGTAAGTCTAATACTGCAAAATCCTTAGACAAGCCACTTAAAGCGTGTGCGCCCACCATACCAATATCGATAGTACCACCACGAGTACCAGATACAATAGCTGGGGTATTACCTAAAGTGCTATCTGGATAGAACTTAATTTCGATCTCACCGTTAGAGCGCTCAGACACTAAATTAATAAAGTGCTCTGCACCCTGACCTTGAGTATCAGCACGAGACACGTCAGTAGCAAAACGTAATACTGTTTTAGCTTCGGCACTAGCAGTAACAGCAATAGATAAAGCAATAGCTAAAGCAGAGGCAACTAACTTTTTCATAATAGACTCCAAAATTTAAAGCATTTTTATTAGGCAGCTTTTTAAAAAAGCTGCCCTGAGGTGTTAAGCATGTAAGAGCAAAGTGAATACGGAAGTTAAGCTACTTTCCAGTTAAGAACTCCATTGGAGCAATCACGATTGATGGGAACAATAGCATTAACAACATAAGACCAAATAAGACACCAGCGTAAGGTAAGACACCTAAAACAGCACGTTCAAAAGGAACCTTGGTAACTCCTGATACTACGTTTAACACGTTACCTACTGGAGGGGTAATCAGACCTACTGAGCAACAGAAAATGAACATTACGCAGAAGTAAATCTCATTAATACCAGCCTCACGAATAATTGGCATTAATACAGGCACCATGATAAGAACGATTGGGATTAAATCGAGCACCATACCCATAGCCATGAGCAATACTAAGATCAAGGCCATTAATAAAGTTGGGCTAGAGGCTAATGGCTTTAATACTTCGGCAACCATTAAAGGTAAGTCAGCAACAGTCATTAACCAAGCACTAACTTGAGCTGAGGCAACCATCAACATAATCACAGCTGTGGTCTTAGCAGTGGCCAGTAAAGCCTCATAAATTGCCTTAAAGGTGATCTCACGATAAACAAAGATTGAGATAAATAAGGCATATACAGAAGCTACTGCACCAGCCTCAGTTGGAGTAAAGATACCTAAGCGGAAACCACCAATTACAATGACAGGTAACAATAAGGCTAAGATAGAACTCTTAAAGGCAGCAAAGATTTCAGCACCTGTAGCCTTGTTAGTAGTCTCAAGTTTGCGAGATTGGAAATACCACATCATGCACAGAGCTACGCCCATTAAAATACCAGGAACAATACCAGCCATAAAGAGCTGAGAAATTGATACTGAGGCGGTAACACCAATAACAATGAAAGGAATTGATGGTGGAATAATTGGAGCGATAATACCGCCTGCTGCAATTAAGCCAGTAGAGCGTGCAGGGTCATATTTAGCCCTCATCATCATAGGGAACATGATGGCAGCAATAGCAGCAGTATCAGCAGCAGGAGAGCCAGATAAAGAGGCCATAATCACAGCAGCAATAATTACTACAAAGCCTAAACCGCCAGCCTTATGACCTACTAACTTCATAGGCAAGTCAATCAAGCGCTTGGCTAAACCGCCCACATTCATTACCTCGCCAGCAAAAACGAAGAAAGGAATAGCTAGTAAGGTAAAGTTATCCGCACCATTGATTAAGCTTTGAGCCATAATTTGAGGATCAACCATATCAAGGTGAATCATCAAGCCTAAGCTACATAAGAGCAAAGAGAAAGCAATAGGAATACCGATGGCAACAGAGGTAAGCAGAATAATTAAGAAAATTGCAATGGTCATGGCCTATTTCTCCCAATTCTTGCTAGCAATATTTTTGAAAGTTGAAGCTATCTTAAAGAGTAAGATAATGCCCATGCCAGCAGCGCCTACTGAGCCAGAGATATAAATATAGCCCATAGGAATTTGAGCTACAGGAGACAAATCCTCCATATTAAACTCGTAGAGCTCGTAGCTACCAACAAACAATAAGTAGCAGCAATAGAGCATGGCACAATAGCAAAATAGCTTAACGAAAGACTGGACTGGTTTAGGTAGCGCCTTGCGCATAAAGTCAACGTAGATATGACTTTCTTCTTTCATAGCCAAGATGGCACCAATAAATACCACCCAAATAAACATGAAGCGAGAAAGCTCTTCTGAAACCACAATGCCTGAATCGGCAATAAAGCGTAAAGCTACGTTAACAATTACTAAAAGCGACATACCCGAAAGGATGAGAACAACTAAAATCTCAAGACCTTTGGTAATTAAATTGGAAAGCTGTTGCATAAGATTGCTCCTATGATTAATTCTTGTCATTAATCATAATGATTTATGATAAACATTTATCAAACAGCGATCACATTTTATAATGATAATGATAAGAAATTATCAAATTTTCGTTAAACAGATCTCATTTTTGAAAGCTATCTATCAATTTAGAAAAAATACTTTCATAGAAACACCATTCCCACTAGCCCAAATAAATACGATGATTATCGCATTTATAAGCACACATCATTAATCCCAAGCCCAAGTTTCCTTCATACAAAATGATTGTTTTCTATCATTTTTTGATAGCAATCTATCAAAATAATCCCATACCCTCAGTGTGCCTACCAACCACCAAATCAAGCCTCACCAGCATGTGTCCCTCCCTACCACCCAAAATAAATCCTTGTCCAAGACCAAAGAAATGATGCCTGCCCACCTGCCTGCATGTATGCTTGCAGGCATACAAGCTTGCAAGCAAGCATGCATACATGCCGCACGCTTACGCTAGCACAGCCCTCATCTAAGACAGATGCCTAGAAAAAGCAGAGCATTGCTTAGAGAAGCTCGAAATGCAGGGCCTATTACCAGCCTAATACAAGAGCGCCTTTTATTCTGCATGTGTTTGTTATTTTGGCGTGGCTTGGCGTGGCTTGGAGCATGGCTTGTGTTGCAAAGATATGGGCTTAGGGTAAGCAAGAAATAGCAGTAGCGCAGAGGCTAACAAGAGGGCTAAGGCCAAGGCCAGAACTTAGCCTTGGCAAGGCCCTGGCCCTTGCTTGAGCTCAGCTCCAGTCCGTGGTTCTACACCTTATAGAGTGGTACTGTGGTACTGGTATACCAAGGTGCAAGGATCGGCAAGGGTAAGGGCGAGGATGAGGGGCAAGGGCAATGGAAAGCTTGGGTTTAGGTTTGGGGTTTGCAGGTGGTTGTGATGCCTGCTGCTTGCAGCTTGATGCCCCAAAAGAACAAGGCCCTGAGCTTTTAAGATCAGGGCCTGTGGTCTTACTGCATTACCTCAAATGGGGTGGCTGGAATATCTGATTTAACAAAACGTATTTGATAAACACCTTGAGCTACAGCTCTTTTCTGTCCGTGGACAGCATTGATATTGAGCTCTTTTTGGAAGTTATCCTCTAGAGTTTGGACTAGCCTTACATTATCAAAGTCAGCCTTACCACGATATAGGACTACACCTTCATAAAGATCGGTACTGGCTTCAATTTTGTTATCAACAATACTTTTATCAAAATCTGATAGTAGCTGTTGTGTCAGTGCATTAAGTCTTTGTTCATATTGGTAATCTAAAGTCCAAAACAAAGCACTTAGACCTACGATAAAGGCAGCAAAGGTAAAAGAAAACAGCTTTAGTGCTTTATAGCGGTTAAAAGAAACTTCAAAAAGAGCCTCTTTTTTCTCCTGCTCACTAATATTGATAGCTCTCATAATGCTCTCTTACCCTCTTTAATTAGCTGTAGGAACAACATTAATTAAGCGTGGGCCATCATAGGCCGATAAGGTTAGCAAAGCTGCCGCTCTAGGTGAAACATCATTAAGACGTTGCTCTTGTAAAAATAAACTCATAGCACGAGTATAGCCATCATCAAGCTTTAGTGAGATGGTACGAATTTCATCAGCTCGCACCTCTTTTTGTGAGCTTAATTGTTCTAAGCGCAATAACACTCCTAAAGCATCTTGATACTCTTGATTACCCTCTAACGCCTTAGCTAAAGAGTGATCAAGTTCTTTTTCTAATTGAGCGTCAGTCTTATTGGACGAATCAATGGTACTTAACACTTGCTGTCTAATGGCTTGTCGTAATTTAGCCAACTCATCTTTTTGGTGCTCGTAATTGATAAGAGCGGTATTAGCCTCTCTATTAGCAGCTTCTAAAGCGCGATTACGATAATTGCTCAAATAAGGGCGCAAGCGATTTTCTGCCGCCTTTCTGGTATCAGTCATACGTGATTTAAGCTCAGTTAAATCACCTACATAAGGATGCAAAATAGTATATTGACCTAAAAAGCGCTCTTTTAAATAAGATAGTTTTACATCAAACAAATAGCTACCGATGATAATTTGGCCAACATCCTCATTTAACTGATAAAGCACGCCATAAAATGGAGTGAGGTTATCATCCATTAAGCCAATTAATACAGGAGTATTGTAGGAAATGGCTTCTGCAAAAGTGCCTGTTTGATGGAAACTTTGTAAATTAACCGAGCGTAATACTTCATTAGTAAGGCCCTGCTCAGGATCTGCCACCTCATAACCATGAACTTTAAATAAAGTAGCAAAAGCCTCAGATTTAAAATAAGACTCACTAATAGCTTGATTAAAGAAAAAGAGCTGACGTGATGAGGCATTACGGCCTTTAAGAAGGTAATCAGAAACACGCTCATAGCGCTCTTGTACCACCTCATCAGAGAGCAAAGCTCCCTCTAGAGATCGTACAGGGTAATATTCTTTCATTATCCATAAAGCACCGCTAAAAGCTAAGGCCGCAGCACATGCAGCAGTAGCGATAATAGCTATACGAGCATATAAAGATCCTGACAATACCTCACGGGCTAATTGCTTAATTAATGAGCCAAAGCCAGCTTGTTGATTATGTAAAACTAAATGAGCTGCCTTTTTAGCGATTAAGGAATTTACTTGCTCTTTTTTCTTTTGAGCTGCCAAGGTAAGGCACATATCAGCTATAGCATTGATAAGTCTTGGCATGCCGCCACTTTTTTTAGTGATAATGGCAATAGCTTTGTTAGTAAAGACAGGCTTAACGCAAGAAACTTGTTGTAGGCGATAGGTTAAATATGCAGCTACCTCATCTTCCTTAAAACATGGCAGATTAGCAAAAATCTTAATACGATTTTTGAGCATCTCATGTTCGCTTTTATTTAAGTGCTCTAACAAGTCCTCACGGCCTACAAGCAAGAAGTTAATCATCTTGCCAGCTTCACCTTCAATATTGGAAATTAGGCGAATTTGTTCTAGCACATCATCAGATAAGCCCTGAGCTTCATCGCAAATTACTGTAGTAATAATGCCTAAAGCAATGGACTTTTCTAGCATTTGACGTAGCTTTAAGGTCAGTTCAGCAATAGACTCAAAGGAAGTAGCAACAATACCAGAAGCACGCAAAATAGTTGCGATCAGCATTTGGGGATCGGTTCTAGGATCGTCAATGGTAATAATACGCATACGACGTGGCAAAGAACGCATTAACATACGCACTAAGGTCGTTTTACCAGCTCCTGATGAGCCAGTAAGTACGCAAATACTTCCTGAGCGTGATAAGGCAGTGGTTAAAAGTCCTAGAGATTGGTGTTGAGAGCTACCAACATAATAAAAGCGGCGATCTGGCAAGCCATCAAAAGGGTAGTCATCTAAGCCAAAATGCTCCAAGTACATGAGCTAATCCTTAATCTCTATCAGCTGCTTAGCTGAGCATTTAAGCCCCAGCAAAAAGTCTGGCACTTAACAAAACCTTACCTAGATCTAGGCTCTAACCAAAGCAACCACAAGCAAAAACAAAACAACTAAATATCAAAAGCCTTATTATACCGCCATAGCCAAAAAGTAAAAAATATCTAGATCGCACATAAGCTAATTTTTGCCACCTAAAAAGCATAACGACTAGATCATCTATTGATAATCTAGGCGCTAATTTAAATGCTTATGCTATGGCATTTAATCTTAATTACCTCGGGCACGAGCAGCCTGCATAGCTCTTTCACGAGCTTTGGCTAAGGCACGAGCTTTAGCAGGTGGCATATGCTTCATCTTTTCTGCTAACTCAAAATCCTTTTCGTTTTGAGGTACAAAGTACTGGTTAGTATCATTAGCTACGCCACCAAATTCCACCATATCGTCATTAATATCCATAAAGGAGCCCATAGCACGGGCCTGCTGCATTTGAGCTGGGGACATTTGACCCTGGCGAGCAGCCATTTGCTGTTGCATTTGCTGCTGTTGTGCTTGTTGTTGCTGCATAGCTTTTTGCTGACGAGCACGGGCCTCTTGTTCAGCCTTAGCTTTAGCAGCTGCTGCTTCGTTGGCCTGAGCTTGTGCAGCTTGAGCCTTAGCCTGAGCCTCACGCTCACGAGCAGCCTTCTCCTCCTCCTCGATACGACGACGAGCGTAAATTAAGCCTTCCTCAAGATCATTTAAAGTACTTAATACTACTGATGGCTCATAACCTGCTAATACGCCTGTCTGAGAACGATTGATATAAGCAGTTAACCAACGCATACGAGTGGCTGGTAAAATATCTTGGAAGTAAGAAGATGATACGTGGAAGTGATCGGCTGTACGTAGCTTAAACTTCTCTGCTGCGGCCTTAAAGAAATTAGGGTTTGGCTTATAGCAACGAACTTCATCTGCCAAAATAATATTCTTTTCGCTAAAGAAACCACCTAAGTTATCAAATTGCTTTTGCACCATTTGAATATTGGCATTAGCAATTAAATAAAGCTCATAACCAGAGTTCTTTAATTTTTGTAATGAAGGCACCACATCAGGGTGAGGGCGCATATCTCCATATACTAATAACAACTCACCAGAAGCCTGAGAGAAGACTTTGGTATTAAAGGTCATATCCAACCAAGCCATGGTTTGATTGAGCACATCAGTATAGGTCATGAAGTCCATTGCATACTTGACGCGATCTAAATAAAGCTGGAAGTAACGCTCGGTTAGCTCTGGGTTGATATTATTTTCACGACCAATTTGACCCACAAAGTGAGTGATCATTCTATGGTTGATTAAGCATCCAAAAAGGTCAAAAGTTAGAGCACGGCGACCATTACCAAAATAGCGTTTGCGTTCTTCTTCGGTAGAGGTAAAGCCTGAGGCAACTACATTACTAACCTTATTGATCATGTCTGAAATTTGCATGTCGTATCCGCCTTATCTAAATAAGTAAGCAGCTCAACTATTTAAGGCCGTCTCACCAACTTTAATAAAATTCTTTCACCTAACATTTAAGTGATTAATTAAAAACCAACCCCAGTTAAAAATAACCTAACTTAGCTTGGCCTTATATGTTGTAATTGATTATTGCTATAGGAAACAAAATTCTTTAAATAAAGACAATCACCAACCTAAAGACAAAACAGTAAACTAATGTCTAATAATGATTGCTTTGTTTTAAACCAAAAATACCAGTGATTAAGCGCTGAAAAATACCAGCAATAAGCAAATGATTATGTGAGAAGCATAATTTGTACATGGACTTACAGCCTAAAACAGCACCATTAAGGCAAATTATCATGGCTTAATTCTAATATCGGCAATGAACTAAAAAATTTTAAATCTTAAAAAACATTAACTGACAACAAATTGTATCAATACAAGCTTACTACTTTGTTTCATAAAGATGTGAGAGCAAATTCAGATAGTAAGAACTTATTGTTTGTTTTAGTGAACTATCTCACAAAATTTTTGATTTTCATAAATAATTTATGCATCTATGTAAATGCTAATAAACCATATAAACAGCCAATTTATGTAGGGGTCTATAGCTTAAAAACCAAGTACCAAAAAATGTCTATTTCCAAACGTAGATCACTTTTTTCCCTCACCAACCACCCCTAATAAAAAAAATAAACTCCCCAATATCACCTCCACTCACCAGAGCAATCGCAGCTACAGATGCAGTTCCAGCTGCCGTTGCAGCTACTGGCGCAACCGCAGCAACAGCAAGTTGCATCACTACTTTCTACAGTAGCTCCCTCAAAAGTGTCGCAATAAACCATAAGCCATACTGCTGCTAAGAAGACTGCACCTGCACTAGCGCTAAACGAACTAACGTTTCTGTATGAGCACAACACTATTAGCGACTAAAGATGCCAGTATAGAAGGCAATGCTACTCCTTACCGCTCCCCCTACCCTTAATCCTACCATTTAGCCTACATCCAAGATGGGAGATGACAGGGTTAAGCCAGCTTTGGACTATCTTTATTAATCTAGGCAAAGAATGGCACAGCTCAATGCAGCGCAATGCAAATCAACGTAGCACAACTCAACTTAGATCAGCGCAGCACGACAGGACAGGCTTATGGATACAGGACAGACTATGTTTTTGGGGCTTGGCTTAGCTTGGCTATAAATGAGTGATTGCAGTGTACTTAGCACAACTTTTTAGGACTTATCGAGCGCTCATGAGTTCAGTATGCAAGATGGTGAAGTTAGGATTAGTGTAAGTGCTGGGTAAAATGCGGCAGCGTGGCCAGATGATTTTAGGATTGACGGGACGTGCTTTTAGAAGCTAGGAGAGTAAAAAAAATTGAGGGCCCAAAAAGGCAAAAGGCAGGAATCCTAAAGGAAACCTGCCTCTTGTAGCTTTTAGGCTAGTTTATAAACTTTAAAAGTTTACAAACTCGTCTAACACAGCTCAGTCTAAATGACAGCGCGATTAGTAGAGTCTAGTACGACGTGCATTCTCGCGGGCCATCTTCTTGGCGTGACGCTTAATAGCAGAAGCCTTTGCACGCTTACGTACAGTAGTTGGCTTCTCGTAGAACTCACGAGCTCTAACGTCTGCGAGGATACCTGCCTTTTCACATGAACGCTTGAAGCGTCTTAAGGCTACATCGAATGGCTCATTCTCACGTACTCTGATGACTGGCATGTGTAAAACCACCTTCCTTAAAAGTTAAGTTAAAAATTGATCCACCATGGATCTAAAAAAAAGATTACCAGAATCACCCAATGAGAAACTGGAGATCGAAAAATTCGGCTTATTTTACTTATTCAAAAGAGCAATGTAAATAGCCAAATAGCTTTAAATCGATCTTTTCTTTACTCATTGCCCCAAAATCTCCCAAACTGACCACCTGATATAAAAATTAAATATGGCGCTAATAGGCTTTTCTTGGCTATTTTTAGCCACCCTACTAGCTAGCACCGCTTTGCAAGGCGGTGATTTTACAGTTGCAAAATGATAATATTAATGTTTTGTGCATTTGCCTTAACAAGGGATGTTTGTTAACACTTCTGTGGCTTATTGCACATCCAAATTAGCACCAAATTGACTGTTAAATAAAAAATAATATGTTCTTTGGTGTCATGGTTTATCAGACATATTTGATTGTTACATTGAGGTTTAGCCATGCTGGTATTGGGTGTTGAGAGCTCTTGTGATGAAACTGGAGTTGCAGTTTATGATGACCAAAGAGGTTTATTAGCTCATGCTCTACATACGCAAATCCCAATTCATGCTCAATATGGCGGCGTGGTACCAGAGCTTGCTGGTCGTGACCACATTAAAAGAGTGGTTCCTTTAATCCGTAAAGTTATCAGCGATGCTAAGATTAGCCTTAAAGATTTAGATGCCGTTGCTTATACTGCTGGCCCTGGCTTAATTGGCGCTCTATTAGTTGGTGCTATGGAGGCTCGCTCTTTAGCTTTTGCTCTCAATATCCCAGCTATTCCAGTTCATCATATGGAAGGTCACCTTTTAGCCCCAATGCTTGAGGATGAGCCACCATCATTTCCTTTTGTAGCCTTATTAGTATCAGGTGGTCACACCATGCTAATTAAAGTTGCTAGCCCAGGCTCCTATGAAATCTTAGGTGAGTCTGTAGATGATGCTGCTGGAGAGGCTTTTGATAAGACCGCTAAGCTCTTAGGTCTACCATACCCAGGTGGCCCTAAATTAGAAGCCTTAGCCAATGGTGGTGATAGCAAAGCTTATAAATTCCCTCGCCCAATGATTGATCGCCCTAATTGCGACTTTTCATTTGCAGGTTTAAAGACTTCTGTTCTAAATGCTGTGCATAAGAGCACTGATTTAGAAAATGATAAGGCCAATATTGCTCGTTGCTTTGAAGATGCAGTAGCAGACACTTTAGTGGCCAAATGCCAAAGAGCTTTAGAACAAGCTCACATGAACACTTTAGTAGTAGCAGGTGGCGTGAGCGCTAATAGTGCTATTAGAGAATCTTTAAGTGCCTTAATGCAAAAGCGTAAGGGCAAGATTTTCTTTGCTCGTCGTGAGTTTTGTACTGATAACGGAGCCATGATTGCCTTAGCTGGCATGTTACGTTTTAAAGCTGGAGTTAAAGCTGATTTAGGGGTTAATGTTTTCCCACGCTGGCATATTAGCTCTTTAAGCCCTTTAAATTCATAAGATTTCAAAAGCAAAGCTTAGCAGGTTAAATATGGACAAAATCTTAATTCAAGGCCTTAAAATCGATGCCATTATTGGTATCTTGCCTCACGAAAGAGAATTTGAACAACCATTAATTTTGGATATTACTTTACAACATCCGCTGCAAGAGTGCGCCACCACTGGCGATTTAAATCTTTCAATTAACTATGCTCAAGTTTGTGCTCAAGTAACAGCCTTTGTTAAAGAGCGTAAGGCACAACTAATTGAAACTCTTGCTGAGGATATTTGTCGTTTTATCTTGGATACTTTCCATCCTACAGCGGTAACGCTCAAAATTCTAAAGACTCATGCAGTGTTAAACACTCAAGGAGTCGGCGTAGAAATAACTAGAACTAATGAGGACTAGGACATGGGTACTGAGGTTTATTTAGGTATTGGCTCTAACCTTAACCGTGATAATGCAATTTTGTTTGCTATTGAAAAATTAAAACCTTTATTCAAGGATTTTAAGATCTCTCCTGTTTATGAGTCTAAGGCTGTGCGTGCTGCTGAGCCAGACTTTTTAAACTTAGTAGTAGGTGGCAACACTGAGCTTTCTTTTGTTGAGCTTTATCAAGCTCTACAAGATATTGAGGCCCAAGCTGGTAGTGAGCTTATGATGCATAACTCTACCAATTTCGGTCTCAAGCACCGCTTAGATATTGATATTTTAGTGTTTGGCAACGAAGTTGAAAGCGAGCCTTGCAAAGTTCCACGCCACGACATTCAGGACTACCCATTTGTTACCATTCCTTTAAATGATATTGCTCCTGAGTTAGTGCACCCAATTTTAGGCCTACCAGTAAGCGAGATTTGTGAGCAAATGGTACCTCACATTCCTGAGGATCGTCAGGTTAAGAAGATTGACTTTGACTTTAGCCGTCCTGCTCCACAGTGGAACAATCAAGACGCACAAAACTAATTTAAAGCTCTAGCTTACGTTTGTGCGTACCTATGCGCCTACATATTAGTTAAGATTGAAATAGCTTAATAGGCAAAACAGAAGCCCAACTTAATGATATTAAGTTGGGCTTTGCTTATTTTCTAGCTACCCAATGAACAGATAAGTCCACAAGCTTATGTTGCTTTGCTAAGCTTGAACTAAGGTTGGTATGATATGTTGTAAGGTTGGCTTGGCTAATAGTTTTGTTTTTTGGGGCAAACAACTGTATTGCTTTTGTTCCATGGTATTATTGTTGGCCTTACAAAGACAATCTTTTCACTGATGCTAAGAAAAGGATGAGATAAGTGCCTATTACTCATATTGTTGTCCTTGCCCTATTGCAAGGCTTAACTGAATTTTTGCCTGTATCCTCTAGTGCTCACTTAATTTTCCCAAGCCAATTACTAGGTTGGGAAGACCAAGGCTTAGCTTTTGACGTAGCCGTGCATCTTGGAACTTTACTAGCAGTCATCATTTACTACATGTCTGATCTGGTACAAATTGGCACTCATACCATTGAATCTGCTATTAAGCGCAAGCAAACACCTTTAAGCCGTATTGGTTGGTTCATTATTATTGCTACTATTCCAGCTGCGGTTGCTGGTCTGTTGTTAGAGCCATATATTGCTACTGTAGCCCGCTCTATTCATGTTATTGCCTATACCACTATTGGCTTTGGTATCTTACTTGGTATTGCCTCTTATATTAATCGCAAGATTAATTGGTCTACCATTGTTAATATTCAAGGTCGCCGCTCTGATAGCTTACGTGGCATGACTATTCACCAAGCCATTATTATTGGCTTTGCTCAGGCCTTAGCTTTAGTTCCAGGCACCTCACGTTCAGGTATTACTTTAACCGCTGGCCTATTCCTAGGTATGCGTCCAGAGGCTGCTGCTCGCTTTAGCTTCTTGCTCTCCATCCCAATCATCTTAGCTTCTGCTTTATTAGAGGGTATAAAGCTCTTTAACAATGAAACTATTGGTGCTAATCCAATTGAAATGCTCATTGGTGGTGTAATTTCTTTTGTAACCAGCATTATCGTAATTTCACTATTTATGCGTTATATCTCCAAGTCTGGCATGGCCGTCTTTGTGGTGTACCGTGTACTCTTAGGTGTAGCGCTACTTTACTTCTTTTCTTAGTAATTAAGCATCACCTATTGCAAAAAAAGTCCCTATCCAATTTTTTTGGTATAGGGACTTTTTGTATTATTGCTCTACAGTCTCCGCAGGCGGCTGACTATTAGCGCTATTATCAATTTCTGTTCTTGGTATAGTTTTTAAGAAAGTATCAATTAACTCGACCCGACGCTCAAACATAGCTTGTTTGATGGCTATACCTTTTAGTCCTTGAGCAACAAACTCCTTAGCTGTTACTGTCTGACAAATAACAAACATTTCATTTAAGTAATCAGCTCGAGGGAATGGTCGATTTTCAAAGCCTTTACGGCCTAAAAAGTCACACTTACAACATAAAATCCACGGCTTAATGCGCTCAGGTCGTCTCCAAGCATCTAAATGATCTAACAAAGTAACAATGCCACGAGCACCATCTTCATATAAATAATGAATGTAGGTGTGGTAATAAACTACAATCTTGGCAAAATCATGATACTCATTAGGTACTTTAAGGCGCTTACACAATTGCTCTAAAGGCTCTAAACCAGTAACATTGTGATCCTTGTGATGAGGCCATAATTCTTTAGGAGTAAGACCTTTACCTAAGTCATGACAGAGCATGGCAAATCTAGCTACAGGATCTTTGGACTCTAAAGCAATTCTATGTAAAGTCATCATAGTATGCACTAAAGTATCAATTTCAGGATGCCAGCGCTTTGGCCCTGGTACCCCAGAGAGTTTCTCTACCTCAGGCAAAACAACTTGCAAAGCCCCTACATAATGCAAGATCTCAATAAAAACCTCAGGATTATTAGTTTTTAAGGACTTATGTAGTTCTATCCAAACACGCTCAGGAGTAAGAGCCTCAAGCTCACCAGAACGGGTAATTTCTTTCATCAGCTCTAAGGTTTCAGGTGCTACCTTAAAGCCTAAATGATGGAAGCGAGCAGCAAAACGAGCTACTCTTAAGACACGCAAAGGATCTTCTACAAAAGCAGGAGACACATGGCGTAACACCTTATTCTTTAAATCATCTAAACCATGATAAGGGTCAATGAGATTACCATTTTCATCTTGAGCAATAGCATTAATGGTTAAATCACGGCGCAGTAAATCTTCTTCTAAAGTGGTATTTTCATTAAAGGAAAAAGCAAATCCCTTATAGCCATGACCACTTTTACGCTCAGTACGGGCAAGAGCGTATTCTTCTTTAGTTTCAGGATGTAAAAATACAGGAAAATCTTGACCTACTTGTTGGTAGCCTAATGAGAGCATTTGTTCAATAGTTGAACCTACTACCACATAGTCATTATCAGCTCCATCCAGGTTTAAGAGCCTATCACGTACGGCACCACCTACCAAATACACTTGCATTGTGCCATCTCCTAAATATCCCCTATCCTGACTCTATCAAAGAACACCAAAGGCCAAGACTCAGGTTCACACTCACTATACAAATTGCACTTCAAAGTTAGACAATATCATTTCTAGTTAACCTCAACACAGCCAAGATGCCGAAATCTTTATAAGCCTTATAAGCAACCTACATAGGCTTTGCTAGATTTTAATGAAGCTATTCTTGCAAATTTGAGCCTGTATAGTGCTGCTTATGACTTATTAAATTAACAATTAGCTTGTTTTAGACCAGCTAAAAACATCTTTTCTATGAGATTACCAGTGCAATCACACACTTTTATTTTTTAAATCATTATAGCCCACAATTGTGAGCTACGCATTAGTTAAAATCAGCCTAGGCTAACTCTCTTAAGCAAGTGAATTTGTTTATCATTGCTCCACAAAATTTAGCCCACACACGCCCTGCTGTAGCCACAGATATGGTCTCAGCCAAAGGCTTGTGCCATGGGCTTGTCCTTGACTGTAACTCGTGCCATAGCCATGGCCCTGGGCATAGCCTTGGCATGTGTCATAGGCATGGGCATGACTAATAGCCAGCACATAGGCATTGCCTTAGCCTGGGACATTGGACATGGGACTTGGACAAGAAACTAGGACAAGGCCTGGGAAACAGGCCTGAGCTTGTTTTGACCATATTCGCATCTCCACTACGATCCTGCCTACTTTTGTGATTGTGGATTGGAAGTGTTCCTACTAAGGGCTGCACTTGCGTCTGGGAATGAAATGGAATGTGGTTGAGATTTGATATTGGGTGAGAAGTTGTTGCTGGCTATAGCTTGGCACGGCTTGGGCAAGCCAAACTTGGTTTAGCTTGGGCCAGCCAAGCTAAGCGTTGGCTTAGCTAAGCTGAGCTAAGCCTAGCTTGGGTAGGTTGGCTTAGCTTGGCTTGGCTTGGCTTGGAGAAAAAACAGGCTATAGCTTTGAGGGCTATAGCCTGCTTTTTTAGAAGATAGACAATATCTTATTAGTGACCCATTACGGCACCAGCAGCAGCGGCAGCGCCTGCAGCTCCTTCTTTAAGAGCAGCGCCCACCTGAGCAGCATGGTGAATGTCACCAGAAATAATTAAACCAGCATCAATCATGACTTGAGTCATGGAAGGTAAAATGAACCAAGTGCCAATTAAACCTACAATAGTTAATACAATAGTGTAAGGTAAGGCCATCCACATCATACGTAAGTAGTTTAAGCGAATGAGTGGAGATAAGGCAGAGGTTAATAAGAACAAGAATGCAGCCTGACCATTAGGGGTAGCAACAGAAGGTAAGTTGGTACCAGCATTAATGGCAATAGCTAAGTGGTCAAATTGCTCACCAGTAATAATGCCGTTTAACATAGCATTGTAAACTTCTTGAATATAGATAGTTGCTACGAACACATTATCAGAAACTGAAGAAAGCACACCATTAGCTAAGTAGAAAATTGGTAACTGTGCCTCAGGAGGAGTAGACAGTACCCAAGTAATTAATGGCTTAAAGAGCTCTTGTTGTGAAATAACAGTAACTACAGTGAAGAATACGCATAATAAAGCGCAGAAAGGTAAAGACTCAGTAAAGGACTTACCAATTTCTTCCTCAGAGGTTACACCACAAAAACCAGTAGCTAAAATAATGATAGAAAGACCAATTAAACCTACAGCAGCTAAGTGAAGAGCTAAGCCAATTACTAACCAAATGCAGCATAATAATTGGATTACTAAACGAATACGATCACGACGGCTTAAAGTCTCTGAGTTATGGCGGTCTTGCTCTACCAACATTTGATGCACAGACTCTGGCATTTGGATACCAAAACCAAAGAGCTTAGTTTTTTCAAGTACAAAGCAAGTTGCAAAACCAAAAACAACTATAGGCAAAGAAACAGGGGCTACACGAATAGCAAACTCTACGAAGTTCCAACCTGCGATATTACCAATAATAATGTTCTGTGGCTCACCAACAATAGTACATACACCACCGATGGCAGTACCAACAGCAGCGTGCATTAAAATTGAGCGTAAGAAAGCACGGAATTGCTCTAAATCAGCCTTATACTCATCTTTTACATATTGGTCATTGGAAAGACGTGCAGTAGCGGCATCACCAGAAATTAAGTCGTGGTAATAACGATATACACCCATAGAGATGGTGATAACTACAGCTAATACAGTTAAAGCGTCTAAGAAGGCTGATAGGAAGGCACCTAAGAAGCAGAAAATCATAGCTAGTGCGGTATGAGAGCGTACTTTTACCATCAACTTAGTAAAGGTAAAGAGCAATACGTCACGCACAAAGTGAATACCTGCCACCATGAACATTAATAATAAGATAACCTCAAGGTTAGCTCCAATTTCATGGCGGACATTTTCCATGTCACATAGGCCAATAAAGGCAGCTTCAATTGCTAAGAAGCCACCTGGAATGAGTGGGTAGCAATTAAGAGCCATAGCCAAGGTGAAAATGAACTCACCTACTAATACCCATCCTGCTAGGACAGGAGAAATCATAGCCAAAATTGGATTGATAATAAGACAACCCAAAATAAAGATTTTATACCAACCTGGGGCAGTGCCCATAAAGTTGAGGGCAAAAGCCTTACCATAAGTAATTTGCGGCATAGCATCCACTCATTTTCATAGTATTTAAAGCACCAACACCAACTCTAATCTAAAACCACCACACTAAGGTTTTATTATGATTAAAGCGGTTATTGTGGCGCTATAAATAACATAAATTTAAATATCCACCTTTACATCCACCTGCAAGACTGGCCTTGGAAAGTTTCTTTAAGCTAAGAAATTTTCCAAAGACAACATTACATGGCTGTAAATATCTATACGATATTTTTGATGTATTGTTGGAAACAATCCTAAACTATATAGTTGGTTTGACCTTATGTATAAGGCAGTTGCAAAACCAACGCTATAGCCCTAAACGATGATAGTATATACGTTGTGATAAAATTTTGCAGTATCTTGCAAGGATCCTAGCATACTAAAGCGGGCTAAAATACCTTATAAGTCGGCTTAACCGTGCAAAAACACCCGTATGTTCTATCAACAAAAACAATTATATCTAATGGTTTATTTTTGGATGTGACGTGATGCATGTTCTTAAGATTATCACTAGCGGTGATCTTGAGATTTGACTACAAGCTCAAGCTTTTAGTACCTAAATCTTGCTCTATTAGTTATCTAAAAATCCTACTAACAATAGCCCTTCCCATACTCAAGCTAGCTGACCCCTTACCCCAATCATCCTAATTTTGTGGGTCTTACTTTGATTAAGAGTACCAATTTAACGACTGTGACAGCAAAAACACGACTCTAGTTCTCAGTAGCCTATCAAGACTATTTATGGCTAAAAAACCAGATAAATTAGCCAAAAAACTACCATTCTAGTAAAGGGTGGTTCCTAATT
>OGPO01001068.1_pt1 | contig 19061 bp, 17 predicted proteins | sample 1553041 | NCBI WGS metagenome assembly OGPO01 (sample SAMEA2580281, study PRJEB22360) | human gut metagenome | biome: human gut; feature: human-associated habitat; material: faeces | place: Denmark | collected 2008/2010 | reverse complement strand
GCCGCTGCCGGTAAGACCGTGGGCAAGAAGAGCCTGTCTGAGATCGCCATGCAGTACGGCTACGTCTACGTGGCTCAGGTTGCCATGGGTGCCAACCCCAACCAGACCCTGGCTGCCATCCGTGAGGCTGAGGCCTATCATGGTCCCTCCCTCATCATCGGCTACGCTCCCTGCGAGATGCACTCCATCAAGGGCGGCATGACCAACTGCCAGACAGAGATGAAGCGCGCTGTGGAGTGCGGCTACTGGAACCTGTTCCGCTACAATCCCACTCTGAAGGAGCAGGGCAAGAACCCCTTCACTCTGGATTCCAAGGCCCCCGCTGGCGGCTATCAGGAGTTCCTGATGAACGAGGCTCGCTACTCCTCCCTCACCCGCTCCTTCCCCGAGCGTGCCAAGGATCTGTTCGAGAAGAACGAGAAGGCCGCTATGGAGCGCTGGGAGCACCTGCAGAAGCTCATCGAGCTGTACGCTCAGTAATTTACTCCCAAGCATTCAAAAGGACGCAGCCACCGGCTGCGTCCTTTTTTATACCAAACCATTCGACGTAATTCGACGCAAAGCGGGGTGGCATAGAGATGAATCTGGTGAAACTGATGTTGGATTTGATCTATCCCCCCCGCTGTCCCTTCTGTGGCCGTGTGCTGGAGGTGTGGGAGGAGGAAGGCCTGTGCCACCAGTGCCAAAAGACCCTTCCGTGGCAGCTGGAGGTCGGGAAACAGGTGGACTTCTGTGCCCGGTGCTTCTCCCCGCTGTGGTATCGGGGGAGTGTGCGCCGGGGAATGCAGCAGTTTAAGTTCCGGGGCGGGCAAATCCACGCCCGGCTGTTTGGCACCCTCATGGCCCAGTGTCTCCACGACCAGTGGGGCGAGGAGGTAGACTGTATCACCTGGGTGCCTGTGACCCGTCGGCGCCTGGGAGAACGCGGCTTTGACCAGTGTGAGCTACTGGCTCGGGAGGTGGGGAAGAACCTGGGCGTGGAGGTGGTGTCCGCCTTGGAAAAGGTGCGGGATACCAAGCAGCAGGCCCGCATTACCTCCTCGTCCGCCCGACAGGCCAACGTGACGGGAGCTTACGCGGCACGGGAGGGGATCGACCTCACGGGGAAACAGGTGGTCCTGGTGGACGACGTGGTCACCAGCGGGGCCACCATGGCCGAGTGCGCCGCCTGCCTGCGCATGGCCGGGGCGGAGAAGGTCATCGGGCTGACGGTGGCAAGAGCGAAGTAGGATGAATGAAACATGGGGATGTGCTGCCGTACCAGGGCTGCCAGACAAAAAATACTGTACTTTGACGGTGATCTGTGATATACTTGCTTGAACAAGCTCCTCCCCATTGGGGGAGTTGAGCGGTTTTGATACGGCGTAAAGCGTGGCTCGTGGGCGCGCTTCGGATAGAGACAACCACACAGCGGTGCATAGCGCAGGGTGAGGCGGCCGCCCCCTCATCTGTCTGGCGAAACAGGGCCAGAGAGATGGGGTGGACGACGGCGCTTTTCTCCTGCGCCCAAAGGGGGGATATTTTACCCTTTTGGTGGTAACACAGTGCGCATTCCGGGCACACTCATCTCAAGGGGAGGTGGGCGGTCCGGACCCCCAGGGGGGAGTGTGCCCACAGGCCCACAAATACGCATGCAACAAGATAAGTATAGGTTATTACTGGTAAAGGAGTATTTATGGCAGAAAAATTGAAAATTATCTCTCTGGGCGGTCTCAACGAGATCGGAAAGAACATCACCGCCTATGAGTACGGCAACGACATTATCATCGTGGATGTGGGCATGGGCTTCCCCGACGACGAGATGTACGGGGTAGACGTGGTCATTCCCGACTTCAGCTACCTCATTCAGAATCGGGACCGCATTCGGGCTATCTTCATCACCCACGGCCACGAGGATCACATCGGTGGCATTCCCTATCTGATGCGGGATGTGAATGTGCCCATCTACGCCACCCGCATGTCCGCCGGACTCATCCGCCTCAAGCTGGAGGAGCACCGCCTGGACAAGAAGGTGAAGCTTATCACTTGCGAGGCAGGGGAGACCGTTCGGGCCGGCAAGTTTACCGTGGAGTTTATCCACATCAATCACTCCATCGCCGATGCGGTGGCCTTCGCCATCCGCTGCCCTCTGGGCGTGTGCATTCACACCGGTGACTTCAAGATCGACCCCACCCCCATTCAGGGTGGCATGGCCGACCTGACCCGCCTGGGCGAGCTGGGCCGGGAGGGCGTGCTGGCGTTGCTGGCCGACTCTACCAACGTGGAGCGTCCCGGCTTTACCAAGAGCGAGTCCAGCGTTGGGGCCTCCTTTGAGGCCTTGTTCCGGGGCTGTGACCAGCGCATCATCGTCACCACCTTCGCCTCCAACGTGGACCGTATCCAGCAGATCATCAACGTGGCCGCCAAGTATGGCCGCAAGGTGGCTGTGACGGGCCGCAGCATGGAGAACGTGATGCGGGTGTCCACCGAGCTGGGCTATATGCAGGTGCCCGCTGGCACTGTGGTGGACGTCAACCAGATCAAGGGCCTGCCCAAGAACAAGGTGTGTATTATCACCACCGGAAGCCAGGGCGAGACCATGTCCGCCCTCACCCGCATGGCCTTCAACACCCACCGGCAGGTGGAGATTCAGGCCGGGGATCGGGTGATTCTCTCCGCCTCTGCCATTCCCGGCAACGAGAACGCCATTGGCAACGTCATCAACGAGCTGTACCGTCGGGATGCTGAGGTGGTCAATGAGCGGGAGCTGCCCCTCCACGTCTCCGGCCACGCCTGCCAGGATGAGCTGAAGATCGTCCACGCTCTGGTGCGGCCCAAGTATTTCATCCCTGTCCACGGTGAGCAGCGCATGCTGAAGACCCATGCCAAGCTGGCCCGGAGCATGGGTATGGACCCCCGGAATATCATCATCAGCGACGTGGGCAAGGTCATCGAGATTACCCAGAAGGGGGCTCGCATCAGTGGCACCGTGCCCTCAGGCAAGGTGTTTGTGGACGGCTACGGCGTGGGCGACGTGGGCGCTGTGGTGCTGCGTGACCGCCAGCACCTGGCCCAGGACGGCATGATTGTGGTGGTAGTGTCGATGTCCGCCGAGGACGGACAGGTCATCTCTGGACCCGACATCATTACCCGTGGATTTGTGTACGTCAAGGAGTCTGAGGCCCTGATGGACGAGCTGCGCCAGGTGGCGGTGGACGCCTTGGACAGCTGCCAGGACCGGCACATTCGGGACTGGTCTACCATCAAATCTGAGATCAAGGGAAACCTGTCTGGTTACCTCTACAAGAAGACCAAGCGTAATCCCATGATCCTCCCGGTGATCATGGAGGTGTAATGGGGCACGTTTGCTCCAAGACATTCTAGGCTATTTATGCTGCACAGGGCGGCCTGGGGATCACCCAGGCCGCCTTTTTGCGTGGAAAACGGGCAATTGTGTAAAGTCATGTAAAATTTGGGAAAAGGCCTGCGAAAGCATTGGCTTTACCACTGGGGAGTAGTACAGTAAGTAACTGCCGATTTCGGAAAAATTCACATAACAGGATGAGAGAACATGAGAGGGAAAACGTGTATCAGAACCCTTGCGGGCCTCCTTGCGGCGGTCACACTGATGCAGTGTGGACTGCCCATGAGCGCCATGGCAGCAGGGAGTGGATCGGTTGAGACCACCACCCAGGTTGTGGCCCAGGCAGAGCCTCAGCTCCGCAATGGCACAGCGATGATTCCCAGCGATGCCACTCCCGAACAGGTGAAGGAACTCCTGTGCCAGGCCCTGGTGGCCAATGCCGACCAGGTGGATGCCCAGAGCCTGGAGTGGGAGTACTACTGCACCGGAAAAAACGGCCTTTTGACCAACGATGCCTGGGGTTCGGTGAATGGATTTACCAGCGAGAAGAAGGTGGTTTTTGTCCCCACCACCTTTACCCATCCCGCCCTGTGTGCCAATGAGGACGGCAACTACCAGGTTCGCCTGAAGGGCACCACGGCTGAGGTTACCCTGACCAAAGCCGCCAAGCTGGGTTCCAGCATCGGCCTGAATGATGGTTGCCAGGTGGCCCTGCCCTACAAGGAAGATGCCACCGTCAACTACGATGCTCTGCGTCAGGGCATTTTTAACACGGTGGTGGCTTCCTCCCAGCCCCAACTGACCCTGGAGGATGTGACCATTGAGTACTACTACAAGGGTCTGACTTCCCTGGACTCCAAGTGGCTGCCTCTGGAGGGCCAGGCCATTGTAGGCGGTGTGAGCTATCCTGCCATCTCTGTGGGTGAGCAGAAAATCCGCATTTCCTATGCTGAAAATGACAATTATTACGGAACTTCTGCTGAGACCACGGTGACCATCACCGAGCGGCCCGATGCTCCCTACACCCTCAAGGAGACCCCCGATGCTGTGACCCTGGCTGTAGGCGAGGATATGAAGGTGGACTATGATCTGCTCCACGATGCGATTTTTAACGCCGTGGTGGCCTCCTCTGAGGTGCTGACCGCCGACAATGTGACGGTGGAGTACTACTACCAGGGCATCACCGAGCTGGATTCCAAGTGGCTGCCTCTGGAAGGCCAGGCGGTGGTAGGCAGCATGGGTTACCCCGCCATCTCTGCCGGAGAGCAGAAGGTGCGCATCTCCTTTGCTGGCAACCAGCAGTATGCCCCCGCTACCATTGAGACCACCCTCACGGTCAAGGACCGGGAGCAGGTGCAGTTTAACCTCAACGAGGGCCCCTATGAGGTGGGCATGGTGTTCACCGATGACCAAGGCTACGACTACACTGCCACTGCTGCCGCCATCTACAACGCCGTAGTGGCCTCCACGGTCAATCCCCAGGGCCTCACTGCGGACGACGTCACAGTGGAATACAATGTGGATAAGACCGGGATCACCGATACCTTCAAGCCCCTCAGTGAGAGCGATCTCACCGGCCTGGTGAAGTTCGGCACCGGCACCTGGGAGATTCGCATCTCCTGGCCCGGCAATCAGCAGTTCCGGGGCAATTCTGTCACCGTGCATGTGACCACCACCGACAGCCGTCTGGCCAGCGTGGTGGCCCTGAAGGAGGGCGTGTCCTTTACCTACAACATGGATGTCTCTGCTATGGAGCAGGCCATCTTTGACAACGCCATCGACTGGGACAACTCCACCCTTCCCGCCCGGGAGACCCTGAGCATCGAAGACTTTACCATTGAGTACAAGGCCAAGCTCACCGATGCAGAGACCGGCCTGAACGTGGATCTGGGCGGCCTGCTGGAGAAGTTCCCCGGCCTGGGCAATCTCATTAACAATGACACCCTGACTCAGTGGGTGCCCATTGAGGGCAAGGTGTATGCCATTGGCGGCACCGTCCTGGGCCAGTTCCCCCAGATGGGTGCTGGAGAGAACCAGCAGATCCGCATTAGCTATCAGGGCAATGCCGAGTACCGTCCCAGCGAGTATACTCAGGGCACCGTCACTGTCAACAAGGCCAAGGTGTCCGTGAAGGTGAATTCCACCAACATCTACGCCGACGAGGCCCTGCCCGAGAACTTCATTACCTGCAACCCCAACGACAAGTTTGACCTGTACACCATCTACGCCGGCATCACCAGCAATGTCACCACTGGCATCTACCTGGACCTGCCGGAGCGCTATACTGACAACTCCCTGATTATTCAGGCCATCGACAAGGTGCTGGAGGGCCTGGGCCAGAAGACCTTGACCCAGATGATGAATGACGGCATCACGGTGGGCGAGCTGCGGGAGCTGTTCAGCACCCAGGGGGTGCTGGATGCCCTCCATGCTCTGGGTATCAACACCGGAACCTTCGGACAGATTCTGGAGGTCATCAACAAGATGCCCGGGATCCTGGACAGCGTGCGCATCTCCTTTGGTACCCCCAACCGGGCCGGCCTGTACACCGTGGCCGCTGTCACCGACAGCAAGAACTATGAGACCGGCGTGGGCATGGGCTTCCTGCTGGTGAAGATGCGCCTGAGCGGCTCCAAGCTCATCTGGAACCAGGAGATCACAGGCAAGCTCACCACTGAGCAGGCCAAGACCTTCGATTTCGGCGCAACCCTGACCTATAATGGGGACGTGACGGTGGACCAGAGTAGTGTGCACTACCTGTACACCGGATTTACCACCAGCTGGAAGCTGTATTCCAGCACCACGCCTCCCACCGAGCCTGGCAGCTATGTGGTGACCGTCTGCGTCCTGGGCGGCAATTACCTGGCAGCTCCTGCAACCCGCACCTTCCAAATCACCAAGTAATGAAAAACAGACCTGACAACCTTTCATCAGGTTGTCAGGTCTGTTTTTTGATTCAGTTATTGAATTTCTCCCAGCAGAATGCCATCTCCCACTCCGGTGATGGTCACTTGCCGCAGCTGGTTGTGGAGGTCTTCTCCCGCAGCCCGCACGGCCACATAGTTGGGGGCGTGGCCCTGCCACAGCCCCTCCTTTTCCTCCTCAAAGAGGACGGGGAGGGTGGACCCCACCAGGGCCTGCAAATAGGCTTCCTCCATCTCCCGGGCCACTGCCTGGGCGGCCTGGGCCCGCTGCTCCTGGACGGCGTGGGGAATCTGCCCGGCCATGGTGGCGGCAGGGGTGCCGGAGCGGCGGGAGTAGGGGAAGATATGCATGGAGGAGAAAGCGCAGCGGCGGATGAAGTCCAGGGTCTGGGCAAACTCCTCCTCCGTCTCCTGGGGGAAGCCCACGATGAGGTCGGTGGTGATGGCGGGGCGGTCGAAATACTGGTTGAGCCACTGCACCGACTGGAGATAACGGGCGGTGTCGTACTTACGGTTCATCCGCTTCAAGGTCTCATCACACCCGGACTGCATGGACAAGTGGAAGTGGGGGCACAGGTTGGGCAGCGCCACCGCCCGCTGACAGAAGTCCTCGGTGATGGTGCGGGGCTCCAGAGAGCCCAGACGCACCCGCAGCTGGGGCACGGCGTGGCACAGGGCCTCCACCAGGTCGATGAGGGTCTGGCCCTCCTTCAAATCCCGGCCCCAGGAGGAGATTTCAATGCCGGTGAGCACGATTTCCCGGTACCCCTGGGCCTCCAACTCCTTGGCTTGGTCCACCGCCTCAGAGAGGGGCAGGGAGCGCACCGGGCCCCGGGCATAGGGGATGATGCAGTAGGTGCAGAAGTTGGTGCACCCGTCCTCCACCTTGAGCATGGCCCGGGTGCGGCCCACCTGGCCCCCGGCGGTGAGCCGTTCAAAGTCCCGGCGGCGCAGGGACTCGTCCACCTGGACGATGGGGGCGGCGTGGTTCTTGAGCTGCCCCTCCAGTAGATCCAAAAACTCCATGCGCCCGGCAGTGCCGGACACCAGGTCCACCCCCAGGGCGGCCACCGCCTCCGGCTCAGTCTGGGCGTAGCAGCCGCACACCGCCACCACCGCCTGGGGGTTCATCTTTTTGGCTCGGCGGATGACGTTGCGGCACTTCTTGTCACTGACAGCGGTGACGGTACAGGTGTTGATGATGTAGGCGTCGGCCAGGTCCTCAAAGGGGACCAGGGTGTGGCCGCGGCGGAGCAGCTCGCGCTCCATGGCCTGGGTCTCATATTGGTTGACCTTGCAGCCCAAGGTGTAGATGGCAATGTCCATAAGGGCCTCCTGAATGCAGCGTTTTTCTTAATTATACCATTTCCCTAGGATTTTGTATAGGTTTACATTTCACCAAAAATGTGGTATACTTCCCCTACTTTGTGAAAAGAAGGTGGAAGGATGTCGTCCAGCTTTTTTGCCTATATCTTCCGGATGCGCTACATTGCCCGCTGGGCGCTCATGCGCAACACCCGCACGGAAAATGTGGAGGAGCACTCCTATGAAGTATCCGTGTTGGCCCACGCCCTGGCGGTGGTGGGGCAGGAGATCTTTCACAAGGACGTCAACCCGGACCGGGTGGCCACGGCGGCGCTGTTTCACGACGCCCCGGAGATCATCACCGGCGATCTTCCCACCCCCATCAAATACTTCAATCCCGCCATCAAGTCCGCCTATGACCAGGTGGAGGCGGTGGCCCAGGACAAGCTGCTGGGGATGCTGCCCCACGAGTTGACAGAGGCCTATACACCTCTGTTGCGGGTGGAGGACCCCCAGGTGTGCCGATACATCAAGGCCGCCGACAAGCTGGCGGCGTGGCTGAAGTGCCTGGAAGAGCGGAAAGCGGGGAACCGGGAGTTTGTACAGGCGGAGGAGGAGACCCTCCACGCCCTGAAGGATATGAACATGGACGAAGTGACCTGGTTTTTGGAGCACATGGGGGAGGCCTTCGGCCTGACCCTGGACGAGCTGGGTTAAATTGCGTAGACAGCGGGGAGATACCCCGAAGAATAGGGAGGAATTTTCATGAGAGCCATTATTACGGTAGTCGGCAAGGATCAGGTGGGCATCATCGCCTCTGTGTGCGGCGAAATCAGCCAGCGCAACGTCAACGTGCTGGACATCAGCCAGACCATTTTGCAGGACTATTTCACCATGGTCATGCTGGTGGATGTGTCCAAGTGCTCCATCCCCTTTGCCCAGTTGGCTAAGGAACTGGCCGACAGCGGCAAGGAGCGGAGCTTGGACATTCGGGTGCAGCGGGAAGACATCTTCAACGCCATGCATCGGATTTGAGGTGACAGAACATGCTCAATCAACAGGACATATTATCCACCATTCACATGATTGACCAGCAGAACCTGGATATCCGCACCATCACCATGGGTATCTCTCTGCTGGACTGCTGCCACTCCGACCCCAAGGTGGCCTGTGAGAAGATTTACGACAAGATCACCACCTCTGCCCAGAACCTGGTGAAGACCGGAGAGAACATTGAGGCGGAGTTCGGTATTCCCATCGTCAACAAGCGCATCTCGGTGACTCCCATCGCCCTGGTGGCAGGGGCTTCGGACACCGACGACTATGTGCCCTTTGCCCAGGCCCTGGACCGGGCGGCCAAGGAGACCGGCGTCAACTTCATCGGCGGCTTCTCCGCCCTGGTGCAGAAGGGCATGACCCGGGGGGACCGCAACCTCATCGCCTCCATTCCCGAGGCTCTGGCGGTCACCGACCTGGTGTGCTCCTCCGTGAACATCGGCTCCACCAAGGCGGGCATCAACATGGACGCCGTGAAGCTCATGGGCGAGACCGTGAAGGCCTGTGCGGACCGCACCGCCCACCAGGGCGGCTTCGGCTGCGCCAAGCTGGTGGTGTTCTGCAACGCCGTGGAAGACAACCCCTTCATGGCCGGCGCCTTCCACGGGGTGGGCGAGCCGGAGAAGGTCATCAACGTGGGCGTCTCCGGCCCCGGCGTAGTGTGTACTGCTTTGAAAGCGGTGAAGGGCCAGCCCTTTGACGTGGTGGCGGAGACCATCAAGAAGACCGCCTTCCGGGTCACCCGCATGGGCCAGTTGGTGGCCCAGGAGGCCAGCAGCCGTCTGGGCGTGCCCTTTGGCATCGTGGACCTGTCTCTGGCTCCCACCCCCGCCATCGGGGACAGCGTGGCCCGCATCCTGGAGGAGATGGGCCTGGAGGTGTGCGGTACCCACGGCACCACCGCCGCGCTGGCCCTCTTGAACGACGCCGTGAAGAAGGGCGGCGTGATGGCCTCCTCCTCGGTGGGCGGCCTGTCCGGCGCCTTCATCCCGGTGAGCGAGGACGAAGGCATGATCGCCGCCGCCAGCTCCGGCGCCCTCACCCTGGATAAGCTGGAGGCCATGACCTGCGTCTGCTCCGTGGGCCTGGACATGATCGCCGTGCCCGGAGACACCACCGCCGCCACCATCTCCGCCATCATCGCCGACGAGGCGGCCATCGGTATGATCAACCAGAAGACCACCGCCGTGCGTATCATCCCCGCCCCCGGCATGAAGGTGGGGGACACCGTGGAGTTCGGCGGCCTGCTGGGCTCCGCTCCGGTGATGCCCTGCCACACCGGCTCGGCGGAGGAGTTTGTGGCCCGTGGCGGCCGCATCCCTGCCCCCATGCACAGCCTGAAAAACTAATACATCTGCCCCGGCGCGATTGCGCCGGGGCGTTTCCTGTCTTGTGGAGAGAGGGAGGATGGGTGTATCATAAACGAGAGAGGAGGGACAGCCCGAGAAGAGGAACATACAGCAGCGGTGGAAGGATTTTCGCCCCCGGGAGCTGGCCAAAGTCGCCGCCACCATGTTCCTGGTGGCCCTGGCCGCCTTCGGAGCGGGGCGGGGCCTGTGGTGGGCCATTGGGCTGAACCTGGTGGTGCCCTTTGTGCTGGTATACCTCATGAGCTCCAGATTTACCCCCAAGGCCTACTTTGTATATAGCATGGAGTTTGTCTTCCTCCAACTGGTGCCCATAGAGCCCCAGCAGCTGCCCATCCAGCTGTTGGCCCTGGGCTGTGGGCTGGTGGTGGTGACGGCGGCTCTGTGGATGTATTCCATCATCCGGCGGCGACGCCACTTCGGCACCGTGCGCAAGGGGATTCACAACCTGTGCGTGCAGATGAAGACCTTGGCCTGTGGCGGGGACGTGACTCCGTTGCGCCACGCCCTGGAGCCCCTGATCGTCCACATGAACCAGGTGATCTATGACAGCCGAGGCTACACCTATCTGGCCAACGGGTATGGAAAGCGCTACTATCTGTTCATGGTGCTCTTCCAGCGCTGTATCTACTTCACCCAGCACTTTGTGTCTCTGGGGACCCTGCCCCCCTCCCAGGACCGCATGTACTTTGCCCGCCTGAGTAAGCTCTTTGACCGGGCGGAGTCCGTCATGGGCGGCCCCCTCCAGAGCCAGCTGCTGGAGTAGCTGGAGGCGCTGCGCCAAGGGCCGGGGCTGTCCGACCCGGCCCAAAACGAGGCCATGGGAGAGATTCTCCGGCTGTTTTCCGTGGCCCTCCGGGCCCTGGAGAACACCCGCCCTGCCCAGCCCCAGCGGCAGTGGAAGCTGCCCGACGACCAGCACAAGCTGCGAGGTCTGGGCAACATCTTCCGCCTGGACCAGTTCTCCACCCGGTTTGCCCTGCGGCTGTCGGTGGTGCTGAGCCTGGGCTTTGGATTTGTGTGGGTCACCGGGCTGGACGGGCTGGAGTACGCCTACTGGTATCCCATGACCACCTCCCTCATGCTTATGCCTTACGCCGAAGAGAGCCGCATGAAGATCGGCAACCGTATCCTGGGTACCATGGGCGGGGTGCTGGTGTCCATGTGCCTCATGAGCCTCTTTCACACCATGCCGGAGTACTTGGTCATTCTCATGGTGATGACCTGCTTTATGTACTACGCCCCGGTGACCTCCTGGACCATGACGGTGTACACCACCTGCTACGGTATGACCCTGGCCCACCTGCGCCTGGGGCTGCTGGAGGCCAGCGGGCTGCGCCTTGCCTATGTGGCCTTGGCAGCGGTGACTGCCACCTTGGCCAACCGCTTCTTGCTGCCCAACACCGCCGGACGGGAATTCAAGCAGAGCGTGAAGGAGCTGTTTGAGTTGGACCGCAGCTTTTTGCAGCAGGTGCGGGCCCTGTGTCAGGAGGGCACCCAGGATGGCAGCCAGATGTCCGACCGCCTGGTGCGCATCCACCTGTTGGAGGATCAGATTCAGGCCCACTTGAAGGGGATGAGCAGCGCAGAGCAGACCTATTATCGGCAGCTGCTCCCCATCAACCGGAAACTGGTGAGCGAATTGGAGCAGATTAACGCCTATCTGCGCTCTCGGCCCCAGCTGTTGTGCACCGCCTACAGCCAGGCGGCGGTGGAGGTGCTGGACAACCTGGAGGACGCCATCTTGCGGATCCAGCGCAGCTATACCGCCCGGGAGCTGGAGCCCTTCTTGCAGACGGACGCCTCCTTCCGCACCTTCGGGCGTTTGCAGGACAGCCTGTACTTCAATACCCTGGCGGTGAACTGTATGCAGACCTTACAGGAGATGCACGAGCTGGCCGATCAGCCTCCGACATAAGCGAGAAGCCCCTCTCGGCGATGCCGAGAGGGGCTTATGTTATGCTTGTGTGGGTAATTTGGCGGACAGCGCCGAAAAATAATCATAGTAGGGCTTGAGAAAGATGAAATCCTCGATGAGCTGATGGGCCAGCTGGGGGGTGTACAGCAGTTCGCACAACTCCTCCTCGTGGGACACAGACAGGGACTTCTTGTTAAACCAGGCGCTGAGCTCTGCCTCAGGGCAGGGCTTGGGGCGGCGGTACTCCGGGCCCTCCAGGGCGAAGCGGTCCTGCCGCTTCAGGGTGCGTTCCAGCTTCAGCAGGGGCTTGGGGTCTCGGAGAATCTCCTGGCGGTGGCACTCCATGAGGGAGGCCTTGGCGCACCAGAAGCCCATGCCGCAGCTCCAGCCGTCGGGGGTGAGTTCAAACCACAGAGCGGGGTGGGAGCCCAGGGCGGAGTCATCCCCCCGGATGAGGGTAAACCACAGATGGTCCTTGTAGGGGCCACGGCCGTGGAGCCGCCGGGCGTCCCGGTAGATGCGGGCCACCTTCAGATTCCACGGCTCCTGGGGGAACTTCTCCGCCAGGGCCAGCTGGGCCTGACGGCCCAGGTCCTGCATGGGGCGATAGAGGGTATTGAGGTACACATCCTTGTGGGCCTCAAACCAGCTGTGCTCGTTTTGGAACCGAATGCCCCACATAAATTCCACCGTCTCCGGGGTAAAGCCTTGAAACTGATCTCTCACGGTGGTTATGCTCCTTCATTGGGGGCCTGAGTGGGTGCAGGCGTGGGGGTGGGCTTGGGCGTAGGGGCCGGAGTGGGGTCCGGCTTGTTGGCGTCGGTGCCCTCGCCCCAGGGGCCGGAGTCGGCGGGATTGTAGAGAATCACCTTGTCCCGCTTGGAGTAGCGGCTGGTGTTCTCGAAGGTGCGGGAGAGAAGCTTGCCGTTGGCGTCGTACACGCAGCAGTACACATCCACCACCTTGCCGGTGTAGGGGGTGGTCTTTACCTTGGTGGTGCCACGGGGGATGGAGGAGTCCGCCTCATAGACGGTGGTGTACTCGGTGGTGGAGCGGGTGTACCGCTCGGTCTTCACATAAGTGCCGCTGGGGTTGGTACCGTAGATCTGGACGGTGAGCTTACCGCCGGAGACATAGGACACCAGCTTGATGGGAAAGTCGGTGTTGTTGCGGAACTTAAAGTCCAGGCTGGGGTAGTACACGGTGGCGTCCAGGCCGTCGGGCACATAGCCTACGGTAAAGGCGTGGTTGGCCCGGTGGACGATATCCAGGTTGGCGTACACCGCGCAGTAGTAGATGGCAGAGGACACCTGGCACACGCCGCCGCCGTCCATGGTGACGGTCTGGCCGTTCTGATAGCCGGTGGAGGACTTGTAGCCGTTGGCCTGGGAGGGGTCCCCGATGGTGCCCAGGTAGGAGAAGGTCTCACCGGGCATGAGGATTTTGCCGTTGCAGGAGGAGGCGGCCAGAGCCACATTATAGGAGCGGCTGGCCACGCCGTCCAGGTAACTGGTGTTGCTGGACAGCAGGTCCTGGTACAGCAGGGAGGCGGCCTGGCTCAAATCTGGCTGGGTGATGGTGACGGGGATGGAACAGGTCTCCCCGGGCTTGGTCTGTTCAATGATGCCCTGGGCCTCTTCCGGGTCGATGGAGCAGCCCATGACCATGGGGGTCAGGTTGCCGTTGGCGTCCTGGGTGGGGGCCTTGGGCTCCTGATAGACCAGCTCGCTGAGAATCTCCCCGGTGAGCTCGGCGCAGGGAATGGGCTTGGACTCCACGGTCAGGGAGGTCTCTCCGGTGGCCAGGGCGTTGGAGATCTGCTCCAGCAGGGCGTCCTTGTCCACCTCGGCCCCGTCGGTGCCCATGGTGACTTTGAGAGAGTTATCCCCCAGCTTGTAGGTGAAGTCCACCGGATCCTTGTGCATGGCCTCGGCAATCTGGTCGATGTACTCCTTCACCTGCTTCTCTCCCCCGGGCGTGAAGGAGGAGGAGGACAGGGACAGGGGGTCCGGGTCGCTGCCCGCACCCAGCCAGGCCAGGCCCAGGGAGAAGAAGCTCCGGGACTTCTTTTCCTCCATGCCGTACTCCACGGCGGCCTGGGGGTCCACATCCAGCAGAGAGCCGGAGATGGTCACCTTTTGGTCCTCCCCGTAGTTCAGGGTCAGCTCCAGGGTGTCCAGGTGCTCCTTTATGGAACTGGTCATATACTCCACCGCGGCATCCTGGGTCAGTCCGCCCAGGTCCAGGGTGACGGTCTGTGTGTTATTCTGGGCAATGGTGCCGGGGAGCAAACGGCCGTTGCCGCTGACCCAGGCGCACAGCCCGCAATAGGCTCCCGCCAGCACCAACACCGCAGCGCCGGCCACAATCCCGGCGATGATAGGGGGCGTGAGCTTTTTCTTGGAACGAACGTGCTCCATAGATCTTCCTCCAAATGTTGTTATCTGTAAGAGATGCCAGGAATTGACAAGAATGGAATCCACTTGCACCTTGGATATTGTAACACCAACCGGTGGCTGGTACAAGAACAATTCGGTTAAAAAGATTTACAATTTGTCATCGTTTTTGGTGGCTATTTACACCGGAGGAAAAGATGTATATAATGTGGGTGACAAGCAACCGGGCGGCAGGGGCCGTCTGGACGGAAAGGAATCTCAGGTATGAATGGTTCGTACAGCTATGGACAGGGGGGCGGGTACCACTATAACCCCAACCCCAAACGGCCCAGACGGGACGGAGACTGGGGGGACTGGCTGGGCATTGTGGTGCTCTTCCTTCTCCCCTTTGGCATCACCCAGGTCATCGCCGTGGTGTGGCTTGTGAGCAAGCTTCGGAATATGACCCGTCAGCAGGCCCAAAACTACGCCTTCCAGGCCAGACAGGCGGCGGAATTTGTCAAGGGAAAGGCGGGAGCGGCCTTTGGCGGCCAGACTCCGGTGAAACGAAAGGGTTTGGCCCCCGGCACCGTGAAAATGGTGGTGGGCGGCGTCATGGCCGGGATTTTCGCTCTGGGCACCATAGCTCAGCTGGCCACCTTTGTGGAGAGTCTGCTGTACGGCTTCTTTTTCAGCGACGAGCTGGTCAACGTGTTTGTCATGCTGGCGGGCTTTGGCGTGGGCCTGGGTATGCTCCTCACCGGGCGGGAGCAGCGGGGCCGGATGGAGCGGGACACCAACTATCTGGCCTACATCGGGGCCAATCGCCAGGTGAGCCTGGCCCCCATGGCGGCGGCCATGGACGTTTCGGTGCGCCGCCTGACCCGGGATTTGCGCAAGATGCTGGCCACCCACGTGCTGCCCACGGGATATCTGGACCTGAAGGCGGGCAAACTGATGCTCACCGAGATGGGATACACCGAGCCGGAGCCGGAACCGGAGCCCCAGCCGGAGCCGGAGAAGAACCAGCAGCCCTCCCAGGAGGATGAGATTCTCCGGGAAATCCGCCTCATCAACGACCTGATTCCCGACCCGGTGATCAGCGCCAAGATTGACCGCATTGAAGAGGTTACCCACAAGATTTTGCAGTACCAGAAGACCCATCCCCAGCGCACCAAGCAGCTGCGCACCTTCCTAAACTACTACCTGCCCACCACCCTGGACATTCTCCGCTCCTATGCCCGCCTGGATGCCCAGGGGGTGGAGGGGGAGAACATCACCGCCGCCAAGCAGCGCATCGAGGGCATGATGGACAAAGTGGTGGAGGGCTTTGAAAAGCAGCTGGATAAGCTGTTCAGCTCGGATGCCATGGACATCGCCGCCGACGTGCAGGTGCTGGAGAACATGCTGAAAAAGGACGGCCTGTCTGGGGACAACATGAAGCTGGACCAACCGACCCCCAAAGGGGGAGAAGGGAGTGTGACTCCATGCAGCAGCAAGAAGTGATGTGGTTTCCCTCCTCGGACGGGGAACATCCATGTGCTGGGTATCTGTGGCAGCCCCAGGGAGAGATAAGGGGCGTGGTGCAGATCGTCCACGGCATCGCCGAGCACATGGGGCGGTATGACCACTTTGCCCGCTACCTCAATGCTCACGGCTATGTGGTGTGCGGTGAGGACCACCTGGGCCACGGTAAGACCGGAGAGGCGGCGGGACAGTTTGGCTTTTTTGCCCGCCGGAACGGCTGGACACTGGCCACGGCCAATGTGCGCGCTTTCCGGCAGCTCATGGGAGAGAAGTTTCCAGGCGTCCCCCATATCCTGTTGGGCCACTCCATGGGCTCCTTTTTGACCCGCACCTATCTGTGCCGCTATCCCGGCACGGTGGACGGGGCCATCCTCTCGGGCACCGGGCAGGAAAATCCCCTGCTAGTGGCAGGAGGAAAGCTGGTGGCCTCCCTCATCGGACATCTGCGGGGCTTTGATACGGTGAGCGCTTTGGTCCATGATCTGGCTCTGGGGGCATATAACCGACAGTTTCGCCCCAACCGTACCACGGCGGACTGGATCAGCCGGGATGAGCAGGTGGTGGACACATACTTGCAGGACTCCTTCTGTACCTTCACCCCCACCGTGGGCCTGTACCGGGACATGCTGGGGGGCTTGCAGTATATCTCCAGTGAAAAAGCCCTGTCCCACATGGACCCCAACACCCCCATCTACCTCTTTTCGGGAGATCAGGACCCGGTGGGGGCCAACGGGGCGGGGGTGCGCCGTGTGTACGGGTATTGCAAGGACCACGGCACCCGGGACCTGGAGCTGAAGCTGTACCCTGGGGCCCGCCACGAGACCCTCAATGAGACAAACCGCATGGAGGTCTATGCCGATGTCTTGGACTGGCTGGACCGACACTGTAAATGAAAAAAACGCCGCACAGACTTGCTCTGTGCGGCGTCGTTGTGCTTATGGAGTGGTGAAACACAGGAAGATGAGGATGGGGACGAAGAAGGAGCAGATGATGCCGTTGAGCACCGACAGCACCACCGTCTCCTCGTTGGTGTATTTCAGCATCACCGGGAGGGTGGTGTCCTCGCTGGTGGCTCCGGCGGGGGCGATGCAGGTGTAGTAGTTGAGCTTGATGGCCACGATGGGGATGATGATGAAGGAGAAGATCTCCCGCATCAGGTTGCTGAGAAAGGCCACGCTGCCCAGTTCAGAACCGCCAATCTGGCTGATGGTGGCGCCCGCCAGGCTGTACCAGCCCATGCCGCTGGCAATGGCCGCCCCCTGGCCCAGGGGAAGGTGGAAGATGGCGGCGCACACCAGGCCGCCCACCAGGGAGCCCAGAATGATGCCAAAGGGGATGATGAAAATTCGGATGTGGTACTCCCGGATTTTACGGAAGAGGCCCCGGTGCATCCCCACGCTGATGCCCACGGAGAACATCAGCAGATAGAGCACCAGGTCGGTGTGCTGGCTGAAAAAGGTGAGCAGGGGCAGCTCCAGACCGGACAGGCCGTAGGCCAACCCTAAGAGCAGGGCCAGGATGGTGAACAGGACGATCATGCCTCTTCCTCCTTTTTATCCTGGTTGGGGCGCTTCATAAAGCGTTTGGTGAGGGCGTACACCACCACAATGGACAAAACGGTGGGAATGAGGAAGAAGAGAAAACTCTGAGCGCCCAGGGTGAGCAGCTGGTGGAGAAATCCCTCTTTCCGGCCCAGCATGGCACCCATGGAGAAGATGAGCACCAGGGTGCACAGCAGGGACGCCCCCTCGTTCCAACGCTTGGCCTTCTGGGGGAACAGGAACCGACCCACCAGGAGGCCCAAACACATGACCAATAAGATATCCATAAAACGCCTTCTCTCTCTCCCTGCTTCCCCACCCATGGACGGGAGCGGGGACGGTGTGGTATAATCAAGCAACACGGCCTTAGGCCGTGGCTAGGTTGCGAACCCAACCATCATAGCAGAAAAAGACCATCGACGCAAGATAGAGAGGATTTTCACACCCATGATCATTTTTGATTTGGACGGAACCCTCCTTCACTCCAACGATTTATGGGTGGAGGTGGATTTGGAATTTTTGGCCCGTCACCACTGCCAGGTGACCAAGGAATACGAGGAGCGGGTGACTAAGGCCACCTTCCCTTCGGCGGCTGAATACACCCGGGAGTATTACCATCTGGACCTGACGCCCCAGGAAATCATGGACCAGTGGGAGGAGTTGGCCGCTCACCACTATCGGGACTTGGTGGAGCTGAAGGCGGGGGCCCGGGAGCTGCTGGAGCAGTACCGGAGCCAGGGGGAAGCGCTGGCTCTGTTTACCGCCTGCCGCCCCAAGCTGTGCCAGCTGGCCCTCCAGCGCCACGGCCTGGAGCCCTATTTTTCTCACGTGGTGTACGCCGAGGAGCTGGGACTGGAAAAGCACGATCCCCGGTGTTTTGAGGCCCTGGGCCACACCCTGGGGGTGGAGCCGGAGGCTTGCACGCTGCTGGACGACTCCCCCTTTAACTGCGCCACCGCCCGGGCCGCCGGGATGCACACCATTGGGGTGTATGACCCCTGCTATGCGGCCCGGTGGGCGGAGATGCCCCACAGCTGCCATCGGTTTGTGCACTCGCTGGAAGAACTTTTGGAAGGGTAAGACAGTCCAAAGCCCCCCTTGTGATAAGGTGGGCTTTTTTGGTGGCAGATACGTTATGACTCCATCCCAGAGTCCTTCTGCTGCTCTTGCAGTAGTTGGTTGAGCTCCTGGGCCAACAGCTGCTGGCGGCGGCGGAAATACCAGGTGAGAAAGAAGTACACCGCCAGAAAAATGAGGGAATAGGCCGCAATGCTGGGAAAGGTACAAGAGGCCCAGCGAAAGAGCAGAGCCACGGGCAGAGAGACGGCGTAGAGAACGGCCCCCTCCACCACACAGTAGTGCAGCCAATGTTTGAAATCCAGAAAGGACAGCAGCCAGTCGATGCCCTGGCAGGCCACAATCCACCCCAGAACCTGGAAGGGGAAGGGGGAGACTGGCCAGCCAGAGAGCAGGTTGATGACCAGAGAACTTAGCATAATCCCAGTAAAGCAGATGCAGATAGAGGGAATGCGGGCGAAGAAAAACTGTTTCATGATAGACTGCCTCCTCTCAGTTTTCGGCGCAGGGTGTCGATGTAGTTGCGGGTGATGATGAGCTGTTCCCCATTTTTCAGTACCGCTTTCAATCGGTGGTTGAAGTGGGGTTCTACGGTAAGTGCTTAATAATCACCCGTCCCTAAAACAAC
>OGPO01001063.1_pt1 | contig 19178 bp, 27 predicted proteins | sample 1553041 | NCBI WGS metagenome assembly OGPO01 (sample SAMEA2580281, study PRJEB22360) | human gut metagenome | biome: human gut; feature: human-associated habitat; material: faeces | place: Denmark | collected 2008/2010 | reverse complement strand
GGCGGGCATCCAGTCATTGGTGAGAGCCTGCCCAGAGGTCACGCCCACCGGGGTTTCCCCGGACTTAAGCCACCGCTGAGGCTGGCAGGTAAAGACCAGCTCCAGCTCGGCGGACAAATTCAAAAAGCGGGTGTCAAAGTCCAGAGGCCCGGCAAAGTAGCCCCTCCGAAAGCTGTCCGGGTGGTAGTCGTCCTCGATGCGCCGCCAGCCAGGGCGGCCCAGGAGGTAGAGCCGGGCCTGGGCGGAGTACGCCGAAAACATGGTCCTGATAAAGGCGGGGTAGGAGACAGAGATAGGTTCCATACGGTCCATGAGCTGGAGCAGCTCTCCGTGCCGCCCAGGCACGGGCTCCGTCTCCACCGCCCAGGCGGGGGCGTTGTAGCTGTTCTCACCGCTGACATAGATACCAAAGTCTTTGAGAGACTTTCCATCAATGATGAGGTTATGCATGACAATACACCGCCGCTTTCTGCTGGTATTTGGTCTCCAGTCTGGCTTCCACGATGTCCGCCAGCTTGTTGACATCCTGGCCGGGTGCGCCGTAGACGTACATGTTGATGCCGCCCACGTTGGTGGTCTTTTGCTGGCTGGTGAGGGGCTGCACCATAGCCCGGCTGCCCATCATGGTCAGCAACTCCGGCCCAGCCTCGCCCACGATAGCGGAGCCCCGGGAGAGCACGCCGCCCTTAGCCATGTAGGGGATTTTTCCAATCGTGCCGATGTTGATGCCAAAGGACTTCCCACCAAAGCCTGGCACCCAGTCCGGGACATCAACCCGGATTCGATTGAGTCCACGGATGAGGGTGTTGATCCCGCCAATGGCACCATTGAGGATGCCGATGACCATATTGATGGGAGCCTTGGCCAGAGCCACTAGGCCGTCAAAGATACCGCCAAAGATCTTTTGGACACCCTTCCACGCCCGCTCCCAGTCGCCTGTGAATACACCACGGATAAAGTCAATCACGCCGTCAAAGATACGCTTGACGGCATCCCAGATACTTTTTACGTTTACAAAAAAGGCGTTGAGCACATCACCCAGGCCAGGGCCGAAGATTCTTGTCCAGTCTGTCAGGAAGATGCCTTGGAGGAAGTCATCCACCTTCTGGAGAATGGCCTGGATCTCATCGCCCTTGGTGGCGATGAGAGCCACAAAGGCAATGATGGCAAGTGTCAGGATGCCGATGGGGCCGGTCAGAAATGTAATGGCACCAGCCAAGGCCGTGGATGCCGCCGTGCCAGTAGTTGCCGCCCCTGTGTATAGGGCTATCGCTCCACTCACCGTCGTCCATGCGGTGGTTGCCGCTCCCACCACCGTGGAAATGCCAGTGATCACGCCAGCCAGCGGGCTGATGGCAGCCAGCAACGCCAGGGCGGTGACGATCAGAGTCTGGGTTTGGCTGTCCAATCCGGTGAACCAGTCGATCAACTCCGTCACTTTCTCGATAACGGTGGTGGCAAAGGGCAGGATCTGCTCTGCCAGGGCCGCAGTGCTCTCCTGCAAGGCCAGATTGGCCTCCTGATTGGCCAGCATCTCCTCGTTGTTTTTGGCCCATGCGTTATAGCTCTCCACGAGCCCAGTCTGGGCCAGGGTGGTGAGCACCAGGTTTTGCTGCTCCGCTGCGCTGGAGCACTCCCCCAGAGCCGTGGAGAAATTCTCCGCCCCCACGCCCAGGCGGTCCAGCAGCTCCCCAAATTGCCCAGTAGCCGCCCCAGTAGCCAGAGTCTCCTGGAGACTGTCCGCCAGGCTCTCAATCTTGAGGGTATCAGGGAAACGCTGTGCAGCGCCTGCCAGCCCCTCCACCGCCTTTTGGAGATTACTCTCCGTAAATCCAGCCATCAAGAGGTTGGAGGTCGCCTCAATGGCACTGTCTGTCTCCCCGGACTGGACAGCAAAGAGCCGATAGGCCTCTCGGGCAGCGTCAATGCCAACCCCAGCATCACGGGCATTGGCATCCAGCTTGGACAGGTCAGAGCGCAGCTCCTGGGTGGCCGGGATGGTGGCCGCTGCGGCCGTGGCCAGCCCCGCCACCGCCGCAGTCACCGGCGCAAAGGCCTGCTGCACACTGGCAGCCCCGCTCTTGACGGACTGCGCCGCATCACCAATGCGATCCACCGCCGTGGTACTATCATTTGCTTGGGCCTCCAGGCGCTGCAAGGCCTGCTCCGTGGCCACAATCTCCCGTTGCAGAGCGTCATATTGCTGCTGGGAGACCTCGCCCCGCTTAAACTGCTCCTGCACCTGCTTCTCAGCGGTCTTGAGCGTGTCCAACTTGGACTTGGTCTCCCCCACGGCATCCGCCAGAAGCCGCTGCTTCTGCTCCAGCAAGGTGGTGTTGGTGGGGTCCAGCTTCAGCAGCCGCTCCACGTCTTTCAACTGTGCCTGGGTGTTCTTGATCTCCTTGTTGGTGCCGGAGAGGGCCTTATTGAGGCCGGTGGTATCCCCGCCCAGGACTACGGTGATACCCTTGATACGGTCTGCCATAGGTCACCCCCCAAAGAAGTAGTCAATGTCCTCCTGGGTTGCCTTGACAGGGTACTCCTCATGGTCGTTGGCCTGCTCAACGAGCATGTCATACACCATTCCCATAGTCATATCTGCCAGGGCCTCATCGGACAGGTGGAGCTCCGCACAGCGGAGCATAAACGTGGCCCCCGTCTCCTCCCGGACGGTGGGCCTTAACCGTTTTTTGGGACAGAGGTAGTTTTCTCCTGGAGATTCCACAGCGCCAAAATCGCGGGCAGAATCTCGTAGATGGAAAAAACGTCGAAGCCTTCCAGCCACTCCTCCGGGGTGCTGGGCAGCTTGGGGTCATAGTGCCGGGCCATGATGTAGGCTACGTTCTCGAAGATCTCCAAGTCCAGCACCGACAGCTGGGCATCTTGGGTAGCCTCCTCGTATGCCTCCAGATCCAGGAGGTACTGGGCCACGGTCTCATCGTCGGCATCCTCAGGCGGCTCCACCGGAGCAACCGCATTCGTTGCCTTAAGGGCCTTGTCAAAGGACTTGCGCAGGGTGTTGAGGTCCCGCACAATATCCCGGCCCATCTTGTGCCGGTAGAGGCGGGGAACCAGGGCCGAAGCCCGGAACCCCACCTCCTTTCCGCCAATGGTTAACACCTTGGTCATGCGCTGGTATCCTCCTCTCCGGCATCGGGCTCTGCTGCCGCAGGCTCACCCTGGGGCAGAGAGGCCGCAGCGGCGCCAGACTTCTGGTACACCTGCTTGAACCAGTTCAGCTTGACCTCAGATGTGGTCTCATCGGTAGTCCTGGCCAACACATCACCGTTTTCCAGAGGCACCGCAGAGATGGTGCTCTTCTGGGTCTGGGGTGTCTTGCTGGCCTCATTGGTCTTGCTGCCAATCCCGGGCCGGGTGCCGGAGCAGTTGTACATGCAGTACCGACGCCCGTTAGTGTCGCCGTCGATTTCAAAGAGCAGTGCAAAAGGCTTGGGCTCAACCGTGGCATTCTCGATGAGCACGTTGTCCGTCTCGGTCTTGGTATACCCCCAGATGTCCATGAGCATCTGGTCAGGGTACAGGGCGATCTCCAGATCTCCCTCATAGCCGTTGTTGGAGCTGGACTGCCAATACACAATGCCATCGGCATAAAACTTACTCAACTCCCCCTGCTGATCCAGAGTGAGGCTGACAGCGCCAGGAACCTTCACAGGAGTGTCCCAGGTGGGCGTATCACCACTTGCCGTCTGGACGGCATAGTGGACGTTTTTCAGATTGAATTGAACTTTATCAGCTTTTTCCGCCATTGTTACACCTCGATTTCATAGAGAATTTGGAAGCACTTCTCATCCTCCAGGTAGTCCTCAGTTTTGTCCCAGTAGATCCCGGCTCCGGTGAGAGCTGCTTCCACCTTTCCCTCGGTGGCCGGGTCCTTGACCTGGGTGTAGAGTTCTACGCTGATGTGGTTGATGGTGGCGTAGGCCACACCATCGGCAGCAAAGTTATTGGTGTAGGGAGAGTAGTAGCACAAAAACGGGAGTGCCGGGGCTCCGCCCTTCGGGAAGGACCGATAGGCCACCGGCAGGCCTGTGCTCTCCAGCAAGGTTTTTACATCCTCCATCGTCATTTGACCATCACCACCACCTTGTTCTCCAGCCGCTTTTCCGCAGCCTGTTCAGCAGGGCCGATGTGGGCCTTGCCCTCCACTCGTCCCCCGTTGACCTTGGCATGGCCATTCTCCAGCAGATGGGTGAGGGTGGGCTTTCTTCTGTTGTACACCCGGACCTGCACCGTGTTGCGCCCCTCGCTCTCGGTTGTGGAGGTCCAGCCGGAAGCGTAGTCCCCGGAGTCCCTGGGAGAGGTGGCCTTGAGCTCAGCCACCATCTCCTTGGCCACCTGTTTCACCTCCCGCTTGAGGTCGTCTGTGACCTCCTGGCTATATCCAGCCAGTTCCTCGGCCAAGGTGTCCGCCAGGTCGTCAATGCTGATGTCCATCAGACACCCACCTTCCTCTCCAGATACAGCTCGATGTACTCGGAGTTCTCCGGCCGGTAGGTGCGGTACACAGAGTACCGCCGGGCGCTCTCACCCTCTCCGATCACCACCACTGGCTGGTCGGCGTAGTCCAGCGCATACACGATAGCCACCAGCTGGGGCGGGAAACCATGCTGGCCGGCTGCCGCCCACTCAGCTCGGGAGGCGCTCTTGAGCTTGGCCCACACAGGAGACGGGGTGCCGTCCACTGGAATGCGCTGGCCCAGGCTGTCCGTCTCATAGGTTTGGGCGATAAGCTGAATCTGCTCATCCACCGCCGTCCACCTCCTTGGGCAGCAAGGCCAGCACCGTTTTGAGCCGGTCATAGGAGCGCTCATACTGGGCGGCCTTGCCCATGTAGTCGTACCGCCACTTGCAATACTGCCGGATGGCCTCATCACTCAGGGCGTTGTCCACACCTGGCGGCATGCCGGCACTCTGAAGGTCCAACACAGCAGCGGCGATGGTTGCCTGCACCTCTTGATCCAGAACGGCGTGGTTGATGCGCAGCGCCGTCTTAATGTCTTGGACAGTAACCATGTGGCCTCCTTTCCGGGAGGGCGGCGCTCAGGCCGCTCTCCCTTGTGTCCAAGTTGGACACATTAGGCACTGGCACGCTTAAAGACACACAGGGCCTTTTTGTCGGCGGGCTTTCCGTCGGCCAGCGCCATGGCACGGTACACGGTAGAGCCGGCCCGGAAGGCCACAGATGCATCGCTCTCCACGACAGGAGCCTTGGCAAAGTTGAACTTGTAGCCCTCCTTAAAGTCACCAAACACGATGGTGTCGGCGGCGCAGTTGTCGTCCACGATCACCGGGAAGCCCAGGATGTTGAGCTTGGCAGGAGACTGGGGATCAGTCACCACCACGGGCTTGCCAGCGGTGTCCGTCAGCCCCAGCACCTCACCATAGAAGAGCGCACGGGGCATGGCAAACTTGGCATTGGTGAGATACTGAGTGCCCACAGTGGCCATGATCTTGGTCAGGTCCTTGAAGGTGATGGCAGTCTTGGTAAAGGTGCCGGTCTGGGTGATCTGTCCCGCCTTGAGGATGCCGGTGGCCTGGCTGGAGCCGGTGCCATTGAAGATGGCAGCATCCACGGCCACGGCGATCTTGTTGGCCAGTCGGTCCACCAGCCAGCTCTCAAAGGCGTCAATGCCCATAGCCTGGACATCGGCAGTGATCTCCACCGTCTTGATGAGCTTGTAGGCGCCCAGGCTGACGGTATCCAGCTCATCGGCGAAGTCAGTCGCAGCGGTGCCCATAGCCACCCAGCTGGCAGCGTTGACGGTCTTCTCCACAGGGTAGGACACATTGCCGGGGATGTAGGTGACATCCACAGCAGCGATGATGGGCGTCTCCTCCAGCTTGCCAACAATGCGGTTCATGGTCTGGGTGGGAATCACTGCGCTGGCAGTCACCGCCGCCCGCTCCTCTACCGTCAGAGCCTTGCCCTGCAAATTGCGCAGCCAGGCGGAGCGATACTCCGCAGACTCAGGGGTGTAGGTGCGCTTCTCGGGAAGGCCCGGGTCAAAGGTGCGCACCACCGCACCCTCCCCAGCAGACATCATCCGCATGATATTGGCCCGGTGCTCAGCGGCCTGGGTAATCTGGGTCTTCTCCTGCTTAAGGTTGCGCACCTCCTGCTCCAGGGCGTCCAAATCTGCACCAGGCTTGTCCAGCTCCTGACCAATAGCAGCCAAGCGGGCATCGATGGCATCCAGGCGGGCATCCACGCCACCGGGCTGGGCAAAAAACTGGATGCCGAATTTGGTTTTCTTCATGGTCATACCTCCAATAAAATTCTGATTTTTTTGGTTTTCCGCACGGCAGCCTCCGCCGCCAGCCGCTCCTGCCGCTCTGCCTCGATCACTCCGTCAAGCCAAGAGCGTGCGGAAATATCGGTAGACGGGTTGGCGGGCAAAGACACCGCCGAGACGTCGTATACCTTCTTGATTCTCAAGATGCGCCGGGTGTGGGTAACCCGGTCGTAGGATTCCTCGGCCACGGTAAAGGCCCAGGACATCTTGGTAATGAGCTTGTTGCTGATCTCCTCATGAAGATTTCGGGCAGCCACACTCTTGGACAGGTCAGCCGCGATAAAGAGTCCCGTGGGGTCTGGCATGATGATCAGCGTCCCGTTGGACTGTCTTGCCATCACATTCCCATTGTGGTCATACTGCATGATCACGTCCGACATATCCGCCCCCACCAGGGCGTTGCGGTCAATGACCTCCTTGTACTGCACCCCTTCCTCCTCAAACAGCACATAGGGCTGGTTAAAGGTGGTGGCGTAGCCCTCCACGTAAAAGTCGGTGTCAATCCGCTTTCCCGCTGCCGTTGGCAGCAGCAGGCTCATGGCTCGGTACTCCCGGCCCGGCACCACTGGCATTTTCCTCTCCTCCTTCGTCTAAAATCACGCCGTCTTCCCGGTTCAGGGCGGACACTTCTGCATATTCTCGCCGGATGTAATACTTTTTGGCATCCGGCGTGCCAATGGGCGGCATCTGCAAAATCTCCATGGCCCCCTCCTGGTTGAGCATCCCTCGGTCAAAGAGGTCCCGGACGGCCTGGAGCTTGTCCCCCATGGTCATGTGCTGGAGCCGGTTGGTGGAAAATGCAATCTGTTTGCCCTTGGCCACATCGTCCATTCTGTAGGTCATGTTGGTATGGACAAGCCCCGCCTCAATGGCAAAGGGCTCCACCTGGCTCTCATAGTAGGCCGCCCACTGTTCCGGGGTATACTTGGCCTGCAAAATGGCATCGTTCATCCCAAAATAGTCAAAGACGCTCTGGCGAATTTGTTCGGACTGTTTCGAGTCCACAATGTAGGGCTGGGAGACGATTTGCTTGATGTCTGCATACTTGGCATCAAACATCATCACGCCGCCGGAGTTGTCTGGCCCCAGATTGTCCTTCACCAGGCGTTGTTGCTCCTTTTTGATGTCCTCCGACTTGAGCATCTGGGCCAGCTTAGCCAAAAATCTGGGGTTGCCGGAGGCCTTGACTCCGTTGACAATGCTCTGGTTTTGGGCGTGGAGCAGCTCCATTACTGGGTATAGAGCGGCGTTGGTCTCTCCGAAAAAGTCATCCCTGTACTGCATCTGGGTCAAGACACCCACCCGCTTTAGTGGCAGCGTGGCAATTTGGCCGGACGGGAAGGAGAAGCGCATGCCCGTCTCCCCAGCTAACTCCACCACCTGGGCCTGGCTGGGTCGGATTGGGTAATACCCAATGATCGTGTCATTGCTACCCTCTTTGTCCACCGGCACGATAAAGGCGGTGTTTTCCGCCTTGTAGATGGTGGCCAGTCGGTACAAATACTTTTTGGTATCCTGCCACTCGTTCGGTTGATACTCTAGCGTCCGGCCCAGCCTTCCGGAGCCGGGGCCGGACACCACCGGCTTAAGCTTGGACACATGGGTGGCAAAGGTGTGGATGCACGCCCGGGTAAGGTACATCTCATACAGGCCGCCGTCAAAGCTGGTATACACCGGGGTATATCCGCCCAGGGTGCGGAACCAGGAGTACATCTCCCGCTCCGCTTCCTTTTTCGGGAACAGCTTTTCAAACAGTCCCACTTTCTCACCTCAGTTCAAATTGATATACATATCCTTCTTGTCCTGGAGCACCGTATAGCCGCACAGCAGGGCCACCGTGCCGTCAATCCTGCGTCGGGGGTCCAGGCTCTTCACCGGCTGGATGTTGCCGTTGGTGTCCGTCTTGACCTCGGTGTTGATGAGACACCACTTGTCAATGGGGTTGTTGTCGTACACCACCAGCCCGGCCTGGAAGTCCGCCCGCAGGTCTTTCATGGGCTGGGACAGCGTGTAAGGACCCTGCCGGATGGGCACCATGCAGTTTGGGCCAAACTCTGCCTTGAAATCCCGCAGCAGAGTGTCATCCACATGCCAGGGGTCATAGCCGATGTACAGCACATAGAGGTCCTCCTTGTCCCGCAGCTCCCGGAACCACTCCAGGAACACCCGCTTGTCACACTTGTTCCCTGGGCAGGTGCGCATGAGCCCTTGCTCCACCCACAGGGTGTACGGCACATTGTCCCGCTCCTGACGGGTACCCTTTTCCGCCTGCTTGTCCAGCACCGCCTGGGGAATCCAGTACATAGAGCGCACATAGATGTGCGGATCACCCGGACGCATACACAGCGCCTTGGCGGCGTTGAGGTCGGTGGTGTCGGCGGCGTCAAACCCACCGATGCAGTAGTCAAACTTGATGGTCGCATCCGTGGTCCACATAGCCTCATTGTTGAGCTCCTCATAGAGCAGCCAAGCCGCCGTGGAGGTCTGGGGTAGGTTGAAGTCCTTGACCAAAACTGTAGGCTTAAAGCTGGGGTCATCCTTGGCTTTTTGCACCATCTCCCGCTGATACTCCAGGCTCTTGATGGTGCCCAGGCCTGGATTGGCCTTGATCCAGCACTCCTCCCTGTCCCACTCATCCGGGCTGTCCAGCTCGTACAAGAAGGGCAGGAATCGTGGATTGCTGGCCACACCGTCCAGGATGTTGCAAGCATACTTATACTGGGCGTCAAAGACCCCGTTGCGTACAAAGCCATTGGTGGTGATGGTGAAAATCAGGGGCTGGCTCCTGGCACCGGTGCCCTGCTTGATGAGGTCGTACAGGTCCCGGTTTTTGATGGCTGCCAGCTCGTCAATGGCCGCCCCGTGGATGTCCAGACCGTCCAGGCTGGTAGTGTTAGAGGCCAGGGCCTTGATAAAGCCCAGGTTCATGGGATTGTAGATGTCCGCCACCCGGCGCCTCAAATGCTTGTTGAGCAGCGGGGACAGCTGAACCATCTTCTTCACGGCATCATAGCCCAGCCGGGCCTGGTCCATCTTGGTGGCCACGTTATAGATTTGGGGGGAACCCTCCCCGTCATTGACCAGGAGATCAGCCTCCACAGAGGCTGTCTCGGTGGTCTTGCCGTTTTTCCGGCCCTCCAGGATCATGACCTCATTGAATCGGCGCAGGCCGTCATCGTCCACAAAGCCGAAGATGGCCTCCAGTCTGGCTTTTTGGAACAGTTCCAGCCGGAGAGGCTGGCCCAGACGTCCAGATGGAACCTTGCAAAATGTCTCGATAAAGTCCACATGGCGGCGGGCCATGTCGTGGTCAAAGTGCCATTGGCCGGGGCTGTAGAGATCCTCAAGCAGGCGCTCACACACCTGCTTGATTCGGCGGCAGGCGATGATCTTGCCGTCCAGGATGCTGGTGCAGTAGAGCTCCAGATCGGTCACTTAGCGCCACCGCCCCTGCCCTGCTTGAGGAACTCGATGAGCTCATCCTCTGCCTGGGCCTGCTCTCCAAAAATCTCATTGAGTTGCTTGATGCCGGAGATGTAGTTTTTCAGCAGGGCGTTGTACACGTCCACCTCGGGAGACTTCCGAGTGCCCCACTGATTTTCCCCGTTTTGATACTCGCAAACCACGCCTTTTTCTCGAATTTCGCCTTGAAGCTGGGCTAATTGACCCTCGATGAAAACCAGGTTTTGAACCAAATGCAGGCCCTTGACCTTTTGCTCCTCACTGCCCCCATCGTAGATGGGCCAGAAGCGCCCCAGCTGTTTCTTGTTCACTTTTGCGATAACTACACCCCCCTTCCGCATCACGCTCGCTGTAATTTACCTCCACCCCATCGGTCCTCCAGAGGGGGCCTCCGTCCCCGTCGATGGGGGGGGAGGCCCCCTGTTCAAATTCGCTGCAAATCCACTGGCTGGCCGTCCGGGCCAAAGCGGGCCAAAGGCTTTTTGCCCTTGCCCACGCCGTGGCCCTCGTGGAGGTCGTGGCAGGCCTTGCACTCGTAGGCCAGGAGGGCCGGGTTGAGCGCCACCGCCGGGTCGTGGATGTTTTCCGGGGTCAGAGGCACCACATGGTGCACGATGTACCCCGGCTCCTCCCCGCAGCACTCACACAGTCCGCCGTCCTCCTGGACACGCTGGGCAATGTACGCCGCCCGGCAGGCCTGCCATGCCTTGGACTTGTAGAATTTCCGGGCAAACTCTTGCATCTGGTCACCTCCTGGCCTGGCCCGTCTGTCCATCCGGCTATCACCTCCTGGTGGCAAAACAAAAAGCCAGTACCCGACAAACTCCCCACGCTTGGGAAATCATGTCGGGCACTGACTAAAAGAGCACTGGCCACAGGCTATATCGACGATATGCACGGTCTTGCAATGGCGGCACCAGAGCTGCAAATGGGTTGCCACCGTGTCAGGCCTCACAGCCTGGCTTGTCTTGCGCCTGCACGTTGGGCAGACCACATATCCGTCCTTGATGCTTATTTTACCACACTGCACTGTTGCTTGCAATGACTTTTCCACCTTTCTGGCCCCCTGTTCCATTATTATCACTGGTTTCAAGATTTAAAATTATTAGACCTGCCTTGCTTTCGCCTTCCCCTGGTATAGGTATATCCCGGGTTTGGTTCATCCTCATATAAGAGATAGCGAGCCTTCACGCAGTCTGCATATCCATATGGATTGCGTTCATGTACAATTTTGTAGTCCACCGCACCCGGCGGAGGGGAAAGACTCAGGCTGTCACTTACCTCCTCATATTCAACATGGTATTTTTTGAGATTTCTGGAGCATCTCCAAGTCCTCTCTCCCGGCTTAGGCCGTCCATATGTCCTGGCCTCTTTGGTCATGTACCTGGCCAGTGCCTCCACATATCGGATGTCAAAGGGCTCAACCCTGACATATCCACCGCCATGCCATAGGCTGCGCACCTCCTCCAGGAAGTCAGGGCCCGTCCCATTGATGACTACATGGTGGTGAATCCGGTGGTCCTCCAGATCACCATCCGCACCAAAGTATGGATCTACCTCCATCCCGTGTGCGCCCTCAATGTTGTAGGCATACAGGAGATCTTCTCCTCTCCTCCGCCGGGCCGTCCTGACCCGGCGGAAGAATTTCTTGATTTCCTTGCCTGCTGCATCTTTACTCTCAGGTAGGTGGTCATCATCATATGTGAGTGTTACCACAAAGTCATGGCCACCAAAGTTATTTGCCAGCATTAGCTCCAGCTCTTGCCACGACGTCTGGTTATTATGGAAAGCCTTGGCCAGTGATGTCGCCTTGCTCCTTGGTGATCTGGGTTTCCGCCGCTCATCTGGAAGCCTGACCTCATAGTCGTAATGTAGCATACCGGCCTTGATGTGCTTAATTGCCTTTGCCATCGCCCACCTCCGTGGATTGCTCCAGCAGATCCGTTGCTTGCGAAACCGTGTCCAAGTTGGACACACGCAAATATCGAATGGCTGTCCCTATAATTGCACATCCATGCAGAGAGCAACCGTCCTCATATTCGCACCCGATGCAGGCCAAAGATCCCGTCTCAACTTTGAGCCTCCTCATCCCTTTGATTACCTGCTCCCTATTCATTCCTGGCATGATCAGATCCCCCTTATTCAATCCCATACAGCGCTATGAGCTGCTTATACAACTGCTCAGATCTTTTTTCTTCTGCCCGCACAGCTGCCTCTGCCGCCTCACTTTCTTTGGCAATGGCGATTACCCTTTTGAACTCTCCGTCGGTCATCTGGCTATAACTTTTATCCTTATGTGCTGTGGTAAAATCTCTCAGCTTCTCCAACGATCGCTCTCTCAGCTTTTTGCATAACTTCTTTTGTGCTTGCCACCTTCGGTACACAATCTCGATCATGACATTCCGGTGATTGACCATCATCTTTTCTGTGAGATACCAAAGCAATTCTTCCTTTGTGCAATCCTTAAGGGTCACACCCAGTCACCTCCCCAGCACCATCACGGCATCCACCGTGCAAAGGGCCACTACCGCCGCCGCACCCAGCCAGTCCCCGGCGGCGATCTGGGCCGGGGTGACGCAGATCACGGCCAGCACACACGGGGCCAAGAGGGCTCGCCGGCCCCAGCGGGGCCGGCTAACCTGATATGTGTCCAAGTTGGACACATACCGCACCATTTTCATGGCGTCACGCAAATGCTCCATACTCACACCTCCTTCCGCTCCCAGGCTCTCCAGCCTGGGATAACCGGGCACGGCATCCACAAATCCACAGAGATTTGCACAGGTATCTTAGCCTCTGCGGCCTCCCAGTGGTTATCCTGCCAGTAGTAGAGTCCACCTCCGCCCAATCCACGCTTGATACACCAGTACAAGCCATTTGTTTCTGGCTTTCCATCCTGGAGCTTCCCACCTGGTGCTATGCCTGACACCACATAGTCCACAGATATCCCCGCCTGAACAAGCGCAGCTACATCCACACCGCAGGCAAGCTCTGTCTCAATGTCATCCAGGACACCATGCGGTGGTTTAGTTCCAAGTATGATGCACTCCATGTCCTCCAATGCTTCACTGTCTGCTGGGTCCCCACACCAAATCGTAATAAGTTCCTTGTCTGATAGTCCCACTCTGTCCGCCTCATCCATTAGCCTCTGATATGCAAGTCGATTGGCCCGGCTTTTCTCGGCCTGCTGGGCAGCACGCTGTTTTGCCTTCTCCTCCCGTTTTGCCCTATCCTCCTCCAGCTCCAGCTGGCGGGCCTTGGCCTCCTGGGCCACCTGCTCCTCCACCATGGGGCAGACATGCGCACAGGTTGACCTGTAATTGCAGGATGCACAGCACGTCTTACACAGTCCAAAATATGGAGAAGCTTGCTTGGCTGTGTGCTCGATCATGCGCTCTCGATTGGTGCAAGCGCTGCCATGCGCACACTCAATGGCTGCTATCTCATCTAGCCGGAGTCGATACCCCTCCACCGTGTTTTTAGTCAGCCCATAACAACGAGGCTCGCTAAAAATCTTATCCAGGCTGATCTGGTAGTCCTGCCCCATCTGGGCCACGGTATATGCCACATCCTCGGAGATCTCGCCAGCCTCAAATCTATCCATCCAAGGATCAATCAGCTTGTCCCGGATGACCTTGAGCCGGGCCAGCTTACTCTCTGAGACCTGGCAAGCCTCAGCCACCTGGGCCCGCATCCGGCCTGGAAAAGTAACCCCCTCCCCTTTGAGCCGGTATAGCAAATCCTCGACTTTCTTGGCCTGATTCATCGTCTCAGCGGAGGTCAACACCCGGGCCGTGCTGTTGGCCAAGATGAGTTGCAGCTCCTCCATGGCCGCACTTTTGTATTCCCGCACAAAGCACGGCACCCGGCGCAGATCCTCCCGGCCATCCTCCTCCACCAGCTTGCGAATCGCCGCCCTGCGCCGATGGCCGGACACAATGGTATACCTCCCATCCTCACCCGGCCTTACAATTAGCGGAGAGTCAAGCCCCGACATAGCAATGGAGCTGGCTAGAGACTCCACATCATCAACGGAATAAAAATTCATCTCATTTGAATCCAGCAAGTCGATGTCTATGTACTGGAGCTGAGGCTGTACCGTGGATGACGTTGTGAGCGTCTGATTGAGAGATGCGACAAAACCGCCAACGTCAAGCTTCTGTTTCGTCATGATCTGGCACCTCCCCAAAAATCTCCTTGGCTAACATCCTATAATCCTTGGTGGCTGCACTAGTGGCCGAATACTCCACAACAGGATTTTTGGCCACCGTGCTTTCCGGGACCTTCTCAGTGCGCCGGATTGTTTGGGCAAACACCGGGAGATTACATTTTCTCAATTCCTCCTCAGCCTTGGTGACCAACTCGGTATTGCGCCACTGAGTAATAAGGACACCACTCACATACAGAGCGGGATTGACCTTTCTCATGGATTCCAGCTGAGGCATAAGCTTTGAGAGGCCCTCAAAAGCAAACCCATCCACAGTCAGCGGGATAATCACTTCCTTCGCTGCCGAAAGGGCGGCAATACTTGCAGAGGTAAAACCAGGAGGGCAATCGAACAGTACCACGTCAACCTCGTTGTCCTCCTCTACCGCCGCCAAGAAATCCCGAAAGGCCATCACGTTGGGCGGGCCTTGAAGGTAAGCCGTCAAATCCAGCTGCCACAGCTGGGTAGTTGCCGGCAGCAAATACAGATAAGGCGAAATATTGACCACACAATCAATCCAGCAGGACTCTCCTTGATTTTGGAGGAGGTCAGCAACATTGATTTGGTCATCACCCTTTACTCCATAAAACTCCGTGGTGTTACATTGCGGATCACAGTCTACCACCACCACCCGACGGTGGTAGTCGTGGCTCAAAATATGAGCCAGGTTAATGACGGTGGTGGTCTTACCGACACCGCCTTTCATGTTCATAACAGCTATTGCTTTCATGACAAAGCTCCTTTACGGTCTGAATTTGTAGGTTTCCCGGATGATGTGGCCATTGACCACACCCTCCACAGTAAAGTTGCGGTGAGTCCAGTTGATGGAAATGATCCGGCCCCGAATCTGGATCGGCACTCGGAATCTCTTTTTCTCACCATCCCTGGTGAGCTCACTGAACGCCGACGGGACAAAATCCTTTCTATCACCGATTTTCATGCGCTCACCCCTTCAATTCGCTCCACTCGATATGGTGGATTTTGTGCCTGCTCCCAAAACGCCACAGTGCTTGGCGAATAATTCAACCGATTTGCAACTTCTTTCCTTGTCCCTTCCATGACAAAATTCCCTTTTCTGTCATAAACCCGCACTCGAATGGTCTTTCCTGCTCCTCCTGGCAAGCTTGGTATTCCAAGCGCCCGGCGTGTGTAAAAGACCTCCTTGACATCAAGGTGCAGACAATTCGCAATGTCCGGATCAGACATACCGTCTTTCTTGAGCTTCTCAATCTGGTATGCAATCTCAATATTCACAGCAATCACTCCTTGAGTGGGCACCAGGCCGGCACATACGGACGCAGCCTGTTAATGCCCATATCAAACCCACAGCAGGGTCCAGGGGCAAAGCACCGGTAGCAGGTCCGCCCTTTTCCTCGGGGCTCCCCCCTCAGATGATCGCACCCCTCGCAGGTGCGGGTAAAATCGGCTAAACACTGCTTTCCCGTGGCTTATCCCTCCCCTCCTGTTATCCAGACTGTCCCTGAGTGGCTAAGAACTCATCTAGCCATTTTGACTGTTCCTGAATCCTGTCCGCAGTTGGCATGTAGTCCGGCTGTTTCTTCCCTGGCGGGATTCCTGCGGCCTTATCATTCTCCCGCTTTTTGTCCAGGGCCTCCCAGTCCGCCAGACACTTCACACCAGCGGACAGCTTGTCCCTCAAGATTGCACGGATGTAACTCCACGAGGTCTTTTTGCTGTCCAGTGCGATGTCAAAGGCCCTCTTGCACACGGCGGTGCCCATGGCGTTGGCATATGTGGCCAGCTCATCCAGGCAGCTCTGTGAGGCCCTGGCATTGACCCGGTTGAGGTAGTCCGCCTGCACTTCGGCTGCGGCGTTGGTGGGCGCAGGTGCGCCTTCTTGACCTTGTCCTTGACCTTGTCCTTGACCTTGACCTTGTCCTTGACCTTGACCTTGTCCTTGACCTTGTCCTTGTCCATAGCTTTTCTGGGTTTCATCAAAACCAACTGGGTTTTCTGGGTTTTCGCCATCTCCAGATATACCGCCTTGGTTGTCATGGTTATCAGGTCGCCCGCTCGGTTTTTTTGCTTTTGGAGGACGGCCACCCTTTTTCCCGTTTTCACGGCTGGCAGCCACGGCGGCCTCCTGGGCCTGCAAGGATTCGTCAATGTCCCGCTTGATGGCAGGCCAGACAAAACGCTCCACCCCGGTAAAAGCCGGGTCCTCCTGGGTTTCACGGTATTTCATCATGGCCCGCACCAGACGGCCCACTTCTTCATCACTGTACGGCTCGAAGTAACTGCTGTAGCTCATCCACAGCTTGACATATTCCTTTTTCTCAGCCATACGTCACACCCCTTCAAAAAGTGGCGCAAACATATTGCAATTTGCTGAGATTGTGGTACAATAGCATTGATAGGTTTTCAATGCTTTGCATTGCGCCCCGGTGGATGTTGCCGCATCCGCCGGGGATTTTTTATTTCTTGACATCTGGCTTCCTCCCTAATTCATCCCCCTCCGGGCCACCAACGCCTTGGCCAGCACGTCAACCTCGTAGAGCACCCGGCGGCCAACGGCCACGCCCGGGATGTCCATCCGCTCCAGCTGCTTTTTGGCGGTGCGCTCATCTTTGCAGCCAAACTCCTTGGCCACCTGCTGGAGATTGAGCATGGCCACACCGTGGCGCTCAAAAATGTCCTTTTTCTTGGCGGCAATATCCTGCCATTTGGGTGTTGCTGCCATCCTAATCCCTCCTATCTCGATGTGAGCACCGCAACGATAAATATGCTGCGTAACATCTGCCCATCTGCTGCATGATACGATCGAAGCGCTCCTCCTCATCCTCTGAGATCACCCCATCCCGGGCCATGTCAATCAGCTCCCGGTCTAGGTGATCCCCGCAAAACTCGTACATGCCATGCACAAATGTGAGCACCGCCTCAGGCAGTCGCATCGCCCTCACCTCAGGCAGGATATCCCGGATGGCCTGGCCCTCCATGCGCACATGCTGCACCGCAAGAAGCTGACTGTTGTACACCGTCACCATCCCGTCAACCACATCGCATTGAGGCACCCGCACCCCGCTCTCATAGTCCGCCAGAGACCTAACCGAGATGTCCAGAAACTCCGCTGCACGTTCCTGGGTGATTCCAGCAGCCATACGAGCCTTTTTATAGATATTGCTGCTATCTGTCTGCATGGTCATCCCCCCTCAAATGTGTTATCGTTTAAGCAGTCCCTCGATTGGCTTACAAAGAGGTCTGCAATGGGACAAGAAAGGGCCTTTGCCAGCTTGGGGGCCATATCCCAATCCGGGTCGCTCTTGCCAAGTTCCCACTTCCCAACGGCCTGCTGACTTACGCCAACATCAGCCGCAAGGGCAGCCTGAGACAAATTTGCCGCCAGTCTTAAATACCTTACGTTGTTCATTCTCTCCCTCCTTCCTTGTTTGGCTACCATAGGTTGTATTTTAGTTTATATCACTACTTTTAGTTGTTGTCAAGCACATTTTGACATTTATATATTGCAACTCAAAACCATTGGTTGTATATTTACCCTAAGGAGGAGTGATACTGTGCTACAACAACAGTTAAAAAGGCTCCGTATAGGGTGTAAAATGTCCCAAAAAGAGTTGGCATCAAAATTATTTGTAAGCCAACAGGCTGTGGGGAAATGGGAGCGTGGGGAAGCTACTCCAAACCCCGAAACCATAGCACGCCTTGCAGAGATATTTAGTGTGACAGCTGATGAACTGATTGGCCGTCCACCACAGGCACAAAAAGGTATACGAATCCCTGTCCTGGGTGATGTGGCTGCCGGCGTCCCCATCGAGGCTGTGACCGACATTGTGGACTACGAGGAAATAGATTCCGCCATGGCTGCCAGCGGGGAGCACTTCGGGCTGAGGATCAAGGGCAGTAGCATGGAGCCCCGCATGGTAGAAGGTGACGTTGTCATAGTCAGGAAGCAAGACACCGCTGAAACTGGGGACACTGTGGTGGTGCTGGTCAACGGAGACAGCGCCACTGTAAAAAAGATCAAGTTCACCCCGGCTGGCATCTACTTAATTCCCACAAATCCAAGCCACGAAGTGCAATTTTATAGCCCTCAGGACGTGGAGCAGTTGCCCGTCCGGGTGATTGGCAAAGTCGTGGAGCTTCGGGCCAAATATTGACCCTGGCTATAAATACAAAAAGGAGAGAGAAAAATGGAGTACACCTATCAGCAGTCCGGCCAGCCAGCCGGGAACGGGAAGAGACCCGTTACAAAACGATGGTGGTTTTGGGTGATTGTTGTCATCCTGGGCCTTGGTGTCATTGGTTCCATTTTCGGTGGAGAGGAAACCGCCGGAAATGACAGCACACCATCTACATCAGTTACAGAGACTCAGCAGCCTGCGGAGACTACACCCAGCGCAGAGCCGACCCCCACCGCCACGCCCGATCCAACCCCTGAGCCCACCCCTGAAATGACCATGGGACAAAAAAATGCACTCAAAACAGCACTCAACTACCTGGAATTTAGCGCATTTTCGTACTCTGGCCTGATTGACCAGCTGGAGTATGAGGGATACTCCACCGAGGATGCCACATTTGCCGTGGACAACTGTGGAGCCGACTGGAACGAACAGGCCGCAAAGTGCGCACAAAGCTACCTTGACTACACATCGTTCTCCCGAGCTGGGCTGATTGACCAGCTGGAGTATGAAGGCTTTACTGCTGAGCAAGCCGAATATGGCGTGAGCGCCGTGGGCTACTAACTCAAATACCTCCCCCGGCACTCGGGGGAGGTATAAAAAGCCCGCAAATTAGAACATTTGTTTTATTTTTGGAGGTGAGACCGTGGGCGATTACATCAGAAAAACAGCCAGGTGGAATGGCAAGAAATACGAGGCCACTGGAAAGACCGAGCTGGAGGCCATGACCAAACTGGCCCAAAAGCTGGCCCAGGCAAAACGGGGTGAGGAGACGCTGGGCGGAGCCATGACGGTGGATGCCTGGTATAAGCAGTGGAAGGCCACCTACAAAGACCCCAAAGGCCTCACGCCAAAGTCCCTGGGGATGTATGATGAGAAATATCGTGGATATGTTAAACCGGCCATTGGCCACCTGCGCCTCCAGGATGTCCGGGACGTGCATCTGCAAAAGATTCTCAACGGGGAGGCAGGACGCAGCTCCTCACATGTCAAAAAGATTCGGCTGCTGCTCAAGGAGCTGTTCCGGCGGGTGGCGGCGTG
>OGPO01001062.1_pt1 | contig 19204 bp, 14 predicted proteins | sample 1553041 | NCBI WGS metagenome assembly OGPO01 (sample SAMEA2580281, study PRJEB22360) | human gut metagenome | biome: human gut; feature: human-associated habitat; material: faeces | place: Denmark | collected 2008/2010 | reverse complement strand
TGATGCGGAAAAAGGAGGAGGCCGCCGCTCCGGCGCCTGCGCCCGAACCCGCACCCACGAAGGAGGAGTTGCTGCTGGCGGAGATCCGAGACCTGCTCAGGGAGCAGAAAAAATAGTTCCGCAAACAGGTGTAAAAGGCTGTCTGCACGGCGCAGACAGCCTTTTATGCATTCGTGCGGTTCCCGCAGGATAGGGGTATCCGCCGCCCGGGCCGGGCGGTCTTATTGGTCGGATTCCTTTTTGTGCGTGTATTCCTGTAATATATAAGTGGTGAAGATCGGGAACATCATCATCCCCAGCGTGGGCAGCAGGATGGTGATGACCTTGCCGATGGCCGTGACGGCGAATATTTCGGCACCGACGGTCGTGACGTTCATCCAGGCCCACCACAGGGCGTTCCCGAAGCCGTGGAGCTTGTCGTTGACGAGTATTTCGTAGTCGTAGAAGACGAGTGCCGAGATGTAGGTGAAGACTACGACCGTGAAGATGTAGGCCGTGAATAGCTGGCGGATCTTGTTGTCCACGAGCCATCGCACGACCACGTAGAGCGCCAGGAACGCCCGCATGAGCGGCATCACCCCGATCAGCATGGCCCAGTAGCGGGGTAGGTCTGCGCCGCTCCAGTCGAGGATGTTCAGGTAGGGGATCGAGATCAGGAAGAACAGGATGTTCCGCCCGAAGAAGCGCCCTTTATGCATGGCTGCCGCCCAGCGTACGAAGAAATCGCACAGGAAAAGGATGCAGACCGCCAGCTGCACGGTCAGGTAGGTATGCGAAAAGCGGGTGTGGTCTCCGCCGATGATTTCCCACGAGACCGCGACGAGCAGGACTACGCCGGCGATTACCTTGAGTATGCTCAGGGAATTGGTAATTTCGTTGCGTGAGGTATCTGTCAGCGACATGTCGTTCTGTTTGCCCACAGGCGGGGCAAAATCGGTGCCAAAGCCCCGGACTGCGAATTTTCCGGTGATTTTTTGCCGAAAGATTTTGCACGAATGAAAAATTCTATTACCTTTGCACTCGCTTTAATGCAATGGCGGGTTAGCTCAGCTGGTTAGAGCGCATGATTCATAATCATGAGGTCCCGAGTTCAAGTCTCGGACCCGCTACGAAATAAAAAGGGACATCCTTGTAAAAGGTGTCCCTTTTTTGTTCCCTGCCCCCCCCCTTTTATGCCCGATGTCTCTCTATGATAAAGAAATAACGCTGTAAATTGTTCGTTTACAGCGTTATTCGATGGGTGTCGGGCCGTCGAGCCTCCGGGGCGGACAACCGGCAGGGGCAAGTCGCCGCGAAGTATATCCGTTTCAAACGATCCTTCGGCGGCAATTACCGGGATTTACTGGTGAAACAGGTTTCCGACGGGGTATCGGCGACCGAAAACCTCAATTCCCCGCCGCGGAGAATATCCGCATGCTCTATTGCCGGCCGTTCGAGCGCTTTCCCGTTGAGGGTGACCGATTGTACGTAGCAGTTGCCGGATCCGAAATTTTCACAGACGATGCGGAAATCCCTGCCATTGGGTAGATGCAGTATGATTTCCGGCAGGCAGGGAATTCCCAGCTGGTATTCGGTGGAACCCGGGCACATGGGATAGAATCCCATGGCACTGAATAAATACCATGCGCTGAGCTGTCCGCAGTCGTCGTTCCCCGGCAATCCGCTCGGCTGCGGCAGATAGTAGGTGTTTACGATGTCGTAAACGCGCAGCTGCGTCTTCCACGGCATCCCGCACAGGTTATACATGTAGGGGGCGTGCATCGAAAATTCGTCGCCGACATAATATATCCCGTTGTCGAAAATGTCGTCGAGGAAAGCGGCCATGGCATCGTTCCCGCCCATGAATTCGATCAGGGCAGGGACATCGTGCGGTGCGAACAACGTGTAGTTCTTGCGGTAGTTCAGGGCTCCCGTTTCGTTGAACCCGCTCCAGACGCTGATATTGTAATCCGAAGGCGCTGCCCATGTGCCGTCACTGCGACGGGCGCGCACCAACTTTGTCTCGGCGTCGAGTACGTTTTTGAAACGCTGGCTTCGCAGATCGTATTCGCGGGCCTTTTCCGTATCCCCTTTCGCCTCGAAGAAACGTGCCAGGCACCAGTCGTCGTAGGCGAATTCCATCGTCCGGGCTACGGATTCCCGGTAGTGGTCGACCGGAACATAGCCCAGGCTGTTGTAATCCTCGATTCCGAGGCGTCCCCAGGCAATATGGTTCCCTTTCACATTGGCATTCTTGAGCATGGCCTCGGCCGCCTTCTTCTCGTCGAATCCGCGGACTCCCTTGACATAGGCGTCGGCGATGATCGCATCCGAGTGCGTCCCCATCATGCAGTTCGTGTAGCCCGGGTTCGGCCATTTGGGCATCCAACCGCCTTCGTCGTATCCATTGAGCAGTCCGGTGACCATGTGCGACGCCAGGTCGGGTTTCAGAAGCACCAGCAGCGGATGAAGTGCCCGGAACGTATCCCATGTGGAATAATCCGTGAAACTTTCGCCTTCGCAGACTTGTCCGTTGTACGGGCTCCTGTATCGGCCGTTTTCCGAAATGCTGCGCGGCAGCAGGAATGCGTGGTAAAGCGCCGTATAGAAGACCTGCTTCTGTTGTTCGGTGGCTCCCGGCAATTCGATGCAGGCGAGGGCCTCGTTCCATTTTGCAGCCGTTGCGCGGGCGATTTTATCCACCCCGGCTCCGGCGATTTCGCGTTCGAGGTTGGCACGGGCGTCCTCTTCGCTGATAAACGATGTCCCGACCCATGCCCTTACGGTTTCTCCGGTGGCGGCCTCGAACCGGACATAGGCTCCGCATTTGGTGGAACATGCCAACCGTTTATTTCCGGGAAGCAGTAATTTCCGCGCTGCATCTCCGGGCCGGATCCAGCTCAGCTTGACCCGCGAATTCCATTCATGCTGGTAGTAGTCGACACGGATATCATACATTCGACCGGCTTCCAGCATTACGTTTTTCTGTGTGGGCGTCATGCTGTAACCATGCGGGCCCCAGTCGTCGATTACCAACTCCCCGTCGAGCCAGAGCCGTGCCCCGTCATCGGATTGCAGCCCGAGCAGGTAGCTGCCCGTTTCGGGCGCTTTGAGTTTCCCTGTCCATGTTACCTGGTAATCCTTTACGTCGATATCGTCGGCGGGACGGTACCAGTCCCAGTCGAAATCCACGACAGGGTCGATGCGCTCCGAGCGCACGGCCCCCAGCCAGTCGGACTGGTGGGTATAGACACCCCGCAGGCCGTTTACGAGTTTGCCATCCTTTTCTGTGAAGAGATACCGGTTTTCGATGACTTCGGGGTAATCCATGTTTTGGTTGAAAGTCCCGAAGTCTTCGAACTCCTTGTCGAAGCGGACAACGAAAAATCCCGTCTCGCGATAGGCCCGTGCAGTCATGGCGCTCTTGCCGGAGATCTCCCGCCGTTCGGGTAAAATGCTGATTTCGGCCGGTGCCCCGGCCGTAAAGAGCGAGGGCATGGCATCCACTACGACGTAGGCGCTGTCGCAGGCCGGGTAAACGAAATCGAAGACCGCCGACGCTTTCGTCGCCGCCATCCGAACCTGTATGTCATAGTCGTCGAGATGTACCTCGTAGAGCGACGGCCGGGCCCGTTCGGCCTCGTGCCGGAACGACGAACTGCGTTCCTCGGGACGGACCTTCAGCGTGCCGGTCAGGGGCATGAGCTCCAGGGCCCCGTAGTCGAACATTACGGCTCCGCTGGGATAATGCGTCCCCAGGAATCCCGAGATGTATTCGTGTGCATACCAATAGGGGACGCGGTGGTGGAGTGTCCCCGGTTTTTTGTCGGGCAGGGTGTGGGCCGTCCATTCGGTCATGCCGAAAGGTTCCGTTACGCCGGGGAACGTGTATCCCGAAGCCTCTTCGTGTCCGGCGATGGCTATTCCGCCCTGCCAGACTTCGGTGCCTATCAGCGGATTGACATGTGATTCCGGCGTGCTTGTGCAGCATACGGCCAGCAGGGATGCGAAAGGAATGAAGACTCTTTTCATCGCAGTCGTTATTTACGGATATATCCGGCCGCACGCATATAGAGATAAGCCACGCAGCTCTGCATACGCAGGTCGTATTCAGCGAGGGGTTGTGTGAGCGGCGCATTCCAGTATTCGGGGTAACGGCCGTTTGCGTCGCGCAGCGATTCGTGGATAAATCCGATTGCCTGCAATGCCTTGGACAACACGGATGGATCCTTTTCCAGGTCGTAAAGGTCGAACCACGCATCCACCAGCGCGAATGCGAAATAACCGGGGTCGTTGAGGGAACCGTTGACCGGGTTGAACCAGCGTGCTTCGGCCGATGCCAAAGTCGCTTTGGCCTGTCGCAGGTAACTCTCTTCCCCTGTGGCTTTGTATAGATACAGCCACCCGCGGATCATGAATCCCGCGTTGTACGACCATTTCTGGGTGTTGACCGCCCCGTCATCGACCATCTTGGCGTCCCAGAATAAATCGTCCGAGCCGTCGAGCAGGTTTTCCCGCGTCCATTCTTCGATGCGCCGGGCGTCTTCGAGGAACCCTTGTTCATTGGTCAGTTCATAAAGTTTCATGGATGCCAGGATAGCCACGGCCGAACAAATCGTATTTTTCTGGGGTTCGTATTGGGCGAAGGTTTCCTGGAAATAGATGCCTCCGCCGAGCACGTCATCTTCGCCCGACATGGTGAAATTCAGTGCCTGCCGGGCTTTTTCGAGGTATGTCCGGTCTCCGGTCTGCTCGTATGCCCTTGCCAGCCCGATGGCCATCCAGCCGTTCTCGTCGTAGTAACGGTCGGGGGTGCCCGCCGTTACGGGCAGCGTGCAGTAGCCTGCAATGCCTTTGTAGTCGGGCGACCAGTGGCGTTCCAGGTTCTGGTAGCAGGACATGAGCGCGCCTTTCCATTCGTCGGCACGCAATCCGGCGCCTTCGGCGTAGGTGTATTGCAGAAAAATGTTCCCCCAGATAAAGGACTCCTGTGTGCGATCCTGGTTTTCGTAGTAGGAATCCGTCCCGTCGATGCGCAGATCCCGGTCGATGGCGGCCAGGGTTTCACGAGCCCATTGCATGTAGTTGTTGTCGCCGTATTCTTGTTCGGGATTGCTGCCGATGATTCGGTCGGGCATTACGGCATTGCAACCCGTTGCCGAAAATGCGAATACCAGCATCGGCAATATGTGAACCAGGGAATTAAGTGCTTTTTTCATGTCGGTTGTCTGTTGGTTAAAGGTTGTCGAGGTCTGACCATTTGATGTTTACGAGCGTAGCGGGGTAGCGGCCCGTAACGTCGACGATATTGTCGCCGCTTTTGACTGCGAGCTGCCAGTTTGCGACCAGCCCCTCCTCGTCGCCCGTAAGCAGCCGGTCGTAGGCCGAGGCAATCTGTTCCGGGGTGCGGGTCGTGTTCCAGACACGTACGTCGTAGATTTTGCCACGGAATTGCCGGCCGCTGAAAAGCGCCAGGTCGCCGATGATGAATTTGCCGTCGGAGTCGGGGACGTATGGAGCGATTTTGATCGCCGAAGCGAATTCCCCGTTCAGGTAGAGGCATATGTTCTCCGAGTCGAAAGTCGCTGCGATGTGTATCCATTGTTTGTGCGGTGCGGAGCCGGCCCCGGACAGGCAGCTCGACCAGGTATTGTTCACCATGCAGAAGTCGATCGCGTAATCCACTCCTTCGGCCAGGCGGATCAGCAGGCCGCCCAATCCGCCGTTGGCATCGGAACCTTCGGCTCCGATGATGCTGCCCCCGGTTTTTTCATTGATGTAAACCCATGCCTCGACGGTCATATTGGCCGAGAGAAACTGTGCCGCCGCACCGCAATCTATGTATCCCGTGCCGTCGAAAAGCGGACATGCGGGCGACACCTTGCTGCCGGCGAATACGTCGCGTGCCGTAGCCAGCTTTTCGCAATAATTGTCCAGTGCGGACTGCCGGTCGGTATTGTTGCGGACGTAGGAGGCTTCGTCGATGCTTTTTTGGAAAATATCTTTCGAGCCTTTTACATATTCGCCGAGTCCCTCGCCCTCTTCGGCCGAATCGTGGAGCTGGGTGCATTCGGCAATGAGTTCGTCTATTGCGGTATAGTCGAGCGACGGGGTTTTCTCGTCGGAACACCCTGCTGCCGACAGCAGGCAGAGCAATGCGCAAAGATAATGTCGGATATTCATAACGGTCGGTTGTTTCTGGTTTTACATGTTTTCATATTCGGGGTGCTGCTTGAGGTTGGGGTTCATCGAGACGGCAGTATACGGGATCGGGAAAATCGTCACCCTCGGGTTGTCCGTATAGTTTTTGTCCCACATGGGCAGGGTGAAGCGCCCGAAACGGATCATGTCGGTTCTGCGTGCCGTTTCGTAGCACATCTCGCGTCCCTTTTCGTCGTACAGTTCGTCGAGTGTCAGCGTTTGCGCCGTATAGGCCGGGACTCCGGCTCGGGAGCGTAGTGCGTTGATGCCCGCAAGGGCTTCCGTGTCGGGAGTTCCCGACTGCCGGAGGGTCGCTTCGGCAAGGTTGAAATAGGTTTCCGCGAGCCGGAATATCACAAAGTCGTTCGCCAGCCCCTTTGCCCCGATTTTCACTTTATACTTGATGTTGCGCGCTCCGGCGTTCTCCTTGTTGTTCACCATGTCGGGAAGATCCAACGTCAGGTCGAGTTGCTGCCCCGCAAACTCGTTCGTGCCGAGGATCGGGTTCCCGCCCTGGTCGAACTGCGGGCCCCACATGAACTGGCCGTAATAGCCGTTCCGGGGGTCGTATTTGCAGCGGCGGTCGTTGACGATGTCGTATTTTTCGATGAAGCTGCGTTCGGTACAGATTGCGTTCCACCCGCCATTGGGGTTCTTCCACTCCCATTGCGAGCCCTGCGACCAGTGGATATTGCGATAGAACAGCGCGCTCATTTCGTTGGCCATTACCTCGTCGTTGGGAATGACGAAGATATTTTCCTTGCTGTTCTCGTTTTCCCAGGCGAAGGGCGCGTCCCAGGTGTTGTCGAGCGAAAAGTTGCACTGAAGCAACTCTCGGGAAACCGTAATGCAGTCGTCCAGACGCGACTCGCCCGTATAGACCTCGGCATTGAGGTAAAGGCGCGACAGCAAGGCAAGGGCGGCTTCGCGGGTGAACCTTCCGTAGCTGTTGGCATCGGAGTGGCTGAGCAGCAGCTCCTTTACGGCATTGATTTCCTGTTCGACGAAGCTGAAAACCTCCTTGCGGCTGCGCGTGGCGGGATTCTCTTCCGAAACGCTTTCCACGATGGGGACGTTGCCGAAGAGGTCGCACAGCATCCAGTAGAAATACGCCCGCAGCGCACGGGTTTCGGCGATGAACAACCGTTGTGTCGGCGCGGGCAGAATCTTATTGTCGGCCGCCTTCATGTCCGCGAGAATCTGGTTGGAGAATCCGACGGCTTTGTAGAGTTCGAGCCATGCCCCTTCGATGATCTCTTCGCGTGTCGTCCACGTATGCCAGTGCAGGCGCTGGTAGATGCCTCCGTCGTATCCGTCGCGGCCTTTCTGCGGAAGGCAGGCTTCGTCGGTGGTCAGTTCCTGGAGGTAGTAGACGTTCCAGCAGGACATGCTGCGCAGGAAAGTGTATTGGTTCATGAATGCGGCATCGTATTCGGCGGCGGATGTGTAAAAATTAGTTTTGTTCAGGTCATTGTACATGTTTTCCGTCAAGTCCGTACATCCCATGACCCCTGACAGCGACAGGATACATATCAGTTTTTTCATTGTTGTCTCAGAATTTGATGTTTAAACCGAAAAGATAGGTCGTAGCACGTGGATAATAGCCCGAGTCGTCGAATCCCGGCGTAAGCCCCGAACCGACTTCGGGATCGACTCCCGTATAGCCGGTGATCGTCCAGAGGTTGGTGGCCGTGGCATAGATGCGGATGTGATCCAGCCATGAGAGTTTCGGGAAGCGGAACGTATAGCCCAGCGTCAGGTTGTCCAGTTTGAGGTAGTTGCCTTTTTCCAGGTAATAGTCCGAGAATACGGCGGAGTCGTTCAGCGGCGAATCTATGGCCGATGCGAGCAGGTTGAACGGCAGCGACACCGAGTTTTCATAATAGATGCGCTTCGTGTTTAGCACCATGAAATCGGCTGCACCGCGGAACAGGAACGAGAAATCGAGGTTTTTCCAGGTCAGCGAGCTCGAAAGGCTGAAATTCCACTTGGGAAGGCCGCTGCCCAGATAGGTGAAGTCGTCTTCGGTATAGGAGCCGTTGTGGTCGTAGTCTTCGAAAACCCATTTGCCGGCCGTGTTGAAGCCCCGGTATTTCAGTCCGTAAAAGGTGCCGATCGGATGTCCCGCCTCGAAAATGTAGGTCGTTTGCCCGTTGGCCGGCGAACTGAGCGTGTTGTAGGGAATGTGGTTGGCTTTGTAGGTGTCGTTCGAAAGCGAAACCAGTTCGTTGGCGTTGTACGAGAAGTTCCCGTCGATATGCCATGTCAGGTTTTCCCTGCGCACGGCATCCCAACCCAGGGCGACCTCTACACCCTGGTTGGTCAGCGTCCCGACGTTCGTGAATATCGTATTGTAGATGCTGGACGGAACCTGCGCGTCGTACCAGTCGAGTAGGTCGGTGGTCTTGCGGTAATAGTAATCGACCGATGCGGTCAGGCGGTTGTCCCACAACCCGGCATCGACGCCGACATTGTACTCGGTGTTCTTCTCCCAGCGCAGATCCGGGTTAGGATTGGTCGTCGGGCCGTAGACCTTCTGCCAGCTTCCGTTTATGTAGGCGTATCCCAGGTCGTTGTATTTGGAAATAGAGGCGTAGAGCGGGATGTCCTGGTTGCCCGTGATGCCGAACCCGGCGCGCAGCTTGAGGTTGCTGACGGCTTTCGCCCCGGCCATGAAAGGTTCTTCCGATATGCGCCAGGCGCCCGACAGGGCGGGGAACCAGCCCCATTTGTTGTTTTCGCCGAAGCGGGTCGAACCCTCGCGGCGGATGCTGGCGTTGAAAAGGTAGCGCCCTTTGTAGGAATAGTTCACCCGGCCGAAAAATGCAATGAGCTTGGATTCGTCTTCGCCCCGTCCCATGGATGCGAGCCCCTCTTCGAGCCATGTGCCGTTCCCTATGTTGTTCGGCCCGAGTGCGTCGGTCAGGAACCCGGCATTCGATGCGTTCGACCATGTACGCTTGGTCTGGCTGTACGAGTAACCGGCCATCACGCCGAAATTGTGGACGTTGTCCGTCCAGTTGTAATCGGCATAGGCTTCGAGCGTATTGGTCTTGTAAAAGTAATTGCTCATCTCGGCCGAGCCGTCGTAATTGCCCAGGATGCTGTATCTCGATTCCCGGCTCACGTATTTGCTCGCTTCGTAGTTCTCGTTGTTCGACGAGAGCGATGCCACGACCTTCAGCCCCGTTACCGGACGGAGCGTGGCGGTGATGTTGCCCGCATAGTTGAACCGTTCGCCGCGGTTATCCACCTGCGAGAGCATGGCCACGGGGTTGTAGGGCCCCACGCCCTCGTATTCGAAAAATTTGCCGTCAGCGCCGTAGACGGGAGCCGTGGGGTGGTATACCATTGCCTGCATGAATGCGCTGTAATCGGTATATTGCATTTTGGTGTCCGTGCCGCTCGCCGTTCCCTCGATGCTCAGCACCCGGTTGAAGAAATCCTGCCTGAAGTTGATGCGTCCCATCAGCTGTTCGTTCCCTGTGCGGAGCACCATTCCTTCGGAATTGCGATAACCGACCGAGGCGCGCAGCGAGGAATTTTTGCCGCTCGTCGAAAAGGAGACGCCCTGGTAATAGCTGAAGTTGTTGCGTAACAGCTCGTCCGTCCAGTCGGTCGAGAACCCGTAATCGTTGTTCGCCGCCGATTGCCCGTGGCGCGTCAGGTAGTCGAGATACTGGTTTGCCGACATCATATCGAGTTTGCGGGCGGCGCGTTCCGTGTAGTAATAACTCGTGTAGTCGATATGTGCGCGTCCCTGTTCCGCATTTTTCGTTTCGACGATGATGACGCCGTTGCTGCCCCGCGTGCCGTAGATCGCCGCGGACGATGCGTCTTTCAGTACGTTGAACGAGGCGATATCCTGTGCGTTGATCGCCTGCAGGTCGTTCATCGTGCTGTAAACCCCGTCGATGATGATAAGGGGCGTGCTTCCGGCGCGGATCGACCCTACGCCGCGGAGCTGTATTTCGGGAGCCGCATTGGGATCCGTACCCGCCGTATTGCGGATCGTCAGGCCGGGGACTTTGCCGCTGATCAGGTTGATGGGGCTGGTCGTAACGCCACCGTTGAAATCGGAAGCGTCGACCCGGGTGACGGAACTCGTAAGTTCTTCCTTGCGGACGGTGCTGTAACCGATGGCTACAACCTCTTCGACTGCAATTGCGCTCTCTTTCATGCTGATGTGCAGCGTCGGGCCCGTGACGGTGGCCTTTGCCGGCTCCATGCCGATGAATGAGAAGGCCAATACGGTTCCGTTTTTTACGCCTTTGAGTTCGAAGCGCCCGTCGGCATCGGTAGTCACGCCCGTATGGCTGCCTTCGACCATGACGGTGACACCCGCCAGGGGTTCGCCCGATTCGAGGGTCACCACGCCCTGAACCCGGTCTGCGGGCTCTTCCGCAGCTGCCGGGCAGGCGAATAACACTCCTGCGGCGCAGCTTAAGGCCAAGGCCAGGTTCCGAAGGGAACCGGCGAGTTTCGTTTTGCCAAAAATTTTCATCAGATCCATATTTTTAAGGTTTTAGGTTCGAGACTATAATCCCCGCGATAATATCACGACCCCGAGGACTAAACAACAGAGTCCGGCTGCCATCGGCCATTGGGCGTGCCGCGTCGTTGCGCGCCATTCGCCCGAGCAGATTCCTGCGGCATTCCCCGCAATGATCGCTACGGACTGCATGACCGCCCAGCCCACGGAGGCACCGGCTTCACCCATCCGGTTGCCGCCCATCCCGTAGAGCATAATGCTCATGTACCATACTATTCCGGCGACGGCGGCCAGCGTGATGCCAGGTACGCGACGCGATGCATAGTGCTTCCACGTGCGGTTGCGACGGAACAGCCGGATGCATTCGGCGGCGTTGATCAGGAATCCGGCGGTCGCTCCAGACAGCATTGCCCGCATAAACCGGGTCGGCCCCCAGGGCTACGGCCTGCTGTTGCAGCGGGGCCCCGTAAACGAATGCGAAATTTATCATCGGGCCGAATATACCGGCCAGCAGGCAGATGACCAATCCTTTGCGAAACCGGGAGCGGGACTGCGCACCCGTCTGGCGGGAGCCTTCCGACTGCTCCTTCCGGCTTCCTGCCAGCGCGAAGAGTATGATGCCGGCCAGGATAACCGCCACTCCCGCAAGTATTCTCAGCCCGGCGGGAGTAGCCAGTTCCGACGGATCGCGCAGTACGATCGGCATGAGCGTGCCGATGGAGTTGATGAGCCCCTGCATGATCGGCAGGCTGAGCGAGATGCCCAGATAATCTATCCCCTTGCCGAACAGGATCGCTCCGACACCCCAGGTGAGGCCGAAGAGCGCCACCAACGATGTGCTGTGCGGGTCTGCGCCGTAGAGTGTTCCCAACCGGGGTACGGTCAGCCATGCCATGAGCCACGGCATGACCAGCAGCGCGGCAAAACTCCATATGAACCAGTTGTTCTCCCAGGCCCAGCCCCGGTTGAATTTGAACGGGACGGAGAAAACGCCCGAGCAACTGCCGGCCAGCAGGATCAGTAACAATCCGGATAAGACGTTCGTTTCCATGATATCAATGTTTTGAGGCGTTTCTGCAATCCCTCACCCGGCGGCACAGTTCTTCCCGTTCCTGTGCGGAAAGCCCGCGGAATTCGAAGTCGCCCCTGTGAGTGTCGGCATTCTCGACGATCAGCACGCGGCTGCCTTCGCTCATGGCTATTTTGTGCCATACGTTGCGGCGGATGTTGTAGGCTATGCCGGGCTGCATGTCCTGCAGGTCGTACCCTGCGATGCCGCTGTCGTCCAACGCCGCGGCGATGAGTACCGCATTCCCTTCGAGCAATACGAACAACTCGTCGGTCTGGTGGTGTACGTCCAGCTTGTCGATCTGTTCGAGCGACTCCGCCGGGGCATAATTGAGAACGGCCGTTTGCCACACCGGCCCGATGAGGAAAGGGTGGTAGCCCGCTTCACGCGGGGCATAACAATCGATAATTTTCATGTTCAGGTTCATTTTAGCAGGTTTGTTCGGGTATGAGTCGTGTCAGCTTACGAGAATACGGTCTACGACCAATTGGCGGAATTGGGGCGAGAGCATCGAGAAATAGGCGGTGAACCCTGTGACGCGGACGACCAGGTCGGGATATTTCGACGGATCCTTGTGCGCGTCGAGCACCTTTTGCTTATCCATGATGTTGACGTTGATGAGCGTGCCTCCCATTTCGAAGTGGGCTTTGATAATCGAGCCGATCAGTTCCGCATTTTCCTCGTGCGCGAACGAGGGGTCGAGTTCCCATTGCATCGGCGCCGTGTTGCCGTAGCGGGGCTGGATGCGTGCGATGACGGTTGCCAGCGAAAGCGAAGCCCCGTCGGCAACGAACCCCGGCGTGGGATTCGCCCCGTGCGAAATAGGCGTCCCGGCCCGCCGGCCGTCGGGTGTCGCCCCAACGCTTCGGCCGAACCCTATCGTATTGGCCCAGGAGAAGAATCCGGGGATGAAGCAGCGGCGGAGTTCCGGTTCGGATTCGCGGCGTACCAGGGCCGTGAACTCGTCTTTGATTCGCAGCGCCCAGCGTTCCCCGGCCGATCCTTCCGCTCCGTAGCGTCCGCTGTTGCGGAGCTGCAGCCGGATCTTTTCACCTTCCGTACCGGCAAAATCGTCGAGCAGGGCTCCGGTAACCTGTTCCCATGTCAGGTGTTTCTGCCGTTCGACATGCTGTTCGAGCGCCGAAAAGGAATCGGCGACGATTGCCAGCCCGGCGCCGTCGATCGAAAGGTTGTAGTATTCCGCTCCGCCGTCCGATACATCCACCCCTTTTTCCATCGGGCCGTGGCTCAGCAGGTTGAGGAGCAGTTCGGGTTCGTTGTATTTCTGGTATTTCAGATGATGCCGGATTCCTTCGGCGGCCGTATGCACGGCCAGGGCGAGGTGGTGTGCGAACTTCTCCCAAAGGCGCTCCGTCGTCGGGGCGGGATCCTTCACCGTGTCGTAATAGGCAATTTCGAATACCCGCGCCATATTGACCTTCACAAGGTCGTTCATCGTATATTCCAATCCGGGAAGCGACATCCAGTTGCAGCCCACGGCGATGCGCCTGCGTGCCAGTTCTGCGCTGTATCCGTTCCGCATGAAGTTTTCCACGAGGGCCTTGTCCCCGGAAAATCGCGGCCATCCGTTTTTGTTTTTCACCAGGTATTCCACCGATTTTCGGAACAGCTGCGGATCGAGCCCGTCGTGGACGCGTACGGTGAGGTTGAGCGAGGTATTGATCTTGTCCGCCGCTTCGAGGACGAGGAACGAGATGTGCGAGGTCTGGTCGCGGCCCGATGCATCGGGCCCTCCCAGCTGCCAGTATATCGGGACGTTGCGTGGCAGGCAGGGAAAAAAAGGCAGGCCAGGTAATATACGGCCGTTTCATCGTCGAGGATCCCGTTTGCCTTGTCCTGTTCGTAGAAAGGGCGCAGCAGCGAGTCGATCTGTCCCCCGGCGCCGTCGCGGTTGTAGGTGCGGGACGCCAGATGGAACCAGATGATCCATTGGCAGGCTTCGCGCAGGGTCGCCGGGGCGTCGGAGATGATTCGTTCGTTCATGTCTGCGAGTTCGGTCAACAGCGCCTTTTTTTCGGGGTCGCCGCATGTTGCGGCCAGACGACGCGCCTCGTCCACATGGCGTTGGATCCAGCCCTGCACGGCCCGGATCACCCGCAGGTGCAGTGCATAGAAATGTTGTTGCTCCGGGGTCGTGTTGACCTTTTTCCAATGTTCGATGCGTTCGACCAGCCCGCCCCATCCAAGCCGTACTCCCATTTCATAATCGGGGGCGAAGTGTGCGTCGTCGCCGATGCCGCAGATGATGTCGTATCGGGAAATGTTCTCTTTCAGATGGTCGTACGGATAATCCGGATTCCATTTGTTGGGTCGCATCTTGGACATGAAATACATCCACCGCCCTGCGAATGCATCGTCGGGGTCGATATATACGGGGTGTACGGACATCAGGTCGCAAAAGTTGTCCGCCCATGCGTCGTACCCGTAAAACGATCCGTCGGGGTTGTTCGGCAGGATATGCCACACCCCCGGGGGCGGTACGATACGCCCGTAATCATCCTCGTCGAGGGCGCCTTCGACACGTATTTTTTCCTGCGTTTGCGCCAGCTTGCGCAGCCGCAGCCGGGCGATCCTTTCGTTGTAATCTTTCATATAATCGGTATTTTACAGTTTGCTTTTTATTCCGTAACGCCGGGGTATTTTTTTTAATTCCTCCAGTATGCTGCCGTCGAGGGCCCCGGTGCCCGCCATGGGGTTCGTCATTCCGAGGTCATCGAACTTGCCGAATCCGAGGGGGTGGAAGCCCAGCAGTTCGTAAGCGACGTTCCCGCCCAAACCGGATATGATGCGGCACAATGCGTCGATGGCTTCCGCCGTGTCGTTAACGCCGGGGACGACCGGGGTGCGTACGATTATCGGCACCCCCTTGTCGGCGAGTTGCCTCAGATTGGAGATTATCCGTCCATTGCCCTGTCCCGTCCAGCGGCGGTGGAGTTCCGGGTCGGCCAGTTTCAGGTCGCACATCCAGAGTTTCACCAGCGGGAGAAACGTTTCGACGACATCCCAGTTTTCCGTAAGGTTCGACTCGACGGCCGTATGGATTCCCTGCGCGAGGCAGCCGCCGAGTACTTCGCGTGCAAAACCGGCTTGCAGCAACGGCTCCCCGCCCGACAGCGTGACGCCTCCGCCCGAAGTCCGGAAGAAGATTTTGTCCGCCGATAATTCGCGGACTACCTCGTCTGCGCTCACTTCGCGTCCTATCCAGGACATGGCACCCGTCGGGCACACCTCGGTGCATTTGCCGCAGCGGTTGCAGCCGGCACGGTCGATGACAAGCCGTTCCCCGGCCCGGAGGGCTTTTTGGTCGCAGGCCGCAATACAGGTTCCGCAGCGGATGCATTTACTTGCGATATACTGCAACTGACGGTGTTTGCTCCATGTTTCCGGATTGTGGCACCATGCGCACCTCAGGTCGCAGCCCTTGAGAAAGAGCGTCGAGCGGATGCCGGGGCCGTCGTGGATCGACATGCGTTGTATGGTCGTGATGATTCCTTTCATTTCCGGGACTTATTTTACTATTGCAAATATATCGGATGAAAATACATGTAGCACCGACAAAGTTTCCTGCATTTCGAAGCTTTTTTACGTTATTCCGATATTTCGCTGTTTCTCGTCCGGAGGGTTCCTGCTTGCCAGTGTGTTTATTCCCAGCCTTCCTGCGTGGCGACCCCGAAGGCGGAGGAATATTTTTTTCGCTGCCGGATTTGCGCGGGGGCCTATATTACCTTAGTATATAGCAGGGTTCGCCCGAATTGCGGTGAACCGGGGTTTTTCGGCGTGCGGGAATGGGCGGGCAGGGTTGCTAATATCGTTTCGAAATGCTATTTTTGCCCAAAATGCCATCCAATGAAGCGGGATTCCCAATTTAAATTATCCTATTTCCTGAGCGCCAATGAAGTTTTTCATATTGCCCGGGTAAATATTACGTCGAGCCAGGATTTATCGCTGCATACGCATGATTATGCCGAGATCCTGTGGATCGAAAAAGGCACCGGGTACCATCATGTCAACGGGAGGCAGGTCAGGCTTTCGGCCGGCGACATGGTGATGATCCGCCCGCGGGACTGCCATACTTTTTCGGCGACGGGGCGCGGGATCACCCTGGTCAACATCGCATTCCCGACCGAAACGATTGATTTTCTGCGCAGCCGCTATTTCGGGGACAGCAACCTCTATTTCTGGTGCTCCACGCTGCTGCCTTTCCATATCAAACTTTCGCAGGATATCGTCAAAAGACTCTCTTCGCGAGCCGAAGAGGCGATGAAATACCGGCGCTCCCGGCTGCAGCTGGATAGTTTGCTGCTCTTTATTTTCCGGACTATTACGGCCAATCAGGAGGTCGAGGATAATTCCGAGATCCCCTTGTGGCTCTTCAATGCCATTCAGAAATACAACAGCCCCGAGCATTTTGCCCGGGGCGTGGCGGGCTTTGTCGATTTGTGCGATCGGAATATCGACCATGTGAACCGAATCGTGCGCATCCATTTCTACAAGACGCTCACCGAACTGGTCAATGAATTCCGTATGCGCTATGCCATCACGCAGCTGGCCATCACCAACATGCCGATCAAACAAATTTGCAGCAACTGCGGATTCCGCAACCTGGGCCATTTTTACAAGACATTCCGGGCCGTTTACCATCAAACTCCGCGTGAATACCGTAAACTTAACCAGATGATCGTATAGCCCTCATCCGTTCCGGCTCCCTCCTCCACGGAACCCTCCAGCCTCCAGCCCGACAGCCCTCTGACAGCCCTCCGACTGCCCTTCCGGTCTGTCAGCCTTTCCCTTCCCGACACTCCCGCCCCTTCCGACCGCCGATCCGCCCGGTTTTATTTCTCCGCGGTCGCCGATCCCGTCCGCCTTGCCTTGTCCTGACGGGTTGCTTTATATATTCTTATGTCGCATAAAATCAGTTAGTTGTATTTTGTTATCCAAAAAATATTACTTTGAAGGGTTCATTTATTAACTTTTTTTTGCTCAAAAAACATTGTCATAATAAATATTATTACTACATTCGTGTGGAAATAATGTTGCATTTATATTTTTAAAATGGATTGTTATATTATATAAGTGTGATGCTTGTGGTCTGACATTCCTATTGTAAAATTAATTACTTGTATCGAGATTTTCCCCGAATAAATTTCTTAAAGTACCCGAAGGAGAACTAACCCATAATTATTCAATCTAAAATACCTGATTATGAAAAAACTTTTTACCCCCCCCCTGTTGACTGCGCTGTTGTGCTGCATGGGTGCGTTTTTTATTGCATCGTGTTCGGACGACGATAAAAAATGGCCCTCGGAAGTTTCCCAGCCTTTCGTTTCCGTGACGGCTGCCGACGGCGACTCGACGATTTCCGCTGTTATTTCGGATGCCGACAAGACCATTACCTTCGGGGAGTTCCAGAACATGACCGACCTTTCCAAAGTGAAGGTTACGTTCGACATGACCTGGGGTGCGATCCTCAAAACGCCGGGCACGGCGACCGCCGAGGTCAACCTCACGTCTCCTTACAGCGTCGTCGTGAACGTGGGCTACCTCCACGAAGAAACCTACCTGATGTCGGCCAAGCCCAAGGATATCCCCAACCCGATCCTTTCGGCGAAGGTCGGGGACGAAGAGGCTGTCATCGCCGGCAACACCATCACGATCGCTTATAAGACGGGCATGAATGTCAATGCCATGGTATTCGACATCGAGCTGGTGCCGGGCGCTTCCCTGAAGTCCCCCGCCGACCGGACGTTCGACCTCGAATTCGCCGACGGGACGCTGGTGGTCACCTACGGCGGGACGGACTACACCTATGTCGTCAAACAGACCGGCTATACCGACCCCCTGTTGAGCCAGGGCTGGACGGACGAGACGGGAAGTTTCGGCACGCTGCCCAAATATATCAAGGTCTATAAGACCACGAAGCTGAACGGCGTCGACAATAATATCGCTTACATCGCCATCATGGGCCCGCAGTCGACGATGGGCGTTGTCGGCAACGGCTCCGATCTTAAGACGATTCAGGAGCTCGAAAGTTTGGACGGCAGCTGGAACGTATACCTGGTCGGTGTATCTTCTGCCGGTACCGCAGTTCAGACCATCATCCGTGACGGACAGTTCGTTCAGGATCCTCATGCCATCAATTCGTTCGCTACGATCGGACAGGATAACAACGGTGCTTACAAGATGGCCTGGTCGCAGAAGTTCGATGGTAAACTCTATGCATTCCCGTTCAGGGACGGCAGCAGTTTCACGGCTCGGGTTCAGAGTGACGGTACCGTGTGGGATGCAAAGACGGCCGTTTCCGGAATCCCGATGGTTTTGTGGAACGGGAATGTCCTGACCGAAGCGCAGACGATCTGCAACGACGGTAGTAACAGCGGTTGGTATGCCAACAATCCCGCGTATGCACGTGCTGCGGTCGGTGTCACGGCCCAGGGTAAGGTCTTCGCATTCTGCGGCCAGCAGGTCGAGGGCAGCGTCGGCGTTTCGATGCTCGACCTGGCCAAGGTCATGAAGGAGCTGGGCTGCGTCTCCGCCATGTCGTTCGAAGGCTCCAGTTCGCCCAACATGCGTGTCAACAAACATGAAACCGTACTCAACTCCAAGGCCGCCGAGGGCAAGGCCGAGAAGGGCATGCAGTGTGCATTGGTCTTTAAGTAACGGCGTGCTGCCGTCCGTTGGACGGCGGCATGGTGAATAAACGGGCCGGCATGTCGGAAGACATGCCGGCCTTTTCCATGCGCTGCGCCGTGGGGCTCATGTTCATTCTGCTCCCGGGCGGTGTGCCGTTTTTTCAGCTGTGGCGACGCGCCAGCTCCGCTTCGAGGTCGGCGATCGAGCATCCGGTGGCTTCGAGCAGCACCAGCAGGTGGTATATCAGGTCGGAGGCTTCGTAGACCATCGCCTCACGGTTGCCCGCCACGGCTTCGATCACGGTTTCCACGGCCTCTTCACCCACTTTCTGTGCGATCTTGTTCACGCCGCGGTCGAAGAGTTTGCTCGTGTAGGAGCCCTCGGGCATCTCGGCATGGCGCCTTTGGATGACGCCCTGGAGGTAGCGGATGAAACCTTCCGTCCCGGCGGCGGCCCCGTCGAAACAGCTCGCCGCCCCCGTGTGGCAGGTCGGGCCGTGGGGGATGGCGCGTATGAGGAGCGTGTCGTTGTCGCAGTCGGCGGTGACCGATACGATGTCGAGGTAGTTGCCGCTCGTTTCGCCTTTTGTCCAGAGGCGGCGGCGCGTGCGGCTGTAAAAGGTGACGCGGCCTTCGGCAAGGCTCTTTTCGTAAGCCTCCCGGTTCATGTAGCCGAGCATCAGCACCCGCAGGGTGCGCGCGTCCTGTATGATGGCGGGGATCAGTCCGTCGGCCTGCTTCGCGGCGTCGAGCGCCTCGAAGGGTTTTGCTGTGATTTCCATGGTGTCTATTGTCTTACGTTGATATTCAGCC
>OGPO01001051.1_pt1 | contig 19369 bp, 18 predicted proteins | sample 1553041 | NCBI WGS metagenome assembly OGPO01 (sample SAMEA2580281, study PRJEB22360) | human gut metagenome | biome: human gut; feature: human-associated habitat; material: faeces | place: Denmark | collected 2008/2010 | reverse complement strand
GCTAAAGCTTCTATAGAACCACGCGACTATCGCGTGGTTTTCCTAATACAAAAAACGCCCTTTACATATGTAAAGGGCGTATAAACGCGGTACCACCTTCATTATATACCCGTCCTCCTTGACAGGTATATATCTCTTCGTTCTATAACGGGAACCACTCCGGGATGTCCTACTGTCCTGTCGGACCCATTCAGATATCCGGCTCCAAAGCTACCTTCCACAACTCCTACTTGTAATCACCTTCCAGCCAGTGGGTAATTTTCTCTGTCAAGGGCAGGTGTGTACTCCTCTTTATCAACACCTTTAAATATGAAACTATGATAATCATAGTCACGAAGCTTTCATTTGTCAAGGAGTTCATGGAATTTTCATGGATTCTTAAGGTTTCCCTGAACGAACTGCCTTTTTGGCAGCTTATTTTCTATTCCTTATTAGATCCTGCCAGATATTCACCAAGTTCCTCTGCCGTATCAAAGATCTGATCCGCCCCGGCATCTTCCAACTCTTCCCTACTGCCAAAGCCATAAAGTACACCTGCGGAGGCAAGTCCGTTTGCCTTTGCCCCGTCAATATCGTAGTGACGGTCCCCCACCATAATCACCGAAGGATCCCCTGCTTTCCGATGAAACAAATCAAGCGCATATTCGATGACGGCTTCCTTTGTCAGGCGTTTCCCTTCCATATCGCTTCCGCAGATGGCGTCAAACCAGCATGTGATCCCCGCATCTTCCGCAATCATCTTTGCATAGACCTCCGGCTTCGACGTCGCCATCACGACGGTTTTTCCCGCTTGTTTCAGACGTTTTAGCAAATCGGTCACGCCATCGAAAAGGCAGTATTCATAAACTCCTTTGACACCGAAATTTTCCCGGTAGTAGGATACAGCCTGAACAGCTTCCTCCTCGCCTAATCCCGTGTATTCCCGGAAAGAATGAACCAGCGGCGGCCCGATAAACGGAAGAAGTTCTTCCCGCTCTTTTTCTATTCCAAACTTTTCCAGGGCGTAAATGACGGAATTGACGATCCCTTTCTCTGAATCAATCAGTGTCCCGTCAAGATCCAGCAAAATCATATCAAAGCCTGCCTGTTCTCTCATCCTTATTCCTCCTGCTTTCGTTTCAGCTTCTGGAGCATAGCTTTGTCTTCGGCGCTGACCCGCCTGGATTCTCTACATTTCTGGATTGCCTTATTGTGTGTCCACACATCCATCCGGTGCCCTTTTAATAGGTCAATGATCTTGTCCGGATATTTCAGATAGGCAGTCGCAAGGCTCCAGGCAATCCCCATCCGGACATAATATTCTTTCTGCCCGATTTCTTCGTAAATCTTCAATACCCGATCAATATACAGATCCTTCAGGAAATAATCCATCATGGAAATGACGCCAAAACGGACCTCAAATTCCCGGTTGCTTGTCACCCATTTTTGCAAATAAGAAAACCAGAAATCCGGATGCTCTTCCATCCATCCAAAAGTCGATACACAGCAATCACAGTCAGCCCAAGAGCAGATCCCAGGTACCCATGCGTCCAGATACTGCACTCTCTCTTCCCGGGACGCTTTCCGGTATCCGGCCACCATCCCAAAGAGCATATGCTCCTCCTGATAAATGCCCTCCCCTTTCGTTCTGGTCATCTCATAAAGCCACCCGTCTTCTTTTTGCATCTCTTTGGCGGTCTCTTTTGCAAGTTTGCGAAGCACCGGAACACGGATTCCGAGCGTCTTCACAGACGGTGCGTTCAAAATCCGGTCGTTGAATTCTTTATACTCCGGATCAGAAAGCCCTATCAGCCTTTCCCTCATTTTCTCTTTCTTTCCTGCCACCTGTCTACTTCTCCTCTCTGAATCCCGCAAACAGAATATCATGGTTAATCATAGTATAAAAACGGTTCTTGATCTCCTCGTAACTATTTGACGGCTGTGCCATCAGCCACATCAGCTTGGTAATCGTTGCCTCCAGCGTCATATCGTATGCCTCCAGAAGGTCAAAGTCCTGTTTCACTTTCTTTCCGACCTCATAGACTGTCATATTACTTCCCTCACTGACTACCTGGGTTGTCATCACAATGAGCTTCCCTTCTTCTTTCCACTTCTTCATACCTTCATAAACTTCCTTTGTGATGCTATCAGGAAGACCGCCCACACCAAAGCTTTCAATCACCACACAGTCATAGAAATCTAAAATCTGGGTGAGCACACCGTTTCTCATCCCCGGCACCAGTTTCAGTACATATACGCTGTCTTTCATCTCGTGATAGAACCGCACTTCTCCCTGATGTCTGACCGGAGGAATATAACGAATTACCTGTTCGTCCTGGATCACGGCCGGATATGGAAAATTAATACTGGAAAAAGCATTGTAACTCTTGGCACGCTCTTTTTTCGCTCTTGTTCCGAGAATCACTTTTCCATCAAATACAATGCTTACGTCTTCAGAATTGTCATCCGCTGCATAAATAAAGCTGTCCAGAAGATTCGTTTTGGCATCTGTCACATCCATATTGATCGGCTTCTGTGCTCCTGTAATGACGATCGGCTTCGGAGAATTTTGAATCATATAAGAAAGTGCCGCTGCCGTATAAGCAAGAGTATCGGTTCCATGACAGATCACAAAGCCATCGTAACTGTCATATCTCTCTTCTACCGCCTCTACGATAAGCTTCCAATGTTCCGGTGTCACATTCGTACTGTCTATATTGCACACCTGAAACGTTTCCACCTCGCATACTTGCTCCACCTGAGGAATATAAGACAAAATGTCCTGCGGTGTCAGTCCCGGAGCCAGCCCGTTTTCCGTCTGTCTGGACGCAATCGTTCCTCCGGTTCCAATCATAAGTATTCTCTTCATTCTCGTATCCTCTCTCTTTCCATACTTCCCCTTCTGTCAGAAAAAAGCCCCACCACTAAGCGGATGGGGTTCTGCTATAATTTTAGTATAAAGAAATTTCCCCGGGAAATCAACTGCTTCTGGGATTTTACCTGTTTTTGTGATAGAATAAATACAGTTTGTACAAATGAGGGAGGATCAGGATATGAGACAAAAAATTGATTTGCTGAACGGACCGGTGTTTCCGTCACTTGCAAAGCTCGCTGTGCCGATTATGGCTACATCACTTGTCCAGATGGCGTACAACCTGACCGACATGATCTGGATTGGCCGCATCGGCAGCACCGCCGTAGCCTCGGTGGGGGCCTGGATTACGGACGCCTGGGAAGTTCCGCTGTCGCTTCTGTCGGCGCTGCCGGCATGTATATGTGGTTTGCCAATGGCATTGCCGTCCTGGCAAAAATGGGCGGACAAGTGAAAGTTGGCCACGCCCTCGGAGCCGGTGAGCAGGAACAGGCACGTGGCTATGCCAGAAACGCGATTCAGCTTTCGCTGTTTTTCGGCCTTTTCTATGGAATTATCTGCCTGCTGTTTCAAGGTCCGTTGATCGGATTCTTCCGTCTGAATTCCAAAACCGTAATCCAGGATGCCGAAGTATATCTCGCCATCACCTGCGGACTGGTCATATTTTCCTTTTTGAACCAGGTATTTACCGGAATTCTGACTGCCATGGGCAACAGCCGGACCTCGTTTCTCGCGACAGCAATCGGACTTGTCATCAATATCATCCTTGACCCTATTCTGATTTTTGGAATTGGGCCATTTCCACAGATGTATGTGGCCGGAGCCGCCATTGCCACTGTATTTGCACAATCCGTTGTCACAGCAGTCTTCCTCGTTTCCATCCGCAGGGAACCGGATATTTTTATGAATCTGCATTTTTTTACCCGTCCCCAGACGGATATTCTGAAAGAATTGATTCAGATTGGCCTGCCTTCTTCTATTCAGAATATGATGTTTACCGGGATTTCCATGGTAATCGCACGGATGGTAGCAAGTTTTGGAGACGCTGCCGTGGCTGTCCAAAAGGTCGGTTCCCAGATCGAGTCCATCTCCTGGATGACGTCCGATGGTTTTGCCGCAGCGGTCAATTGCGCAGAATTTCGGAGCCGGAAACGAAACCAGAGCAAAACGGGGTTACCGCTGTTCCATGATCGTTGTCCTGCTGTGGGGCTTTTTTTGCACCATCGTACTGATCGTATTTCCGGCACCGATCTTCCGGATTTTCATACCAGAAGCCGCCGTTCTCCCGATGGGCATAGATTACCTGCGTATCCTCGGCGTTTCCCAGCTTTTCATGTGCATGGAAATCACAACGGCCGGAGCATTTTCCGGGCTTGGACGCACCCTTCCTCCATCCATTGTCAGCACCTCTCTCACCGTTGCCCGGATTCCGATGGCCCTGCTTCTGATCTCCACCCCGCTTGGACTAAACGGTATCTGGTGGAGTATCACAATCTCGAGTATATGCAAAGGCATTGTCCTGACTGCCGCTTTCAAAAAGATGACATTCCGGGGAATAAAAGTGAATACACATTCCTAAAGGGAAATGAGCTCCGGTCCCTTGTTCGCCCCGGATGATTCCCCACTTCCGAAATGCCTGTCCACCAGGTGACAGTACTCTTCATAAGCCGGAACCTCGGAAAACGCTTCCCGAAGCGCATCCTGGATGCCCTTATAATACCATCCAATCATCTTTTTATCCTTCATCCGAAACCGATTCCAAAGCTCCTCCCCGACAACCGGATAATCCCTGTCAATATCCCGCATATTGGACAGCTTGTCCGCAAGTCCGATCATCTGTACCTCATACGGAGCACAACGAATTCTTTTTATCGTTGAACCTTTCCGCTCTATCCACGACCTGGACTTGTCCTCACTTTCCTGTGCGACCAGCGATGCGACCCGCTCTGAAAAAGACGCCTCCAGCAGCTCCTTGGTCACTCCCTCGCAGTCCTCAATCGTATCGTGAAGAATCGCCGCACTGATCACTTCCTCGTCCTTCGTCATCGTAGAGACGATGTCCCCCACCTCAATCGGATGAACAATATAAGGACGCTTCGTCCCTTTCCGAAGCTGTCCTTCATGTGCCTTTGTCGCAAATTCGATTGCCCGGTCTATCATCATATTCCGTTCCTTTCTTCTGTTGACATTTACAGATTTAGCGTACCACGTTGAAAAATAAAATCAAGGTTTTTCTTCCATAAATTGAGATTCTATCGTATACTAGTTTACGTCAAAAGAATGGAAACGAATCATCGGAAATGTATTTTCGATTTGTAGAAAGTAGGAGGTTTTTGCCATGAAGAAAAAGAAAGGCGTCCTCATTACCGGGGCGTCCAGGGGGATCGGACGTGCAGCCGCTCTTTTACTTGCCAGATATGGGTTCCATCTGTTTCTCAACAGCGCCCATCACCTGGATGCTTTAAAAGAAGTACAAAAAGAGATTTTGCGTCTCCCTGGTGCTTCCTGTGAACTTTGTCCGGGTAATGTTGGCGATCCTGGGCAGGTACGGAATATGTTCTCACAGATCTCCCGCTCCGAACAAGTGGATGGAGGTGTGGAGATTCTCATTAACAATGCCGGGATTTCCCATATCGGGCTGTTAAGCGATATGACGGACAGCGAGTGGAATCAGGTGATCGCGACCAATCTTTCCTCCGCTTTTTACTGCTGCAGGGAAGCCATCCCGCACATGGTATCAAAAAAAACGGGCAAAATCCTCAATATTTCTTCCATGTGGGGACGAAGCGGCGCATCCTGCGAAGCAGCTTACTCCGCCTCCAAAGCGGGGATTCACGGCCTTACCCAGGCGCTGGCCAAAGAACTTGCGCCAAGCAACATCCAGGTAAACGCCATCGCTTTTGGAGTCATCGACACCGCTATGAACCAGATGCTCGATCCGGACGAACGGCTCGCTCTCCAGGACGAAATCCCTGCCGGCCGCTTCGCCGCACCGGAAGAGGCCGCACAGATGATCTTACATGTTCTTCAAGCGCCTTCTTATATGACTGGACAAATCATTGGATTTGACGGCGGATTTTTATAGAAATTGCCGCCATAAATATATTAGAAAAGGAAACCTGTTCCTTCTATTGATCGGAACATGGTTTCCCTTTTTTATATTTCTGTAGTTACTTCAGGCACCACGCATATCCGTATTCCGGCAGCGTGATAACGCCGTCTTCAATTATTTCACCGCTAAAAAGTTCTCTTTGTGGTCCTTCTTGCGGAAGACGAAATTCTTTTGACCTGTCAGCAAAGTTAAAGATTCCGGTCAATGTCCGGCCATTCCATCTTCTGATCATACAAAGAATTTCCTGATCCCCGGTTTCCCACGTATTCACTTCCGCTTCTGGACCTAGAATATCTTCCTGCGCTCTTAGTTTCTCCATATAATCCAGTGTCGCAAAAATCTGGCCTTCCACCGTATCTTTATCATTCCGGTTTTCTGCAAGTTTCCACTTGAAAGCTCCTCTGTGGATGTATCTGGAGTCTGAACATTTATCCGGATCTTCTTTATATGTGTAGTCATTCACCTGTCCGATCTCATCCCCGCTGTAAATCATCGGAATCCCCGCCTGCATGAACATATAGGCATGAAGCATCAGATCTTTTCGGATGGCCTTCTCCATTTTGGCACCGTCCTGCTCAAACCCTGCGCTTTCAATCCCACACATGGATGCCGTCGTACCGCAAAATCTGGCGTCTTTTGTCACCGGATCGTCGTTGTAGAGCTCCCCACGACTTACGCTTCCCGGATACTTACCTGTAAAGTAATCGTTCAAATATTGTTTGTGAGAAATTTCTTTCATTCCCCACCATTTCAGTGTATCATAGTCCAGACCCCAGCCAATGTCGTCGTGGCATCTCAGATAATTCAGAAAGGTATATTGCTTTGGCAGACTGTTCACAATATCAAGCTGCTTCTTGAGAAGTCTCGTATCATGTACCGCCAGGGTGTGCCAGGTGGTCGCCATGGTTGTGACATTGTATAGCATATGGCACTCTGGCTTTTCTACCGTTCCAAAATAAGGCAGCACTTTCTCCGGTTCCATCACAACCTCACCCAGAAGCGCTACTGCCGGACAGACAATTTCACCGATCATCCTCATCATACGGACAATAGTATGAACCTGTTTTAAGTTACGGCAGGATGTACCAAGCTCTTTCCAGATATAAGGAACCGCATCAATACGGATAATATCCATTCCCTGATTTGCGAAGAACAGGAAATTGTACATCATCTCGTTAAACACTCTAGGATTTCCATAGTTCAAATCCCACTGGTACGGATAAAATGTCGTCATCACATAGTGTCCGATTTCCGGAATCCAGGTAAAATTCCCCGGCGCCGTCGTCGGGAATACCTGTGGAACCGTACGCTCAAACTGGTTGGGGATATCCGGATTGTCGTAGAAGAAATAGCGGCTCATATATTCGCCTTCTCCTCTTCTTGCCCGCACCGCCCACTCATGCTCCTCGGAAGTGTGGTTCATCACAAAATCCATACAAAGATCAATTCCCATTCCGTGACATTTTGTTGCCAGTTTCGCCAGATCTTCCACCGTTCCCAGATCTTCCCGAACCTTGCGGAAATCCGCCACAGCATATCCCCCGTCAGATTTTCCCTTTACAGTATCGAGAAACGGCATCAAATGAATGAAAGATGCATGACTCTCCTTGATATAGTCCAGTTTTTTCTGTACCCCTTTCAGATTCCCGGCAAAATGATCGATATAAAGCATCATGCCAAGCATGTCTTTCTTACGGTACCAGCCCGGGTGTTGTTCCCGCTCCCGGTCACGCTTCTTTAAAGCCGCACTTCGGTTCCTATAATATTCATACATCTGGCCGCACAGTTCCGCATACATGGAATCGTTTCCGTAGAGCTCCATATAGAGCCATTTCAATTCATCCTGATGCTTTTCCATACGAATCTGAAATTCTATGTCGCTTTTCTTTCCTTTTCCCACGATTTTCAAAGCCCCTTTATTGTTCTACTCGTCTCAGATACTTCTGGTATGCAAGATATTCTCCGCTCTCGATCGGCACCGGAAGCCCAGCCTGCATCAGTGCCGCTCCACTGTAAAGCCGGTCATGTCCGTCAATCCTATAATATGCTTCCGGCACCAATCCACGCATTTTCACATAGTTCACCGTCATGTTGCCATGCTGTTTCAGCATAACTACATTTACCAACGCCTCAGACCGGTCCTCTGATACAAACGCCCATGCTCCCAACTCGTCTTTTAACGGATCTGACAATCGATAGTAATCTCCATTCTGGATCAACGGCGCATATGCCTTGAACTTCTTTACCTGATCTTTGACTTCTTCTTTCTCCTTGTCGCTTAACAGTCCCAGATTCAGCTCATAACCGAATGTTCCCGCCATAGCTACGACACCTCTCGTGTTCAGTGAAGTCACCCTTCCGGTCTGGTGGTTTGGCACAGCAGACACATGAGAGCCCACACAAGATGCCGGATAAATAAAGGATGTACCATACTGTATCTCGATCCGGTCGATTGCATCCGTATTATCACTGCACCAGATCTGAGGGGTATAGTATAACATTCCCGCGTCAAACCGTCCGCCGCCACCGCTGCATCCTTCAATCAGTGTATCTGGGTACCGCTTCAGAAGCCGCTCCAGGAAATCATAGACGCCCAGAACATAATCATAAAGAACCTTTCCCTGCTCTTTCGTCTCAGAAGAATAAATATCGGAAATACTGCGGTTCATATCCCACTTGATATAATCAACTTTCCCCTGATCGAGCACCGAACAAATCTGATCGAATACATGATCCCGAATCTCTTTCCTGGAGAAGTCCAGCACAAGCTGGTTTCTTCCCCGGACCGGATGACGCTTCGGAATCTGCAGTGCCCAGTCTGGATGTTCCCGGTAAAGATCACTATCCTCGGAGACCATCTCCGGCTCAATCCACAGTCCGAATTTTAATCCCAGATCGTTGATCTTTCCGATCAGTTCTCCCATAGTACATCCCAGCTTCTTCTCATTGACTACCCAGTCTCCAAGACTTGTATTGTCATCGTTTCTCTCCCCAAACCATCCGTCGTCCAGCACAAGCATTTCAATGCCAAGTTTCGCGGCTTCCCTTCCAAGCTTTAAAAGGCTCTCCCCCGTAAAATTAAAATAATCTGCCTCCCAACTGTTGACGAGAACGGGACGTACTTCATTTTTAAATTTTCCTCTGCACAGATGATTACGGAAACACCGATGCAGATTTTGGGAAAGCTGTGACATCCCCTCTGCGGAATAAGTCAAAACTGTCTCCGGAATCAGGAAGCTCTCCCCCGGCCCAACTGGATAAGAAAATAATTCCGAGGCAAGGCCCATCAGTGCTCTTGACTGATTAAACTGATCTTTTTCAGCTTCCGCTTTGAAGCAGCCACTGTATACAAAGACCATTGCATAGCAGTTTCCGGATTCCTCTGTCGTGTCTTTTTCCGCCAAAATCATTGCCGGATTGTACTGGTGACTGGATGTTCCTCTTCTGCTTCGCAGAATCTGTTTCCCGTGGCTTAACGGTACCCTCTGGAAATTCCTCTCCATCGCGTGGCGCCCGTAAAAGCTGATCAGATCATAATCTCCACTTACAAAGTCCAGGCAGGCAGACGCTGCCTTGCTGATATGAATCTTTTCTTCGCCCTGATTGATGATTTTCACGCTACGTGTAATAATGTCGTATTTCGGCAGAACGCCGTACAAAAGCACTGCCTGCACTTTTGTCACAGCGTCCTCCATCAGGATTTCCAGTGTCTGTGCTTCGTCTTCTGTGGCATAGACCGCCGGCAGACCCGGAAGAGAATACTTCCCATTTATAATCCGATGGCTCTTATAGCGCAGATCACAGCTATACGTGCCGTCACTGTTTTTCACGGTAAGAGCCGGACTGCGGAAATCTCCGGTTCCGCTTGTCGGGAATTCTTGTGGCAGCGCATCCATGGAATAGGTTCTGTCCTGGTTCGCATCATACGGATTGGCGGAAAATCCTCTGTCATAATAGGTCAGCAGATAATCCATTCCCCCGTAGACCGTCTTCCCATAATATAGATGCAGCAGAAATCCATATGCGTCTGCCTGAAACTGATATGTCGTGTGGTCTGTCTGTAATGTAAAAATTCTTTTCTCATTTTCAAATTCAATTCCCATATTTACTCTCCTTGTACCGTCTTTTATTTTACCGCACCGTTTACTACTCCATTTAAGATCTGTTTCTGACAGATCACGTAGAAAATCACAATCGGAATGAGGGCCAACAAGTAAGATGCAAACGCCAGATTATAATTGGTTCCAAACTGTGTCTGGAAATTGAGCTGTGCCAACGGCAGGGTATTCTGTCCTGTCCCGGCCATGATGACAAGCGGTGTCATTACGTCGTTCCATACGGAAAGAGCTGTGATAACCGCAACCGTCGCATGCATCGGTTTCATAATGGGAAATATCACTTTCCAGTATGTTCTCCATGTACTTGCGCCGTCCACCCGCGCCGCCTCTTCCAACGCAATCGGAATATTAGTGAGATATCCGGAATACAGTAAAACATTCATCGGCATATAGAATACCACATAAAGAATAATAACGCCAACCCAGTTTCCAAGTCCCATCTCAGCCGTCTGCTTTGCAAGCGGCATCATCAGGATCGCAAACGGCACAAACAGACCGCTTACAATAAACAGATAAACAAAATTGTAAAACTTACTGTACGCTTTATTTCTTCCCACCGCGTATCCCATCAGGGAATGGATCACAATGGAAAGTACCACAGTCAGCACGGAAATCAGCAAACTGTTTCTCAGGGAATTCCAGAAGTCCGTTACCTTCATCGCTTCTTTGAAATTGCTGAGACTGAAGCTTTCCGGTAAAGATAAGATACCGGAAATGCTGTTGGTCATCTCGCTTGGCTGTTTGAACGCAATCACGATCGTCATATAAAGAGGGAACGCAATCGTAATCAGTCCAAGGATCAAAAGGATCATTACGGTCCAATTCGTTTTGTGTTCTGCTTTTACTTTCATTATAACTGCTCCTCCTTCCGTGATGAAAAGCTCATCTGCGCTACGGAAATCGCCACGATCACAATAAAGAAGATCACCGCGTTCGCACTCTGGAATCCGAACTGTCCTCCAGCCATACCATTATTGTAGATCAGGTAGGAGATGGACTCGGTACTCTGTGCAGGTCCTCCTTTTGTCAGTGCCATGATCTGGTCGAATACCATGAGGAAGTTTTTTACACAGAGAACCATATTGATTGTAAAAAATGGTATAATCAGAGGGAAGGTCAGGAGTTTAAATTTCTTCCATCCTGTCGCCCCGTCGAGAGATCCCGCCTCATAAACATCTTCCGGCACGGTCTGAAGACCGGAGATATAAATAATCGTATTCATTGCAATAGACTGCCATGCACAGACAACCACTACCCCAATCCATGCTGTCTTTTCATTGGAAAGCATACTTCCACTCAATGCTCCGCTTCCTATCATCTTTCCGAATTCCGGAAGGATGTATGTAAAGAAATAGTTGAAGATGTAACCGACTACCAGCGCTCCCAATACATTCGGAAGGAAGTAAGCCGCTCTGAAAAAACTCTTACCTTTAATCTTGCTATTGAGCCCAAGTGCAAGAATCAGACTGATGACATTGGTAATTATCGTAGCACAAATGGCAAGACGAAATGTAAACCAGTAGGATTTGCCGACTCTTGCGTCGGTGAAAAGATCTATGTAATTCCGAAGACCTACCATATCGTAGTCTCCAAATCCTTTAAAGTTCGTAAAACTGTAGTACACACCTCTGATGAGCGGAACCGTGTTAAAGCAGATAAACAGTGCCAGAATCGGTATCGTGATCAACAGAAAGGTACGATTTCTATCGTTCATTTTTCTCATGTTTTTGCTCTCCTTTCCTTAAACTTAGGCGTCCCCGTTTTCTTCCTCATACTCCTGCACTTCCCGTATAATATCACGGTTGTATCTTGTCCAGTCACTGTCGAATTTCTTCAGAAACGCATCCACATCTTTATTGATCAGGAAAGTCTGGATCTGTGCATCCACCGCCATCTCAGACGGATAATAGTGATCCTGATAATCTGTCATATTACCCGCTTCGATATACTCCGTCATACCGTCCAGTTGGGAAGCCAGATCAAAATCTCCTTCTTTACAAGGAATCGCATTTTGGTCATCAATGTATGCCTGGATATTCTCATCTTCATAGAGAAATTCAAGTACCTCATATGCTGCCTCTTTATTTTCACAATCCGCCGTCACAGCAAACATCAGGTCGACACCGGAGTTCAATGTATTCCCTTCCTTCGTATCACTGGCCGGTGTAACGAAAGAATCAATATTCATATCCGGATTCACAGATAAGATCTGAGGTACAGCGTAGCTTCCGATTGGATACATTGCAGATTCCCCGTTTGCAAATGCGGTGCAGGCGTCATTATATCCGTAGGCAAACGGATCTTCCGGTCCATAGTTTAAAAGTTCCAAATATTTTTCCGCGACTTCACGGTACGAATCCGTAAAGTTTGCATCGCCTTTATTCACCTGCTTACACAGATCCGGCGGTGCCAATGCAACTGCCATAGAGTTCCACGGCGCCAGACATGTCCAAGTATCCTTGAACCCGAAATAGAATGGAAGAATCCCTTCGGACTGAATATCATTGCACAATGTCATCAACTCATCCCACGTATTCGGGATCTCCCATCCATGTTCTTCAAACATATCCCTGTTATAAAGTATCCCTGCTGCATTCGCTACATAAGGGATGCCAAACGTTCCTTCCGTTGGAACAATTTCCAGTGCTTCCAGAATATCTTTGTAAGAATCCTTAATTTCCCCCATCACTTCACTGTCGGAAACATCCGCCAGAATTCCGGCATCCACATAATAAGAATAATTGATATCCCCGCCAATTCCGATAATATCCGGATAGTCCTCCCGGATAAACCTTGTCCTCATAATGGTAGAAGCATCGTTTGGCGAATCAATGGTCAGATGGATATCGTCGTGTGTTGCATTGAATTTCTCTTCCACCTGGTCAAAATAGGTTGCTGCTTCCGGTTTGTACTGCAAAATCTCGATTTCTGTCTTCCCACTCTTTTCATTTCCATCTCCGCACGCAGTGAGGAACATAGACGCTGTCATACATCCGGCCAGAGCAGCACCGATTACCTTTTTCCCCTTTCTCATCATTTTTCTCCTTTCTTGTCTTTGTCTCTAAGATATTTTTATTATAACATAGCAATATGCTTGCAAAAATACCTTGATAATCCTGGTTTTATACCCAAATGCTTGATTTTCTAAATATAATTGAAGTCATCTTGCATTTTGGTATATAATACAAAAAAGAGAGGTATTGCTTTTATGGATAACTACTTATTTTCCGTCTTTCCGCTTGAAAATTTTATCGATCTTGCGCTATATCAATCCGGGTGGGAGCAATGCTTTCCGGCACATACTTTTGGTCCTGTAGCGAAAGATCATTATCTATTTCATTATGTCATTTCAGGTACCGGAGTATTCTCTGCCCAAAACGCAAAAGGCAGCTCCACCGAGTATCATATTAAAAGCGGAGAAGGCTTTATGATGTTTCCCCAGCAAGTCTGCTCCTACTGGGCTGACATGGAACTCCCTTGGGAATATGTCTGGATTGAATTTGACGGACTAAGAGTCAAAGAGTCCGTCGAGCTTGCAGGCCTTTCCCCCGAGCATCCGGTCTACCACTCTCACTCTAAAGAATTAAGAGAAAAGATGATGGAAGAATTGCTCTACATCGTCCACTATCCCAAGGAATCCCCTCTGCATATTTTAGGGCACGGATTTCTCTTCCTTGATTATCTCACCCGCTCCATGGCACCGTTTCGGGTCGGAAAGAACGGGAAAATTCAGGATTTCTATATGCGAGAGGCGCTGGCGTTCATCGAGCAAAACTTTCAGAACGATATCTCTGTAGAGGACATTGCCGCACAGTGCGGCCTTAACCGTAGTTACTTCGGCACTATTTTCCGTCAGGCATTGGGTCAGACACCCCAGGAATTCCTCATCCACTACCGGATGATCAAGGCGGCAGAGCTTTTGAAGATGACCCAATTTTCCATCCAGGATATCGCAAATGCCGTTGGCTACAGCAATCCGCTGCACTTTTCCCGAGCATTTAAGAAGGTATACGGACTTTCACCCCGTACCTGGCGCAACGAAAACCAGGTTGCCAGAAATTAAACGCGAAAAATCGCCTGAAAAAAGACGTAGGAGCTCCTCCCACGTCTTTTTATCTTTTCAATCTTCCATTACTTTTCTTTTATTTCATCCTGCTTCCCTCGTGTTTATTCGATGACAAGCCCTTCCCGACTCATCACATCCACGACTTCTTTCACGTATTTCACACATAGCTCGTCGTCAGACGCCTCTACCATCACGCGGATCACTGGCTCAGTACCGCTCTCCCGTACAAGAATCCGTCCGTCCTCGCCAAGCTCTTCCGCAACATGTTCGATGGCTTTCACGACCTTTGGATTCTCTCTGGCTGTCTTTTTGTCCGCCACCCTTACATTCTGCAGAAGCTGCGGATAAATCCTCACTTCCTCCGCAAGCTTTCCAAGGCTCATCTTCTTCTCCAGAATGACTTCCATCAGCATCAAGGAGGTCAGGATACCGTCCCCGGTTTTTGCGTACTTGCTGAAAATGATGTGGCCGGACTGCTCTCCCCCGAGCACATAACCATTGTTCATCATATTTTCAAAGACGTATTTATCTCCGACTTTCGTCTTCTCATAGTTCATTCCGATCTTATCACACGCCTTATACAGCCCCAGATTGGACATGATCGTCGTCACGATGGTATTTCCATTTAATCTGCCCTGTTCCATCAGGTACTTACCGCAGATGTACAAAATCAAGTCGCCGTCAATGAGATTGCCGTTCTCGTCTACTGCCAGACACCGATCCGCATCTCCGTCAAAAGCAAATCCCACATCCAAGTGTTTCTCCTTGACGTGAGCCATCAGTCCTTCCATATGGGTGGAACCGCAGGCCGTATTGATATTCGTCCCGTCCGGATTGTTATTGATTACATAGGTCTTCGCACCAAGTGCGTCAAAGACACTCTTTGCAATGGCAAATGCGCTTCCGTTGGCACAGTCCAATGCCACCTTCCTGTTTTTAAAGGAACGTGTTGCAATCGAGATCAGATATCCGATATAATGATTTCTTCCGGCTGCATAGTCTTTTGCTCGTCCAATCTCTTTCTTTGTTGCAAATGGGATTTCATGGATCTCCCCATCAATATATGCTTCGATCTCATTTTCAACTTCTGCTTCCATCTTATGCCCTTTGGCATTGATCAATTTGATTCCATTATCATAGTATGGATTGTGGCTTGCTGAGATCATGATCCCGCAGTCAAACTGTTCTGTTCTTACGACATAAGCCACACTTGGTGTCGTTGTTACATAAAGCATATATGCATCTGCTCCAGATGCTGTCAATCCTGCTACTAAAGCATTCTCAAACATATAGCTGCTTCTTCTTGTATCCTTACCGATGACAATCTTTGCTCTGCTGCTTGACTTCTGGTTAAAATACCATCCAATATAACGTCCAACTTTATATGCATGTTCTACAGTTAAATTTATATTTGCTTCTCCACGGAACCCATCTGTTCCAAAATATTTTCCCATCTTAATACTCCTTGCATCGTATCGTTTTTGTTTTTACCACCTGACATTATACCATGATTACGATCGTCTATCAAATATAGAATCCATGAAGTTTTCTTAAATATCTGCTTCTTTTCTAAGCCCGATCAGTTCTTCTCTTGTTGCATTTCCTGTTTCCAATGCGTTTTCCCTCATGACTTTATAAAATTCTGCCCATGTTGTATTAACATACGGATTCACATATAAAACTCCTACAATCCCAAATGTGATCGTTGATAACAGATTCCATCCGATAAATGACAGATCAAGTACGAATGCATTCCATTTTTCTCCATCCATCATATTTTTACTGATCTCAAACGCTCTCTTCCTTGATATCCGAGGGTTTTCCGCAAGAATGTAAGGGATCATTTTATATTCATAACTTTTCACGATTCCTGGTATAATTAAACACAACGTCCACAGCACTGTATAAAGATCCCTGCAAAAGATCGTAGCAACATTTCTTAAGTATGCACCATTGAGGAATCCATCAACGATCAATGCGATCCTTGTCTTATGTTCACTGTTCTCCTCATAAAAACGACAGCCTCCAACTTCAAACAGGTTTCCTACAAAAATCTTAAACAACAAACCTACACTAAAGGCTGTTATGATCAAGATCAGAATAAATGACACATACATTCCATTATACATCGGACCTATCAGATTTTTATAGATCATATCACCTGCAACTCCAAAAAACGAAAATAATGTTTGTATCAAACTTGATGCCGCATCACCATTTCCTGCTGCTATATTATTTCCTTCCTGCAGGGAACCATTCCCTGCTGCATTACCAGTTCCTCCCGTTAATGCTGTCACTACAAGTGTTGCAAGCACAACGATCCAATAATTGCGATGCAGTGCTGCCTTCCCTCGTTCCTTCAATTCACTTCTTGTCCACATATTCATTCACCTCTCCTTTTTGTAAATTGTTTTGATTCTAAAATCATTTTCATCATAACACAAAAGCAGTACACCTGCTACAAAAACAAGTGTACTGCTTTTTATTCTTGGTTTATTATGCTTAAAAGAAAATCTATTTTACAAATTCTTTTACCTTGGCAGCGATACTGTCACCATCTAATCCGAATTCTTTGATCAGTTCTACTGCTGGTCCTGAATGTCCGAATACGTCATTCACACCGATCTTTAATACTGGTGTTGGAAGCTGTTCAGATAATACATCACATACAGCACTTCCTAATCCACCGATCACAGAATGTTCTTCTACTGTAACAACTTTACCAGTTGCTTTCGCTGCTTCTAATACAAGTTCTGTATCTAATGGTTTTACAGTTGCCATATTGATCACCTGAGCATTAATTCCTTCTGCTGCTAATTTCTCAGCTGCATCTAAGGATTCAGCAACACATAATCCATTAGCAATGATCGCTACGTCTGTTCCTTCTCTTAAGACTTTACCTTTTCCGATCTCGAATTTGTAATCTTCATCGTTGATCACTGGTACAGCCAGACGTCCGAATCTCATATAAACAGGTCCTTCCATCGCTGCTGCAGCTTTTACTGCTGCTTTTGCTTCAATATCATCAGATGGAACGATCACTGTCATTCCAGGGATTGTACGCATTAATGCAATATCTTCACAACACTGATGTGTAGCTCCATCTTCACCTACGGAAATACCACCATGAGTAGCTCCGATCTTAACATTTAAATGTGGATATCCAACAGAGTTTCTTACCTGCTCGAATGCACGTCCTGCTGCAAACATCGCAAAACTACTTGCAAATGGAGTCATTCCTGCTGCTGCAAGTCCAGCAGCGATACCGATCATATTACATTCTGCGATACCACAATCAATATGTCTTTCTGGAAAAGCTTTCTTAAACATTCCTGTTTTTGTTGCAGCGGCTAAGTCAGCATCTAAAACTACAACATTAGGGTTTTCCTGTCCTAATTCAACTAAAGCATTACCATAGCTTTCTCTTGTCGCAATCTTCTTTACTTCTGCCATCTTACTCGCCCACCTTTTCTAATTCTTCCAGTGCCTGTTTACATTGTTCATCATTTGGTGCAGAACCATGCCATGAAACCTGATTCTCCATAAAGGATACACCTTTACCTTTGATCGTCTTCATAATGATCGCTGTTGGTTTTCCTTTGCATTCTTTTGCCTGTTTGAACGCATCAGCGATCTGATCAAAGTCGTGACCATCAATTTCAACCACATTAAAGTTAAATGCTTCGAATTTAGCTCCGATTGGATATGGAGAGTTTACTTCATCAATTGGTCCATCAATCTGTAATCCGTTGTTATCAACGATAACTACTAAATTGTCAAGTTTTCTGGATCCTGCAAACATTGCAGCTTCCCATACCTGTCCTTCCTGGATCTCACCATCACCAAGAAGTGTATATGTACGATAGTCTTTATTCTGAAGTTTTGCAGCAAGTGCCATACCAACTGCGGCAGAGATTCCCTGTCCTAATGATCCACTAGACATATCTACGCCTGGAATCTTCTTCATATCAGGATGTCCCTGTAAGTAAGATCCTACATGTCTTAATGTTAACAGATCTTCTTTTGGGAAAAATCCTCTTTCTGCTAATGTTGAGTAATATCCAGGAGCTACATGTCCTTTAGATAATACGAAACGATCTCTGTTTTCATCTTTTGGATTCTTAGGATCAACGTTTAACTCAACAAAATATAAATATGTAAATACATCAGCTGCTGATAAAGATCCACCCGGATGTCCGGATTTGGCAGCATGTGTTGACTTAATGATACCTTTGCGAACCTCATTTGCTGTTTTCTTTAATTCTGCGGTTGTCATTGTATCTACCACCCTTTCTTATTCTCCGAATACTGCTTTGTAGTCTGCCTGGAATTTAGCAATTCCCTGATCTGTTAATGGGTGTTTCATCATCTGTTCAAATACGTTGTAAGGTACTGTGGCAATGTCTGCTCCCATCTTAGCACATTCTGTTACGTGGATTGGGTTACGTACACTTGCACAAATGATCTGTGTATCGATATCTCCTGCTGCATCAAAGATTTCTCTGATGTCTGCAATTAAATCTAATCCGTTCTGAGAAATGTCATCCAGTCTTCCTAAGAATGGAGATACATATGTTGCTCCAGCTCTTGCTGCTAATAAAGCCTGGTTTGGATTGAAGATCAATGTCAGATTTGTTTTGATTCCTTCAGAAGATAATACCTTTGTAGCTTTTAATCCTTCGATCGTTGTAGGAATCTTAACTACCATGTTTGGATGAATCTTAGCGATTTCTCTTCCTTCTTTGATCATTCCTTCTGCATCAGTTGTTGTAGCTTTTACTTCACCACTGATAGCTCCATCTACAATAGAAGTGATCTCTTTGATCACATCTTCAAACTGTCTTCCTGATTTAGCGATCAGTGAAGGGTTTGTTGTAACTCCACAGATAACTCCCATATCATTTGCTTTACGAATCTGATCTACATCTGCTGTGTCCACGAAAAATCTCATAACTTACTTCCTCCTAAAACATTGTTTGTTGTTTTGTTCGTTGTTTTGTTTATGGCTTTATTTAAACATGGATAAAATGTCTTGTCAAACTCGAAAAACTGTCAGATTTCAGCAATATTCATTGAATTTATTAATATTTTTCAACTTTATTAATAGTACATGGTTTTTCGTTTTTTTTCAAGATGCTTTCTTCAATTTCTTTCAATTAAAAAAAACTCGTTTTTCCTTGTTTTTCCGTAAAAAAATATGCTATGATAAATGTAGTTTTAAT
>OGPO01001047.1_pt1 | contig 19415 bp, 21 predicted proteins | sample 1553041 | NCBI WGS metagenome assembly OGPO01 (sample SAMEA2580281, study PRJEB22360) | human gut metagenome | biome: human gut; feature: human-associated habitat; material: faeces | place: Denmark | collected 2008/2010 | reverse complement strand
GAGAAATGGTCCTGAATGCCGGGGGTGGGCCCGGCCGTTTCCCGGCCGCCGTCGGCCGGGTGGACCAGAAAGGGCCGAAACCTGGAGAAATGTGCACTTTCCCAGCGGCAACGGAGAAAAACAGAGCTTTTTTCTTTCTTGATATGGCATTGGCTTTCGGCCCGGCCTGAGAACCACCGCAGGCCCAGCCTCGTACCCCAAGGGAGGTCCTTAGGGGGGAACGCCCTAAGCGATTCTTTCCCCGATTTCTCATCGGGGAGAAATCGGGCCCAGCGGAGCGCGTCCCCTGCCAGGGGCGCAGGTCCCACACCTGAGAAATAACTCGAAAAAGCGGATGCAACTTCCACAGCTGCATCCGCTTTTGTGTATCTTTTACTTCTGGTAGGCCTTGGCCGCCCCCACAAAGCCACGGAACAAGGGATGAGCCCGGTTGGGCCGGCTCTTCAGCTCGGGGTGGAACTGGCCTGCCACAAACCAGGGGTGATTGGGCAGCTCCACCATCTCCACCAGCCGTCCATCCGGAGACAGGCCGGAGAGTGCCAGCCCCGCCTTTTCCAGCTCGGGGCGGAAGGCGTTGTTTACCTCGTAGCGGTGGCGGTGGCGTTCGTGGATGTCCAGAGCACCGTAAACTTGTGCGACCCGAGTGCCCTCCACCAGGTGGCAGGGGTAGCTGCCCAGACGCATGGTGCCGCCCATGTCGGTGACCCCCACCTGGTCGGGCATCAGGTCAATGACGGGATGGGTGGTGGTGGGGTCCAGCTCCGAGGAGTGGGCGTCGGTCATGCCGCACACATGTCTGGCAAACTCCACCACCGCCAGCTGCATCCCCAGACAGATACCCAAGAAGGGGATGTTGTTCTCCCGAGCGTGACGGATGGCGGCAATTTTGCCCTCAATGCCCCGGTTGCCAAAGCCACCGGGCACCAGAATGCCCTGCACGCCCTCCAGCACCTGGGCCACGTTGTCCTGGGTCACTGTCTCGGAGTCCACCCAGCGGATGTGCACCTTCACGTCGTTTTCAATGCCGCCGTGGGTGAGGGCCTCCACCACAGACAGGTAGGCGTCGTGGAGGGAGACGTACTTGCCCACCAGGGCAATCTCCACGGTGTCTTTCACGTTCTTGGCCCGGTGCACCATGGTGGCCCACTCGGTGAGGTCGGGGGCGTGGCAGATGAGCCCCAGGCGGCGCACCACCACGTTGGCCAACCCCTCCCGCTCCAGCATCAGGGGCACCTCATAGAGAATGTCGGCGGTGAGGTTGGGGATGGCATTCTCCACCGGAATGTTGCAGAATAGGGCGATCTTGTCCAAAATATCCTGGGGAATGGGGGCATCGCTGCGGCACATGATGACGTCAGGCTGAATGCCCAGGCTCAAAAGCTCCTTGGCCGAGTGCTGGGTGGGCTTGCTCTTGAGCTCCCCGGAGCCGGGAATGGAGACAATGAGGGAGACGTGAATAAACATCACGTCCTGACGCCCCCGCTCGGCGGCCACCTGCCGGATGGCCTCCAGGAAGGGCTGGGACTCAATGTCGCCCACGGTGCCGCCGATCTCCACAATGGCCACATCGGTGTCGGGGCCCTCCAGAGAGTAGATGTTGGCCTTGATCTCGTTGGTGATGTGGGGGATGATCTGCACGGTGCCCCCCAGGTAGTCCCCACGCCGCTCCCGGTTCAACACGTTCCAGTACACCTTGCCCGAGGATACCGAGGAGTTAAAGGTGAGGTTTTCGTCAATAAACCGCTCGTAGTGGCCCAAATCCAGGTCGGTCTCCGCCCCGTCGTCGGTGACGAACACCTCCCCGTGCTGGTAGGGGCTCATGGTGCCCGGGTCCACGTTGAGGTAGGGGTCCAGCTTCTGCACCTTCACCCGCAGCCCCCGCTGTTTCAGCAGGCGGCCCAGAGAGGCGGCGGTGATGCCCTTGCCCAGACCGGACACCACACCCCCGGTGACAAAGATAAATTTCGTATTCATGGCCATATGTGCTTCCTCCTTTGGACAGGAAGATGCGCCCTTGCGCCGGACCCCATTGCCCGGCCCTGTCAAAAAATAATACGCAATATTTTACCCCCGTACCCCGGAACAAGTCAAGGCACGGCCTCGCCAATTTCCCGGTGGTACGGGGGTAAATTTCTGGTATAAAATGTAACTCCTTCACCCCTGGGCGTGGAGGGCGGCGATGATGCGCCGCTTGTACGCCAGAAACTCCGGGGTGAGGTTGAACTCCACGTGTCGGGGCCGGGGCTCTTGCACCACGATCTCCTCCCCAATGCGCCCGTCCATCAGAAGATAGATGCGGTCGGAGAGGAGGATGGCCTCGTCAATGTCGTGGGTGATGAAGAGGGTGGACAGGCGAATGTCCTCCATCACCTTCAAATACCACTCGTGTACCGAGGATTTGGTGAGGGTGTCCAGAGCGGAAAAGGGCTCGTCCAGCAGCGCCACGTTCTGGGAGAACAGGTAGGTGCGCAGCAGCGCCGCCCGCTGGCGCATGCCGCCGGACAGCTGCCCAGGCCACTTCTTCTCGGTGCCCTCCAGCCCAAACTGGGCAAACAGGGCGGCGGCCTGGGCCCGGGCCTCCTTCTTCTTCATCCCCCGCAGCATCAACGGCAGCGCCACATTGTCCTCAATGGTGCGGTAGGGCAGCAACAGGTCCTTTTGCAGCATGTAGCTGATGCGGCCGGGCTGGCCCGTCACGTCCTCCCCGTCCAGAAACACCTGTCCTTCATCGGGTCGAAGCAGGCCGGAAATGACGTTGAAAAGTGTGGTCTTTCCGCCGCCGCTCACCCCCAGCAGGCACACCAGCTCCCCCTCCTTGAGGTGGATGGATACGTCACGGAGCACCTGGTTGTCTCCAAAGGCCAGGCTGACGTTGCGTACTTCCAGCTTGTCCACGATCACTTCTGGGGCAGGTAGTCGTTGGAGAATCCGGCGTTGGGGTCCACGGTGCCCTCCAGCAGCTGGTTGTCGTTGAGCCAGGTGAAGAAACCGCTCCAGCGGTCCGGGTCCATCTCGCCCCAGCGCTCCGCGTCCGCCTGGTACTCCTTGGCCAGGTACTTCTGGCTCTCCACCACCAGCTCCTCGTTGCTCTTGAGCTCGGGGGCGGCCTCCATGAGAATCTGTGCGGCCTCCTCGGGGTGCTCCATGGCGTACTCATAGCCCTGGGTCACAGCGGCCATAAATGCCTTGGACTCCTCCTCGTGCTCGCTGAGATAGGTGTTGTTGCCGATGATCACAGGGGTGTAGAAGTCAAACACCGGGTCAATGTCGGCAAATTCAAAGTAGTCGGTGTCCAGACCTGCCACCTCACAGGCGATGCCCGCCCAGCCGTAGTAAATCCAGATGGCGTCCACAGACTTACTCTGGAGGGCGGACACCTCGTCGGTGACGGTGGAGGGAATGAGCTCCACCTTGCTGAAGTCGCCGCCATCGGCCTCCATCACCTGCTGGATGGTGGCCTTCTCCACGGGCAGGTCCCAGGTGGCATACTTGTGGCCCTCCAGGCCCTTGGGGGTGTCCATCCCCTCTCCAGCCCGGGAGATGATGCCGGAGGTGTTGTGCTGGATGATGGCAGCCACAGCGGTGATGGGCAGGGGATCGTCCCCAATGAGGCCGGGGGCGATGTAGTCCTGGAAGGACACGCCGAACTGGGCCTTGCCCGAGGCCACCAGCACCTCAGCGCCGTCCTCGGGGGGCTGTACCACCTCCACCTCCAGGCCGGCATCTTCAAAATAACCGTTGGCCATGGCCACATAGATGCCGGTGTGGTTGGTGTTGGGGGTCCAGTCCAGCACGAAGGTGATCTTCTCCAGGTCCTTCTCTCCGTCCTGGGTCTTGTCCTCGGTCTTCTGCCCGCAGGCAGTGAGAGACGCCGCCAGGCCCAGGGTCAGCGCCCCGGCCAGCAGGCGATACGTCCACTTCTTCATTTCTTATTCCTCCTCTTATCCTCATCCACGGAGCGGTAGGGCATACACCGCCGCTCCAGCCACCCCACCAGGGCCATGAGGGCCAGGGACAGGGCGGAAATCAAAAAGATCACAGCAAACATCTTGTCAAAGGCAAAGGCCTTTTTCACCCGGGTCATGTACACACCCAGGCCGCCGAAGCCACCCAGCCACTCGCTGATGACGGCGCCCACAATGGAGTAGGCGGCGGCAATGCGCAGCCCGGAAAAGAACTGGGGCAGAGCCCAGGGGCATTTCAGGTAACGGAAAATCTGCCACCGCCCCGCTCCCATGGAGCGCAGCAGCCCCACTGCGTCGGGGTCCACCCCCCGGAAGCCATCCAGCAGCCCCACCGTCACCGGGAAGAAGGTGACCAGCACCACCAAAATAACCTTTGGGGTCATTTCATACCCAAACCACAGTACCAACAGGGGCGCAATGGCCACGGTGGGGATGGTCTGGGTGATGACCAGAATGGGGTAGAAAATCTTGTACAGCAGTTCAAAGGCATCCATGGCCACGGCGAACACAAAGCCCACCGCCACCCCGATGCACAGGCCCAGGGCAGCCTCCTGCAAGGTGATGAGCAGGTTTTCCCACAGGGAGGGGGCGTCGGTGACAAAGGCGGTGACCACCTGCACCGGGGAGGGCAGCATGTAGCTGGGCACCAGCCCGGACACACACACCAGCTGCCACACCACCAGCAGCACCGCCACCCCGGCGATCCCGGGCAGCTTAGCCCTGGTGGTGTTTGGTAACTTTCTGATCAATGGTGAGAATCTCCCCTTCCGGCTCGTAGACCACCTTGATGTAGGCGGACACCTTGGGGGCACCCGCCCGGACGGCCACGTGCTGGCACTCCTTGACAATATCCATGAGCTGGTCGTAGTTATCCCCCTCGATGGTGGTCTCAAAGGGGCCCACATAGTAGTTCAGGCCGGTGGAACGGATGTAGTCGATGACCTCGTCCACCATGCGCACCAGTTCCTGGTCGTTGTCCGCCTGGGGCAGACTCTGAATGGCAACACTTGCTTTCATTGCTCTTCCTCCATGCATAAAAAATACCCCGCCGGCAATACCGGCGGGGCATGACAAAACATGGATGCTCCCTACGCTGGCATTACCCAGATCAGGTTAAGGGTCGCAGGATATACCTGCCTCTCAGCTCCTTCCCTGGAGCTCCCCTGTCAACATGCCAGTATAGTCCTTTTTTCGGCGGCTGTCAACACCATTCCAAACCACCTGCAGCTTACCCCAGTGACACACACTCCTCCAACTGGGGATAGTCCTCCAGATGCTCTCGCACATAAGCACGGGTAAATCCTGCAAACTTATAGCTACGGCTGAGCATTCCCCGCAGGGCGCGCAACGTCCTGGGCGTGGGTCTTTTCCGGTAGCTATTCAGGCTGCGAAACAGCGCATTCATGGTCTTTTGCAGAGCATCCACCCGGGTTTGACACTCAACGACACGGATGCCAGTGTTGGCCCGCTCAAAGCACTCCGTGACTAACTGAGCGGTCTTCTCCCCTTCCGGCTGCAACGCCTTCACCTGCACATGTCCGTCCACCAACTGCTGAGACAGATATTCCTCCGGGTCCACTTGGCAGCAGTCCAGAATGGTCTCCTCATATTCCGCCCGGTTTTTTACTCCGTTGCAGTGGGCACAGCTGTAAAACAGGTTATTCCAGTCAAACATCCGGTCCCGGTCCGCTCCATTGTGGTGGGCCTTCAAGTGCTCGATCTCAACACTTTGCAGCTCATCGATCTCACACAGATAACATTTCCCGTGAAAATCCGCTTTCAACTGCCGCATCACGTCATCCCCTCGGTATGTACCGCTCTGTTTGGCCTTTTCTATGGCCAGAGATGCCGGGGCCGCAGAGGTTCTCTCGATCTTAACCACCCCGTCACCCCCGCTGGTCCAGTTCCAGCTTCAAGCGGCTGTATTCTGTGGCAAAGTCCAAAGCCAGATAGTCGGGCACCTCGTCCAGATACATCTCCAGCTCCGCCAGTCTGGCATAGTCATCATCGGTCAAATCCGGTTTTTGGGCCAAGGTCCGATACTCATTGAACTTCTCCCGCAACTCCTGGGACAGCAAATCTGCACCAAAATACCCTTCCACGACTCCCTCATAGGGCAAGTTGGTAAGGCCCTCTTCCACCAGGGTGCCCTTCTCCAAGTCATACACCACCGCATTGGGGGTAGAATTCAAGATAAAGGGGGAGTGGGTGGTGAGGACAAATTGGATGTTAGGAAATAGCTGCATGAGAATAGGGACAATGTTCTTTTGTAGCTCCACATGGAGGTGGGACTCAATCTCATCAATGAGCACTAGCCCCTCTACATCGTACCGCCGCCGCTTCTCCATGCGCATCATCAAGTCGCCCACAATGTCAAACACCGCCGCATAGCCCATGGACATGGAATTGAAGTCGAAGGGCTCCCGGTTGTCCTGCTTTATGGTGAACTGGAAAGTCTCAATGTCGAACTGCAACACCAGGGACTCGTCCCCGTAGATGGTGCGCAGGACTCCTTCAAAGCGGTCAAACCAGTCCTGAATCTCCCGGGCCCGCTGCTGGTCCCCGCTGGTCTGGGCAAAGGCTTGGGTGGTCTTTAAGTTCACCAGGTACTTCACCAACTGCTGGCTGGGCCGCTCGGTAAGGGTATAGACCTCTTTCAGGTCCACTTTTTCAATGTTTTTGGAGATTTCTACTTTAATTTCTCTGCGGTCGCCATAGTAGGCAAGGATATAGTCTCCCTGACCATATTTTCTACGCAAATCAGCATAGGAGGTACATTCTCCAACAGCTCCGTCCTCCCACCACCGAAGCCTCTCTTCCCAGTATTCAGCACTTTTTTCATTCTCCAGCGCTTTTATCTTACTCTGCTCTGTTCCGCCATCTTCGTCGGCATGCCTTCTATACATCGTGATAAGTTCTTGAATGGTCTCCCGAGATTGAAAGTTTTGAGAAACCAAATACTCCAAAAACTTCTCCAAGGTCTCCAACACACTGGTTTTCCCGCTGCCATTCTTACCAGTCAGGATAAGAGATTTCCTCTCCTGGGTGGAAAGGGGAATGCGAATGTCCTTTAGGTGCCGAACGTGACGGATATGCAGGGCGGTCATAAAGGTTGCGTCCATACAAGTACAAGCTTTGTCCATACAAGCGTTGCCCATAAAAGCTTTGTCCATGAAAAACATAAAAAACCTCCTAATGGGGGAGTCTGAGCTTTTGTATCAGTATATCCCGTTTGGCACCGAAACACAACCGTCAAATGCCCGGGACATGGTCTCCCACTCTGCTTTGAGAGACGGGGACACCCTTTTTCTCCTCCTGCCCGATCATCACGGTCATGGTAAACCGCCGCTTCTCCGGGTCATAGTCCCACTGGAAGTCCCCTTCATACTTTTTCAGGGCCTTGGCCACGCTTTTCAGACCGAACCCGTGGTCCTCTCCCCCTGCCTTAGTGGAGCGCAGCCCTTCTTCTCCCACAATAGGGGGCCGATCACAGCTGTTTTCCACTACCACCACCTGGTAGCCATTGCGCAGGGCGGTGGCCAGCTCCATCCACCGCTCCTGGGAGTCCTGAGCGGCGGTGAGGGCGTTGTCCAGGAGGTTGCCCAGAATGGCCACCAGGTCGAAATCCTCCACGCCCTCCAGGTTGCACAGCTGCACATCATAGGTGAAGGTGATGTTCTTCAGCTCACAGGCGGTGACGTACTTGTCCACCATCACGTCCAGGGCCCGGTTGCCGCTGTGGCAGCGGCGGGTGTATGCCTGGAGCTGCTGCTCCATCTGGGCGATGTATTGCTCCACCTTGGGGTCTTGGTTCAGGTTTCGGATGGCCTCCAGGTGATTTTTGGCGTCGTGGGCGTAGCTTCTCAGCTGCTGGTTCTGCCGTTCCAAGATCTCATAATAGGACCGTTCGATCTGGAGCTGCTCCTCCTTTTGCCGCTGGGCCAAGGCAATCCGTTTCCGCTCCCACCCCAGCTGGTACACCAACACCACCACTACCGTGGCCACGCACAGGGCCATGCTGACCACCAACATCATCGTGCGCCCGGACATGGTCACCGGCTCCTGGGCTATGCCTTTGGCCAGCCATATCACCCCCGCCAGAACAGCGGCAGGACACAGATACACAGGCACCGGAAGCTTGGGCCGCCCCTTATCGCCTGCCACCAGATTGGCAATCACCAGAGCTCCCAGTTCAAAGAGCAGACAGGAGAGCGCCGCTTCCGTCATATCCAACGCCTCAAAAAAATCCCCATGCTGCTTGAACAAAAATTCGTTGGCAATCACCGCCGCCAGCACACGCAGGATGGCGAGAACCCCTGCGTATCCCACTACCTTCCAGGGTGAAATTTGGAAGGCCAGCCAGCCCATGGCAAAACAGACGACAAAAAAGGTGCCCACACCAGAAGCTTTCCATACAGACATTCCCATATGGGACAGTTCCGCCACCAGCATGGGTTGTACCACCAAGACCGTAAGGCCCAGCAACAGCAACTCCCATTCGGGTATCCGCGGCTTTGCCAGCCGAGAAAAGAACAGATACATGATCACCAATTCCAGCAAGGCCACCACCGGAGAGGTGGCGAAGTTCCACTCTCCAAACAGTTCAATCATTCCTATCGCCTCCTCAAATAGTCAAACCAGTATTTGTGAAAGGCCGCCTGTCGCCGGGGCGCAATGGGGATACGCTCTCCGGTCACCAGATACAGCTCGGAATAGGCATATTTGGTCACATGGTGGAGGTTGACCAGAAAGGACTTGTGGACGGGATAGAAAAACAGGTTGGGCAGCTTCTCCTCCCACACCTCCAGACGATCTCCCGTGACATACCGCTGGGCCTGGGTTACCACCACCACTCGGCGGTTCTCCCGGGTGACGTACAGTACATCATCTGCCAGCACCCGCACCTGGGCCTGCTGGTTGTACACGAATACATCCACATAGGCCCCGTCAATGTACTCCATGGCCTTGTCCAGCCCTGCACACAGCCGCTTCGGGTCAAAGGGTTTTTCCAAGTAGCGGAAGGCGTGGAGGTCCATGGCGTCGTCCTGGTACTCCCGGTAGGCGGTGACAAAGAACAGGGCCACCTTGCCGTTGCGGCGTTTGAGCTCGTGGGCCAGGGTAATGCCGTCCACACCCTCCATCTGAATGTCCAGAAAGGCCAGGGTGTAGGCCGTCTGGCTGTCCATCACCTGCCGGGGGTCGGTGGCGGTGTCCAGGTGGGCGACAATGCCCCGTTGGGCCAGGTACGCTTGAACATGCTCCCGCACCTGCTCCAAAAATACGGGCTCATCATCGCAAATCAGTACGTTCATCGCCACTTCTCCCCCCGGTTTTCTGTTCAAAAATATCTTAGCATCCCCCTTGCTGGGCCGTCAACCGCCCCCCGTCCGCACTTTGACCGGATTTTCTTGCACTTGGACAAAAGGGCTTTTTTGCCTTGGGATTCCATGGTACAGTGAATACACCAAATCCCCATAGGAATCCAAAGGAGGGAATCGAGTATGTACTGCAAAGCCACCCGCACCCAGATCAAGCTGCTCCTAAGTCAGTGGGGCGCCCTGCTGGCCTTCCTGTTGCTGCTGGCCCTGGCCCTCAACAACTTCGTGGAGAACGTGCTGGAGTTCCAGGGCACCGACGCACTGCTCATGTATCACCCCGCCAAAATGCTCAGCCTCAGCCACAACCGAAGCTACTACATGGCGGACACCATCATGATGCTGGTACAGCTGGTCCCTCTGCTCATCTGCATCCCCGCCGCCCTCTCCCTGTCCAAGGAGCAGCACACCGGGGAGTCGGTGGCCATGGTGGCCCGGCTGGGCGCCCGCACCTATCTGTTTTCCAAGATCACCGCCGTATTCGTGGTGACCACTCTGGTGTTTTCTGTTCCCTTTTTCATTGAACTGGCCTTGAACTGCATCTCCTTCCCCCCCAAAGGTGCCGGAGACTTTGGAAACGGGAATCTGTACGGCTCGGAGTATATCGAAACCACCAAAAACTTTCTCTTCTATCCCATTTACCGCATTTCCCCCTACCTCTACACCGTGGTGGGTATTCTCCACTTCGGCATGGTCATGGGGCTGCTGGCCGCTGCCACCACCACCCTCTCCGCCTTGGTGCGGGTGAAATTCCGGGTGGTGCTCCTCCTCCCCGCTTTTCTCCTCCTCCAGCTGTCGGTATATCTGTCTCAATTCTTTGATGTATATTGGGCCCACTACGTCACCTTCTTCCACGGAGAGCCCCGCAATGACCTGGTCTTTGGGGTGGTCATTTTGGCCCTGCTGACCTTTGTCATCGTGGGTACCCTGTGCGCTTCCCGAAAGGACTGGTTGTCATGAGGATGCGGCTGAAGCAAAATGCCTGGATGCTCCCCGCCGCTCTCTTGTTTGGGCTGTGGCTGTCCTGGTCCTACGTCAACCCCTATGGAGGTGTCACCTCTCTGTCCTCCCTGGTGTGTCAACTCAGCGGAGCCCGGGGAGACTTTTCCTTGGAAATCAACCTCCATGCACTGCTGGAACTCACCCTTTGGCTGCTCCCCTCGCTGCTCTTCCAGGCCCTGGCGGGCATCTCCCTCTACCGCCACACCTGCACTGCCAGCGTCTATGTCTTTTCCCGCATGCCCAACCGCCTGAAATGGTATGGGAAGGAGTGCGGCATTCTGGCCCTGCAAACCCTGCTCTACCAGGCTCTGGTGCTGGCCACAGCGGTGGGGCTGGCTGCGGTGCGCTGGACCATCACCGATGTCTCCCAGGGGCTTCCGATCCTGCTGACCCACCTGACCCTCTGGAGTCTGTGGACCTTCGCCTTCACCTTGGGCGTCAATCTGTTGGCCATCTATGTGGGCAGCTCTGCCGCCTTTGCCGCCCTGGCCGGGGTCCAGGTGGCGTGCATCGGCGCACTCATCGCCCTGGTCCCCCTCATCGAGCAGCCCGAACTGGCCCAGCAGTTCCTGCGCATCAATCCAGTCAGCTGCCTGGTCCTCAGCTGGCACAGAAGCCTGTTCCCCTCGTCCAGCTATACCCTGTCTGTGGGGGACTCCCTGACCTTTTTGCTCCTGGCCGCCGTGGTGGTGGCAGCGGTAGGCGGCTGGTTAATCCGCCGCCATGACTTACTCAAAACAGAAATGGATGGAGGGTAACGGATATGAAACTCACCGCAGAACATGTATATAAGACCATTCACGGCGCACCCATCCTCCAGGACGTGGACCTCACCCTAGAGGGGGGCACCATCTACGGCTTTGTGGGCCGCAACGGCAGCGGCAAAACCATGCTGTTCCGGGCCCTGTCAGGGCTGATGAAGCTGACCCGGGGCACCGTCAGCCTGGACGGGCAGGTGCTGGGCCAGGACTTCGCCGTCCTGCCCAGCCTGGGCATTGTACTGGAGCACGTGGGGATGTACCCCAACCTCACCGGGGTGGAGAATCTGCGCTATCTGGCAGGCTTGACCCGCCGGGCGGGGGAGGCAGACATCCGAACTGCCATCGAACGGGTGGGCCTGGACCCTGACGACAAGCGTACCTACCGCAAGTACTCCCTGGGCATGAAGCAGCGGCTGGCCATCGCCCAGGCCATCATGGAAAAGCCGGATGTGCTCATGTTGGACGAGCCCACCAACGGCCTGGATGACGACGGCGTGCGAAAAATCCGGGACTTAATTCTGGTAGAAAAGGCCCGGGGGGCCATCGTCCTGCTGGCCAGCCACAACCAAGAGGATATCCGCATCCTGTCCGACCATCTGTTCCGCATGGAACAGGGAAGATTGGAGGAATTGTCATGAAACCACTGCGATGGATTCCCCCCATTCTCATCGGTCTGGTGGTGGTGGGCTTCGGCCTGTTCGGGGTCAAGTACCGCTCCACCTACACCGACCTCACCGCCCAGCCCAACTACACCCAGGACTTTATGGTGGCGGAGCTCTCCGGAGAGATGTGTGCAGATGCGTGCCAGTATGCAGCCCAGGAGCTGCCCAAATCCCCCATCATCGCCCGGGTCACGCCCACCGAGGAGTTGGAGCCTCTGTGCTACGCCGCTCGGCAGAAGTTCCAGGTGCTCCAAGTATTCAAGGGGGAGGGCCTGACCCCGGGCGATACCATCTATATTGGGAAGGAAAATGGCTGGAGCATCCTTCCCAACCGCAACCCCAGTTCCCTGGAGTACGGCTTTACCAACGCCCCACAACCGGGTCGAGAGTACCTGGTCTTTCTCTCCGGTCAGGCAGAAATCGTAGATGGCTTCCCCACCATCCCCACCTATCTTCTGCCGAATTTCGCCCGGGTCACGCCCACCCCCTTCTTCTGCTATGAGGATTTAGGCACCATGGAGGTGGTGTCCTGCGATGACTATGGCACCTATGTCCCCTATTCCCAGGTGTCTGGCAATGAATTTTTCTCCACGACCCAAGAGGGGCTGGAGATGATGCTGGAGCTCAAGCACTCCCTTCTGGAGCAGTACCCCAGAGGTGCATAAGAGCCACAAAACACCGGTCATAACCCAAACTCAAACCACTTCTGTCCCCCCGAAATAACAAAAGATTGGAGGAATCGTCATGAAAAAGAGGAAACAGAGTTTCTTACATCTGGTTACCCTGCTGGCCTTTCTGGCCCTGATATGTGCGGGGGTATTCTGGGCCATCCACCAGCAATCCGCCCCCACCGCTGATGCCCAGGATGGGCCAACCGCTCTGGAACTGGAGGACTTGACCCCCTTGTCCGTCCCCCTCCTCCCGGATGAGGCCTGTTCCACCGCCGCCCAAGAGATGGTGGAGCAGCTGCCCGACTCCCCCATCATCGCCCGCGTGACCGCCCACTCCTCTGCCATGTCCTATGACGGAGCCATGGTACAGCGTTTTTATGTTGTGGATGTGTATGCCGGGGAAGGACTACAGAATGGTGATCTCATTTGGCTCACCAGCTCCCAGTGGAACCTCCCTGAGTCCCCCACATCGGGCCATCTACAGACCGGCTATGTCAATCTGCCCCAAAACAACTGGGAATACCTGGTGTTTCTTCAGGGGCCAGCGGATGCGTTCCAGTCCATCTACGAACAGCCTGTCTACCAGCTCCGGGACGATCTCACCCTTGCCCCCATTCTCTGCTATACCGATTGGAACGCAGAGGTAGAGGAAGGCCAGGGGGACACGATGTTGTACAAGGAAGCACGCTGGCATGAATTTTGCACCCAGACCCAGCAAGGCATGGACATCCTCATGGAGGCCAAGCACCAGGTGATGGAGCAGTTCCCCCAGGAAGACTAAAAAAGCCCCGAATGCAGCGGCATTCGAGGGCAACTAAACCAAGAATCATAAAACAAAAATCCCGAATGCGCTTGCATTCGGGATTTTTGGTGCAGTTGAGCAATCCAAATCCGAACCTGTTTTTTCCTTGTCCAGCGCCGCTTTCAGGTCGCCAAAAGTGATGGTCGTTGTCCCTTCCTTGTAGTTGAAAGTAATCACCATCTTGTCATCATACAGGAAAATAGCGTTGACAAAGGTATCGATCAACATTTTCCTGTGGGACTTCTGCCGCACATCCAGCTTGCGGAAGCGGTGGAGCCAGAAGGTCATAAACTCGGCGCTGACCTTGGGCTTCGCCAGCTTCTCGCAGGCAATCTTGGTTTCCAGTTCCTCTTTCGTGGCTTCCAGTTCTTCCAGACGGCCTTTCGTGGACTTGGTCAAGATACCCTGCTGGATGGCGTTCAAGAGATTTTGAATGGCCGTGTCCGTTTCCCGTAATTGCTGTTCATAAAGCGGCAGGTTGACATTCTCCCTGTCCTGCAAGTCCATCAGCATGGACACGATGGCCTCAATCGCCGTATCGTCCATCACCATCTTCATGGTTTCGCTGACCACCAAATCTTCAATCCATTCTTTCCTGACAGACTTCTTGTGGCACTCGGTGCGCTTCTTCTTCACCGACACGCACTTGTAGTAGTGGTGGACATTCCCCGTGTGGCTGGTGCCGCTCTCGCCGCAAAGGTAAGCCCCACAGTAGCCGCAGAATAACTTGGTTGTCAGTAAGTAATCGTCCTCGGCCTTGTGGCGGGCCGGGGCTTTCTTGTTCTTCGCCAGCTTCTCCTGCACCCGGTCAAAGAGGTCTTGGGGGACGATGGCGGGAATACCGTCCGGCACCACAATGTCCCGGTAGGTGTACTCTCCGATATAGCGGCGGTTGTTCAAAAGGTGCTGTATGCTGTTGTAGGTCATCTTCTGGCCCCGTGTGTTCTTCACGCCCTGCCCGTTGAGCCAGTCCCGGATTTGGGTCATGGTGGCCCCCTCGTCATACCGCTGGAACGCCTCCCGGACAAAGGGGGCGGTGAGCGGGTCAAGCTGGAAGCACTGGTCGCTGTCGATCTGGTAGCCGATGGGCAGGGTGCCGCCGTTGTACTTGGATTTCAGGGCGTTCTCCGTCATGCCCCGGACAACTTTTTCGGACAGGTCGGCGGAGTAGTATTCGGCGTAGCCCTCCAGCACGCTTTCCAAAATGATACCCTCGGCCCCGTCGGAAATGACTTCGGTGGCGGACACCACCTTGACCCCGTTCTTTTTCAGAGCGGCCTTGTAGCGGGCGCTGTCGTAGCGGTTGCGGGCAAACCTATCCAGCTTCCAGACGATAATCATATCAAACAGGCGTTTGCCGCTGTCCTTAATCATGTTCTGAAATTCCGGGCGGTTGTCCGTCTTGGCGGAAAAGGCCCGGTCTATGTAGTGGCGCAGGATGGTGATACCGTTCTTCTCGGCAAAGGCGGTACACTCTCTAATCTGGCCCTCTATGCTTTCCTCCCGCTGGTTGTCGGAGGAATAGCGGGCATATATCACAGCTTTCATTGTTCTCCCTCCATCATGCGCAGCAGGGTTTCTTTCAGCTTCTCGTTCATGGGGGACTGGGGGTCAAAGCACATCTCAATAAAGCGGCGCATTTCCGCCCGCTCCGGGGCGGCCTTGGGCTTAAACTCGTATGTCACCCCTTGGGGCTTATCCGTCCGGGCAAAGATATAATCCAGCGACACATCAAAGTAATCCGCATAGCGGCGGAACAGTTCCACGGGCGGGGTGGACTGGCCGTTTTCGTAGCGGTTGATACTGGACTGTGTGGAGCCGATGGCCTCGGCCATTTTTACCTGTGAAATGCCAATGCTTTCCCGCAGGGCTTTCAACCGCTTACCCACTTCTTTCATGTTGCAACCTCCTATTCGGGTTAAGTTTATTATAACCCAGATTGTCGAAAATTGCAACCCGGAAACGCAATTTCCCCAATGTGTTTTTTCTCCCGTCCCGGCCCGCAGGCCGGACAAAGAAGCGGCGCAGATCAGCCCGTGGGGGTGGGCTGGTCTGCGCCGCTTCTTTGGGTTTTGGAGGGGTGGGGACACGGGCGCAGAAATGCGGACTGTGGGCACACCACGGCAAAACCGGGGGTTTCCAAAGGGGGGCAGCGGCCCCCCCTTGGCACACGACCTTGCTTGCAAGGTGTAGTGTGTTATACCTGCTGGCGTGGCTGACGGGGGAAGCGGGGGGCGGTGCGGTATGCACCCCGCTTGCACCGGCAGGAAAACGGGCGGGGTTTTTGTGACCGGGAGGGAACAAAAAGCCGGTCCGTTTTCAGAGAGCGGCGGCAGGTATATAAGCCCCCGTCCCTCGTCTTTCGTCCCCCGCAGGGCTGGGACAAAGTGTCCCGAAGGAGGCGGCTCCCGTTCTCCCAAAATCCAAAAGGGGCGGGCAAGCACCCTTGGGGCTTGCCCGCCTTGATAACCGCAGAGCAAGGCCGGGCGGGGCGGTCAATGGCGGCGCACTTGTGCGCCGTTCATCTTGACCATTGACGGCCCCGGCTGGGGTTGCTACTCCCTGCCGCCCTCAATCCTCCCACTCGCCCTTGTGGGCCTCCCACCACGCCGGGAACGCCGGGTCTTTCGGGGAAAGGGTGGGCTTGATGATATCCGTATTTAACTCGGTGGAGTTCGTTTTGCTGTCAAAAATGCAAATCAAAGGATGTTCGTCATCCGTTCCAGACAGATACAAAAATTCCAGTAGAACACCCTTGTTGGTCGTCCAGTGCGTGCCGGAATAGGAGAGAAACGCCTCGTTGATCTGTAAGTTGCTGTTCCCGGCATGGACATTCTTCAACTGCCCATAGAGGTATTGGATATATTTCTTATTTGCCAAAAAATTATCCCGGTTGAACACAACAATGCGCTCTGCGTCGGGGCTGTACCCCCGCAGACGGGAAAACAAAATACTGTTAAAGCACTGGTCCTCCGGCGTTCCCTCCTTGGCGATACACCGATTGAAAATGGCCTGGACATTGCCCTCGTTCAAATCAATAGGGATAAACTCTGGTGGTTTCTCCGCCTTTTTCTGCATGGCCTTTGCCCGCAAAGCGTTCATATCAATCGCCACAACACAATCCCCCTTCCGCGCCAAACGGGTGCCGGTTTATTCTCTATGGTTTATTTGCAAGATTCGCCCTCACGCTTCCCACTCGCCCTTGTGGGCCTCCCACCAGGCGGGGAAGGCGGGGTCTTTTGGTGAAAGAGTTGGAATTTGAGTAAGATTAAATTCAGCTGTATTTGTTTTAGCGTTAAAAATAGAAATTTTATCAGTCTCATTTGTAGAACCTAAATGTAATAATTCTAGTAAATGCACTTTATTTTGTGTCCATTTTTTCTTTTGATAATTATAAAACGCTTTATCAATAGTTAAAGTTTCTATTTTTTGATGTGAAAGCATTAATTGACCATATAAATAATCAATTGATTGTTTATTAGCAAGTAGTATTTTTTTATCAAAATTAATAACTAATTCATCTCGTGGATCATATCCCATAGTTCTAGAAAATAAGATACTCTTAGAAATATTTCCTTTAGGTGTTCCTTCTTTCGCCAAGCACCGATTGAAGATGGCCTGGACATTGTCCTCGTTCAGATCAATCGGGTGAAAGCCCTCGGTCTTAATAATCGGTTTTTTATTGAGAAAGCCCATTGTGCAAGCCCCCTGTCGCACCAGAACGGCGCAGAATTTCAGTCAAGTTCATTATACCGGCTGCCGCCCCAAAAGACAAGGGCTGGGGTGGGATTTTCCGCCCATCTCTGTCAAAAAGTTTCTTCCCTGTCCAGCAGGCTGGGGCAAGGCTCCGTCCCGCCGGACAGACTTTCTCCAAAATTCTTTTGAATAGCGGGAACAAATGGTATATACTTATGCCGTAAATAAATGTATAGATAGAATAATCTGCTTGGAAAGGAGGTTTCTTTCGTGTCCGTTATCTACCGTTTCTCCTATGACAGCCCCGTCCGCTACCTGCCGCTGGTCTACCTGCTCCCCTGTGACTTGATTTCCCGGTTTCCCACCCTCCGCCGCCTGCCCCGGAGCATGGGGGCGCTGAACGCCTCCCCGGAATGGGGCGAGGTCATTTTGAGCCAGCAGTTTTTCGGTGAAATCACGGACGCTGTGGCCTCTCTGGTGTTCCCCCACTTCGGCTTCGGCGGCTGGAAGGAGCATTACACCGGCTATTCCCCGGTGTGGCGCTTGTCCTACGCCCTGCCCCTGTGGGCCAAGGGGGTGGAGCGTGTGCGGGGCTGGGGCGTGCAGGCCCTGTTCGATCTGCCGCCCGACTTCGAGATACCGTTCTTTGACCCGGACGATGTTAAGGCGGTGATGAAGCAGGTCGTTCAGCAGACCATCGAGGAGCAGGGCTGGGGGCCAATGCTGGAAGTAGTGCGGGAAATGCCCTGCGATGAGGACTTTGAGAAGTGGGACACCAATGTCCGCAAGGACTTCCTCCGCAAGTGGTATCACACCCGCTCCAAGCGGGTGCAGACCGTTTCGCTGGAGGAATGTATGGAGGACGAGGACAGCAAGATCCATTCCCTCCCCGCCCCGGAGGGGGACTTCACGGGGCAGGTGGAGGGGGAGGACTTCTGCCAGCGGTTCAAGGCCACCTTGTCGGAAAAGGACATGGCGATTTTGGAATTGCGGGTGGAGGGGTACACATTCGGGGAGATAGCGGACAAGCTGGGCTACAAGACCCACAGCGCCGTGGTCAAGCGCATGGAGGCAATCAAAAAGCGGTTCATCCAGTACGAAAACGAAACAGGGCGGTAAAGCCACGCAAGCCGGAAACGGCGGGCGTGGCTTTTCTGTACCCTAAATGCGAACAGGCCAGCGTTACCATTTAGGGGTTGAAAACGCCCTGTTTTCAAGGCTTTCCGGCCTCGGAACAGAGGGGGCCTGTATCCTATCATTCCCACCCCCGGAAACGGGGAAACGCTGTCAACAAGGAGGTAAAATGGCACAAAAGGCACAGCACGCAATCCTACGCTTCGCCAAGCACAAGGCGGGGCCGGCCGGGGCGCTGGAGGCCCACCACGAGCGCACCAAGGAGCAGTACGCCAGCAACCCGGACATTGACACCAGCAGGAGCAAGGACAACTTCCATATTATCCAGCCCGCCGGGAAGTACAGGCGGGAGATAGACCGCCGTATCAGGGCGGCGGGATGCCGCACCCGGAAGGACAGCACCATGTTTGTAGATACCCTCATCACCGCAAGCCCGGAGTTCTTCACGGGCCGAAGCCAGCGGGAGGTGCAAGCCTACTTCACGGAGGCCGTGGCCTTTATGGAGAAGAAGGTGGGCCGGGGGAATATCTTTTCCGCCGTGGTACACATGGACGAGAAAACGCCCCACCTCCACCTGTGCTTCACCCCCATCACGGAGGACGGGCGGCTGTCGGCAAAGGAGATTTTAGGCAACCGGGCGCAACTCTCCCAATGGCAGGACGAGTTTCACGCCCACATGAAAAAGGCGTTCCCCGTCCTCAAGCGGGGCGAGAGCGCCCTTGTGACGAAACGCAAGCACATTCCCACATGGCTGTTCAAGCAGTCCGTAGACCTGACCCGCCAGCAGCAGGCCATAGAAAAGGCGGTGTCTGAAATCGGGGTGCTGAACGCCGGGAAGAAGCGGGACGAGATTTTGGAGATGGTGGGGCCGTACTTCTCCCGGCTGGAGAAGCACCTGGGGCAGATGAAGAAATATCAGGCCACCATTGACTATCTGACGCAGGAGAACGAGGGCTTGAAGGAAAAGGTCAACAGCGAAAAGAGCATACAGAAGCAGATGGAGGTTCTCATGCTGAAAAAGGAAAATGAACAGCTCCGGCGGTTTGTCCAGCGCATACCCCCGGAGGTCAGGCAGGCGCTCAAGGAACAGCAACAGGGCCAGCGGCGGGGCAAAGACCGCCAGCGGTAAATCTTTAGAAACACGGAGGTACATTTGGGAAGAAGAAAAAAGCTGATTAACAACTCCGATATTCCCCAGCACCAGATTGAGGCGATAGCCCGCTGTATCATGCCGGACATTCTCGCTTTCTACGAGAGCGAGGAGGGCCAGCGGGAATTTGCCGAATGGAAGAAGCAGAGGGAGGCGGAGAGGCAGGAGGCCGAAACGAAGAAGTAACGAAAAGGGCG
>OGPO01001040.1_pt1 | contig 19460 bp, 10 predicted proteins | sample 1553041 | NCBI WGS metagenome assembly OGPO01 (sample SAMEA2580281, study PRJEB22360) | human gut metagenome | biome: human gut; feature: human-associated habitat; material: faeces | place: Denmark | collected 2008/2010 | reverse complement strand
TGAGTGTCGTCCTTAGCTTGCTCTCTCTGGGAGCCATGGAGGTGCTTGTGGCGTAGGCTACGTAAGAGTAAGAAGGACATTACGGTTACTGAGAGTACGCCTGCTGCTTGTACTAAGTAGGTGTTTGGTAGACCAATAGCATGGGCTAAGAAACCAATTAGGGCAGGGCCAATTAAACCACCTGAGTAGCCAATAGCGTTAATTACAGTTAAAGAGATATGAGTTGGTACTTCTTCAATACGAGCACAGACTGAGAATAGTTGAGGTACCACATTACTGGCTCCTACACCAATTACAGCAAAACCTACGAGAGCTGCTATATAGTGTGGTACAAAAACGCTAATAAGATAGCCTAATACGATTAAGAAGGTGCCAACAATAATAATGCGACCACGACCAAGGATAGAAACTAATTTGTCTCCTGTAAGGCGGAAAATAGTCATAGCAATAGAGAATGCAGCAAAACCATAGCCAGCTGCCTCAATGCTCACCCCACGCTCAGCAGTTAAGAACACACCAGTCCAGTCAAGCATAGAACCTTCGGTCATATACATAACAAAGCACATAAAACCAATGAGCAAGATAGTGCCATTAGTATAGTGAGCTAAAGCGCCTTTTTTCTTTTGGCTATTAGTATCCTCAGTAGAGGATGGGGCATGCTCAGGAGCTTGGCTTAAAAAAGTACCATCATCAGCTACATTGATAGTAGGTAGTAAATATCTACCACCCCAGAAAAGACATATGAGCATAATGGCACAAGCATAAATACCAGAGAACATAAAAGGCATGCTATGGGTTAGTAAGAAAGTAACACTCAAAGAGCCATGTAAACCTGACATTACATTCTTATTCGAAACACGTTCAATAATGGCAGCATTAACATTGGCCACCACCTCAAGTAGCACTAAACAGGCACCCATGATAAATAAGATGGCAGCTAGCAAATATAGGTGGTAAACAAAAGGAATAGCGGCTAAGCAGATAGCAATAATAATGGTCGAAAAATAGGCAGGAATTTTACATCCTAATTTAGAGCTGACATAGCCTGCGGTAGTCATGGTGGTAAAAGCACCAATACCTACACATAATAAGAGTAAACCTAAGTTATGCTCATCCAGAGCAAAACGCTCTTTAACAAAAGGGATCATAGGAGCCCAAGCAGCAATACAAAAGCCTGCAATTAAGAAGGCAATGCGGTTGGACAACAGGCGCTTGGAGTAAAGGAAATCGCAAGACATACTAAACACCTACCAAATAAGAACTAAAGGCACTATGAGATCCTGGCTATCAGCTAAAAGAACACAGCTAACAAGGTTTGGGCAATACTGGGCTAGGACAGGTGAGGCTAGCTAATTTAAGCCGAGTCTGCTCTAGACCTAATGTGCTCTTACCTGAACTAAAAGCTTACTGTGACTTGAGCTGCTAAGCATCAAGGGGTAGCAAACTATTGTTTAAGGCTTGAGCTTAAGCTATAGCTAAATAATTAGAGATCTCATAATGATTACAAAGACAAACACTAAAACACCAAAGGCTTACTATGCTTGCAACTTAGATGACAGTTTAAGAACGCAAGCCTAAAGGCTTGAGCTCAATCTTAGCAAAAAGGGAAATTGCTCATAGAGCAGAGGTAAAACTAAAAGCTAATCAGGTTAATATAGTGTAGTTTTGAGCCGTTATTATGGGTTTATGTACCAAAACATAGCGTATATTGTATAGTTAGTTAGTTGTGAACTGAAAATAGCAAGGTCAGCTAAATGGAAGTAGCTTGTCACTGACGGCTGCTTAAATGTTTGTAAGGCTGCCTTTAGTGCTCTGTTTTAAATTATTGTGCCTTAGATAAGAAAATCTTGAGTGCTCTCTTATGCCTTCTTAATTAATAGAGGGTAATTTAGCTGCGCAAATTACTTACTAAATTCAGTGGCTCTGAGTGATGCAAAGGCTAGCGTGTGGTAGTGGTTTGGTAATACTAACAGCTGGTAAGTTTTGCCTGTGTGATTTTTACTGCTCTGATGGTTTTGATTTTCCAAGGTAAGCTCAGTGCTAGCAAAATGTGGCGCTTCAAGCTCAAACTGCCAGTATGGCTGGTGGCTGTAGTGTGAGGGGCTGAGGAGGTTCTGGTGCTGGTGCTGGCTCTGGCCTGATACAGGGGTAGGGCTGGTGCTGATGCCCTTTTAGGATAGATATGGGCTGTCTTTGAGGTGATGGCTATGATTTTAGTTTAGGGTGGATGTGGGGTGTCTTGGTAGATGCGATTATGGTATGGAAGTGTCAGAAAAGAAACATTATCTTTAGAGCAAAAAAAAGACGTGTAACAAACACGTCTTTTTTGTTAGTTAGTAATTTATTAAATCTTTAATTAGGCTGCCTTAATGCCACGGTAAGCACGAGGCATAACCTTCTTTTCACGAGCAAACTCAGGACGAGCATTCATAATTTGCTCTAACATTTCGTCATTCATCTTGCTGCGGGTTAAGCCAATTGCTCTGTAGCTAATAAATGGACGAGCTTGCTTAGTAATAACCATTGGAACACGTGAGGTGGTCTCGTCTGGATCGCCAACTACGTTTAAAATGCCAGACTCAACTAAAGAGCGTACGGTAGGCTCTGACTCTGGTAAGTAAAGAACGGACTTACGTTGTAATACAAACTCACGTAATAAAGCACGCTCGGAGAAGTCTAAACCGCTAACAACATTCTTCATAGCGTCTTGCTCTTTCTTTTGACCACGACGGTTTAAGTAAGAGCCGATGAAACTGATAATAGCTTGACTAATGAAATTTGAAAGTTCAACAATTAAAGCTAAGTAGAGATAAGTTCTATTAGCGGCTACTTGATCTGCTAACTCTTGAGAGATAGTTTCTAAAGGAAGAACTAATAATAAAAGAGTTACACAAAAGAGCCAAAGCATAACGATATTTAAGGTCTTATTAGCAGCAAAAACAGATTGGCTATTTTCCATTTTTCAAACTCCACTTACTTTACTAACTAAAATTTAATTCCCCAATTTGGGGAAATGACGAAATTTTTATTAGTTGAGCAAGCTATGTGCCAAATGCTCAAAAGCCCTTATCTATCAAGGATAGTAGGGACTTTGCGCTACCTAAATATTAATTAATGTCAATTTCCTGTCAGGAAAATGTCAAGAGAATTTCATCAAAAGCGTTTAAACTATAGTGCATTTTGATAGTGCAAGTATGTTTCAAATCAAGATTTATGATCTAATTGTGCTCTTATTGTGGGCAAATACGGGATCTTTCATGCGCTGCAAAGATATTTAGCTTAAGCTATACAATGTCTTAGGCTTGAGTGTTTAGCTAAGATTTAAGCGCTGAGAATTAGAGCAGCTCGCTCATTATTGCATTATCTATCTTTTATTGGTCTTTTTAATATAAGAGGCTGATAAATGATTAGTTTTGATTTAGGGTAGCAGTTAACTGCTGGTATCTGAATTTTGATTGAGTTGTGTGGCTGTTTAGTCACTATGTTTAGGTTCGCACTTATTTGGGTGCTTTGGTAATGGAGGCGCAGTTTCTTTTAGATTGGGGCTGCGTTTGTAGTTATGAAGAAAATTGTCGCTATTATTAAGCCTTTTAAATTAGATGATGTTCGTGAGGCCTTAAGTGCCAATGGCATTTCAGGCATGACTGTATCAGAGGTTAAGGGCTTTGGACGTCAAAAGGGCCATACTGAACTTTACCGTGGTGCCGAATATGTGGTTGATTTCTTACCAAAGGCAAAAATTGAGTTAGTAGTAAAAGACGAAGATGTCGATGCTTGCATTGAAGCTATTACTAAAGGTGCTCATACTGGTAAGATTGGCGATGGTAAGATTTTCGTATCTTCCATCGAGCGTGTTATTCGTATTCGTACTGGTGAAGAAGGCGAAGACGCTATTTAGTTTTTATATACCTTTCATTATGTATTCATTGAGGCCCGTTAGCTTATGGTAATTATCTGTTTATGGGCCTTACCTTTTATCTCTTTGCCATCACATTATTAAGAGCACATATTTTTTTACTACCATTAAGTTCCTTTTTGTCTCATTTTAGAGCTGCGAATCGATATAATAGAGCCTAACTTTCTTGTTAAGAATCGTATTTAATAAGATTTGCTTAACCTCTATTTGAGCCGTATTAAGCGGTATGAAAAAGGATAAGTTTGATGTTTAAACTTGCTCTCTTGTCTAAAAGATTTAGCTTAAAGGCTGCTCTTGGTGCCTTAGTTTTAGGAGGCACTATAGTTTTAAGTGGCTGTTCTACTTCACCTCCTAATAATCCCGATAATATCTGCTCAATATTCCAAGAAAAAGATAGCTGGTATGCAGCTGCTCATAAAGTACATAAGAAATATGGCGTGCCTATTAATGTTGCCATGTCAATTATGTATCAAGAGTCTCGTTTTGTAGACGATGCTAAACCTCCAATGAGATGGTTCTTATTCATTCCTTATGGCCGTGGTAGTTCATCTTTTGGCTATGCACAAGCTCAAGATGAGGTCTGGGGTGATTATGTTGATCAAGCAGGCTCTTTCTTTTCTGATCGCGATGACTTTGAGGATTCCTTAGATTTTATTGCTTGGTATATGACTAAGACTAAGAAAACTAATGGTGTACCTTTAACTGACGCTTACAACCAATATTTAAATTATCATGAAGGTTGGGGCGGCTATCGTAATGGTACTTATAAGTCCAAAGCTTGGCTTTTACAGACAGCAAACACCGTTAGTAAAAGAGCCAATACCTACAAGCAGCAATTATTGCGTTGCCAACTTTACTAATATATGAAATTACGCTGCCTATGGTTAGTCGCTTGTGCTAATTTTATAGGAGTAGATTAATAATCTTAAAAAGACTGTTTTATAGTCTTATTTGTTCTAGTCTTTAGCTGTTGAGGTTAGCTGTGCAAAAAGCAGTATTTTTTGATCGCGATGGTGTAATTAATCGTGACTATGGATATGTCGGTACTCTTGAGCGCTTTGAGTTTTTACCAGGAGTATCAGAGGCGTTAGCCAAACTTAAAAAATTAGGCTACATAACTATTTTAGTTACTAATCAGTCAGGAATTGCTCGTGGTCTATATACTGTGGATGATTTTGACACAGTAACTGAGTTTATGCAGGGTCAATTAGATTTAGTTGGTGCTAAGTTTGATGGGGTTTATTTTTGCCCTCACCATCCAAATGCCACAGTAGCTGAGTTTAGATGTGATTGTACTTGCCGTAAGCCAAAGCCAGAGATGTTCTTATGGGCACAAAAAGAGTTTGATATCGACATGGAGCATAGCATTATGGTTGGCGACCATGCTACTGACTTACAAGCTGCACAAGCTGCTAATGTTAAAACTCTCGTGTTAGTAGGTGAGCATATTCCATCTGAGCATAAGCTTATGCCACAAGCTTTAGTCTATGAGAACATGCCTCAATTTGTAGCTGCTCTAAAGAACCAAAGTATTTCATTATAGAGCTTACTTTTACTTAGGATAAGTGGTGGCTGTGCAGCGCAGTGAGCGCAGCTCATTGCTGTTTCTGTGCAGCTAATCGCAGCGCAGTGGTGGCATCGTAGTGCTAATGCGGTAGAGGCGGATGGTGCAGCGCTGTGCTTAAAGTGCTGCCAATCGTCTGTTGTTAGCTGGTCGTATTTTCAAGATAAAAATGTAAATGAGGATATTATGATTAAAGCTAGTAAACTAGCTCTGGTATTAATGAGTTCATGCTCATTGTTGTTAGCTTCTTGTTCTGGCTATAACTCAACATCAATTCCTAATGTTCCATATTTAAATCTTGATGTACATAAGCAAAGTCATTTGATGACCTCAACTGACCGTGTTTGTGTATTTAATGGTGGCGATATGATCACCGATACTGGAACACGTTATAAGAATTCTGGTCGCTTCATGCAGAAAATCTTAGTGACTACTATGCAGCAATATAATGTTGATGGTGCTATTGATTTATCTTCCTATCCTGCTGAGGATGTCCCTGTAGTTTCTCTTCAAGAAAAAGCACGTGAAAACTACTGTAATGTCATAGCTGTTTCTCGTCCTATTTTCTGGCAAGACTCTCAAATTAGTCCAGGCAATGTCGGTCTTAAGGTTGATATGTACGACACTTCATCCTTAGAACTTATCAACTCTGTAACTTTAAATGCCCGCTCTAAATATATTAGAGATATGTTCTTAAAAACTACTCCTTTACGTCCTGTAATTGAGACTTATGTCGATACCTTATATCGATAAAAAGATAGTTTTTTATCAATAATAGGGCAAGTATGCTCAAAAATATGGCATAAATCATTTAACTTTGTGGGCTGGGATCTGTTTTCTTAATAAGAATTAGTGATCATAAGATTCTTTTGTATTAGAATGAAGTAAAACAGCGAGAGCTGTTTTTCTGTTTAAACAGTTTGGAGAATTTTAAATGAACAAGTTCACTGCCGTTTTAGGTGCAGCTGCTTTAGGTGCTACTTTATTAGCTGGCTGCAACAGCACTTCTTTAGATCAATTAAATGCTAAGGTTGACGCTATTGCTGCTGACGTTGACGCATTAAAGACCCAACAGTCCAAGTTAGCTAACGACGTTGCATTCGTTAAGTCTGACGCAGCTCGTGCTAATGAGCGTTTAGACAACTTAGCTCGTCGCTACAAGAAGTAATATTACTTACTAAGTAGCGCTATTAACCTTTTAGGTTAAAAGCTTTGAACGAAAAAGGGCTTGATCAAGTTTTTGGTCAAGTCCTTTTTGCTTTTTAGCTCCCTCAACCCTCATCGCATCACCGTACCAAAACCCTGCGTAGCATCCTGCTTAGCAGCACAGCAGCACAGCAGCACAGCAGCACAGCAGCACACATCGCATGAGCGCAGAACATGCACAACACAATAGCGCAGTGTTAGGTAGTACTCTCTCTGTCATATACACCAAAGCCATAATAGTCCGTTCTTTTCATAGCTGTTCATAAACCATCTTAGGTAAGACCATGTTAAGTAAGGGCTGGGTTAACATCTATTTCTTTCTTAGGTGCATAAATATGCCCGAGCGGAGCTATTTTAGATCTTGCCTAAGGTCAATATTATTAATATGATTTTGAGACCTAGAATACAATATATTTATAGTAATCTTCATTGTATGTTATAAAAAACTATATAATAGTTATATTCATAACTTAATAGCCTATAGGGTGTAACAGCAAGGCCTTTGTTTTGGCTTAGGAAAAAGGAGCTGGCATGAATAGCAATAGTAAAGTAGTAACAGGTCTATCTTTATATATGTCTAATAATATGGAGACCTTAGGTGATATTTGTGCTTTGATGATGTCAGAATATCCTTTGCCAGATCCTTTATCACATGAAAAGATTGTGGTTATGAATTTAGGCATGGAGACCTTTTTATCACAGCGCTTAGCAATGCAAAATAATATTGTCTCATTGTGCGACTATCGACAAGTGTGGCAAATTATTTATGATACTCACCGCCTTTTACATCCTAGTGCTCCAAAGCAAGACCTCTATGATCGTGAGCATATTACTTGGAATATCTTCTCTCAAATTAAGCTATGGTCTGAGCAAAGTGTAGATAGCACCAAACAGTACAATATTTATCAGCGATTACAGCAATATTTGGAAGATGATAATTTTGGCGATAAGGCTTATGAGCTGTCTGCCAAAATTGCTGATACTTTGGATCAGTACCAAATGTATCGTCCTCGCTGGATTTTAGCTTGGAACAAAATTCCTTTAAGTGCTTTTGATGACTATGAGAAAGACCCAGAGAATCCTGCTAATCCTATCAATAAATTTATTGATAAGGAGTGTCGCCGCTTTGTTCGTGAAAAGAGTGGTTTTAATGAGGCTAAGAGACGCTTTAAGTCTAATGGCATTAAAGACTTAGATTTAATTAGCTCACAAGAGGCTATAGCCACTGATGATAGTGACGTTTTTGCTCAGAGAATTAGTAAAGAGCGTGTAGAGCTAATTAAAAACTTATTTAAAAATAACATTTGGCAAATTAAGTTATGGTGTATGTTGCGCTATAACTTAAACCTCTTATCTTCAGACGACATTGGCTTTAATGATCAAAGCTCTCCTGAGTTTATTTGGTTATTAGAGCACTTAGATCGTTCTCAAGTTATGGATAGCTTGATTAAAGAGCTTAAAACTAACCAAAATTTACCTAAGCTTTTTGACCGTGTCTTTGTCTTTGGTGTGAGCTCTCTACCTCGTGTAGTTATCGAATTTTTAGATGCTTTAGCCTTGCATTGTAGTGTCAATGTAATGCTTTTAAACCCTTGTTCTGAGTATTGGGCTGATATTGCACCACGTCACCGCCAAGACTTTAATGAGTATGTCAAATTAATCCAAGCTTCAACCAAGAGCATTCACGAGGTAAAACTTAAGACTAAAAAGAAGTATCTTCAAGTCAGTGCGCAAAACCTTTCTATTAATGATTATGATGACGCAGGTGAGCGTGTAGAGGGTAATCCATTGCTGCTCTCTTATGGTCAGCAAGGTAGAGACAATCTCTATATGTTCTTTGACCGTGATCCTGTGCCAGATAATATTTCCTGCTTTAGTGAGCCTGATGTAGCTCAGGAGTTTGAGAGCTCTTATGATGAAGTTAATGGCCAAGTTATTGAAACTATTAGCGGTGGTTCTTTATTAGCTTTCTTACAAAAGCAGCTGTTAAATTTAGAGCAAAACAAGTGTCGTTATTTAATTAATAAAGACGATCGCTCTTTTTCTATTCACTCTTGCCACACCAAACGTCGTGAGGTTGAAATTCTTCATGATGCTATTTTAGAGCGTTTTAATTTAGCCAAAATTAATAACGAAAAGCTCTATCCTCGTGACATTGTTGTGATGGTGCCAACCATTAATGACTATGCACCACATATTAGTGCTGTGTTTGGTGGCTCATATAAACAGGGCAGCAGTGACTTTATTCCTTTTGTTATTTCAGATCGTACTGAGACTGAGGCTAATCCTATTTGCCAAGCGCTGCTAATGCTCTTAGATATTGGTACTACCAGAATTACTTCATCTTTAGTCATTAATTTGCTCTCAGAAAATGCTATTAGTTCCCGCTTTAACTTATCGCAAAAAGAAGTAGCGGTTATTGCCCAATGGTTAAATAGCAGCAATATTTACTGGGGCCTTGATGATGAGGATACCCAAGAGGTAGCGCAAATTAATATTCCTGGCTCCTTTGCCCAAGGCATGGATCGTATGGTGCTAGGCTCTATGTTAGGCGACAGTAAAAGCATGCCTTGCTATAGTGAAATTGAGGGCTTTGATGCTAAGACCTTAGGTAATTTCTGGGACTTCTTACAGGCTTTAAGAGAACTAAGACAAGAATTTACTCCAGAGCTTTCTCTTACTCCATCAGGCTGGGCGCAACGCTTAAGCCAAAAGCTTACTTACCGCTTCTTTGAGGATAATGTTGAGACTGATAATGCTTTGAGTGTGGTCTATAACATTATTGAAAATCTTAAGACCATTTTCGGTCATATTGAGCATAAACCAAGTATCAACTTGCCAGTGTTCTCTGCTACCTTACGCCAAGGCTTGACTGCCCAGCGTAACTATCAGCCTTTCTTAAAAGATAAGGTAAATTTCTGCTCCTTGGTACCAATGCGTGCTGTACCTTTTAAGCATGTCTTTATCTTAGGTTTAAATGATATAGATTTCCCTCGTGAGGAGCGTTCTCCTGGCTTTAACTTAATGAGCAGTCGTGATTTATTTGAGCGTGGTGATCGCTCCCGTGGCATTGATGATCGTTACCTCTTCTTAGAGGCTATTCTATCTGCCCGTAGCTCATTATATTTGTCCTATATTGGTCAAAGCCCAATTGATAAGACTACCTTAAACCCATCAGTAGTGTTAGATGACTTGATTTACTATTTATCTGATTGCTGTACGGTAGAAGGTCACGAACTAGACATCAAGAGCCAAAACCAAAAAGCTGTTTTAGATCGTATTTTAGTTAAAGAGTACCTAAACAGTTATAACGTCAGCAATTATACGGTTAATAACGATCAGCAAGTAACCGATGCTATGCCTTGTGTGCCAAGCTTTAAAAAGAGCTATATCTTGCTTGATAATTCCAATAAACGCCCAGCTTCTATCTTAGGTGCGGGCGCATTCTACCAAGATTTTTCTAACAAGCTTACTTATGAGCTTACTTTAAACAAGCTCTTTAACTTTATAAAGGCTCCAAGTAAGGATTTCTTAAAAGACGTTCTTAATATTAACCTTGATATCACCGAAAATGCTCAACTCAAAGAAGATGAGATGTTTACTTTCAATGATTATCAAATCAATAAATTTGTTAATGATTTGATTAATCTTATGCCTCAAGAAAGAGAGGTTTATTTAGAACAGTCATCCTTATTAGGTAAGCTTCCTTACGGCATTTTTAAAGACAATTTAGTCGAGCAATTACAAAATACAACTAACACTATAGCTAACACTTTAAAGGAGAACTTTAACATTGACAGCTATAGTCAAGTAGGCGTGCTTGACTGTCAGATTAGGACTTTTAAGGTTTACATTCCTAAACGTTATTTTGCTGAGAATGCCGCTATTGATGTTTTAAGTTTAGCTGAGCAAAACCTTCAGGGAGCTATTGGTACAAGCGAGGAAAACTACTGTTTTGAAGTAGCCATACAAGGCCAAGCTCATACCAAAACAGTATGCTTAGATTGTTTCCATGAAATTAAATCAGCTAAATCTGGGTTTCAAAATATTAAGCTTGCTTTTGCTGCTCTACAAGAGGCTATTGGCCAATATTTGTATGATGGCGGACTCAAGGAAATTTCTTGTGTAGATAAAACTGGCTCGATATTAAGGTTAACAGAATATAGTAAGGATGAGCTTGAAACTATTATTTATGTGCTCTTGATTTATTACCTTTTAGGTAGGGGCTCTCCTATGCCTATCTTTAATGAAGCCTTATCCAATATTACTATCGATGATGAGGGTAATGTGGGTATTACAAAAGATTCATTTAGGAATGCAGACTCTTTATTGTTTTCAGGTTTAGAGGCTGTTATGCAGAATCAACGTCTTAGTCACATAATCTATGAGTATCGTGATTTTTACAGCAACTTCATTAATGCTCATTTAAATAATGAATAGTGAACCATCCATAATCGCCAGATTTTAAAAGGCGGTTATCTCTATGTTCTGACATGTTATGTCAGTGGTTTATTTGTCAGTTTGGTTTTACGGAAAAGTAGCATCATGCAAAAGAACAATAAAAGTAAGGTTTCAAAGACTCTTAATGTCATGACCTTTAATATGGCACAGCCTTCTTTAATTGAGGCTAGTGCTGGAACTGGCAAAACTTATACTATTACCAATTTGGTATTAAGAGCTTTACTAGGTGTAGGCAAAAAAGAGTATTGCTTAGATCGTCCTTTAGAGATTGACGAGTTTTTAATTGTAACTTTTACTAATGCAGCTACCTCTGACTTAAAGGCTCGTATTTATGAGCGTATTAGAGCTGCTCGTTCTTGCATTGAGGAATTTGTTAATTTTGTAGTTAACTATCTTCATTGCGGAGCTGATTTTAGTAATGATGGTTTGGTTAAAAACCCAGCCAAGGTTAAAGAAAAGGTGCTCCTTAAGATTAAGGATAAAGAGGGGCAAGATGTTTCTTTGGTTAGCTATAAAGACTATAGCGAGCAAGAGCTACAAGAGCTATTGTTAGAAATTAATGTTGAAGCTGCTTTAGAGAAAATTGGCGTTAAAGACCAAGTGTTTTTAGAGATCATCAAAGATCTGCTTGAGCGTAATATTGTGCCTTTACGTCAAGCTGCCTTAATCTTAGTAAGTGCTGAGCGTAAGATTAATCAAGCCTCTATTAGTACTATTCACTCATTTTGTAATAGCACTCTCACTCAGGTTTATGCTTTAGAGTCAGGAGAAGCTTTTAATACTGAGCTTAAAACTGACCTTAGAGATATTGAGCATGAGGCATACTATCAAGTCTGGAGACGCTTGTTTTATCAAGAGTCCAGCTCTAATTTATTGCTAGAGCAATTAAACACCAGTACTCCAGAATCTTTACAAAGCTTAATCAGTCAAATTCGTAGCGTACGACTCTCATCTGATGAGATGGGGTTTTATGGCTTTGACCTTTATGAGTTTAAAAACTTCTTAGAGCAAAATGGCTTTGCTATTGATCTTTCTAAGGACTTAGAGCCACAGATCTATTCTTACCTTGAGTTTCTCACTCAGCAAAGCGATGAGATGATCAAGCGTGCTATTGATTTTTATCAGAAGTTTAACGAGCAAGACTTAGCCAAGTTTTATGACGCTAATACTAAATTGCCTGTCAACATTGATAATAAAGAAGGTAAGTTTGCGCTCATTAAAGATGGCAAAGATGCTTTATCGCTAATTTATGATTTTTTAATTTCTGTTAAAAACCTAATGAAAGTAGACTCTAATGAACCAGAGTCCTCAATTAAAACTCTTAAAAATGAGATTGTTAGCTTATATTCAAATTTAATATCAAACACTAAGTATGACAGTAGCACATATGTATCTAAAAATGTTGTAAACAAGCAACCTAAAAATCTGCATCAGTTTAGAGAGTGTATCCGTCCTATTGTTGATTATGTAATTAGTGAAAAAGAGGTAAATAAGTTCGGACAAATTTTAAACAACTCCTCTAAGATTTTAAGGACTTGTGTTGCCATCTTAATGATTAAAGAGGTGGATTCTAAGTGTAAAGAGTTGCATGTCATGAGTAATGATGATGTGCTGCTACGTCTTGACTATGCCTTAAATGAACGTGGCCATTTGGGTGATAACCTAGCTTGGGCTATTAGAGCTCGTTATCCTTTAGCCATGATTGACGAGTTCCAAGATACCGATCCAGTACAGTTCAATATCTTTAAAAAGATTTACCTCAACGATGAGGCTATCAAGCAGCAGGCTTATTGTTATCTGATTGGTGATCCAAAGCAGTCTATCTACGCTTTTCGTGGCTCTGATATTAACTCTTATTTAAAGGCTAAAAATATCATTGTAGAGCTAACTAAGGGTAAAGGTTTTTATACTTTAGATACCAATTACCGCTCTTCTGTTGATGTGGTACAAGCTACTAATGCTATTTTTGATACCACCTTAAATCCTCACAACTACAACCCATTTAATGAGGCTGATATTCCTTTTGCTCCTGTATTATCTGGTAAGGGTAAGCAATCAGAGAGCAAGATTAAGGGCAGTAAAGACAATACTCTACTAGAGCGTGACTTTGTTTTAGAGGGGCTAGAGCAATACCTTGAAAGTGCCCCTGAGGTAGATAGGTCTTTAGGTAAGCTTAACTTCAAGGGTAATGCTAATACTTATGTAGTTAAAGTAGGAGACAGCTTTAAAGGAAAGACTGAGATCCATAAAGCTTATGCTGAGGCAACTGCTTTATTAGTAAAGCAAATCCTAACTCAAGGCTTTATTATCAAAGATAAGGTCAAGGTTCCTGTGTCATCAGGAGATATTGCTATTTTAGTGGCTAATGTATCTGAGAATAATGCCATTCAAAGTGAGCTGTGGAAATTACAAATTCCAAGTGTGTATTTTTCTGATAAATCATCTGTTTTAACTACTGCTACCGATGGCAACAATTCAAAACCATCAAATGAGGCTATTGAAATTCGATATTTGATGGAGGCTATGTGCGATTGCACTAATGTTAAAAAGATAAGCCGTCTGCTTGCTTGTCGTATGTTGGCATTAAATAGTGAGGAGTTTACTCAATTTACCTCAACCGAAGGTATTGAAAAAGAGGTGCAAATTCTTTCTAGTTGTGCTCGCACCTGGGAGGAGTATGGCTTTTTACCTGCATTCTTCCAATGGGCTAGTGATCCTTACCATAATGTTGAAGCTCGCTTATTAGAGTTAAAGGATGGCGAAAGAGCCTATACCAACTATTGTCATATCAGTGAAATAGTGCAAAGAATCCATGCCCAAAAGCAAGGTAATCAGACCCAGATGCACTGGTATAACAATTTGTTGGAAAACTCCTTGGAAGACGTTGAGCAAGATCAGCTCAAAAAGCGTTTAGAGTCTGAGCATGATCAGGTAAAGATCTTAACCATTCATAAGTCTAAGGGCTTAGAGTTTCCTATTGTGTTCATGCCATTTTTATGGAGCACTAAAGGTAGTTCTTCTAACAGCACAACAGATAATTTTGCCAAATATTATGCTCAAGAGCCTTACGATCACATTGTGATCGACTTTGATAGTAATCGCTCATTATCTTTTAATGTAACACTGCCTATAGTAGATAGTGAGGGCAACTATACTGGTAAAAGTGATGGTGTGACCCAAGTAGAAACAGCAAAAGAGCTACAAGATATTAATAATAGTAAGGAGCAGACCCGTCTTACTTATGTAGCTTTAACACGTGCTCGTTATGCTAACTTCTTATTTATTGGAGCCAATAAAATAAATAGAGGAGGTAAGGTAACATCATTGGTGACTATGCAGGCTAGTCATGAGCTGCAGAATGTTATGGATGAAAGCTATAACATCAAAAAGAGCTTAAAGCTTGATTCTAATGATCCAAGTGAATTTATTAGTGCTATTAGTGAGCACCCAGAGCTCTTTACCATACTTAATTTTGAGCCTTTATTTAGCCAAGAGGAACAAGACTCTGATATGGATGAGGTTCAAAAAGAGTTTGAGCCTTTGCCTTTTAGTATGAGTGATGACGAGCTGGGTGTTTATGATCGTCGTTCAGCAAATATTTCCAGTTATCCAAAAGATAAGCCTATACCTACTTTTGCTCAGTCGTTTTTATATAAAAATGCCATTGATAGACATTTTAATATTATCTCGTACTCTAGCTTAACTGATGGAAGCAAGACCATTTCTAAGTATCGCGAGACCAGCGCAGAAGATGCTGATCTCTTAGATAAGGCTAGTGTAGATGACGCTTTAGTAAGCCAAAGCATTGAGCTTGATGACGGCCAATTACCAAATGAGTTGTCGGGCAAAAATGTTCTGGGCGGGCGCAATATAGCGAATATTCCTTTATTTGCAGGTGCAGGTAACAACGTTGGTACTCATTTACTAAATAAAGAGCCTAGTGCTGTCCTTAAAGAACAAGAGAACCCTCAGTGCTCTTGGTCATATCAAATGCAAAGTAATTGGAATAGTAATTGTTATTACGTGCAGGATTTTACTGTTGCTAAATGGGTAGATAGCTCTAAAAAGATTTGTTATACCTTCCCTCGTGGTGCCAATGCTGGTACCTGTATGCACGATATCTTAGAGCATATTGATTTTGAAAAAATCAAGGTTGAAGGTTTTAAGAATTATCTTTTAGACACTGTAATGACTCAGGTAGTTGATAACTCACGATATAGTTCATTAATTAGGGCTATTGGCCGTGATCGTGAAAATAACAAGAGCTTATTGGCAGAATGGTTTAATGATGTTTTAGAGGCACCAATCATTGCAGGTAAACATCATTGCTTTGCTTTATCGGACTTAAAAGAGCTTTCTTATGAGCCTGAAATGAAGTTTTTAATGTCCAATGAGCGTTTTAAAACTTCACAACTTGATGTCATTTGCCGTAAGGTGGCCAGAGATTTACTGCCGCCTGATTATCAAGATTATGTAGATTCTTTGACTTTAACGGAAGACGAACTGGTAGGTTATATTACTGGTTCTATAGACTTAGCTTGTCGCTTTGACTTAAATGATTCACTACAGCTAAGAGAGCGCAGCGATGTGGCCAGAATGTTACCAGAGCAAACAGCTCAAGAGGTTGCTAATAATATTAGCTCTTTAAAAACTCATCGCCTAACTAAGAATTCTAAGTTAGACAAATACGATCCTGAACTTTTTGCTAATGCTTCTTTTGATAAGGTAGCTGCTTTAAGAAAAGAGCAAGAGGGCAGCAATGTTAAGTATTACGTTATTGACTATAAGTCTAATTACTTAGGTTCCAACGATAGTGATTACGATGAGAAGCATATGCTAAGTGCTATTTACGGCCATCGTTATGATGTGCAATTTATGATTTATACCTTAGCTTTATATCGCCACTTAAAGCGTCGTTTTGCCATTCCTTTTGATGCTACTTATGAAGAGTTAGAGGCTTTTTATAATCAACATGTTGGCGGTGCTGTTTATTTATTCTTAAGAGGCATGAAAGCCAATTACAATCGAGATCGAGTCTCTTCTGGAGTATTTGCTATTAAGCTCGATTTTGAAGTGGTTTACCAGTTAGACGTGCTCTTTACTGTTGGTATTGATGAGAACTAGCGAAGGGTTGAGAGTTAAAGATGAAAGAACAAGAAAATTTGGATCTTAGCAAAATTGACGTTGATGCCTATTTTAAGGAGCGTCAATTATCTGAAGTTTTTGGCTCGAGCAATGAGGACTCTTTTGCTCAAACTAATGACTTCAATCCTTCCTATGATTCCGAGGAAATGAATAACTTTAGCTATAGTGAATCTTATGATCCCTATGGCTCATATATTAGTAATGCCTCAGAGCTAGAGAGCTCCGATAGTCCAGAGAGTGGTTCCAACAATAAAGCTGTTAATGAGCTACTTAACTACTATCAGCAAAAAGAATTTGCTTTAAAAAATGATCTCTATTTTACTGAGGATGAGCCTGATTTAATGGAGCAGGCGCTTGAGGAAAACGATAGTGCCACTAACTTAGTTAGCACAAAAAATCATGCTCCACTCAAGGCTAAGATTACATTAGATAGCTCTAATAAGCTCAAAGATGAGATCCGTTTTTACTTAGCTTGTGATTGCTATAGCCCTAAGGAGATTTATGGCGATGATAGTTACTTCAAAGAAGTAAGTGAATCTCCTTTAGTCAGTTATCATGATAACTTTGAATTTCTTCAAATTAAGAATAAGAATTTGTTACAAAGTGCTTACCACTGTGAGTATATACAGAGCCGAGATGTAGCTTTTATTGATTATTTACAAAGACACTTTCCTTTAGCTAACGATTACGAGCAACAGGTATTTAACTTAGTGCTATTGTCTTTGTTCTCTCATATGGAAGAGGGTGATATCTGTATAAACTTAAGTTCCTTACAAGATATCTACGACACCATTGAACAGTGGGATATTAAGTTAGAGGAATTAAACAAGCGTGATGAAGAGTGCCAAGATTTAAGAGAGTTGCTTTTGCTTTCTAAGTACTATACCCCTGATAGCAAAGAAACTTTATTCAAAATTTTGCATAGAGCAATTGCTGTAGGTGGTAAAGAAGAGAGTAATTCGCCTTTAGTGTTTGATCTTAATAGATTGTACTTAAGACGTTACTATAACTATGAAGTGGAAGTTGCTAATTACATTACCCAAATTGCTAATATCGATTTAAGCTCAGATAAGTTGGAGCAATTACGCAAACTTATCGGCCTATTATTCGTGCAAGATGAGGTTGATGGGGATCTTAATTGGCAAAAGGTAGCAGCCTCTATGGCTAGCACTTCAAAGTTTACTGTAATTTCTGGTGGCCCAGGTACAGGCAAAACTACTACCGTATTGCGCATTATCCTTATGCTCATTTGCTTGGATGTTAACAAATCACATATTCTTTTATGTGCACCTACTGGAAAGGCTGCTGCTCGTATGAGCGAGTCTATTTTAATGCAGCTTAAAGATGAGCAAACTAAAATTACTATTGAGAAGCTCAGTCAGAATTTTGGTATCAGTGCAGAAAAGATTAAGTCTTTAATTCCAACGGAAGCTGTCACTGTTCATTCTTTAATTAAGACTGTACCGAATAAGGCTACCCCTATTTACAACAAGGATAATAGATTAATTTGCGATGTAGTGGTGGTAGATGAAGTGTCCATGTTGGATTTGGCTTTATTTGCCAAGCTCATTAATGCTATGCCAGATAACTGTAAGCTTATCTTGTTAGGTGATAAAGACCAGTTATCCTCAGTAGAGGCAGGATCAGTATTATCCGACTTATGCTACAAGCTTAACTTAAGTACAGATAATCGCATTAGTCAACAGAGCCTTGAAAATATTGAGGCTATTAGTGGTTACAGCGCTAAGAGACTGCTATCTGGAAAGATAGCCAATCATGTTGCTTTACTACAATTTAGCTATCGTTCTAAAGATGTACCTCAAATTGGTAAATTAGCTAAATTAGTAAATGAGCCTTTATCCTCACTAGAGGAGCAGCAACAAGCTGAGCTGCAAGCTCAAGTAACTGAAAACATTGATTCGTATTTAACTAAAAAGCAGCTGCAAAGAGTTGCCGAAGATCTCGAATCTATGTCTGGTGATAGTAACAAGGCTGATGATAAAGTAGCCCTTAAGACCCAACAAGTAATGGACGAGTTTGCGCAAGATCAAAAGCAAGCAATTAGCTTGAATTTATTTGAGGACTTTATGCTCTCAAGACGTAAGAGTGCTCAAAGCTATCTTGCCAATAGTGAAGATCTTGCAGAAAAGTACTGTATCAATTTTGCTAAAAGCTGTGTAGAACGTGGTCGTAAGGACAACTATGCTCCATTTTTAGAATATCTTGCTGCTAAGAAGTTTACTTTAAGCACTGATCCTAAAGAATTAGAGCATGTCTTTAAGCTTATGGATTTGTTTAGAGTTTTATGTTCTAACCACAATGGTGAGTTTGGCGATCAAAAGATTAATGAGCTTATTGAGCAAGAGGTATGTCGTACTTACCTTAAAAGATTAATCCCAGCCAAACAAGAAAGCTTCTTTCCTGGAAAAATTGTTTTAATTACAGCCAATGATAAAGATCAGGGCTTCGTAAATGGTTATGTAGGCTTTTGCGCATACATAGATGACGGGCAAGAGGTTAAGGATCGTAGCTTAAAGGTAATTATTCCAAAGGGTATTGAAGAGGTAGATGGTCAAAGTATTATGACTTTTAACATCAAGAGCACCATGATGTTAAATAATTATGACTCTGGCTTTGCCATGTCCATCCATAAGTCTCAAGGCTCTGAGTACGATAAAGTAAGTATTTTGCTTTCTAAGAATGCCAATAGAGTACTCAATAAAGAGTTGCTTTATACAGGTATTACTAGAGCTAAAAAGCAAGTAGAAGTATTAGGTACTAAAGCATCATTATCTTGTGCCTTAGCTAACTCAGTACAAAGGCGAAGTGGTTTAGTTGAACGTCTAAATTAATTTTTTGTTACAGCCATCTGCTAAATTTAGCAGATGGCTTTTTCTTATTTCATTATTTTTGTGCAATAAAAAGTATTTTATGGTAATAAAACCATATTTAAACAATATTGCACTTAAAATAAATTTTGCTCAAAAATCCCATATATATCGGAAATTTTTTCATGGTAGCAAAAAATATTTAAAATTTTTTTAAAAAAGTGTTGACGATAGATTAAAAATCATTAAAATGCGTCACCACTGTCACGCAGTAAAGCGAACAGTTGCAAAAACCAAGCGTTTTGAAGTTCTTTGAAAATTGATAAGTACAGACAATCTG
>OGPO01001038.1_pt1 | contig 19493 bp, 14 predicted proteins | sample 1553041 | NCBI WGS metagenome assembly OGPO01 (sample SAMEA2580281, study PRJEB22360) | human gut metagenome | biome: human gut; feature: human-associated habitat; material: faeces | place: Denmark | collected 2008/2010 | reverse complement strand
CCATCCTCTTCCGTCGATCGGGCGCAGCACCATCCGCGGGAACCACACCAGCACGGCGCCCGCGACAAGGGCGCACAGGGCGGCCACGACGATCAGCCACCACATGACATAGTCGGCACGCTCCTCGACCTGCGAGCTCTTGGCCCGGATAGCCGCCATGTTCACCTCCATAATGCGGTAGAGGTCGGCACGCACGGTCTGTATCTCGGCCTCGGTGACGGGGTCGCTCAGGCTGGCGACATGCTGCTGCAAGGCCGCCGTAAGCTCCTTTTCGCTGACTTCGGTGATGTTCTGCTGCTGGAGCGCCAGGCTCTGGCGCAGGGCGTGCCGCGAGACGGAATCCTGGCCGATGTCGTTCAGCGACCGGAGCATGTCCCCGGCGTATTGCAGCGAATTATAGTTGTCGGCCAGGATGGTGCCCGTAGCGCGCGAAAGCTGGCGGACGTAGCTGACCGACTGGATGCCGAGCAACAGGATCATGGCGAACAGCACGCCGATGCCCAGGGTAAGCCTCCCTTGTATCTTCATAGTCATGACATAATAAAAAGGTCGATGTTCATACGCGACAGGCGGCCGTCTCAGAATGATACGCCTGGCGCCGGCGTCAGGGCTTCATGCCGTAACTTTCCAGCTTGCGGTAAAGCGTGGCGATGCCGATGCCCAGCAGGCGGGCGGCCTCGGCCTTGTTGCCTTTGGTGTATTCGAGTACCCTGAGGATGTGGTGCCGTTCGAGGGCGTCGAGCGCCATCGAGTCAGGTACGGAGCCGTCGCACGACGCGGCATGGAATTCGGGGGAGAGGCAGCCGACGGTAAGGGCATTGCCTTCGGCCATGATCAGGCTGCGCTCCACGACGTTGCGCAGTTCGCGGACGTTGCCGTGCCAGGCATGGCGTTCCAGTGCGGCGATGTACCCTTTGTCGATCGTGTCGATCCGACGCCCCATCCTGTCGGCGAATTGCGCCGCAAAGAACCGGGCATATTCGGCGATATCGCCCGGCCGCTCGCGCAGCGACGGCAGGTGGATGCGAAAAACAGAAAGACGAAAGAAGAGGTCTTCGCGGAAATTCCCGGAGGCGATCTCCTTTTCGAGGTCGCGGTTCGTGGCGGCAATGATCCGCAGGTCGACCTTGGTCGGGCGGGTTTCGCCGATTTTGATGAACTCGCCGCATTCGAGCACGCGCAGCAGCTTGGCCTGCAGCTCGACGGGCATCTCGCCGATCTCGTCGAGGAAAAGCGTCCCCTTGTCGGCCTCCTCGAACAATCCCTTCTTATCTTTGGTGGCACCCGTGAAGCTGCCGGCACGATGGCCGAAAAGCTCGCTTTCGAGCAGTTCCTTGGAGAAAGACGAACAGTTGACGGCGACGAACGCTCCCTTCGCGCGCGGGCTGGCATGGTGGATGGCCTGCGCAAAGACCTCCTTGCCGGTTCCGGTTTCACCCGTGAGCAGCACCGAGGTGTCCGTGACGGCGACCTTGCGCGCCAGCGCGACCGCACTGCGGAGGGCTTCCGACGAACCGATGATGCGGTCGAACGAATGCTCTTCGGAAAGTTTGTCCTCGAGACGAGCCAGCCGGCGCTGCATCTGCGCCTTCTCGGTGGCACGGCTCAGCAGCGGCAATATCTTGTTGTTGTCGTCGCCCTTGGTTATGTAATCGAACGCCCCGTTTTTGATGGCCTGCACGCCGTCGGGGATATTGCCGTAGGCCGTCAGCAGGATGACCTCGGCCGAAGGCATGGCCTGCTTGATCCGGCCGACCATCTCGACACCGTTGCCGTCGGGCAGTTTGACATCGCACAGCACGACATCGGGTTCGCAGCGGCGGAGCATCCTGAGCCCCTCGGCGCAATCGGCGGCCTCGGCCACCTCGTAACCTTCCAGCCCGATGATGCGTGCCAGCAGTTTGCGCAACTGTTCCTCGTCGTCGATAATAAGAATCTTTGCCATTCGGTTCTCCAATTTTCGGCAAAGGTAAAACAATAATTTCACATATCGTTCCGACAGCCCCGATACAAACAAAGCCCCCGCGATGCAGGGGCTCCGTCCGAACCGGCAATACCGGTTCTATTTCACGGACTTCTTATACCACTCCTTGTGTTTTTCGCCACGGCTCTTCACCCAGTCGGCGAAATCGGGATAGAAGACGTCGATCTTTACCATCTCGTCCGGGATCCGGAAATCGGTAACGGGCAGGTCGATGGCGAAAGGATACAACTCGGAGGTCGCATAATAATACGGCCCGATGGGGTTCCCCGCCTTGTCGAGCGAGCTCTTGTCATCGTTGCGGCCGAAAGGATAGGGGTCGGCCAGCGACGTGGGAGCATAGTTCGTCAGGTGTATTTCCTTGCGGACGGCCCCGGGAACAAAGCCTTTGTCGCCCACACAGATGAACGGGTTGTAGAGCGACTTGCGGGTCACCTTGTCCATCGACAGCCTCCCGTCCAGTTCGATCTCGACGGTGACGGGCCCCCGGGCCACGGCCTGCTCGATGTCGTCGAAGAGTATGACCACGGCCTTATCCTGGTTCTTTTCGAGGCCGGCCGCCGAAGATCCGTTTTCGACCTTCACGCCCTTGACGGCGGTTACGGGAATGTCGAGCTGGTAGCCGAAGGCGCTCCGGAGCTTACCGCCGCTGTGCAACGGCGTGAAAACATCCCTGATCGCCACGATCCGGTTGTCCTTGTCGGTCGTGAAAGTCGTGCTGTACCCGACCACCACGTCGTTCATGTCGTAATCGCCCTGGCTCGGCCACAGATCCTCGAATGCCAGCGTGCCGACCACAGGGTCGCCCGTCACGTCGGGATATTTCTCGTCATCGGGGTCGGTCGTCGGGCGCTCGGGATCATAAATTGCATCGGCAGGATCGGCATCGACGTAGAAGAGCACGTCCTTGTAGTCGTTGTCGCCGCCATCCTCGAAGCCGAGCACGGTCTTGCCGCTCACCTTGTCGTAGAGGCTGACCATATAGCGACCGTTTCCCGCATTGAACTCATTGTTCGAATAGCGTGCCGGGTGTTTCGAACTGGTGATGTCGAGTTTCCCGGTATAGGGATAGTTCTTGGTCGAAATTTCATACGCATCGGGCAGCATGAACCAGCCGACGGTCGTACCGGCGGGGAAAATGTCGGCGGCCTTGCCTCCCTTGAAATAGGTCAGCCGCAGCTGTTCGCCGAAAAACAGGGGCGCCGTCCAATCGTCGCTGCCCGAGCCCCAATCGTCCGGATCGTCGAAATTGGTCGTAAAGGAGGTACAGTTGGGGAAGGCCACGTACTTGGGCAGCGCATCGAACTCGGCTTGCGTCCGGGGAGGGTTCTGCGTATCATAATAATAATAACCGATGGCATTGCGCCATCCGGCCAGTTCTGCGGCGAACACCAGCGTCAGATGGGCATCCTTCGCAATATTGAGATTGACCACCTCCGTAGGCATGGCGTATTTCGAATTGTCGACGCCCGGCATCAGCACGTTCTGGATGCGGTTCATCAGCCCCGCAGGTGTCTGCGCATATTCGGGGTCGATATTCAGGTTGGGTTTCTGGCCGAACAGCGTACCGAGGATATAGAGCGGTTTCCCTTCCCAAGTCCAGTCGCCGAGCTGCTGCACATTATATGGATTGGCCGCATCGGCGCGGGTTGTCACGGTTCGGTCGGCAACCACGGCGCCGGAAACTTTCCCGGCCGCCTTTTCATAGAGCTGCCGCACGTCGAACGAAATACCGCCGGCAGTCACGTCGACCCCGATACAGGCCGGAAACCCGTAGGATTCGCTATACACGTACACCTTGCTTACGGCAGTCGGGAGGTTGACCACCCCCGAGTATTTACTGTCGTTATCGGTATAGGCCCTGAGCAGGGCTTTTACGCCGGGCTTCAGGGTAAGCACGCCGTCCCCAGCATCCACGGGGTTCTCCGCATAAATTTCGAACAGCGCCTTGCTGCCCCTGCGGGCGTAGTCCAGGTTCAGAGGGACATCCCGCGTCGTGGCGTAATCGTATTTATTTCCGCCCTGGGCCGTGCCATCCGGGCCGGGAACTTCATCCGGCCGTTCGATACAGCCTGTCGGTAACATGGTGCATACTGCGAGGGCATACAGCAGGCACAGGTTTCGTAAATTTTTCATATGAGAAAAAAATTTGGTTAATCACATCCCTTTCCGACAGCCATCCGCACCTACCACTCCGCCCCACGAAAGTAAAGTTCCGCAGAAGCCCGCATTTCTGTCTTGGCAAATGTAAAAAGAAACCTTATTTCACCCAAATTTGGTCGATAATCGCATGTTATTGGGGAAATACACGCAAATTGCACAACAAATACGACTATATTACAAAACATTTCAGCCCTCGCATCCAACAAAAAAAAGAAGCCGGGCTTCCGGCCCGGCCTATCGTTCAGAAATGAATATTCTTCCGGTATTGAGACGGGGACATGCCCGTGTACCTGCGGAAAAAGCGGCTCAGCGTCGACTGGTCGGGGAAATTGACACGCGCCACGATCGTCTTCAAGTCCATCGCCGACTCACGAAGCAGCGCCTTGATTTCGAAGATCGTATAGTAAACGATCCAGTCCCGTGCCGACTGCCCGCTGATCTCGTTCATCAGGTTGGTCAGGTACTTCGGAGTGATCCCGAGCCTCTCGGCGAAATACGCCACGTCCTTGTTGGGAGAATGTTCCTCGACGATCGTCTGCATGAAACGGAACGCCAGTTCCTCCTTGTGGGTATAGGCTGTCTTTTCGGCCTGCGGATCATTGAGATAGATGGCGTAGATGTCCCAATAGAACACCCGCAAAAGCTGCATCACCGACTCGCGGCGGCAGATGGCGGGGGCATTTTCGGCGCGGTAGGCCAGCAAGTCGCAGAAATTCAGGAACCGCCCGACATACTCTTCGCGCGGCTCCGAGGCGACATGCGTGCGCATGTAAAAAAAGAAACCGGGCCTGGGTCTCCACAGGGAGCTGAGGGTGTCGGTAAACATATCGTGCGATATGCGGAAAAACCTGATCCCGAAATCGTCGCTTACCTCCTTGATGGAAGCCAACTGCCAGGGAAACAGAGCAAGCACCATTCCGCGCACGATCCGGAAACGGTGGCCGAAAACCTGTACCGTAGCCGTACCCGACAGGCAGATGCCTCCGACCCCCTTCATAAGGTATACCGGACAACCGGATACCGGCAATTCGTCAAGCTCTGTATAGATACCGAACTCCCCCGGCTCAAGCGGCCTGAAAAGTCTCGTATCGTCTTCATCTATATTCATTATTACAAAATTAGATATTTGTCCGTTCTGAAAACACCCCGTTCTTCACCAATAACATGCAAAAATTGCCGCACATAAAAAATCGCCACTTGCACCCGCTTTTCTCAGCTATCGGCCGGTGCAAAAATTGCCGGGCCTTCTTCCGCACGCAAAATACCCCGAAAAATTTTGTCGGCTCGAAATAAATGCCTACTTTCGCATAAAACATCAGATGATATGATGAAACCCGGTTCGAACATGCAACTCAGCAAGAAATCGCTGGCCGAAGAGCTGGCCGGGCGGTTGCAGGATCAATTCATGTCGGGGAAATTCGAGGTGGGCGAAAAACTGCCGCCCGAACCGGAATTGATGCAGATTTTCGGGGTCGGCCGCTCAACCGTACGCGAAGCGGTCAGAATCCTGTCCAACATGGGTTTCCTGAAGGTACGGCAGGGTGCCGGGACATTTGTCGAACGCCTCACGCCGCCGGACGAACCGATGGAGCGGCGCCTCGGACGCGCCGACCTGCACGACCTGGACGAGGTGCGGAAAATACTGGAAGCCGCGATTGCAGAAAAAGCCGCCGAACGGCGAACGGCACACGACGCCGCAGTCCTCGAAAAGCACCTCGCGGAACGGGGAGCGACCGCGGCTTCCGGGGCATTGCAGGCCTGTATCGAAGCCGACGTCAACTTCCACATCGCCCTGGCCGAGGCCACGCACAACGAAATCCTGTGCGAGCTGTATCGCTCGACGGCCGCCCATCTGAAAAAGAGGTTCAGCAATATATACAGGGACACGGAGTGCCTGCTCGCCTCCCAGCCCACGCACGGGCAGTTACTCGGATACATCCTCGCCGGGGACGTGCGGAACGCCCGGGAGGCGATCACGCGGATACTCGAAGAACCATAGCCCGTAGCAATGGAGACGCTTACAAAACCCACGGACACACGCCTGCGGCGCTTCACGGAGACCGGAACGGTCTACCCGATACTGTTCATGATCAGCATCACCCACCTGCTGAACGACATGATGCAGTCGGTGATCCCGGCCGTCTACCCGCTCCTGAAGGAGAAATTCGGCTTCACGTTCGCCCAGATCGGAATCATCACGCTGGTTTTCCAGATGACCTCGTCGCTGCTGCAGCCCTTCATCGGACTCTATGCAGACCGCCATCCGCGCCCCTACTCGCTCGCCGCAGGGATGTGTTTCACGCTGGTCGGGCTGCTCATCCTCTCCGTCGCCCCGGGCTTCGTACCCATCCTGCTGGCGGTGGGGCTGATCGGCTGCGGCTCTTCGGTCTTCCACCCCGAATCCTCCCGGGTGGCGCAACTCGCCTCGGGAGGCCGGAAAGGACTGGCACAGTCGATATTCCAGGTCGGCGGCAACGCCGGGGGCGCCATGGGGCCGCTGCTGGCCGCGCTGGTCGTCATTCCCTTCGGGCAGGCCTCGATCGGCTGGTTCGCTTTGGCCGCGATCCTCGCCATCCTCATCCTCACGAGAATCGGGAACTGGTATAAACTTCGCCTCACCGTCACCGCAAACCGCCCCGCAGCAGCCGCAGCGGCCCCGGCACACCACCTGGGAAAACGCAAAATCCGCCTCGCCCTGGGCATCCTGGGCGTGCTGGTATTCTCGAAATACTTTTACATCGCCAGCATGACCAACTACTTCACATTCTTCCTGATGGATAAATTCGGGATCTCGGTGCAGGGGTCGCAGTACTGCCTCTTCGCATTTCTCGGGGCATCGGCTGTCGGCACGGTCGCCGGCGGTCCGCTGGGCGACCGTTTCGGGCGTAAATACGTGATCTGGGGCTCCATCCTCGGAGCAGCGCCCTTCACCCTGCTGCTGCCCTATGCGAACCTGGTCTGCACGATCGCGCTCGCCGTCATCATCGGACTCGTCATCTCCTCGGCATTCTCCGCCATCCTGGTCTACGCCACCGACCTGATGCCCGGCAAGGTCGGAATGATCGCCGGGATCTTTTTCGGGCTGATGTTCGGCCTCGGCGGCCTCGGCTCGGCCTTTTTCGGCTGGCTGGCCGACAAGACCAGCATCGAATTCATCTTCCGGATCAGCACCCTGCTGCCCCTGTTGGGGATAATCACGGGATTCCTGCCGAATATCGAAGGCAGAACGACAAACACATAACCGATGAAACCATGCCAAATGTAATCGTATTGTTCGAAGTAACCCTGAAAACCGACCGCATGGAGGATTACCTGCAGACAGCGGCGACTCTGAAGGAGGAACTGGCCCGGACGGATGGATTTATCGGCTCGGAACGTTTCGCGAGCCTTGCGAACGGCAACAAACTGCTCAGCAAATCCGAATGGCGGGACGAGCAGTGCGTCGCGAAATGGCGGAACTCGCTCCGGCACCGCCTCGCCCAAAAGCACGGACGGTCGGAAGATTTCGCCGACTACAAGATAACCGTAGTGACACCCTTGCGCTGTTACACGATAGCTTCGAGAGAAGAAGCCCCGGAAGATTCCAACCTTTACTTTAATCTATAACACCATGCAGTACATTTGTAAATACCAATCGCCCTTCGGCGGGATAACGATCTCCGCCGACGGCAACAGCCTGACCGGGCTCTGGTTCGACGGGCAAAAATACTTTGCCGCCACACTGCCGGCAGCACACGAAGAGAAACAGCTCCCCGTATTCGACCAGACAAGGAAGTGGCTGGACAGTTACTTCAGCGGGGAAAACCCGGGATTTACACCCCCGTTACACCCCGAAGGGTCGTCCTTTCGGCAGGCCGTATGGGAAATATTGCTGCAAATACCGTATGGGGAAACAATTACCTACAAGGATATTGCGAAAGAAATCGCACGGCAGCAGGGAAAGCAAACCATGTCGGCGCAGGCCATAGGCGGTGCCGTAGGGCACAATCCGATCAGCATTATCATCCCCTGCCATAGGGTCGTGGGCAGCGACGGCAGCCTGACGGGATACGCCGGCGGCATTCCTAAAAAGGTCGGGCTCCTCACCCTCGAACAGGCGAACATGTCCGGGCTGTTCATCCCGAAAAGGTAACTCCCCGGGCGGGCGCAAAAGACCCGCCGACGGGCATAAAAGAAAAATCCTCACAACTCGCTGATTGGCTTGTCGCAAGGATTTAATCGCCTGTTTTGGAGCGGAAAACGAAAACCGAACCTTCGGTTTCTTTCCGTTATGTATCAGTATGTTATGGCGTTCTTTGGTTTTTTAGGTCACCGATAAGTAGCTCACCTTTTGCGCTTCGTTGCATTTCTATGCGTCAATGCAAAGATAAACAATCTTTTAGACAAAAACAAATCTTTTATTCTATCTATTTTGGCGGAGTATTTTATCGTACCCGTCGAAATCCATCAGGTCGAACGATTCCATCCGCTCCCCCGCTTCCCGCCGTGCGGCTATGATCTCCAACAGTTGCCGGAATTGCCGGAACCGCCTTATCGCATCGGCCCCCGACGGGGTTTCCCGACCTCCCGCCCACATATCATGCCTTACGACATAAGCGTATGCGAACACTTTGAGCGAAAGATGATCGAGGCGCGGCGTTTCCCGCAGGCGGAATATCGCGTCCATATCGTCCGGGGTCGTCAGGTAATGATCCCCCCCCGGCGGCGGCTCGGACTGCCATTTACGCATAAAGACCGTCGGCAGATGGTCTGCCCGGATCACGAAATTATTGCGCCGCAGGTAGGCGATGCTTTGCCGAATCTCCTGCCAGGGATCGTAATAAGGGCCTCCGTATATTCGGTACTGCTTGCGGTCGGCCGGATAATGCAGGCTCGCATAGCCGGGATGGAGCAGTTCGTATTGCACGGGCAGGGGTACGGCCATATCCGTCAGCAGTTCGCGCAGCAGTCCGACCATTTGCGCCCCGGCACGGTGTTCGTGGAAAACGAGCAGGTCGCAGCGTTCGATGAACAGCCGGAACAACTCCGGCGGCCAAAAACGTTCCGCGCAGCGTTCCATCACTTCCCGACGATCCGCCGCGTCGATAATCCGGTTGCATTCGGCGGCTTTGTCGTGCGAAACGTTTTGCAGGTATTCCCGCCATTGCCGGGCCGTCAGCACGAGGGCGACCTCCAGCCCCGGATGCTCCGGTCTTTGGTTCAAAAGATAGGCGGCAACCGACAGCTCGCCTTTTCCCGTCAGGGCGATCAGTACCCGGACGCGGGACATGGATTTCAGATAGTACGCGGCGAGCTGTCCGAAATACTGCGCCGTGCGGAGGCCATCGCCGAAGCCGCCCAAAATGCCGAGGGTAAAGGCTGGTTCCATAGTTTGTGATTGTCGGATTAAAAAGCGGATGCGGAGCCGAAACAATTAAGTGACGCAACTTTACACATTGAAGAATTCGTTTCGGTTGCCCGCACCCGCCGGTGAAAAAAAGGACGGCCGGGATTACATATTTCGAAACCGTGGTTAAAACGATTCCTGCCAGATTCAGGAGCCAAAGCCGTCCCTATGGGAACAACCCCGGTAACATCACGGCAATGCCCGCCGACCGATGGCCGCAGGAACATAAACTATTCGCCTCATAATAGATTTGCCGTGACATAATACCAGGGTTGAGATTGTGTGATTGCGCCCCGGATGGAAATAAAAAAGGGGCACGGTGTCAGCCCCATACGCAGGTCGTGGAAAACCTAAAGTTGGTAGCTGTCCTGCGCCCCTGTCGTGTCCCGCCAAAAAAATAAGCGGGACATAACAAGGACTGACAACCATTATACCAACTTTCAAACCCTCCCGAAAGAGGTTTCCACGTTTGCGTATGGTATAAAGAGTTGTTTACCCTTTATATTGTTATGTCCATCGGCTATGCCGAATCGAGATAATTCCTTGAAGTTTGCATAGTAGTTGCTTTTCAGTTTGTTCCCGGACGGCCTCTGCCGCCCCTATACAACGAAACTGCTTCAAGAAATCGTGAAACAAATATACGAACAATTTCGAATCTAATATCAACGAGCCGTGTGTTTTTGGAAAAATCTTGCTAATTTTGTGGGTATGAAGAACTCCATCGACTTTCTGCCCGAACGCAAACAGCGGGATTTACGCGAATTGGCCGCATTGATCCGCGACGAGGTGAAAGATGCCGTTATGATTATCCTATACGGGAGTTATGCGGCGAATACCTATGTCGAACGCGACGAACGGCGCGACTACGGCGTGCGGACAATCTATATGAGCGACTACGATCTGCTGGTCGTTACCAAGCGTCGGCTGGGAGAAAGGGAAAGCACGGTAGAGGCCCGTGTTAGGGAGCGTTTTGCAGCCGGGAAGAACGACGAGAACCTGCCCCGACCCCAGATTATCAACGAAAGTATCTCCAAGCTGAACGATGCCCTGACGATGGGACGTTATTTCTACGTCGAGATCGTCGCAAAGGGAATCATGCTCTACGATTCCGGCGAATGTCAGTTAGCCACGCCCGGAGAGTTGGATTATGCCGAAATTAAGAAGATGGCGGAGGAATACTATACAAGTAAATATACTCGCGCTACATATTTCTTTGATGACGCTATTACTAACATCCACAAAAACAGATTTGTCCAAGCATCTTTTTATCTTCACCAAGCTACCGAGTATTTTCTAAAAGCTATCCCGTTGGTTTATATTCTTTACGGGTATAAAGAACATGATCTTGAATTTCTGATCGGGAAATGCAAGCCCTATACACTGGAATTGGCAAAAGTATTCCCCTGCGACACGGACGAAGAAAAACGCCTGTTCGACCTGTTGCGCCACGCCTATCTGGAAGCCCGCTACAACGACAAATTCTTTGTAACGAAAGCCGACATCGACGCTCTCGTCCCCAAGATCGAACTATTGCGCGACATCGTGGAAAAGGTCTGCGAAGAGCGGCTTAACTATTACAACCTGTTGAACTGAAAAAATTTAAACTTATTGATTCTCCTTTCAATTTAATTCAAAGAAGAATATGTCCCATTTAGGTTGTATAGTTCAGTCTTTATAAAAACTAAACCTACTTTTTTATAAAATCAAAATAATCTATGCCATCGGCATTTGATTGTGCATATATAAAAGATTCTCTACAATATAAATCTTGTGGAAGTCCGCGCAAATCGACTTTACGTTCTAATTGAAGAATATTTCCTCCATTATCACTTGTAATTGTATTAATAACCCGATATTTATCTAAAAACAACCGCAAGGTATTATGTTTCAATATTTTATCTATAAAAGATTCAAATTGACTAGTCAAATTATCTGACATAAATAATTGTAATTGCAGTTTGTCTTTAATATTCGATTTTAGATAGAATGAATATAGTTTGAGAGCAGCAATCATTACGTCATGATTTTGGTTAAAGTCAGGCTTTTCTAATAATAACCTATTCAAAAAGATAACAATGAATTTATAAGAAACATTTTCATCACTGATTTTCTTCAATAATTCAACAAAATATGCACTTGGGTTTGATGATATTACAATTGCTATAGCTATTTCATTGGGAATCTTATTAATATATCTTATATCTAATAAGGTTGGAAGTTTTACAATATATTCAGCCGTTAGGTACTCTTGCAATGATTTATGAGCAAATTCGTATGATTCATATCCAGCTTGTACTAGTAGTCCTGTGTGTGATTCTAATTCTGCGACAACTTGTTTTACTTCATTTTTAACCAAATCATAGTCCAGATAAATTTTATTATATATTGATTCAATTTGTCTTTTAGTGAATAGACTTGCTTGTAGTGAAATCGTTAAATTATATGCAATGTTGCATAAAAACTCAAATTTTCTATCAATTTCAAAATTTGCATATTTCGAAGCTCTTTTAATCTGTCTTTGCTCATCCCATTCTTCCAATAACAAATTAACGATTTTTTTGTATACCGTTTTAGGCTTTTCGGGTATTTTCCCTACTCTTTCATAAATGGCGCAAAGGTGAGCAATCGTCAATGGCCTTATTGCTGTATCATAAAAGGGCGAATTATTTATCGCAGCGATAAATTTATCTGCAGCGTCTGGGTTACCCAACCATCTGTTTGCTAATATACGGATTTGATAATTATTCAATGAACAAATTTCGTAAGGAACTAATTTCTCAACGGAATAAGCGAAATCAGCAGTTCGTGATGTGACTATTAATTTAGAATTTTCCAAATAATGTGAAAGCTTTTCTATTTCCCTAAATACAATAGATTTCCTATTGTCAAAAGCAATTTCATCAAATCCATCAAGAATAATTATTGCAGATAAACTATCAAGACATTGCAAGATTAGCCTTTCATATTGAACTTCAATTTGGTCTTCATTCAATTTTGTTTCAGTCGCATCAAGTCTAATCCCTAGAATCTCATTTAATACCCCAAATACAAAATTATTTTCCTTCCTATGTATCGTATTAAACTCCCTCAATTTAATAACAATTGGAAGTTTGTAATTTTTTAAATTATCTCCATTATAAAATAATTGATTACAAACATATTTCATTGATGTTGTTTTTCCAGATCCGGGTTGTCCAAGTAATAGAATATGGTCTTCTTCATTGTTGATAATATGATTAAATGGCTTTATTTCAATTTTTTCATCTTCGAACATTCTAACACGCCGAGGGTAAATATACAAGTCTAAATCCACGTATACATTATCCGTAACTTTAGACTTTTTAGTATCTAAAAAAGTTATCTCTTCAGCCCAATTTTTCACACTTTGAAGATGAGCCGTGATTGATGTTTCAATATCTTGTTTCGTAGAAGTTAATTTTAAATTTACTTCTCGAACAACTTTGGGAATAGATTCAATGAATTTATCTATCGCTTTTGAAATAAAACCATCCACTATAATAGACATACCAAAAAATATAATTAATTATTTAATAACAAATATAATAATAATCTTTATTTTTTGAGTTAATTCCATATTTTTCCATAGTTTAATATTCTCGACAACAGGTATTTTATCGGATTATCTTATTTTTATTTGTTGTAATCCTTTTTTTTGCTGTTTTACCTGCGGCCGCTCTTCTTGATGCGGCTTTGCTTCGTGTTTCATCTCTTTTGGCGGTTGCACGGATAATACGCACTCGGTCAGCATATCTTTCTGTCCGGGCTTTGATTCCACCCCGAACCGGGAACGGTAAACCGTTCCGTCCTGCTTTCGGAATGTCTTGATCTTACCTTACTCAACCACAATCCTAATTTCAGCCCCGCAGGGCGAGCACCTTTGTCGGACAAACGGCAGTTTGTCGGACAAAGGTACAGCTCGCTACCGTCTCCGCGACGGTAAAAACGCAATCGCAGAACAACTTGCGAAGCCCCATTATGCCAAAGGTCTGCGGACAACATCCCGCACTGCAATGATACGACGGATTTCAAGGCTTTACAAGCTGCGTGAACGGCCTGAAGCGGTCTGGAGCGGCCAGCCATCCGGTTCGCACCAAAGGGGTATTATCTTCGGCCCGTGAGTGATTTCAGCGTTAGAAATCCTTCAGTGAAAGAATGATTTCAGCGGCTGCTATCATTCAGCGACAGGGTGATTTCAGTGTGAGGATGATTTCAGCCTATGACTGATTTCAGCATGAGGTTGAAATCAATCGCTGAAATCAATCAGCGTGAGGTTGATTTCAGACATAGACAGATTTCACTCGTTAATGTTTCATTAAACCTAAAATGCTATGGGAATTTTATGTATTGATGAGCGCGTATGAAGAGCGCTTACGGAACGGCTGAAAACATTGGCCGCTCAATCGCAACGTACCGCGACGCGGTACAACCCGCCGTCGCCAGACGGCTGACTGGACGGCGCGGAAGTTTGTCAGCGATTACGGATTTCCAAGCGCACGCTCCAAAGTTACCGCGACAGGCGGGTACTGCCCTATTCGAATGTCGGTGGTAAGTTCTTCTACCGGGAAACCGACGTAACCGGGTTTCTGCGGGCGCGGACAATCAGAAAAGGGGTGTAACATGGAATCGGACTATTTAACGATGGAGAGCGAGGAAGTCCGGGAGTTGCTTGCTATGATCGACCGGGCCGAAGAAACCCTGCAACTGGCCGATAAGAACTATCGTCCTCCGGTCGGGTCGGAGAACAACCTGACGGGCAGCGAGGTTTGCGATCTGCTGCACATCTCACCCCGAACCTTGCAAACGCTCCGCGACACGCGGCAGATACCGTTTGTCGCAATAAGCGAGCGCAACATCCTCTATCCCGAATCGGCGATCCGGGAAATGCTGACAAAGAATTACAGACCCACCTATAACCCGCAGTAGGTAGGAGTGTGTAAACGTAAAGGCGGGGCGTGTTAGGGATCATTCCGAATCCCGTGCGCCCCGCCTTTCTTGTTATCCCTTTTTATATTGCTATTTATTGCATTGGTCAGAATATTATTAACTTTGTTTTGATTAATAATTCCTAAGGATATGAAGAAAATCAAAAAGCGGTCTCAATACCTTTCAACTATCCGGCTCGATTTGACCTTGTATGCAAGCGTTAGTTTTATATTTGTAGTGGTTTATGAAATTTGGCTAATCCACATACCTGCGATTTTTCCCTCTGCCGATAGTATTGGCAGAATATTTAACATGTTGCTTTCCGGTTACTTACTTGCTTATCTAATTTATCTGGTAGATCACCATGCAGAAGAGATGAGAGCTTTTCGCAAGATATATCCTATTGTTGGGCAACATATTGTCGATATTATCAATACCGGAAAAGGAATAATTCATAATATGGCAAATGTACAAAATATCAATGAAATTGCCGATTATCCTGATGAGAAAACCGTATTCCAAATTTTCGACAATCTAAAGCTCGGTGATAGGACTGCCCCTATGGTAGACAGCAAAAATCTAAAGAAGCTTACTTGGATAGAATACATTTCGTATGTAAATTTATATAATGGGCAAAATATTATGGCTATCTTTTTTTTCGAGAAGTATATAGATGCAGAATTAATGGCAATCTTATCCAAGATACGCGGTTGCTTTTTTATGTCCATTTTTGATAATCCAATAATTGATCGGATGAAAAATGACGGCGGTAATTTTGCATTTATGTATGAGGAGTATTTGGATTTGATTCATCAACTTGACGATTATTATAAGAAGCACATCGCTTTATTTTCTAAAATCTAATTTAACAGACTTCCGAATTTCTGCATCTCCCGGCCTATCAGCCTTTCGGAGAATTTGGCATAGTGGCGTGTCATATTTGTATTGGTATGGCCGAGGATTTTTGCAAGTACATCTATCGGCATCCCATACTCCACAGCAAGGCAGGCGAACGTATGCCGGGCGCAATGCGTCGTCAGTGTTTTGTCGATATTGCAGACTACCGCAATCTCTTTCAGATAAGCGTTCATCTTCGTATTGCTCGGTATCGGCAACATCTTACCCTGCTCCCTGCATTTCTCGTCATGTTCATATTTGCGCAAAAGCATAATCGTATAGGGCAATAGTGGGATGCGGCTCATGACGGCGGTTTTTTCCCGTGGTTTATGAATCCACAATGCCCCGTCCATGTCCGCGCTGATATGCTCCGGGCGCAGGTGGTCAGCATCGGTAAAGGCAAGTCCCGTCAGGCAGCAGAACGCGAACACATCCCGAATCCGGCTTAAACGCTCATTCGGCATCGGTTTGTTTATCAAAACATCCAATTCCGCCTTTGTCAGGTGGTCTTTCGACTTGTTGTGTTCGGGTTTCAGTTTGTAGTACTGAAACGGATTCTTTTCGATCCACTCGTTGCGGATAGCGTACAGCATAAAGTTTTTCAGGCAGCAGAGCAGGTTTATCGCTCCGTTGGTCTTGCAGTTATGGGCCGTCTGGATAAAGGTGTTCAGTCCGTCGAGGTACTCGTAATTAACCATATCCAGCGGAATATCTTCCTTTTTGTATTGCGCCTGCATATACTCTTTCAGGTAGCGAAGCAGGCGGTGATACTTGTTCGCCGTGAGTTGGGTGATACGTGTTCCGACCTCTTTCTGCCGTTTGTCGCAATACTTCGAAAACTCCGCGAGGAACATCCGCGCATTACCCGAAGGGTTTTCAAGCCGGTGTTTGATGGCAAAACACGTCGGCTCTTTGCCCTCCTTGATTAACTGGTCATAGGCCGCGAGGACATTGACCCGGTAGCTGGCGACGATGCTGTTGATCTGTTGGTCTATCTCGTCCTTATAGAGTGACCGTTCAAGCCGTTGATTCCAACGCTCCGGCTCGATTTGGCATCGCGTGTAAATCTCCGTAGCCGTGCCGCAGGTCTTGATGCGCACATAGATCGGGGCTTTGCCCTTTTTCGTTACTTTGGTTTTCTTGCAGAAGAAAACCACGCTGAAAGTCTTTCTTTCCATACTGCTGTAAATGGTTTGTGAGTAATACGTTTACAGCATAGAATTGTTGCGGAGCAAAAAGCTGATAATTAATGCAATAACTTACAGCAGTGACCTATTTCGGGCCCGAGCGATACAGGTCACCGATAAGGTCGTAAAAACCTGCATTCCGTTGCTTTTTTCGGCTTCAACCTAAAAACGAAAAAACCTTACATATCATTGATACATAAGGTTTTTGCTCTTTATCTCTGCCTCTTTCTCAAGGCTTCCAGAGCGGAAAACGAGACTCGAACTCGCGACCCCAACCTTGGCAAGGTTGTGCTCTACCAACTGAGCTATTTCCGCAATATGTTTCTCCGTCTGCAAAAGAGGCTTTCAACCTCCCTTTCCGGCATCCGAAACTTGCATTTCGGGATTGCAAATATAAACTGAAAAATTTATTCTGCAAAATTTTCCGGCGAATTTTGTCACAAAACGATGTCCCCGGCCTTCGGAAAAGCCGGGGACATCATATGGGAAACCCTTATTTCCGGGCGGCGGAATAAACCGTCCTGCCGGGAACCGGGGAATTAACGAACCAGGAATCCTTCGTCGGCACGTACCGGGATGGGCAGCTGGGCGTAAATGCCGTCCTGGAGTTTGCTGCGTACGGCCTTGAACGCCTCGATAGTGACATTCACGTCCTCGAGGGTGTGGACTGCGGTCGGGATGATGCGCAGGATGATCTCGCCTTTCGGAATTACGGGGTAAACGACCATCGAACAGAAGATGCCGTGGTTCTCACGCAAGTCGACGACCAGATTCGTAGCCTCGGGGATGCCGCCCTTCAGGAAAACGGGCGTCACGGGCGAATTGGTCACACCGATCTCGAAGCCGTTCTCTTTGAGGCTGCTTTGCAACACGCGCACGATCTCCCAAAGCTTCTGCTGGTATTCGGGGTGGTTGCGGATCAACTCCAGGCGTTTGAGCGCACCGATAACCATCGGCATCGGGAGCGACTTGGCATAAAGCTGCGAACGCATGTTGTAACGCAGCAGGTTGATCAGCCAGCGGGGGCCGCAGACGAATGCACCGATACCGGCCATCGACTTGGCAAAGGTGTTGAACAGCACGTCTACGCCGTCCACAACGCCGAAATGCGATGCCGTACCGCGGCCGCCCTCACCCATCGTACCGAAGCCGTGGGCATCGTCGACCAGCAGGCGGAACTGGAAATCCTTTTTCAGGGCCACGATCTCGTCGAGCTTGCCCAGGTCGCCCTTCATGCCGAAGACACCCTCGGTGATTACGAGTACGCCGCCGTTCTGCTCTTCGGCCAGGTCGGTGGCATGCTGCAATTGCAGGCGCAGCGACTCCATGTCGTTGTGTCCGTATACGAAACGCTTGCCCTTGTGCAGGCGCAGGCCGTCGATGATGCAGGCGTGTGCCTCGGCATCGTAGACCACCACGTCGCGCGGCGTCAGCAGGCAGTCGATGATCGAAATCATACCCTGGTAACCGAAGTTCAGCAGAAAGGCATCCTCCTTGCCGACGAACTCGGCCAGTTCGCGCTCGAGACGCTCGTGGTAGACGGTCTGGCCGCTCATCATGCGGGCGCCCATCGGGGCCGCCATGCCGAACTGCGCGGCACCCTCGGCGTCGGCCTTGCGGACTTCGGGGTGGTTGGCCAGCCCGAGGTAGTTGTTCAGACTCCAGTTGAGCATCTTCTTGCCCCGGAAAGTCATGTGGGGGCCGATATCGCCTTCCAGTTTGGGGAAAGCGTAATAACCGTGGGCGTACGACATGTACTGACCGATGGGGCCACCTGCATTTTTCTCAAGGCGTGCAAAAATATCAACCATAAAATATTGTAATTTAATGTTTAAGTTTCCGTTTCGGACGCGCAAAAGTACAAAAAAACCTTTTAGCCATCAAAATTAGCCGTTTTTTATTCGGCACGGGTACGCATTTATACTTATTTCCGGATATTAGATAAGGAAAAAGGCCGCTTTCGGCGGCCCGGGGAAGAACTTTGTTCGGTTTTTCATTTTTCCGATCGGCGGTCTATCGCATCGACGATCACCGCGACGGCACCGTCGCCCGTCACGTTGGTCGCCGTGCCGAAGCTGTCCATGGCGATGTAGGTGGCGATCATCAGCCCCGCGAGCGTCTCGTCGAACCCCAGCATCGATTCGAGCAATCCCAGCGCCGACCCTGGCGCCGCCATGATCGCGCCGCCCGGCACCCCCGGTGCGGCAATCATCGTCACGCCCAGCAGCAGGATGAACCCCGCGAAAGTCCCCGCCGGAATATCCAGCCCGGCCAGCATCGAAACGGCCAATGCGCAGGCCACGATCTTCATCATCGACCCCGAAAGGTGGATCGTGGCACAGAGCGGTACGACGAACGACGCCAGCTGGGGGCGCACGCCGAGCCGGAGGGTCTGCGCCAGGGTCACGGGGATGGTGGCGGCCGACGATTGCGTGCCGAGCGCCGTAACATAGGCTGTGAGCATCGTACGGAGCATCTGCAGCGGGTTTTTGCGGGCAACGAGCCCGGCAACGGAGAACTGTGCGAGCAGCAGCACGACGGTCATGAAGAAGATCACCACGATCAGCTTCACGAAGACGCCCAGCACCCCGGCCACCTGCCCGGACTGGGTCATCGAAAGGAAGATTCCGAAGATATAGAAGGGCAGCAGCGGGATGATGACGCCCGCGATCACGCGGTCGATGATCGACTTGAAATCGTCCATCACCCCTTTGAGTTTCACGCTGTGCGTATAGGCCATCCCCAGCCCGAGTACGAAGGCCAGTACCAGCGCCGACATGACACCGAACAGGGGTGGCATCCCGACCGTGAAATAGGGTGCGGGGGCCGTTGCGGCCGCGTCGGGCAGCACGGCTGCGGCGCCTTCGAGCAATGCGGGGAACAGCGCCCGCCCCGTGAGGTAGGTGCCGAAGCCCGAGAAAAGGGTGAAGGCATA
>OGPO01001028.1_pt1 | contig 19598 bp, 16 predicted proteins | sample 1553041 | NCBI WGS metagenome assembly OGPO01 (sample SAMEA2580281, study PRJEB22360) | human gut metagenome | biome: human gut; feature: human-associated habitat; material: faeces | place: Denmark | collected 2008/2010 | reverse complement strand
GACGAGCATCTAGCTGAACAGATGCAACATCATTAACTAAACCATTAACAAAATTGGTGATTGGATTAGCCTGTACACCCTGAGCGCTTAAAGCAAAAGATACGGTGATAGCGGAGGCAATTAAAGTTTTCTTTAACATTGTGCAAACCTAAAAAAAATAGGACTAAGGACTAACTAAACATTTATTAGGTTAGAGCATAACACAAGCAAATTAGTTTTAAATTGTATTCGTATTAAGGCGCTCACATTTTTTTGTAATTTTAGTAATTACAGAAAATAAAGAGCCCTAGGGTTGTTAAAAGATCTAGGTAAAATAAGGACTAGGCCATATAAAGCATGGCTATAGTAGCAACAGTAGCTAAGATAATTAGGCCTAAAAATAAGTAAGTAAAAAACTTGAGCATGGCTGACCTTTAAGAAAAACTGATAAAAATAAGCAAATTAATTTGGTAGGTAGTAATAATCTTATTAAGTTGAGGCGGGAAAAGAAATAGGTAAGGTGAAGTTTCTATAGATACAACGGCTATAAATAAAAAAATCAGCGTAGTGCTGATTGTAAATGGTGCGCCTTAGTGGACTCGAACCACCGACCCCCACCATGTCAAGGTGATGCTCTAACCAAGCTGAGCTAAAGGCGCATTGTTCTGTCGAACGCTGTGCATTATAGCGGCCAGTTTTAGCCTTGGCAAGTGTAATTTTATATTTTTTTAACAAAAAATTAGTTTGAGGCTAAACAAAGTGCTTATATTTTAGTGCAAAGCATACTCTAAGAGCGTATACTGTGCATTCGATGGCTTCGCACAGGACAGTGCTGACGAGTTAGTTTGCGCATAGTTGCGATGCAATCTTTGTTTTATTTTTTTAGAGGACCTCAAGGTGCATCGTTGGCACCGTTGGTTTTGAATTATGCCTAAAATTACTCTACCTAATGGCGATATCAAAGAGTTTGATACCGCAGTATCAATTGCCGACATTGCTGCAAGCATCGGCCCTGGTTTAGCTCGTAACTGTGTTGCTGGTCGCATCGATGGTGTATTACATGATGCTTGTGACTTAGTTACACATGATGCCAAGGTTGAGATTGTTACTCCAAAAGATAAAGATGGTTTGGAGATCATTCGTCACTCTTGTGCTCACTTATTAGGCCATGCTATTAAGCAATTATGGCCAGCTACTAAGATGGCTATCGGCCCAGTTGTGGATAACGGCTTCTACTATGATGTTGATTTAGACCACAAATTAACTGCCGAAGACATGGAAGCTCTTGATAAGAGAATGCATGAGCTTGCTAAGACTGATTACAAGGTAATCAAAGAGGTAGTTGACTGGAATGGTGCTTATGATGCTTTTACCAAGCGTGATGAGCCATACAAGAAGTTAATTTTAGAAGAGAATATCGATAAGTCAGATAAGCCTGCCTTATATCACCATGAAGAGTACACTGATATGTGTCGTGGCCCTCACGTACCACACATGTCATTCTGCTCTCACTTTAAGCTTACCCACTTTGCTGGTGCTTATTGGCGTGGTGACTCCAAAAATAAGATGTTGCAGCGTATTTACGGTACTGCCTGGGCTTCTAAAGAAGAGCTCAATGAGTACATTAGAAAGCGTGAAGAGGCTGCCAAGCGTGATCACCGTGTTTTAGGTAAGAAGCTTGACTTATTCCACTTCCAGCAGGAAGCTCCAGGCTTAGTATTCTGGCACCATGATGGTTGGACCATCTACCGCTTAGTCGAAGACTACATGCGTGGTATGTTACATAAGTACGGCTATATTGAGGTTAACACCCCTCAAATTATGGATCGTGTCTTATGGGAGCGTTCTGGCCACTGGGATAAGTATGCTGAGAACATGTTCACTACTTCATCTGAAAACCGTGAATATGCTATTAAGCCAATGAACTGCCCTGGTGCTATCCAGATCTTTAATAGCCGTACCCGTTCTTACCGTGACTTGCCAATTCGTATGGCTGAGTTTGGTAAGGATCACCGTAATGAGCCTTCTGGTTCTTTACACGGTTTATTACGTGTACGTGGTTTCGAGCAAGATGATGCTCACATCTTTATTACCGAAGATCAGATCCTCCAAGAGGTTACTGAGTGTATTAAGATGGTTTACGAAGTTTATGATAACTTCGGTTTCCACAACATTGACGTAAAGCTTTCTACCCGTCCTGAAAAGCGTATTGGCTCTGATGAGATTTGGGATAAGTCTGAAAAAGACTTAGCTGATGCTTTAACTGCCAATGGCTTAGAGTTTGAATTACAGCCTGGTGAGGGTGCTTTCTACGGTCCAAAGATCGAGTTCACCTTACATGACTCTTTAGGTCGTGCCTGGCAATGTGGTACTATTCAGCTCGACTTCTCACTACCTCAGCGTTTAGAGGCTCACTATGTAGGTGAGGATAACCAAGAGCACGTACCAGTTATGATTCACCGTGCAATGCTTGGCTCTTTAGAGCGCTTTATCGGTATCTTAACCGAGGAGTTTGCTGGTGCTTTCCCAACCTGGTTAGCTCCAGTTCAGGCCGTAGTAATGAACATTACCTCCAACCAAGTTGAGTATGTAAAAGAAGTTACTAAGAAGCTTGATGAGGCTGGTATTCGTGTTCAATCCGATCTCCGTAACGATAAGGTAGGATTCAAGATTCGTGAACATACCTTAATGCATGTTCCTTACATGTTAGTATGTGGTGATCGTGAAGCTGAGAACGGTCAAGTGGCTGTTCGTACCCGTAAAGGTGTAGATTTAGGTGCAATGTCAATTGATGATTTGATCAGCATGATTAAATCTGATATTATATCGCGCAAACTTTTTACCAAGGCTGATGAAAAGCCTGAGGAAAAAAAGTAGAAACAAGCTGCAACAAGTCGCTAACTTAGAGAGTTAATTCTCTAATAAAGAAGGGCTAGTAACTTATACTTTGCTAGCTCTTTTGTTGTGCTTAAGTGCACAATGATTTTGGTATTGCAGGTTGATCCCTGAATAATTTGAATAGTAGGAGTTTGCTATAAACAGCGCAAAAAAGACCGGTAGGCCACAGCCAAAGAACCGGGTTAACGGTGATATTAGATGTCGTGAAGTACGTCTAATTGGAGAGGACAACGAGACAATAGGTGTTGTACCTACTGCTCAAGCTCTACGCATGGCTGAAGAAGCTGGTGTAGATTTAGTAGAAATCAGTCCTAATGCTGATCCTCCAGTTTGTCGCTTAGTTGAGTATGGCAAGTACCTCTATGAGAAGAGCAAGGATCAGAAGAAGAAGAAGCAAAAAGTAGTTCAGATCAAGGAAATTAAATTCCGACCTGCTACTGATGAAGGCGACTATCAGGTTAAACTACGCAACCTGATCCGCTTCTTAGAAGAGGGCAACAAGGCCAAGGTGACCTTACGCTTCCGTGGACGCGAAATGGCTCACCAACATCTTGGTCTAGATGTTCTCAAGCGTGTAGAGCATGATCTATGCGAAGAAAAGGGATTAGCTACAGTTGAAAGCGCCTCTCGTGTTGAGGGTCGTCAAGCAACTATGGTTTTAGCCCCTAAAAAGAAATAAGAATCTTAAGGGATTAAAAGATTTAATCACAATAGTAGATTAAACCCCTTACTTTCTACTCATTAAATGCGGAGTTATTTACAATGGCTGGAAAAGTCAAGGTCAAGATGAAGACCGATCGTGGCGTTGCCAAGCGCTTCAAGAAGACTGGCAGTGGTCACTTCAAGTGCCGTCACCAAAACTTACGTCACATCCTCACTAAGAAGAGCCGTAAGCGTAAGCGTTCATTACGTGCTATGAACATCGTTCATACTTCAAATGTTCGCGCAATCATGCGTCAATTACCTTACGCTTAATCGGAGGATACAATAAATGGCAAGAGTTAAGCGCGGTGTTACCGCTCGTGCACGTCATAAGAAGGTTTTAAAGGCAGCTAAGGGTTACTACGGTGCTCGTTCACGTACTTACCGTGTTGCCGTCCAGGCTGTTACCAAGGCTGGTCAGTATGCTTACCGTGATCGTCGTCAGAAGAAGCGTCAATTCCGCGCTCTTTGGATCGTTCGTATCAACGCTGCTGCTCGTCAGTACGGCTTAAGCTACTCCAAGTTCATGAACGGTTTAAGAAAGGCCAACATCCAAATCGATCGTAAGGTTCTTTCTGAGCTCGCCATCAACGAGAAGGCCGCTTTCGAGACCATCGCTAACCAGGCTCGTGCTGCTTTAGGTTTATAATTTCCTAAAAGCTCAGCTTTTTAGCAAAAGAGGGGTTACCAAAAAGGTAACTCCTTTTTTTTTTGCCCCAAAAACCATTCTTTGCAATTAATTCTGTCACTACCGAATGGGTCAAATCCCTATCTACCGCAATAGATAGGGATTTTTATTGCCTAAACTAGGCACCACGCCTGACAAGGCCAAGCGTAGCTTAGCAAGGGACAGGGGCCTTACAAACACATACCTTCTAATATGGTACTAGAAAGGCTAAAGTAGCAAAGATAGAACTGGTAGCTACTGGTGGTGATGGTGTTTGTTACTAAGATTGGGATGGTGAGGCTTATGGTCATGGCTATGGTGGGCATGACCATGGTGGTCATGGTCATGATGGGCGTTGCCATGCAGGGCATTGCCATGATGATCTATATTGGAGAGCAATAAAAAAAGCCCAGAGAAGGGATATCTCTCTGGGCTCTTGAATATTATATCTTTTGGATTGGTTTTAATAGGATAGGCTTATTAGCGCTCATCCATAGCGATAACGTGACGCTCAGGAGAGCCAATGTAAATCTGACGAGGACGACCGATACGGCTTTCATCCATATTCTGCATCTCGTTCCAGTGAGAAATCCAACCAATGGTACGTGCTAGAGCAAAGATTACAGTAAACATGCTTACTGGAATGCCAATAGCCTTTAAGATAATACCAGAGTAGAAGTCTACGTTTGGATAGAGGTTACGCTTTACGAAGTACTCGTCGCTCAGAGCAATCTGCTCTAATTCGGTAGCTACACGTAAAATTGGGTGATCCTTAATCTTAAGCTCTTGGAGAACCTCATGGCAGGTTTCTCTCATTACTAAAGCACGAGGGTCATAGGTCTTATAAACACGGTGACCAAAGCCAGAGAGACGGAAAGGATCATCCTTATCCTTAGCACGCTTAATAAATTCTGGAATACGATCAACAGTGCCAATTTGCTCTAACATGCGTAAGCAAGCTTCGTTAGCACCACCGTGAGCAGGGCCCCATAAAGAAGCGATACCAGCAGCGATACAGGCATAAGGGTTAGCACCAGAAGAACCTGCTAAACGTACTGATGAGGTAGATGCGTTTTGCTCGTGGTCAGCATGTAGAGTAAAAATACGGTCTAAAGCACGCTCAATAACAGGATTTACTTCGTAGTTCTCACATGGGGTAGCAAACATCATGTGAAGGAAGTTGCCTGCATAGCTTAAATCATTGCGTGGATAGATAAATGGGTGGCCGATAGAGTACTTATAGGCCATAGCTGCTAAGGTTGGGATCTTAGCAATTAAACGAATTGCTGTTGCTTGACGGTGCTCAGGATCATAAATGTCTAAGCCACCGTGATAGAACGCACTAAGAGCGCCTGCCACACCACACATAACTGCCATTGGGTGGGAGTCACGACGGAAAGCTTTAAATAAAGAAGCGATCTGCTCATGGATTAAGGTGTGGTGACGTACTTTAAAGCAGAAGTCATCATACTCACGCTTGCTAGGCATTTCACCGTTAAATAACAAGTAACAAACTTGTAAGTAGTCAGCCTTACGAGCAAGGTCGGCAATAGGGTAGCCACGATATAGCAATACGCCCTTCTTACCATCGATGAATGTAATTCGAGAGCTACAAGCAGCTGTAGACACAAAGCCTGGATCATAGGTGAAGTAACCTTGCTTACCTAACTCACGAATATCAATACATTCTGGACCGATAGTGCCTTTTAAGATAGGCAACTGAATAGGGTCATGGCCAGGAATAGATAAAGTTGCTACCTTGTCTAGGACTGTAATGTCATGTAAGTCACTCATTGCTTTATTGCTCCTCAAATACATTAGACGCAACAGACAAGATGAATATACCTATTAAAGTGCAATTTTTGCTAAAAATAGTAAAAATGAACTAAATTGGGCAGTTGCTATACAAATTGCTGCATATTAGTGCATAAAGGCTAAAATCCTATATTTTCCTTAATTAATAATAGTTAATCATAGTTACAAGTCTATTTTCCCTAGTTACTGTTTTAGTTAGCTCTCAACAACTATGCTTTACAATGGTGCGTATTAAATAGGAATAGTAAGAGGAATTAACGAAAATTTTTCAAAAATTTAAAAAGAACGAATTTATGCACTAATAAAGCTAGTACTAGCTGTTTTTATCTCTTTTGTGCACCATTTGTATACATTAGTCATAATGAATTTGTATAACTGTAAAGACAGTGAAAATGGCTTATGGCTAGCCAAAGATAACTATCAAAGCTTAAAAGTTAGCGCTTAGTCCTTTATAAAAAGTTGCAAGTGGCTTTAGACCGTGTTTTCTTTCTGTTAATATCTTTAGACTAGCTTTTATTAAGATCACAATTTCAGGTAGAAATAATTGTTTTTTGATAAAAGTAAGTAGCCCTAGAATTTTGGTCTCACTAATCATAGAGTGGATTGGATTTTGTCATGCAACAAAAGATTTTAACTACTGAATGTACTGATGCTACTGGTTTAATTGCTAAGGTAACTACCACTTGTTTTGAGTTTGGTATTAACATTGTGCACCAAGATCAGTTTGCCTCTGAAGAAGATAACCGCTTTTTCATGCGTTCAGTTTTAGAGGGTGACTTTAATCAGAGCAACGAAAGCAAGTTTTTACAATGTGTAACTGCTAAATTACCTGATGATGCTATTGTGCAGTTAAAGGATAAAGCTGTTAAGCCACGTATTGCTATCTTGGTAACTAAAGAGTCTCACTGCTTAGGCGATTTGCTTATGAGAGCCTATAGTGGTTCTTTAAATGCAGAAATTGTCATGGTTGCTGGTAACTATCCTGATTTAGGTGACTTAGTATCTAAATTTGGCATTCCATTCCATGTTGTTTCTCATGAGGGTATTTCTCGTGACGAGCAAGAAGAGCGCATGATGAAGCTCCTTGATGACTGCAATCCAGACTATATTATTCTTGCTAAATACATGCGCATTTTATCTCCAAAGATGGTTGCGCATTATCCAAAGGGCAAGTTAATTAATATTCACCACTCATTCTTACCAGCCTTTATTGGTGCTAAGCCATATCAACAAGCTTTTGAGCGTGGTGTAAAGATTATTGGTGCTACCGCCCACTTTGTTACTGACAATTTAGATGAAGGCCCAATTATTGAGCAGGACGTAATTAAAGTAACTCATCGTTATGAGGCTGCTCAGATGGCTAAGGCTGGCCGTGATGTAGAGCGTTTAGTGTTAGCTCGTGCTTTAGGTAAGGTCTTTAATAATAAGGTCTTTATCCACGGCAATAAGACCATTGTGTTCTAAGCTTATTTAGATAAGAGCATGATCAAAAAAAGCTTCCTACGAAAGTAGGGAGCTTTTTTGCTTTCTACATACCGCCTAATAGAGAAAGAGCAATATTAGGTCGACTATTAGCTTGGCTTAAAATAGAGCTAGCAGCTTGCTGAATAATATTAATTTGAGTGAGATTAGCTGTCTCAGATGCAAAGTCAGTATCACGTATACGAGAGCGGGCATCAGCTTGGTTTTCTGCTACATTAGATTGATTACGGATAGAGGATTCTAAACGGCTCATATAAGCGCCTAAATCAGCACGACGTGATGAGACCTCTTTGATTACATAGTCAATGGCTCCTAGAGCGTTACTGGCAAGCTCTTGAGTTGAGATATCAACTGTTAAAGCTTCTGCTGTGCCATCCTGGGCCTTATCAACTACAAAAGCACCCTTGGACATATCCTCAACAGTTTGATTGCGTCCACCAGGGCCTGTTGGATATTTGGTGTCAATCATAAGCTCAGGGACAAAGAAATTTTTTACCTGAGCAACAATTTGATCGCCATGATTGGCTCCTACTTGCAAACGCAAAATACCTGGAATATGGTTTTTACCATTAGAGATATCCTCGTAGATATCATCAGGGCCTTTCATATGACCCATGAGAATTTTTTTGCCTGCAAAAGTAGTATCAGTTGCAATAGCTGATGCGCCTAAGAGAGCTTGTCTTACCTCATGCTGAATAGCAATACGATCATCATTAGAGTAGGTGCCGTTAGCTGCCTGTACTAGTAAAGTACGAGCACGTTGGAGGCTATTGGTAATTTCATCTACAGCTCCATCAATAGTCTGAAGCAGGGCCAAACCATCGTTGGCATTACGATTTCCCTGATTAAGACCATTTATCTGTGAGGTTAAGCGATCTGCGATTTGCAGTCCTGCTGCATCATCTTTAGCAGAGTTAATGCGCAAGCCTGAGGCTAGGCGCTGGTAAGATACATTTAATTGGTTCTGGGCATTATTTAAAAAGCGCTGACTCTGTAAAGAGCTAATATTAGTTTTGACATAGATGGCCATAAAACTATCCCTAAATTAGAACCATAAAATGCATAGTTATCTTTAAATATTTTGGTAGCTATATTATAAAGTTATCACTGCTCAATTATAGTCGTCTAATATCAGGTTTTTGATAAATATTAGTAATATGGAAGATAGGTAACTTAGCTGCAATACAAATCTTATCCAAGCGTCTATCTCTTTGTTTTCTATCTTCACTAAGGTGAGTAGGATCATCTAACTCAATAGCACAAACAATGCGATCAGTGCCTTTTTCAATTAACAAAAAGTCAAAACACATGTTATGGCATTTTTGAGCAAATAACAGACGCTGCTTCCTATCGATTTTTTCACTGGCTGTCTTAGGTAGATCAACCATAGGATTGATATTAACTACTGAGCCGACACTAACTTGGCAATAAATTTCGTACTTGTAGCCAAACCAAATTCTCAGCTTTTCTAAATAGTGATGTTCAAAGTTGGTAACTAAGAAATTTTTATGTTCAATAGCACCTGCTTTAATCATAGTAGTGAAAAGAGCATTAAGTTCACTAGTATCAGGACCTTTGGCAGCACTATCTGGAGTGGCTTTGACCAACTCACTGGCATGATCAGTGGCATTAGGATGAGTAAAGCCAGTTAAGGCTTGATCTGATTTATTGTTTAGAAAATCAAAGCTTGGATCATGAGGCTTTTTACTAAATAAGTTGCCAAAGAAGCCTTTAGAAGCTTCCTTTTGAGGTTCGCTAGCCTTTTTATTGGCTTTATTAGCAGCAGGTCTTTTAGTTTTACTCTGGGCCTTATTGTCTTGCTCTTTACTCTTTTGGCCTCCACTAGGCATAAGTAGTCCTATGATTAAAACCACAAATAAAGCACCAGCAATATGAAGAACTAGTTGAGACAAAGATAAGGAGAAGAGATATTCAATAATAAACATAATACAGCGCAATCAAACCCACAAAATCATAATCAGATATATTATATCATTATAAAAGTAATGCATTAAAAATTATATAGCACCACTAATCCCAATTCTGCCACCCAAGCCCTAAAAGCCACTCCATCCCCACTCGTTAAACCCCTGCAAGCTCAGCTCAGATCAGCTTAGCCCAGCCAAGCCCAAGCTACGTAGAGCCTTCACTGTCTTGCCAGACTAAACCAAAATCTTGGCCCTGATAGGCCTATAAAACGACAAGACCGACTCACTTGGTAATGGGTCGGTCTTATCAATGCGGCTCAGGCCAGTGCCAGCGCTAGCGCAGCGCCAGCGCTGGGCGCTATGCGCCTAGCGCTTAGTGCGGGCGCTTATGGAGCTAAACGAGAGGTAGTCCAGGTACCATCGTCATTTAGGTCATAAATGAAGCGGTCATGCAGGCGGTTTTCACGGCCTTGCCAAAATTCTACCTGATGGAAAAAGACACGGTAGCCACCCCAGAAAGTTGGTAGTGGTACTTCACCATTTTTGAATTTTTCTCTAAGCTCGGCAAATTTGCTCTCTAGTACGGAGCGAGCGCTAATTCTACTGGATTGATGTGAAGTCCAAGCGCCAATTTGACTGTCACGAGGGCGGGAGTGGAAGTACTTAATTACCTCAGGTACAGAAAGCTTTTGGGCAGTGCCCACAAACATTACTTGACGCTCTAAGTAGTACCAAGGAAAGAGCATGCTGATTTTAGGATTGTGAGCTAAGTGTTGTGCTTTGCGAGAGCCTAAATTAGTAAAAAATACTAAAGACTTTTCATCATAGTTCTTTAATAAAACCATACGTGAATAAGGCTGACCACTTTCGTCCACAGTGCTAACAACTACGCCATTAGGGTCGTAAAGATTAGCATCAATCATATCCTTGAGCCAGCGCTCAAAGAGAGGAATAGGAGTTGGGGTTAGATCCTTTTCATCAAGTCCTGCCATGGTATAGCTACGGCGTAATGGTCCTACATCAATCATCTCTAATCTCTTTAATAAAATGGGTTCAGTTGTTGGTAAAGGCTCAGATTAAGCATTGCTATTTGAGCCTAGTATCGGAGCTTAATTGTAGTTCTTAGTTTATTAAAGTGGAGAAATTTCACTGCAAATATTGTTAGCTGCCCTGAACTAGAGCAAGTAATCTTATAAGGATGGTTTAATAAAAATTTGTACCATTATTGGGCAACGACTGAGAACAAGAGTTTATTAAGTGATAGTAAAAGTGCATTTTTATCGCAAGTAACATGATTTTTTAAAAATCACTATTTTGGTGCTTATAGAGCAAGAGCTCTGCATATTTATAAAGTTTTTATTATTAGAAATTCTTATATAAAGACAAGGTATTTTTAATCTCTTGATCTTTATAAAATCCAATATTTATCAATATTTTTAGTAAATTTTGGCCTTTAAAAAATTATTAGATATTTTATTTACTTAATTATTAAAGATGATGTAATATAGTTATCTATAACATTATCTCACTCAAGTTTAAGCTAAACGCTTTTGCATGCGGATTATAGTAGTTTGATTCCTTGAAATATGGATTTAAATTTGCTTTAAATTTGAGCTAACTCCAATTTCCGAAAAGATGCTTATAAAGTCAGGTGCTATAATTAAATGCAATCAACAACTTTATGTAATAGCTTATCTCTTCAATGTTAGCTTTAATTCCTCGCATATGTAGCTTCAAATATATTTATCCTGTTACAGTTTTCTTATTCAAAGAACCTAATGCCTTTTATCTTGCTAAGGCGGTTCTAGCAATATTTAACATTGAAGAGTGAATAGTTATTCATTAGGAAGATTTCCTTACATAGTTTGTTGTTTGGCTGTCTATCTTTTGGGTTTTGTTTAGTCATCTAGGGTATACAATGTCTACTATTAATAAGTCTGTTTTAGTTATCAACTGCGGTAGCTCTTCTGTAAAGTTTGCCATCATGAATCCAGAGGATGGTCAAGTTTATTTAAGTGGTATTGCTGAGGCCATGAACTTACCAGAGGCTTTTATCTCTTGGCGCTTTGGTGATGAGGACAAGCAAAAGACTAATATCTCTGGTTACAACCACGAGCAAGCTTTATCTTATTTAGTAGAAAACATCTTAAGCTCTCACAAGAATTTATTAGATTCTATCGTAGCTTGTGGTCACCGTATTGTGCATGGTGGTGAGTTCTACTCTGCTCCAACCTTAATTGATGACGAAGTATTAGCCAACATTGAGAAGGTTATTCCTTTTGCACCTTTACACAATCCAGCTCACATCTTAGGTATTAAGGCAGCTCGTAACTCCTTCCCTAATATCCCTCACGTAGCTGTATTCGATACTGCTTTCCACCAGACTATGCCTCCTGTAGCATATCGTTTTGCTATTCCTGAGGAGTATTACACCAAGGGTGGTATCCGTCGTTACGGTGCTCACGGTACTTCTCACATGTACTTAGCTCAAGAGAGTGCTAAGCTTCTTGGCAAGTCCTTAGATGATACCAATGTTATTACCTGTCACTTAGGTGGTGGTGCTTCTGTTTGTGCTATTAAGGGTGGCAAGTGCATGGATACCTCCATGGGCTTAACTCCACTTGACGGCTTAATCATGGGTACCAGAACTGGTGAGATTGATCCTTCTGTAGTGTTCTTCTTATGCGATCCTCAGAACAACAATTTATCTGTTGAGGAAGTAAAGGACATCTTTAATAAGAAGTCAGGTTTATTAGCTCTTTCTGGCGTATCTTCTGATATGCGTCCAATCTGTGAAGGCTACCTCAATGGTGAGGAGAAGTGCACTTTAGCTTTAGAGGCTTTCTCTTACCGTTTAGCTAAGTTCATCGCTTCTTACTTCGTTCCAGTTGGCCGTGTTGACGCTATCGTATTCTCTGGCGGTATCGGTGAGAACTGCTGGGAAGCTCGTGAGTTAACCTGCAAGTACTTAAAGGAAAGCTTTGGTATCGAGATTAACGAGGAGTTAAACAAGAAGGCTTTAGGCCGTTTAGGCTTTGAGGGCGGTGTTATTTCTACCCCTAACTCCAAGTTCAAGGTATTTATGATCCCAACTAATGAAGAGTTAGTAATTGCTCAATCTTCAATGAAGTTTGTTAAGTAATTCAAGACTAATTTTTAGTTAACAAAAAAAGCAGTGCTCTTTAAGAACACTGCTTTTTTTATGCCCGCCTAACACCACAGCGCTTGCTACAAGCAAGCCAGGCCCTGACATTGCTAGAGCCAGGGCCAGGGCCAGAGCCTTCCTGGCTTCTGGCTTCTGGCTATGGGGTTTTGTCGTGGGTGTTGTTGTTATTTTTGTTATTGTTGCTGTCGGAGGCGGATTGTGATTGATGCTCTAGCTTATTTAGAGCATTTTTATCCTCGTCTTGGCGGCGCTCGGCCCAGGCGGCATATAGTCTCTTTCTTTTAAGGCTAAGTGGGTTAAAGATTAAAGATATAACCACAAAGAAAGCAGGTACCATAATGAGACCTAAGGTGGTAGCAAAGATAGTTCCACCAAAAACGCCAGTACCAATAGACTGTTGAGAGGCAGCACCAGCTCCTTGAGCGCTTAATAATGGTAAGACACCCAATAAGAAGGCAATAGAGGTCATAACAATTGGTCTAAAACGTAAAGCAGCCGCCTCTTGGGCACTCTTTAATAGACTGCGACCTTGTTGCCTAAATTGATGCGCATATTCAACAATCAAAATAGCATTCTTAGCAGAAAGTCCACCCGTCGTTAACAAGCCTACTTGGAGATATACGTCATTAGCTAGTCCTCTAAAGGCTACAAACAGTAACGCACCGAAAATACCAATAGGAATAATTAGCATTACAGCAAAAGGAATAGACCAGGACTCATATAAAGCTGCTAGTGATAAAAACACTACTAAAGCAGAAATTAAGAATAAAGCACCTTGATTGGAGCCTGTTAATTTCTCTTGGTAGGAAATACCGCTCCAGGCATAACCGTAATTACCTGGGTGTTCACTAATAATACGGGCAATTTCATCCATAGCTTCGCCAGAGCTTACGCCAGGGGCAGGGTCTCCCATTAATGAAATAGAAGATACACCGTTAAAGCGCTCTAATTGTTGTGGGCCATATGTCCATTCAACACTGCCAACAGTATCAAAGGACACCATTTGACCATCTTTATTCTTAAAATAAAGTTTATTAAGGTCTGATGGTAGCGCTCTAAAATGGGCATCTGATTGGACATAAACTTTTTTAATACGACCACGATCCATAAAGTCATTGACGTAGGTACCGCCCCACGCAATTTGTAAGTTTTCATTGATTACTGATGGCTCTAAAGAAAATTGTCCTGCTCTAAAATCATCAATCTTAATGTTTAATTGCAAGGCATCAGCTTGTGCATTAGATCTGACATTGTAAAGAATAGGACTTTTACGAGCTTGAGCTACAATCTCTTGTAGGTCTTTCATAAATTGCTCATGGCTATTGCCCATAATATTTTGTACATAGACATAAAAGCCAGATGAGCCGCCCATGCCAGAGATGGAAGCTGGCATAGACATACGAATTTCAGCATCTGGATAATTATCAAAGTGCTCTTTAGCACGAGCTAAAATAGCTTGTGCGCTGTTCTCTACACCTGGACGCAACTCCCAAGGAACCAATCTAATGCTAGCATTGGCTGTAGCTTGTCCTTTAGAACTGCCTCCTGAGCCTAAAGAAAGTAAGATACCTTTGATATTGTTAACTTCGTGTTCTAAAAAGTAGTTTTCGACATCACGACCAACCTTGGCTGTTTGAGCCATAGTTGAGGAGGATGGCAAAATAATACGCACGCTGATAATACCTTGATCCTCAATAGGTAAAAATGAACTTGGGATCTTGGTAAATAGCCAGCCTGTAGAGCCAACTAGGCCAGCAAAGAACACCATTACCAGAATCTTATGACGTAAGCAGTAATGATTAATCTTTAAGTAGCCCTTTTGGCAGATAAGAAATAAGTTATCAAATAAGGATAACAAGCCCTTATGGCGCTTTTTATGAGGATTGTGTTTATGCGCTTTTAAAATAGTGGCACATAAAGCAGGGGTAATGATTACTGCGACAATAATAGAAACCACCATGGCCGAGACAATGGTCACTGAGAATTGACGATAAATATTGCCTGTTGCTCCTGAGAAAAAAGACATAGGAGTAAACACAGCTACAATTACCAAGCCCACGCCAAATAAAGCTGAGGTAATTTCTTGCATTGATTTTACCGAGGCCTCATAAGGGTTTAAGCCTTCGGTATACATAATACGACTGACGTTTTCTACAACCACAATGGCATCGTCTACTAACAAACCAATAGCCAGTACCATAGCAAACATGGTTAAAGTATTAATCGAGTAGCCAAAGAAATAGAGCACTACAATAGTAGCTGAGAGCACAATAGGAATAGTAAGAGATACGATTAAAGTAGAGCGTATATCTCTTAAGAAGAGCAAAATCACTAAAGATACTAAAATCAGAGCCTCAACCAAGGTTTTGGCCACTTCATATAAAGAGGCTTTAACAAAAGGCACAGTATCATAAGGAATGGCGTATTCAAGATTATTAGGGTAGAGCGGGCGCAAATGCTCTAACTCTTCTTTAACTATTTTGGCCACTTCAACAGCATTAGCTCCATCAGCCAGGCTAATTTGTAAGGAGGCCATTGGGCTTTTATTGTAATTACCAAAATAGTTATAGGAGCTACGTCCCATTTCAATGCGAGCAATGTCCTTTAAATAAACAGCTGCTCCTGATGGGGTAACTTTAACTAAAATCTTTTCAAAATCACCTATGCTTTGGAGCAGTTCGCGAGATTTAATGGTGACATTAATAGTTTGTTCTGGAACAGCAGGCAGACCACCTAATTGACCTACAGAAATTTGCTTATTTTGATTTTTAATGGCGCTAACAATATCTGATGGGTTGAGCTTATATTGCATCAGTTTATTGTTATCCAGCCAAATACGCATGGCATAAGACGAACCAAAAACAGAGACATCACCTACACCATTAAGACGAGAAATAGGGTCTTGTACGACTGATACCAAGAAGTCAGCAATATCTTCTTGGCTCATAGAGTCATTAGTTGTGTAAAAGGATATAGTCTGTAAGACATCGTCTGATACTTTACGAACTCTTACGCCTGAACGTTGTACTGAGTCTGGCAGTCGAGAGAGTACTCCACTAAGACGGTTTTGTACCTGCATTTGAGCAACATCAACATCGACATCAGTATCAAAAGAAAAGCGAAAGCGAGCATTACCATCAGAGGTAGTGGTGGTAGAAAAGTAAATGAGTCCGTCTAAGCCCGTCATTTCTTGCTCGATAATTTGAGCTACCGAGTTTTCAACTGTTTGGGCTGAGGCTCCAGAATATGAGGTGCTGACACTAATAGTAGGAGGCGCAATCTCAGGAAAGCGCGCAATTTTCATGCTTGGCAGACAGATCATACCTACTATCATAATCATAATAGCGATCACCCAAGCAGCTACAGGGCGGTCAATGAAAAACTTACTGATCATTGGCAATTCCTTGTAGCCTGACTATTATTGTCAGGCTAAATAATCGTTTTATTTATGGAGTATTAACGCTAGGAGCACTAGCTGAGCTTTGGCCTAATCCAGATGCTGAGGTAGTTGGATTGGCTATAGCTTTAACTGCAGCCTCTGTGTCTTTAACTTGATCGCTATTATTAATAGTGGTGTTAATACCATCACGATTGATCACTTTAATTTTAGAACCATGGCGTAAGGCTGCGGCACCTGAAATTACTACTTCATAAGAGCTATCCAGGCCATCTAAAATTTGCCAGCCATCGTTATATAGTTCACCTAAAGTAACTGGAGTTTGTAATACTCTGTCTTCTTGTACCGTAAACACATAAGCATTACCTTTAGGGTCACGCATTACAGCTTTAGCAGGTAGGGTCATAATATTTTGTGAGACACCACCATTAACCTTACAAACTACAGCCATGCCTGGGAGCAATAAGTGGTCAGGATTATCAAAGATAGCTCTTAAGGATAAAGCACCTGAGTTTTCATCTACTAATACTTCGGATAAAGATAGGTTACCTAAATGAGAATATAAGGAGCCATCTTCAAAGTACAAAGAAACGTCATAGGCACGATCATTTAAATAAATAGAGCCGTCTAATAAGCCCTGTCGTAGTCGTCGCCACTCTTGAGAGCTTTGCTCCATATCTACATATACTTTATCTAAATCGATAATAGTAGCTAAAGGCTCACTTTGGTTGGCATTAACTAAAGCACCACGAGTAATTTTGGAGGTGCCAATAATGCCTGCAATAGGGGCTCTGACTGTGGTGTAATCAAGAGAGATTTTGGCTTTATCTAAAGCTGCTTTGTATAGTTTTTCGTCAGCTACGGCTAAATCATAGGCCAAAAGAGCATCATCACGCTCTTTTTCACTAGCAGAGCGTCTTTTATAAAGTAAGGAGAAACGCTCATAGTCTTTGAGCGCCATTTTTCTTTGTACCACTGCTCTTTCATAAGAGGCTTGAGCGTGTTCTAAACTAGCCTGAAAGGGAGCAGGATTAATGGTGTATAAAGGATCTCCTACCTCAACAGGAGCGCCTTCTTGAAACAAACGATCCAAAACAATGCCATCAACTTGAGGTCTAACATCCGCACGGGTATAGGCACCAACTCGACCACTTAGGGTAAAAGAGCGCTCACGACTAGCAAAAACAGGATGGATGGTACTAACCTCATAGTAAACATCGGCTAGTGATGGCGTAGAGCTAGTCTTGGGCTTTTCGTTACAGCCTGTGGTGACAAAACTTAAAGTAGCAAAAGTTGTCAAGGCGAGCATGAGCTTACCTAACAAGGAGAGTTTTTGTGCAAAGTTAAACGTGCGATCAGGCATAGATAATTTCGATCCTTGTTGTGGGTAATTACTGGTCAGAGTAGTAATTTTAATGTGCTTACATTAGGCTTATATTAGTAAAGCATGCAAAAGCTAATTGAGCTATCTGGTATTTTTGAATTAAATCACAAAGAGATTAACAAAATATCTAAGCTTTAAGCAAATAAGTTAAAAAAAATCGTCATTTAAACGTAAAAAAGGCCTTATCAGAGACTGATAAGGCCTTTTTGCTAATCAAATGCGCTTACGTTTCTTTGTACTAAATTAAGGAACGTATGATTAATATAAAGCTAGAAACTTAGAATTTGCTTAGAGCGCATTGATATTGTTAAAAAAAATTAAAGCTGGCTTAAGGTAGCCTTAAGAATGCTATAAATTTGCTCTGTATGCTTGATAGAGCAGCTCTCATCTGGGGAGTGAGGGTTGCGTACAGTAGGGCCAAGAGAAATCATTTGTAATTTTGGATTGGCCTTGGCAAAGTAACCAGTCTCTAAGCCTGCATGAATAGAGGTGATCTTAACTTGAAGCTGGCACTGCTTTTCATATTCAGCCTTGAGAATATCAATGAGGCGATTTTGTACTGGAGAAGTCCAGCCAAAGCTACGGCCTGAAAAACCTACTTCAACATTATCAAGTAAGGAGCAAATGCTATCGATCTTATCAATAACATCATCTAAGCCATGATCCTTTAAAGAACGAGGTAAGAGGCCAATAATGATGGCTTCATTCTTAGTGCGTACTGTGGATAAATTACAAGATGACTCTACTACATTAGTGTACTCACTAGACATTCTTAATACGCCATTTGGTAAAGCACGTAATAAAGAAATGAGATTTTGAGTAGAGGTGTAAGATAAAGCAGTATTATTTAAAGAGCAGCTACCTAAAATTAACTGCATATTAGGATCGGTATCAGTATAGATATCTTGATAACGAACCATAGCAGCACGAGCAGCATCCTTAAACTCATTAATAGTGCCATTAGGTATGGCCAGCTCAACATAAGCACTAGAAGGAATAGAGTTTCTGATCTCGCCACCATTAAATTTCTGGATAAAGAAATCAATGCTGTCAGATACCTCAGCTAAGATACCGCACATAATATCAATGGCGTTGCCACGATTTAAGTGAATATCAGCGCCAGAGTGACCACCAGTAAGACCAGTTAAATTAAGTACCATAGGGGTACAATCAACTACTTTAACTAGTTCTGGAATAAAGGTTACATTGGCATTAATAGAGCCTGCACAACCTACGAATAACTCGCCATGATCCTCAGAGTCGAGGTTTAAAAGATAGTCACCCTTTAAATAGTCAGGGTCAATTTCCATGGCTCCCTTCATAGAGCTTTCTTCTTCTACAGTAAAGATAGCTCTAATTGGGCCGTGGCTTAATTCTTTATCCTCTAATAAGGCTAAGATTAAGCTTACACCTAAGCCATCATCAGCACCTAGAGTAGTATTGTTAGCGCAAATATATGGGCCATCAAATACCTCTAAGAGCTTAGGATTAACTCCTTGGCTATCAGCAGTCATAACACGTGGCTCAATAGGATCTTTAGTAAAGTCATGCTCAAAGCCATCACGAGCTACTGGCACCATGTCAATATGAGCTTGCATAATGACAACAGGGCTATTTTCTTTGCCTGCAGTAGCCTTCTTTTGAACAATAACGTTACCGCACTCTTCTAACTCGCATTCCAAGCCATTTTGTTGAGCAAAATTAATAATGTACTTAGCAATGCCTCTTTCATGACCAGATGGATGAGGAATGTTACACAAATTTTGGAAGTGAGTAAAAACAGCCTGAGGGGCGAGTTCTTTGAGTTCCATAAGCGAATATATCCCTAAGGTTAAGCTTTAAATAGCTTAAACCACAACAGCTAGGCGCTGCCTATAAAGGCAAATTAAAGAAAAAAACGGGCTAAAAGCCCGCAAGTGTTAATAGAAATTTGCTTAATAATTTTTAAGGACAAATCTCTTTCAAGAATGAACATATATTAGTAGCTATAAAGGTGCATAGCAAGATCAAAAATGAGACAAAGGACAAAAGTTTAACAATCTAGATCTTAAGTAGGTGTAGGGCAAGTTCTTGATGAGTAAACTGCGAATATCTATTAACTTTGGTCAAACTATGAGCACTTAAACGTTAGTAAGCTCTTCATTAAAGACAATAAAGGGCACTTCTATAAATCAAAAACG
>OGPO01001024.1_pt1 | contig 19651 bp, 18 predicted proteins | sample 1553041 | NCBI WGS metagenome assembly OGPO01 (sample SAMEA2580281, study PRJEB22360) | human gut metagenome | biome: human gut; feature: human-associated habitat; material: faeces | place: Denmark | collected 2008/2010 | reverse complement strand
GTCCGGCGTCGCACCCCACACGGGGTGCGTGGATTGAAATCCCAGTCCCAGCTCCAGCAAACCCAAGGTGATGGGGGTCGCACCCCACACGGGGTGCGTGGATTGAAATCGGTAGAACTGAGCATGAAAAAAACCCCGCCGCTGTCGCACCCCACACGGGGTGCGTGGATTGAAATTTCTCCTGCTCATACCTGGCCAGCCTGCCAAGTAGTCGCACCCCACACGGGGTGCGTGGATTGAAATCTCCTTTTTAGGCGGCGACGTATTCGCCAGTCAAGTCGCACCCCACACGGGGTGCGTGGATTGAAATTCCATGTCCCCTCCTTTGTGTCCAACTTGGACACAGTCGCACCCCACACGGGGTGCGTGGATTGAAATCATTTTCGGTGGAGAGGAAACCGCCGGAAATGACGTCGCACCCCACACGGGGTGCGTGGATTGAAATCCACACAGGCTGGAAACCCCCAGAATGAAAACAGCTTGCGCAGGATGTGGACCGGATTCAAGCGGGATTTGGACATTGCCATGGGGGCAGAGGTCTACCGCAATCAGATCATCCGCAGCGTGGTGGCTCCTGACCTCACCCCATACTGCCTCCGGCACACCTTTTGCACAGATCTCCAGCGGGCTGGTGTGCCGCTCAACGTGGCCAAGGAGCTGATGGGCCACGCAGACATCCAGACCACCGCCAACATCTACACCCACCGAGACAGCGCCACACTCCACGCCAATATTGCAAAATTAGAGGGTGGTGGAAAACTTGGTGGAAATGTGGAAACCGGGTAGCCCGTACCCATTGCGCCGCAACGGATAGCAGGCACAGTGGGGTACTGCTTCCGGTTCTGAATGTTGGGGGTTCGAGTCCCTTCGGGCGTACCATAAAATCAAAACAGTATAGATGCCGTAGGCCAAAAGCCTACGGCATCAACTGTTTCCGGGCTTTTTCTCCTCAAAATTTCACCGAAAATTCCATAGATGTAAACTGCTGTTTCTCAGTAACCGAAGGGATTCGAACCCCCTTCTCCCCTGAGATTTGCATAGACATCCCCACTTGGCGCCCTTTTTGAAACCGGCTTATTCAAAAAGGGCGCTATCTTTTCCAAAACAGAATATACAAAGTTCTAGGCGTCAATTTGTTGGTCGTGACCGACCATCAGATTGGCGCCTTTTTTCATTTCAATCAAAATTCAAAAAGGGCGCTAAGCCCAAGGAGGTAATCAAAATGAATCAAGAAGTATTTTTTCAGGAGCTTCGCCGAGTACTCCAGCGAGAGGGATTTACCACCCAAGCTGTGCAGGACGGTCTACTTCCCGTGGAGTGGGATGGACACCCTCTCTGCAGGATCACAGAGGGCGGCGGTGTACGCTACTGGCAGGAGAATGTGGCAAATTTGGAACGGGAACAAGCCTGTCAAAGAGCCGCAGATCTGGCCTGTATGGTGCGGGAATACACTACCCTGCTGGAGCAGGCTCCCCCCTTGAGGGCCCAGGGACTGACTGGAGACTTTCGAGTGCTGGCCGACTTCAACGGGACTGTGCTGGCTGGACACCAGACCAAATTCGGCATTCACTTTGTGACCTGGGACCGGGACTTCCGCTGGACAGGTCTCAACTACGGCCACTACTTTCAAGAAAACTACCTGGCTGCCAAGCAGGACTTCGCCATCCGCTCCGGTTTAATCCCCCAACACCAAGTTTTCAGCCAGGAGCAGCTCACGGAGGTCTTCCGATGCTGCACTGTCACCCTGGATGCTGACCTGAACCTGACCCCACAACAGGAAGCGTGTATTCGCGACATCCAAGAGCAGATTGAAAGTGGCATACCAGATGTTGTAAATCACACCAGAGCGCAGGAGCATCCAATCACAGAACCCTACATTCAACAGCAGACTATGTAATATCGCGTCGGAGTTTTAAGTAAGACTCCGGCGCTTTTTTTATTTCACCGAAAGGAGGGCATAGCCCATGCCATACTACTTCATGCGGGACACTCCCCTTCGTCAATTCGAGGAGCAGATGATGACCCCGCCCTACTGTAAGTCCAGAAGCCACCAAACATTCCACAAAGGCTTTCGATATCGTGCCGAAGATGTGGATTGCATTTACTGTACCAAGTATTCTCCCAGACATTCCTGTCGGCTGACCCAATGTATTTGTTTGGAAGAACGCATTGAGGCCGGTGTCCTGCATCTGCGGCATTTCTTGCAAGAGCGTTTCTTCACAGAATGCGATCCATTGTTTCTGGACCGATTACATCTGCACTTCCATCAACCCTGCACTCTCTTTTTCCGAAATCATGCTCATTGGAGACGGTGGCTGCACTGGCGTAACCGACACGCCAAAATCTCTAAACGCAACCAAGCTGCGCTATTTCTTTTCACAGCCTACGATGACATCTGGCACAGGGTCGTATGGAATATGGAAGATGATAGCTTTGATTTTTCTTCCATCCAACTGGCCGGGATTCAACCGGAGCTGTACAGTGTCTACCAAGCCGCAAAGTCCATCTCTACGGGCACCTGCAACATTACGTTTGCTGATCTCGCATCTCCCGAACTGGTCACAGATGAGGCGTTCCACTTGATTATTTGCGCTCTGCTTCTGGCCAGATACGGAGATGTCATTCTAATGTTAGAAGGCGAGACAGATCATTTCAACTCAGAAAGGACGTGAGACAAGTGAAAATCATTCAACGCATTCTCGCCGCAGCTCTTTGCGGTGCCCTGTGTCTCGGGGTACTGCCTGGGGCAGCGGCACCTCCGGACCCTCAGCCTACCGAAGCCGTAACATCTGAGACAACGGAGCCATCCACGCAGCCCATCGATCAACCATCAGCAGAGGAAGAAATGCCCCTGCTAGCCACCATGTCGGCCTGGTCTCCCGGCCAGGTAGTCAATACCTGGGAGGGGGAGCCATACACCTCCATCACCGGCCATAAGTACGCTCTTATGAAATTCAGCTTTATGCGCTACTACAGCGACGGTACCAAAAAAATTATCACCAGCACCCAGGCCAGCGGTTACACCAACAACAAATACTATGTGGGAAACACCCTGGCCTACTGCATCGAGTCCGGCAAGGCCTTTGACGGAGGAGACTACACCTCTGGAGAAGCTGGTACATCAGACTACCTCAAGTTGCTCTCCCCCACAGCCCGTGAAGGTATCATGCTGGCCATGCTCTACGGCTACAACCCGGAAAACCCCAGCTATATGCCCACCGAAAGTGAGGTGGGTTGTGCCTTCAACGTGGACGACTTTGCTTTTGCCACCCAGATCATCATCTGGGAGGCCCAGAGCGGCATCCGCACCAGCCCCACATCCATTTCCAATCTATCCTATGGGGGCAAGACCATCGAGGCAGACAACTATGTGAAGTGGATTGAGGGACATCCGGCCAAGAACTGCTATGACTGGATTCTGGCACAAATGGCCCAGCACCGCACCGTTCCCAGTTTTGCATCCACTGATGCTGGGAGCGTGACCACCCATACCATGCAGTATGATGCCATCAGCGGTAAATACACAGTGACCCTCACAGATACCAACAACACCGGCTGTGACATCACCTTCCCCTCCACCAGCGGGATCACCGTCTCCCGTCAGGGAAACACCTACACCTTCTCCACCACCCAGGAGATCACCGATCCCGTTACCCTGACCGTGCGAAAGAATGTTCCCCAAAATACAGGAGCCCTGCTCATCTGGTCCAACGGCGTGGGCCAGACCTTAGCCACCGGAGTGCAAGACCCGGTGGTTTTTTATTTACAGCTGCGCACCCAGCCGTTGGGGATGCTCACCATCCACAAGTCCGGGCAGGGAGACCAGGACCTGTCTGGGGTGAAGCTCCAGCTGTTGGATGACCAGGGAAATGTGGTGACCTGGAGCCAGCAGGCGGATGGACGATACGCCGCCATGGTAGTGCAGGATGGTCAGTTCGTCCCCGCTCGGGAAACCGACACCCTTATCACCGCTGAGGAAGGCCGGGTGGAGCTGGTGAACATTCCCTTTGGAACTTACACCCTGCGGGAAATCCAGACAGAGGAAGGCTATCAGCTTCTGCCCCAGCCCATCACCATCACCCTGCCCTATGGGGTAGCCGGTGCCAAGGACACCACCAGTGATGAGGTGTACTACAGCAATGGCACCAACTACTATTACCATCTCACCTACGACCTGCGCAACACCCTGGTGTATCGCCTGCCTGCCACAGGAGGCTATGCCATCTGGCTGATGAGTGCCGGATTGGCACTGGCCTTCCTGTGTGTCACTGGGCTGGCTATGCATAAAAAACATCAAACCGAACATTAAGGAGGACAATCAATCATGAAACAGAAGATGCATCGCTTTACCGCCATGGGTCTGGCCCTGTGTGCCGCCCTTGGCCTGTCTGGAACGGCCCTGGCCTATACCCCCCAGGATGCCACCATCGACTACGGACGCACTGCCAGTCTCACCGTCACCAAGTATGACCTCACCGCCGCCACTCAGGCCGGGGTAAGCACCGGTGGGCTGGTGTCCACCGGCAAGGAAAACCACGAGGCGGAGACCATGCTGCAGGACTACACCCTGGGCGGTGTGGAGTTTACGTACCTGCGCCTGGGCGGCATTGATATGTACTCGGATCAGGATGCCGCCAATGCCACCGTCCAGGTCATCTACGGGGTGGACAACGAAGATGTGCGGGACACGCTGGGTCTCACCTCGGAGGACGTGGTGAAAACTGGGGGTGGCATCCCCTGGTATACCTCTGATACCCTGATGGACGCTTTGGAGGAACAGCTCACCGCCAACCGCCGAGCCACCAAGGATGCTCTGGAGGCGGAGGCCAACCAGAGTGGCACCGCCATGCCCCTCACCGATGACATCACCGGCATCACTTCCGTGGACGGCCTGGAACTGGGCCTGTATCTGGTGGTGGAGACAGAGGTGCCGGAGAATGTCACCTCCACCGTCAATCCCTTCCTGGTGTCCCTGCCCATGACGGACACCCAGACCGCTGACGGCTGGTTCTACGATGTCCATGTCTACCCCAAAAACGAGACCGGGAACCCCACCCTGGAGAAAGAGGTGGCAGACCTGGCCCACGGCATCAGCTTCTCCGGCGACATCGACGGGCTGGGCTACCGGGATGTGGCCACCGGCAGCACCGGAGATGTGATGGGCTACCGCTACCTGTCCACCTTGCCCACCATCACCTCCAACGCCACCCAGCTCACCCAGTACCGCTTCGAGGATATTCTCTCTCCCGGCCTGGAGTACAACCAGTTTGACGTGAAAGTCTGCTGGTACGAGAGCTATGAGGCGGCTCAGAAGGACTACACCGTTGCCACCCCCAACACCCCTGCCACCCAGGGTGCCAATGCTGTGGAGATCTGGGAATGCAATGAGAAGGGACAGGGTACATACTTCGATGTGTCCTATCTGAGCGGCAGTGACGGCTCCACCATGATGACCCTCCAGTTCAACGAGGCTGGTCTGGAACGCATCAATACCCCCATGGACAACAGCCAGCAGGAAGGCCGGTACTCCGACTGGACCTGCGTGGTGTACTACACCGCCAAGATCAACAGCACCGAGGACATGATCCTGGGTGACGAGGGCAATCCCAATACCGTCACCCTCACCTGGGAGCGCACCAGCCAGGACTATATTGACACCCTCACCGACGAAGCCAAGGTATACAGCTATGGCATCCACCTCACCAAGAAGTTCTCCGCCGGAGGCACCAACTTTGATGCCGTCCAGTTCATTGCCCAGAATGTGACCAACGTCACCGGCAACTACTATGTGGTGGCAGAGGCCAACCCTGCAAAGGGTGTGTACTATGCCACCGGCACCACCACCAACGTGGACGAAGCCACCCGCATGACCCCTGATGAGACCGGCCACCTGTATCTGTATGGTGTGGAGGAGGACACCTACCAGCTTACCGAGACCCAGACCGATGCTGGCTACACTCTGCTGGAGGATGTGATCACCGTGGACATTGATACCAAGTACACACCCGGTGTGCAGGTGGGCTCTCTCACTGCCACCGCCACTGTGGACGGCTATTCCGCCACCATGGAGGCCATGGGGGAAAGCGGAAATGCCTTGGTTCCCCTGACCGTCCTCAACACCCGTGGCTTTGATCTGCCCGAGACCGGCGGCCAAGGCACCATGGTGACCACTGTGGTGGGCATCGTGCTGGCCAGCGGGATGCTCACCGGGTGTATCGCCCTTCGCTACTGGAAGCGAAAGGGTGAGCTGGATGAAAAGAAGTAAAGCGCCTCTGCTGTTTGGCGGGTGCTCGTAAGAAAGTAATTCGCTCAAAATTACACTTACGGCATCTGTCAGAAGGGATTGGGTAAATGAAATATGCTGGACATGGTTAAAATCAACCGTGTCCAGCATGTTTTTTTGCCTATTTGCGTTTTCTTTTCCTTTTCCCGTTTCCATGGGTCATGTTGGTTTTCCCCCGCTGGTTAAAAGAGGATTTCAGGTGTTTGGACAGCTTCAAGACCTCGATGATATTGACAAACTGCTCCATCGTGATCGCATCATAGTCAATACCAAAGGTTGCGAGGAAAATGCGGGCCTGTTTTTCACCGTCGCTGCCTTTGTAGTTCATGGATTCCTGCAAACTCTGCTGCACATCCAGCGCCGGAGAATGGCTGTCCGCAGTGGTTGCATCATCTTGATGGGCTTCCCGAATATCCCGAAGGATCAACTTCAAATCGTCAGAAATAACATGGCCAAAATACTCGTCCTCTTGTACTTGTGCAAGTTCCAGCGTCCGCAGGTACAGATCATTTTGCGTTTCTCCCTGCTGCATCAGTACCATCTGACGGACGGCTTGCAGTACAGCGTTCATATCGTTAATCCGCATATCTGCGATCCGATCCACATAAATCTCCGCATCCAGCATCGTTTTCTGGAAATTATGGTGACAGAGAATTTCCGACAGCAGCCGGTGGTTGAATTTCCCGGATTTCAAAACATCAATCGCATCATCACTCAGTTGCAGAGCACTCAGCTCTGTGTCTGAGTGATTTTTTTGTTCTGACACACCCAACAGATAATCCGTAGTCACATGATAAAACTTTGCCAGTGTGACGATGGCAAAAGGGCTGATGTCCTTATAATTATCATTCTCGTATTTGCCGAGCGCAGATTTGGAAAGCCCGGTCTGGTCGGCCAGCTGTTCTAAGGTAAGTCCGTGCTCCACCCGCAAATCCTTCAATTTTTCCTGAATCGTTAAGGTCGTATTCATGCCAAGCCTCCCCGCTGCTCCATTTCTTTTATTATAACACAGCTCGTCCATAAGCGTGGAAATTCCTGCTTTTTCAGGGCATTTTCCATCCTTTTGGATATACGGGAATGGTCATGTTTTTTCGCTAAAATGTACTTGTCGCAAGACTTCGCAGCTTGAAAAATACATGACCGTCCGAATGGGATATGCCGGTTGGCGAAGCAGCGCCAGAACCAGCTTCGGGACAATTTGTCCCGAAGCTGCGAGCGTGCCAAGGCCGGGGATACGCCGGGGTGAGATTCCCGGGCAGGAACGGCATTCGGGAAAAACGGCGCTTAAAACACAGGCAAAAAATCAATCAATGTGAAATCAGCGAACAAGCTGCAATTTTAGTATTGCTAACCACACCAACGAGCGTTGCACCGCACAGCGTACACAGTACAGCGTTCCGTGTGGATATTCGCTGTTTGGCTTGATTTCACACAAACCAGCAAAACGGGAAAGCGGGTGCTGTGAACAGGGCATCACAAGCAAAAATTCCAGTTTGAAATTGAGTTTTAGCAAAACAAAGCTTTGCAGCAAATGGAGTTTATCACGGAATAGATTTTGTTCGCCGCAGAGCAAACAAAACAGGAGGACTTTTTATGAGCGATCATGAGAATTACAGGAACGAGATCAAAGCCTACATTGTCAGGGCTGGCATGACCATGAGCGAGGTAGTGGAGGTTTTGGCTGACGAATACGGATGGAGCAGCAGCGTCCCCAACCTGTCCGGGAAATTAAAGCGCGGTTCTTTACGCTATGGCGAAGCGGTGGAGCTGGCAGATGTGCTGGGGTATGACATTGTGTGGCAGAAACGGAGGAAATAAGATCGAGCAGAAAATTTATGGGTACATCCGTGTTTCCACCAGAGAGCAAAATGAAAATCGCCAAGTCATTGCCCTCCGGGAAGTGGGCGTACCTGAGAGAAATGTTTATATCGACAAGCAATCCGGCAAGGATTTCGAGCGTCCGCAGTATAAGAAACTGCTGCGAAAAATAAAAAAAGACGATCTGCTCTATATCAAGAGCATCGACCGTCTGGGACGCAATTACGCCGAAATATTGGAGCAATGGCGCTTTCTCACAAAGGAAAAAGGCATTGACATTGTGGTTCTGGATATGCCGCTTCTGGATACACGGAGAGGCAAGGATTTACTGGGAACTTTCCTCAGCGACATTGTGCTGCAAGTGCTGTCTTTTGTGGCAGAGAACGAGCGCACCAACATCCGGCAGCGGCAGGCTGAGGGTATTGCTGCGGCAAAAGCCAAGGGCATTCGGTTTGGGCGGCCGCCCAAACCGCTGCCCGAGAATTTCCACTCCGTTTACCAGCGTTGGAAAATGGGAGAAATCACCGGGACGGCAGCAGCAAAGGAATGTGGGATGCCCCTTGCTACCTTCCGTTACCGGGCAGAGATTTACGAAAAAGCCAAGTTGTTGTAAAGGGGGTGTTTTTACAGGAATGTGTACTTTCCTGTAAATAGATACACCTTTCCATAATATTTTTATTATACCTCTTTTAACAGAAAAAGTCTATCAGTAAAATTCCTTTTTCGCTATTAGGCAAACAACTACAAGTTATCTAAATCTCCTACAAAAAAGTACACCTTCATGTAAAGGATTCTAATGGAGGGTACTAAAAGTGGGAAATACCAATGAGACTTTAAGAAAGCCGAGAATTGTTTCTATCTTTTCCGGCTGTGGAGGCCTTGACTATGGCTTTCACATGGAAGGATATGAAACAATATGGGCTAACGATTTTGCAGAATGGGCGTGCAAATCCTTTGCCGCCAATTTCGGCGATGTTATTCACTATAAGGATATTACCAAGATAGATCCTTACACCGACACCACCATCCCAGAATGTGACATTGTTCTGGGTGGTTTTCCGTGTCAGGACTTCTCTATTATCTGGAAACAGCCCGGTCTGAACGGCACCCGTGGCGGTCTGTTCAGACATTTTGCAGAATTTGTTGATGCAAAGAAACCGAAAGCGTTTGTTGCTGAGAATGTTAAGGGGCTAATTACGGCCAATAACGGGAGGGCCATTGACACCATTATCAAAGACTTCGAAAGCATCGCTCCCGGCTATGTGGTAAAGCCCCATCTGTATAACTTTGCGGAATACGGCGTGCCACAGTTCAGAGAGCGTGTCCTCTTTGTCGGTGTCAGAATTGATACGGGATTTGACTTTGTTCATCCCAAGCCTTCTCATGGCCCGAACGGTACACTTCCTTATGTGACAGCAGGCGAAGCGCTGGAGGGTGTTGAAAAGGTTCCTACTAATAACGAGCATATCAACATCAAGGAAAAGACACGGAAGGTTCTTGAACTAATTCCCGAGGGCGGCAACTTCACGGATATTCCAAAGGATAATCCACTGTATGTTAAGGGCATGATTAGCCATGTTTACCGCAGAATCAAGAGAGATGAGCCAGCTAAGACAATTATTGCTGCTGGTGGCGGCGGGACATGGGGATATCACTATCCTGAACCTCGTCCTCTGACTAACAGAGAGCGTGCACGGCTGCAGTCTTTCCCTGACGATTTTATTTTTGAAGGCAGCGTCACGGAAGTACGCAGACAAATCGGCAACGCTGTTCCTCCTGTGGGTGTGCGGGCTGTTGCTAAGCGCTTACTCCCCTTGTTTACAGGGAAATATACCCCTGTCGATTTGCTGCCGGAATACGAGAAGATGAAAGCCATGACGGTTAAGCAAAGACTTGAGTATGTAACATTACAAATGAACTAAGGGGGACAGAGTATGGATTTTTTGTTTTCCAACTATCCTCCGATGAAGACTGGAAACAAAGCATTCGCGGAGGCGTTCTACAGCCTGCTCCCGAAAACTTCAAAATTAGATATTGCCGTAGGTTATGTGTCTGCCGATTCATTGATTGAGTTGCAAAAAACTATCGAATTGAACAGCAATATTCGCACATTGAACCTCATTATCGGGATGCATTATTTTGACCATTTTACCAAAGTACAGTACGATGCGGCAATGCACCTAAATGATTTCTTGGCGGGTAATCAGATGGGTGGCGTCCGGCTTGTCAATGCTTTCCGCTATCACGGAAAACTGTATTCTTATAGCAATGCTACTGGTCCGTTTGCAGGAATTGTAGGATCGAACAACCTAAGCAGCATTGTAGATGGCGGCGTTCGTATGTATGAGAGTTCTGTTTTATTGAACGATGAGGTATCTGCTAAACAGATAAACGCGTTCATCCGTCAGCTTATGCAAACCTCTACAAGAAACATTGCCGAGTTGGAAATTGACACATTCAATAATGAAAATGCACTGCTGGATGGACACGAATTTGTTGAGAAAGTGGCTCCTCAGAATCTTGCAAAAGCAATAAATGCGAAAACAGACATTTCTTTTGAAATACCCATTAAACCATATGAAGTGTCTCCGCAAAGCAACTTGAATGTATTTTTTGGAAAAGGCAGAAAATCCAAAAACGGTCTTGTCAAACCACGACATTGGTACGAAGTTGAGCTGATTGTACCCAAAAATGTGACAAGTCAGCCTGGATATCCGCAAAGCCAAACCGATAATGCAGTTTTCACAGTTATTACCGATGATGGATGGTCATTTAAGTGTAAGGTCAGCGGTGATTACAGCAAAAATTTCCGTTCAGAAGGCGATTTGAAAATTCTTGGGAAATGGCTGAAAGGGCGCTTGGAAAACGCAGGTGTACTGGCCGTCGGTAATCCGGTTACCGCAGATACGCTGAGGCGTTATGGGCGCAATTCATTTGCACTTACAAAGACAACCATACCGGGAATCTGGTTTCTTGATTTTGGGGTGGGACAATGAGTTACTTGCAATCTTATTTAGATAGAATCCGCGGCAAAGGAAACCCTGCTCTTGCAGATGCAATCCATAAAACAGTTGAGGATATAGTTCCGCAGTACATTTCCAATTTTTCTTTTACTGATCATGTTGTAAGCCTGTTAGTGGGTGATGTTCAAAGCGGTAAAACGAGCCATATGTTTGGACTTATGTGTGCTGCTGCTGATGAAAGTTTTATGAATTTTGTTCTGCTGACAACAGACAATATTCTGCTACAACAGCAGACCTATCAAAGAGCGCAACGGGATCTTTGTGATTTCTGCGTTTGCGATGAAAATGATTACCTAAAATTTGTTCAGAACAATCTGCACAAACCCGCAGTAATTGTTTTGAAAAAGAATACTTCTGTGCTGAAGCAGTGGAAAAACAATTTCTCTTCAACCAATTTCTGCGCCGGTAATCCGCTGTTTATTGTAGATGATGAGGCCGATGCTGCCAGTCTGAACACTCAGGTGAATAGAAATAAGCAAAGTACCATCAACAAAAATTTGGAAGCCATCAAGAAAACAACTTCCAGTAGTATTTATATGCAAGTAACAGGTACACCGCAGTCTATTCTTCTGCAAACAGCCAAAAGCGGTTGGAAACCCTATTTTATCTATTATTTTAGGCCGGGCAAGGGTTATATGGGAGGGGATTTCTTTTTTCCACCGGAACCACCGAAACAGGTTATTCTTACAGACAATGATGAAGCCGAAGAACTTTTGAATGACGATGAATTTCCAGAAAATGGACTAAAAACTGCGTTGATCATGCATTTGATTTCCTCCGGTCATATTATGCTGAACGGTGGAACGGTCTGTAATTTTCTAATTCATCCGAGCATGAAAACCAGCCAGCATTCCTGTTTTGCAAATAAAATCGGGAACTATTTGAATGAAATTTCTCATTCCCATAACGAGGCGGAAACGAGAGAAGCATTTGAACGCGCCTATGAGTCATTGAGAGAAACAAAAACGGACATTCTGCCGTTTGAGCAGATTTATGGCTTTATAGCAGAGCAGCTTCAGGAGGATAAAATCGGTATTCTAATGCTGAACTCTATCGTATCTTATGATGAAAATACGCAGTATGAAAAAGGCATCAATGTTATTGTTGGAGGCAACAGTTTAGGCCGTGGAGTGACTTTCCCGCAGCTCCAAACAATTTACTATTGCCGTGTTGCAAAAAGTCCGCAAGCTGATACTATGTGGCAACATGCAAGAATGTTTGGCTATGACCGTGATCCCTGCCTGCTCCGTGTATTCATGCCACCGAAACTGTTCAAGTTGTTCTCTGATATTAACAGAACCAACAACAGTATCATCAAGCAGATTGAAAACTCCAGCAACGGATGTGACATTAAGATTTTCTATCCTACTGGCCTGAAGCCCACCAGAAAAAATGTGCTGGACAAAAAAGCTGTTGGAATCTATTCAGGTGGAGTCAACTATTTCCCGTTTTATCCTGTGAATAAGGATGTTGCATCCATTGATATGTTGCTTCAGTCGTTTGGGGATGACTTGTATACTGTTAGTTTGAAACTAATTAAAAAGGTCATGGAGCAGCTTGATTCTGAAACAGCAGACGATTGGAATGCAAAAGCCTTTATTGGTTTTGTCAACACGCTGTTGGCTACCGACCCGACAGCTCAAGGAAAGCTGATCGTCCGCAGAAATAGAGATATTGGTAAGGGAACCGGCACTTTGCTTTCTCCCACCGACCGCAATCTGGGCGATACCTATCCCGATGATCTGGTACTTACCATGTACAAAATTACAGGCAATAAGGCCAAGGGGTGGGACGGAACACAACTTTGGATTCCTAATATCAAATTGCCTGGTGACTGTGCATACTACACTGGGGAAACCATCTGAGTATAGATGGAGGTGATTTCCAATGGCTGATACCAAAACTACTGCTGAACGCAGCGAAAATATGTCTCGAATCCGCAGCACCAACACCAAGCCGGAGGAAATCGTAAGGAAATATCTATTCAGCCACGGTTTCCGTTACCGCAAAAATGACAAACGCTATCCGGGAAAGCCCGATATTGTCCTGCCAAAATACCACACTATCATTTTTGTCAACGGATGCTTCTGGCATATGCATGGTTGCTCCCGCTCCAGACTTCCTCGTTCCAATCAAGAATACTGGAAGCCCAAAATTGAACGAAACATCCAGCGGGATGCAGAAAATCAACAAAAACTGGAGGCTGACGGTTGGAAGGTGATTGTAGTCTGGGAATGTGAATTGAAAAAGCGTACAGCCGAAGAACGACTATCCCGATTATGCGATGAAATTCGAAAAAGCAATGATTATTAGGAATCTCGAAAAGCCCTTAGGGACTAAGGGCGCACTTCTATACAGGGTAAACCCTGTATGCGTGCGCTCTGCGAGGCAAACAGCCCGGACGATGGAAGTCCGGGCTGTTTTGCGTCACTGCGTTCCGTACAAGGGGCTGCACCCCTTGCGCCGCTTATGCGGCTATCCCTGCCCGCTTTGGATGGGAAACAATCTGTTTGCACAGACAGTTTCCCATCCAAAGCCTAAAACTCAACACGCAAATTTTACCGCTTGTCCGAAGGACAGGCGGTATTTTTTATCTGCAAATAAAGGAGGAATCTACGATGCCAACAACCGAAAAACTGAAACAGGAGATCGCAGACGCAGAAAAGAAGCTGGCGCAGGAGCGCAGCAGGCTCCAGCGGCTGGAAAACCGAAAATCCTATTATGAGAAGGGAGACAGGAAGAAACGGGCGCACCGCCTCATTACCAGAGGGGCTGCCGTGGAGAGCATTGCACCGCTGGTAAAGGCTTTGAGCGAAACGGAGTTCTACGCTTTTACGGAAAAGGTTTTTACCTTGCCGGAAGTCAGGGCTTTGTTGATGGAGGCAGTCAATACACACAATCAAGAAAGCCAGAAAGGAAAGGGATAAGTATCGCACTATTTCACTTCCATGTTACCCAGATAAAACGCAGTGCAGGGCAATCCGCTGTTGCGTCCGCTGCTTACCGATCCGGGGAAAAGCTGCACAGCGAGTATTACGGAGAGGACAGCGACTACATCCAGAAAGGCGGTGTCCTCTGTTCTGAAATCCTGCTGCCGCCCCACGCTCCGCCTTCCTTCGCAGACCGGCAGACCCTGTGGAACGAGGTGGAAAAGGCAGAACGGGGCAAGAAAGCCCAGCTTGCATACAGTTTTGACATTGCCTTGCAGAACGAGTTTTCCATGCAGGAGAACATCAGTCTTGCAAGGCAATTTTTATTGGAGCAGTTTGTGAGCCGGGGTATGGTGGTGGATTTCTCCGTTCACGCCCCCGACAAGGGAGATGGCGGCATTACCAACCCGCATTTTCATGTCATGTGTCCTATCCGTCCCCTGCTGACGGATGGGAAATGGGGCAGCAAGCAGCGGCGGGAATATCTCTTGAATGAAAACGGGAAGCGCATCCGGGATGAAGCAGGAAATTATGTGTTCAACGCTGTCCCCACCACGGACTGGGGTAAACCGGAAACGCTGGAACATTGGCGGGAACAGTGGGCGGCAATGTGCAATGCTCGATTTGCCGAAAAAGGGCTGAATTGCCGCATCGACCACCGCAGCTACGAGCGTCAGGGCGTGGAGCAGCTGCCTACTGTCCATGAGGGGCCGACGATCCGCCAGATGGAGGCCAGAGGTATTCGTACTGACAAAGGCGAGTTTAACCGCTGGATCAAGGCGACCAATGCCTTGATCGGCAAGCTGAAAAAGAAAATTGCGGCGCTGCTTGACTGGCTGAAAGAAGCACATGAGGAGTTGAGCAAACCACAAGTCCCCAATCTGGCGCAGCTGCTCAGCGAGTATTATACCAACCGCAGCACAGGCGCATGGAGCCGGAAAGCGAAGATCGGAAATCTCAAAGAGTTCAATGAGATTTGCAATTATCTCATGCAGAACGATTTGACAACGCCGGAACAGTTGCAGGAGCGTGTATCTGCGCTGAGTGACCGCATTGACATTTTGAAGAGCGCCCTGTCTGGCAAATCTGACCGCATGAAGGAGCTGGACGAGCTTCTCCGCATGGTACAGTTTTACGCTGACGGAAAGCCTGTTGCAGACAAACTGGCAGCCATCAAGTGGAAAGGCAGGCGTGAGCAATTCATATCTGAAAATGAAAATGCACTCCGCCTGTATCACATGGCAGAGCGCAAATTAAAGCCGCATTTTAAGGATGGAAAATTGCCGGTCGCTGCATGGCGCAAGGAGCATGACCGTCTGGAACAGGAATACAAGACGGGGCAAGCGGAACTTTCGCCCATTTATGCCGAGGTGAAAAAACTTTGGCAGATCAAATACAAGGTAGAACAGATCGTTCGTGCACAGGAAAATCACGAGCAGAGCCGCAGGAAACAGCAGCAGCTCGACCATTAAGGAGGATTTCAAAGATGGAACTCAACTGGAAAGAGGATCATAACCTCATGAGGAAACTCGCAAAAATACTTCTCGGAGATGTACTGCCCAATGGTGAGCCTGTAAGTTCATTCATATCGCTTGATGATACCTCGCGGGCTGAATTGCAGCGGTGGGCAAATATGAATGATGCGGAATTTACAGCCGCGCAACGCAGCGGCGATTCCGTCCGCATTGATGTGGATGATGTCATCAGGCAGCTGGAAGAAAAATACGACCATGATCCGCAGCTGCTCGATAATCTGTTTTCGGGTTTTGATGCAGATGATTTGGAACTTTGGGAAGAAATCAGTCAATGGGAAGATTCTGACTATGACGAACCAACGGAATATTTTTTCTCGAATCCTGATCCCTATTTCAATCCTGAACCGCTGCCGCCTGACCGCCCCAAACACAATTTCTGGTTTGACGAGACAGGACATATCCGTGTAAAAAATCCATCTGCGTTCTGGCTGCCGGAGTTCACATTACAGCGTGAGATCGGCGGCACCATTTACACCATCACGGGCAGCTATGACGGGACAGAAACGCTGGATAGAAAGATGGAGCGCATTCTGACTGAAAAGTTTACAGAAAAGACGGAGGATGATGAATGACAAATACCGGGAATCTTGGTACAATAGAAGCAACCAATCCTGTACTGACAGTTGCCCCTTTGAAGGAGGATACAGAAATGTTACGGGCAACTGATAAAATCACTGCACTCTATTGCCGCCTCTCCCAAGAGGATGCAAACGCGGGCGACAGTAATTCCATCACCAATCAAAAGGACATCCTGCTTCGATATGCCAAAGAGCACCGCTTCCCCAATCCAACATTTTTTGTGGATGACGGATACAGCGGCACGAACTATGACCGCCCCGGATTTCAGCAGATGCTGTCAGAAATCGAGGCGGGAAAAGTGGCTGTTGTGCTGTCGAAAGACCTGTCCCGGCTGGGGCGAAATTCTTCCCTGACGGGCTTGTATATCAACTTCACTTTTCCGAAATATGGTGTGCGCTATATTGCCATCAACGACCACTTTGACACCATTGACCCCAACAGCACCGATAATGATGTTGCGGGAATCAAAAACTGGTTCAATGAGTTTTTTGCCAAGGATACCAGCCGCAAAATCCGTGCGGTACAGAAGGCCAAGGGCGAGCAGGGCATCCCGTTGACAACCAATGTCCCCTTTGGCTACCGCAAAGACCCGGAGGATCGAACAAAGTGGGTCGTGGACGAGGCAGCCGCTCTTGTGGTCAAGCGTATCTTCAAGCTGTGTATGGAAGGCCGGGGGCCGATGCAGATCGCCAAACTCTTGCAGGCAGAACAGGTGCTCAACCCTACTGCCTATAAGCGGAGAGAGGGCATTAGCACCCCAAGCCCTGAAACCGCCGATCCGTGCCACTGGAATCCTAATACCGTTGTTCATATTCTGGAACGGCGGGAATACACGGGCTGTACGGTTAATTTCAAGACCTACACCAACTCCATCTGGGACAAGAAACAGCGGGAAACGCCCATGGAGAAGCAGGCGGTATTCTACAATACCCATCCGGCGATCATTGAGCAGGAAGTCTTTGATAAGGTGCAGGAAATCCGCAAGCAGCGCCACCGAAGGACAAAAACAGGAAAAAGCAGTTTATTCTCCGGCATGGTTTACTGTGCTGACTGCGGGGCAAAAATGCGCTACTGCACCACAAACTACTTTGAGAAGCGGCAAGACCATTTTGTATGCGCCAGCTACCGCAGCAACACGGGAACCTGTTCAGCCCATTTCATCCGGGCGGTTGTACTGGAAGAATTGGTCTGGATGCACATGAAAACGGTTATCTCCTATGTAACCCGGCATCAATCGCATTTCCGGGCAGTGATGGAGCATAGACTCCGGTTGTCCAGCGAAGAAGCTGTCCGGGGATACAAGAAGCGTCTGGCGCAGGCAGAACGCCGTCTTGGGGAACTTGACCGGCTGTTCATCCGTATCTATGAGGATAATGTGGCCGGAAAGCTCTCTGATGAACGGTTTGCGCTGATGAGCAAGACCTATGAGGACGAGCAGATGCAGCTTAAAGCGGAAATCCAGACCTTGCAGCAGGAAATCGAAGTACAGGAACGACAGATTGAAAATTTGGAGCAGTTCATCCAGCGGGTACACAAATACGAGGATTTGCAGGAAATGACCCCTTACGCCTTGCGGGAGCTTGTCAAAGGAATCTACATCGAAGCGCCTGACAAGAGCAGTGGGAAGCGCAGACAGGGTATCCGCATCTCCTATAACCTTGTGGGCTTTATCCCCGTGGAGGAACTGATGAAACAGGAAACGGCATGACCGAAGCCATGCCGTTCCTGCAAAAAGCAATATTACTTTCTTATGACCCCCGGCCATTGGGGCTGGGCTGTGTGCTGGCTGTGGGGATGATGCTCTACCCCATGGCCAGCAACTGGCTTTCGGGGCAAACACGCTCCCAGGTCATCACAGAATATGAGACGGCGGTGGAGGTGCTGGACAACCAGGCTACCCAACAAGCCCTGGAGCTGGCCCAAGCCTACAACCGGGATCTGCTGGAGCAGAGCTGTTCCATTGCCGGATTCTCTGTCTCCGGTGCCCCAACCCCAGGCAAGGACATTCTCACCGCCCTGGACCCCACTGGAGGCGGCATGCTGGCCACGTTGGAGATTCCCGCCATCGACGTGATTCTCCCCGTGTACTACGGAACTCAGTCCACCACCCTTACCTCTGGTGTGGGGGTGGTGGAGGGCAGCTCCCTTCCGGTGGGAGGAGAAGGCAGCCATGCAGTTCTGGCAGGCCACAGCGGCCTGGCCTCATCCCGGCTCCTCTCCGACCTGGATCAGCTCACACAAGGTGATGTGTTCTTCCTGCGTGTGCTGGACGAAACCCTGGCCTATGAGGTGGACCAGATTTCTGTGGTGCTCCCTGACGATGTGAGCCTGATTGGGATTGACCCACAAGGAGACTATGTAACCTTGCTCACCTGCACCCCCTACGGCGTGAACTCTCACCGTCTGCTGGTGCGTGGCACCCGGACGGAATGGACAGCAGAGGACACTGTGGTTGCAACCGCCCAGAACCCAAACCACGAAAGCAATTGGTGGGGAGAATACCGCACGGCTCTGTGCATGGGATTTGGCATCTACCTTGCCATGCTGGCGGTAGCTGTTCCAGTGGGAGTTTGGTGGATCAAGGGAGGTGGCAGACATGGCTAGATGGCTGCTGGGGCTGGCTCTGGCGGTGGATTTGGCGCTGATGGTGATTCTGTGCCAGCCCATCGCTGCCCCCATGGTGTATGAGCAGACGGTGAAAGAAGAAATTGCCGTAGTGGAGCAGGAGCAAAAGGAGGTGGAAGCACACCAAGACCTGAAGGATGCCATGACGGAGTACAACCTCCAGCTGGCCCAAGATCAGTCTGGCCTGGACAGTGTGGACAGCTACGAAGAGCAAGGGCTGAATTTGGAGGACTACGACCTGGGGGCAGATGATGCTGTGGGTTATGTAGAAATCCCTGCCATGGATGTCATCCTCCCCCTCTACCTGGGAGCCTCCAGAGCGCACATGAACGACGGAGGAGCGGTGCTGGGTCAGACCAGTATGCCCATTGGAGGAAATTCCACCAACTGTGTCATTGCCGCCCACCGAGGCTGGAATGGAAAGGCCATGTTCCGGGATGTGGAGCTGCTTCAGGAGGGGGACTTGGTGTACCTCACAAACTTCTGGGAAACCCTGACCTATCAGGTGACAGGAATCTCCATCATCTGGCCCGACGAAGTGGAGGCTGTGGCCATTCAGCCGGGCCAGGACATGGTGACCTTGCTCACCTGCCACCCCTATATTGTGGGCACTTATCGGTATCTGGTGTTCTGCCAGCGTGTGGAGGACCAGGCCCCCATCCAGCCAACTACCACGACCACACCCGATGTGCAGCAGAAACAGGTGGAGGTCTCCCAACCTGCCATTCACAGGGAAAAAAACTTGCAGGTGTTCGCACTAGGGCTGAGCATTTGTACCGCTGTGGTGCTGATTTACAGCATGATAACCACCAACCCAACAAAAAACCGAAAGACAGGTGATAAGAAGAAATGATAAAA
>OGPO01001001.1_pt1 | contig 19992 bp, 11 predicted proteins | sample 1553041 | NCBI WGS metagenome assembly OGPO01 (sample SAMEA2580281, study PRJEB22360) | human gut metagenome | biome: human gut; feature: human-associated habitat; material: faeces | place: Denmark | collected 2008/2010 | reverse complement strand
AATGCATGCCCAAAATCACATGTGCTTGTAAACGAACTTTCGGAAAGTTTCACTAGCCTTACCATGTCATGCGCTGCGCCGCACCGTATCGCATCGCATCGGGCCACCTCAATTCCCGTTCCTCAAGCACAATTGCTTATGCCTGAGGCAACCATAAATGATGCAGAAGGGGCTTAAATGACAACAAACAATAAGGGAATTAAGCCCTACCTATATGATGGGGTATGATTGCCAAGAGCGCTTAGCATTAGCATTAGGAGCTAGCAAGCTAGCTCTTGCAAGCTTTTTCTGGCTCTGGATAGCTTGAGCTGGCCTTGTGGGGATGGAGGCGAGATTGGTAAGAATATTTAGGGGCTTACTAGATATGGGGTTGTTTGGCACATATTTAGCAAATAGCTTTAATCTTATTGCCTTTGCCAAGGTTTTGGCGCAATGATAGTATTTCTCTTTATTAATTAGATATTTTGTTCTTAGCTCTTTGTTTGGTAATATTAGCCTAACTAGTAGCTTTTTTACCAAAATTGACTTGTAGCTACTAGAGCTTATGCATTTAACTAGTGCTGTAAGTGGTGTTATTCTGATATCGCTCGCTTGTTTATAGTTGAGTTGGATGTCTTGCTAATATCTTAAAATAGTTTTATAAAGATCCTCTTGATCTTCTAAGTCAGGTATTACTTTTGAGCTTTACTTTGTTAAGTAAGCTATTAAAGTAGGGAATAATCGTTTCATGGGTAACTTGAGTAATGCAATGTTAAAAGGTGCCAAGGCCTACCAAGGTCAGAAAGTAGCTGACCGCAACTCACTGGTAGTGAAGTATGCACCGCTCGTGAAGCGAGTGGCTTTGCACCTTAAAACTCGTCTTCCATCTTATGTTGACGTTAATGACTTAATCCAATCTGGTATGATTGGATTAATGGACGCTATTCAAAACTATAAAGATGGTCATGGTGCCACTTTTGAAACTTATGCTGCTATTCGTATTCGTGGTTCCATTATTGATGAGTTAAGACAAAGCGATTGGACTCCAAGATCGGTTCATCAAAATACCCGTGCTATTCGTGAAACTTTAGCTCGTTTATCCCATACCTATGGCCGTCCGCCAACTGATGCAGAGATGGCGGCAGAGTTAAAAGTTGATATCAATAAATATCATCAAATGATTTTAGACAGTAACACTTCACAAGTTATGTGTATTGAAGATACTGGTCTTACTGATGATGTTATAGGGGAGCGTCCTTTTTCTGATATCAATGCCTTAGGCCCTGATGATAAGCTCTTTGAATCTGTCAATGGCGAACAGTTTAAACATGCTTTAGCAACATCAATTCAGAAATTACCTGAGCGTGAGCGCACCATTATTGGTCTATATTATGATCAAGAAATGAACTTACGTGAAATTGGCTTAATTATGGGTATTTCAGAGTCACGTACTTGCCAAGTGTTATCTCAAGCAGTGGTTAGACTACGTAATGCTTTAGATGAGTGGGCTTACGTTCCTAAAAAAGAGCAAGTACTAGCTAACAACTCATATCGCCAGGTTGCTCAAGAAGTCACTAAAAAAGCACAAACTCACCTTACTAAGCGTAAATCTTCATTGTTTGATGATAATGGTGAGGTGGCAGATAATTATTTTGGCTCAACAGCAAATGCTATTGAAAGTTCAGTCAAAGTATCAAATGCTTATAGCAATACTGCTAATATTAATGCTGACAACAAGACCATCGCTGAAAATGAGAATATTCCTGACCAAGCTCCTGCTTTAGAGGCTAAGCCAATTAAAGCACCAGCTCGTCGTGGCCGTCCAAGTCTCAAGAGCAAAGCTAATAGCGTAAATAGTGTTAATAGCGCCAATAGCAATGGTAGCAGCGATAAAGAGCTAATGACTCAAGATAAGTCAGAGAAGAGTGAGCGTAAGAGTGCTCGTTCTAAAGTTAAGGCTGAAGGTGCCTCTCGTACTCGTGGTCGTCCAAGTGCTAAACCTGTAGTTATGTCTATGGAAGAATTTGAGGCGATGCAAAAGGCACAAGCCATCATTGCATCTAATAGCTAAGAGTAATGATTAAAGTTTCTTACTCTATAGCCGTTTATTAAAAATAGTAAGATGCTTAAAATATAAAAATATTGTTTTTGAGCAATAGTGGTTAATTTGTTCGATCTTTTGTTAAAATGGCGGCGCAATAATTATAAATCTAAGGCACTCGGATAACTTTGTGGAGTTTGCTAATTGGTTTATGTTGCTATCATAAGGTCAGACAATTATCTGGACAAAGGAGATAGGGCTAAGCACTAAAGATTAGTGGTAGCTCATACAAGGTCTTATTTATAAGAGCTTGTCTAACCACGCTTATTACTGCGTCGAATTTGTTTTTCGGTCATGCTCATTTTCTGATTGTGGTATTTGGTGGTTGTGACCTGGGCTTTTGTTCACAGCGAATACCTAATACTAGATTTTATTTTAGTTGCCGTTCTAGATATTTATTAAGTCCTAAATATGGTGTTTTTTGGCATCTTGAAAGTTGTAAAGCTATCAACTTTTAAGATTTTCCTAAAGATAAAGCACAAAATAACAAGCTTATATTTGCTTGAAAAGCTGAATGGCGCTAATATTAAGGTTTGAAATTGACTTTAGGTACATTGCTATCATTAAAAGCAATTATCTAAATAAACCGATTTGTTTATGTATCAAAGATTTAGATGATACATGCTGTAATACAGGGCATGTATGCTTTTTGTTTTTATAATTATTGCTATAAAAGCTATATCTGACAATACGTAAATTTTGTCACTAGTCAGTGATACAGGGTAGAGCAGATGTGTTTAACACTCTTTGCCCCATGTCAATTCAGGACCAGGCATATCAAAATTTATTAGTAAGATATGTTATGGGAATTTGTCCTGAAGACCTTTATGCAGTTAAGGAGAGTATCTTGGATAAAGATATTAAGATTTTGATCGTTGATGACTTTTCTACCATGCGACGTATCATCAAGAACCTATTGCGCGATCTTGGCTATAACAATACTTTCGAAGCTGATGACGGTGCAACTGCTCTACCAATGCTTGAGACAGGCGACTTCCAGTTCGTTATTACTGACTGGAACATGCCAATCATGCAGGGCATTGAGCTTTTAAGAAAGATTCGTGAGAATCCAAAGCTTAAGTCACTTCCTGTGTTAATGGTTACCGCTGAGGCTAAGCGTGAGCAGATCGTAACTGCTGCTCAAGCTGGCGTTAATGGTTATATCGTTAAGCCATTCACCGCTGATATCTTAAAAGATAAGTTAGATAAGATTTTCGAGCGTATTGCTAACGGTGAAGCATAATTTTTAGGTGGAGCGGTTCATGTCCGATATTAGTCAAGCCCCAGCGATGTTACATGAGTCTGATAAGCCTTTAATTTCATTAGAGGACGCTCGTGAGATCGTAATGTTGCTTGAGGCTGGAATGCAAAAAGAAGCTGATCGCAAGTTGATTGCTGTAACGCAACAACATGAGGAAAGCTTCTATCAGCAAGTAGGCTATTTGACTCGTGATTTACACACAGCAGTTCAAAAGTTTGCCTACGATCCAAGATTACGTGAGATCACTGACGAAGAAATTCCTAATGCATCTGAGCGTCTCCGTTACATTATCTCGGTAACGGACAAGGCCGCAACCCGTACCTTAGATGCAGTAGATAGATGTACTCCAATTGCTTATGCCCTTAAGTCATCTATTGATGATTTAATGCCAATTTGGAAGCATCTTATGAACGGTCGTATCGATCGTTTTGAGTTCGTATTTTTATGCCATCGTATTGACGATCTTTTAAAGAAGACTGCTGAAGATGCCTCAGATCTGTCCAATCAATTGAACGAGATCTTGATGGCTCAAGACTTCCAGGACTTAACAGGTCAGATGATCCAGCGTGTAATTGGATTGGTATCTGAGGTTGAGTCTAAGTTGGTAGAGTTCTTACGATTCTTCGGTCAGTACACCCCTGAGCAAGATCAAGAAAGACTCATGCAGAAAGCCATTGAAGCCCAAGGTCCAGCTCTTGATAGTCAAATTGAGGCAAACACTGCCGCTGCTTCGCAGGACGAGGTAGACGACTTACTAGCAAGTCTCGGCTTTTAGGAGTGAAAGATGGATGAGGAAATTCTACAGGACTTCCTGGTTGAGGCTGGCGAAATTATTGAAAAGCTCGATGAGCAGCTGGTTCAAATCGAGAAGACTCCTGATGATAAGGACCTTTTAAACTCTATCTTCCGCGGATTCCATACCGTTAAAGGTGGTGCAGGATTCTTGGAGTTAAATGAGTTAGTTGATATTTGTCACGCAGCAGAGAACGTGTTCGATATGTTGCGTAATGGCAAGATCACTTTAAACTCTGACTCTATGGATGCAGTTCTTCAGGCCTATGATGAAATAACCCGTCTTTTCTCGGCTGTGCAAAATCGTGAGCCTTTAGAGCCTGTGCCTCAGGAGTTAATCTCTCGTTTACATGATATTGCTGATGGCAAGTCTGGTACTCCAGCAGCCGCTGCTGCTCCAGCAGCTCCAGCTCCTGTTCCAGAGCCAAAGGTTGAGGCCGTTGCTCCTCCACCTCCACCACCTGCTCCAGAACCAGCACCAGCTGTTGCTGCAAGCTCCTCTGATGGCAGCGATGATGGTCATAGTATTGATGATATCACCGAAGAAGAGTTCGAAGCTTTATTAGATCAATTACACGGCAAGGGTCATGCTCCTGGTGCCGCAGGCGATTTAGCTCTTGAAGAGCATAGCGCTCAAGAAAAGCCTGCTAGTGTAGATGAGACTGATTTAGAGTTTGATAAGATGCTACAGGCTGCTGGCCATAATGACAGCCCAGCAGCTTCAGCAGCCCCAGCTGCTCCTGCACCAGTTGCAGCTCCAGCTGCTGCTGCGCCAGCACCAGCTGCCGCAGCTGCGCCAGCTCCAAGCAAAGAAGAAAAGAAGCTTACTGCTATCCAAGAAAAGATTGCAGCAGCTACCAAGGTTCCTGCTCGTGGTAATGCCGCCGCTTCTAGTGGTGCTGCCGCTGATGTTGAGACCACCATGCGTGTTGACAGCAAGGTGCTCGATGACATTATGAACATGGTAGGTGAGTTAGTACTAGTACGTAATCGTTTAGTATCAATAGCTGCTCATCGCTCTGATCAGGAGATGAACAAGGTAATTGCCAACTTAGACGTGGTTACTGCTGACTTACAAGGCTCAGTCATGAAGACTAGATTGCAGCCTATTAAGAAGGTATTCGGTCGTTTCCCACGCTTGGTTCGTGACCTTGCTCGTAAGCTTGATAAACAAATTAACCTTGTCATGGAAGGTGAAGACACCGAACTTGATAAGAACTTAGTAGACGCATTAGCCGATCCTATGATTCACATGGTTCGTAACTGTTGTGATCATGGTATTGAATTACCTAATGAGCGTACTGCTAAGGGCAAGCCAGTCACTGGTACTGTTACCTTATCAGCAGCACAGCAAGGCGATCATATCTTGCTTCGTATTATTGATGATGGCGCTGGTATGGATCCAGATAAGCTTCGTCAAGTTGCTGTACGCAAGGGCGTATTAGATGAGGAAGCAGCTGCCCGTATTTCTGATGAAGAAGCTTACAACTTGATCTTTGCTCCAGGCTTCTCTACTAACACTGTGATTACTGATATTTCAGGTCGTGGTGTAGGTATGGACGTGGTAAAGACCAATATTTCTAAGCTTAACGGCTCAGTACGTGTGCTATCAGAGGTTGACAAGGGTACTACTATTGAGATTAAGGTTCCATTAACCTTAGCTATTTTACCTACCTTAATGGTTCAAATCTCAGGTCGTACTTTCGCTCTACCTTTAACCTCAGTATCAGAGATCTTCTATTTGGATCTTTCATCCATGCGTAATGTGGATGGCCAAAACACTGTAATTATTCGTGACAAGGCTGTACCACTATTCTTCTTGAAGCAATGGTTTGAAAACTCCAATATCTCTGAGTACTTAAAGGGTAAGGCTCATATTGTCTTAGTACAAGTTCCAGCATCTAACTTAATTGGCTTTGTTGTTGATGAGTTAGTTGGTCAAGAAGAAGTTGTGATTAAGCCATTGGATAGTCTATTACGTCATACCCCAGGTATGTCAGGCGCAACTATTACCTCTGATGGTGGTATTGCTCTAATCTTAGATATTCCAGCCTTGATTCGTGCTTATGCTCGTAAAGGCGGCAATCGCTTCTAATATTTGAAGCCTAATTAAGATTATGCACTCTTATGGTAATGATTGCATAAGAGTGCTCTATAGTTTTGTCTTAGTTTTGTAGCATGCTTAGTGTTTAATACTTAAAAAGCGTCCTGCAAATTATTAAGGATAGCTCTAAAGTCTTGCTTTATTGCGTATAACCGACTTAACTGCAATTATTGGAACGATTCATTTCGTCCATCAAAAGGGAGGCTTCTTGTGGGGCCTCCTTTTTATTTTTTGACTGTTGCACTAAAATTAAGAAATTTTTGCAAATAGATACAAGAAAGACTTAATTGTTATATATTTTTTGAATGCGTAATATGGGCGCAACTTACATAGGAGAGAGCCTCTAAGGTGAGAGTCTCTAATTTTGCAAAATTAAGGAGCCATTCATTTTGTCTGCAAGGGGATTTCCTTATGTTAAGTCTTAGAGCCCAAGCATGTAACAACAGCACATTAAATATTTCCAAGTTCAATTAGATAGACAAACTAGACAGAGCATAATCACAATACTTTTTTAAGAACTTGGACACACATTCAAAAGTTGCAAAACATATAGGGCTATAATCAATAACCTAAGTTGTTGGCTATAGATTTAGTAAATGATTAAAAGTTAGTGCTAACTTTTTATTAAACAATGACAACTTACAAGACTGCATCAAGTGATTAAGAACTTATTTTCTTAATTTTGTCTAAATATAAGAGAGCACTTAACAAAAATATTACCTCAAATGGGTTTTCCCTTTGTAGGTCGTGGATTTAAGAGGTTTTTATGGCAATTAAGGTACTCATCGTTGATGATTCTACCTTCTTCAGAAAAAGACTTACTGAGATTATTAAAGGCGATCCTGCTTTTGAGGTTATTGGTGAGGCCAAAGATGGTAAAGAAGGTGTAGAGAAGACTTTATCCTTACACCCTGATGTAATCACTATGGACGTAGAGATGCCTGTAATGGACGGTATTACCGCTGTACAGGAAATTATGAATAAGTGTCCTACTCCAATTTTGATGTTCTCTTCTTTGACTTTTGAAGGTGCCAACTCCACATTTAGAGCTTTAGAGGCTGGTGCAGTTGACTTCATGCCAAAGAACTTCGATGATATCGCTCACCGCCGTGAAGACGCTCTTAATACTTTAAGAGCAAGCATTAAGGCTGTGGCCCGCTCACATATTCGTCGCAGTGTTCCTCGTGCTTCTTTAAGCTCTGCAAGCACTGCTGGCAGCAGCAGCGCATCTGGCGCAAGCGCTGCTAGCGCACCATCATCTTTAGGAACTCGCTCTACTTTAAGTTCACGTATTGGCGGGGGGATTCCAAGCGCTCCTAGCACCTTAGGTACTAGCCGTTTAAGCTCATTAGGAACTAACCGTACCTCAACTTTAGGTTCTAGTGCCTCCAGTGCTGCAAGCACCTCAAGCACTAGTACTCGCACTTCAACTTTAGGCTCACGTCCTGCTCCAAATATTGCTAATTTAGCTATTAACAGCCCAGCACCAACTGCTGTTACTAGCACTTCTGCTCGTGTGCGTGATGATTTTGAGAAGGTCTATTCTTCCATTTCTAACGTTAACCAGGGTCGTCCAGCTGCTGCTATTAGCTTTAGCTTTGGTAATGCCAAGGGCGTATCTACTAACTTTAAGGTCTCAGGTAAGGCTCACGAGTTAGTTGCTATTGGTTCTTCTACTGGCGGCCCAGTGGCTTTACAGAATATTATTCCAAAGCTTCCTCGCTTAAATGTGCCAATTATTATTGTGCAGCATATGCCTGCTTCATTTACTAGCACCTTTGCACAAAGACTTAATGGCCTAAGCCAAAACGAAGTAGTTGAAGCTCAGGATAATATGATGCTTGAGCCAGGACATGTTTATATTGCTCCTGGTGGTCACCAGATGATTTTAGAGCGTGGTGCTGGTAAGACTAGAACACGTATTTTGCCTGCTGATCCACGTGTGGTCTATCACCCTTGTGTAGACGTAACCTTTGCCTCTATTGCCTCCGTTTATGGCGGTAATGTCTTATCCATGATTTTAACTGGCATGGGCTCTGATGGTTGTGAAGGTTGCCGTATCCTACGTCAAAAGGGCGCTGTAGTATGGGCTCAAAATGAGGATACCTGTGTAGTATATGGTATGCCTCAGGCTGTGGTTAATGCAGGTTTAGCAGACCAAATCTTACCTTTAGATAAGTTTGCCGATTGCATTACTCAAGAAATGCGCCGCTCATAATTAAGAGTTCATTAAAACTAAATAAACCCAAGACTAAATTAGCCTTGGGTTTATTTTTGCCTACAATTCAGGCAAAGCATCAAAGTTTAGCATTAGCATAATTAGCAAAACTAATTAATGTGCTATCATTGGTCATTGGCAGTTTTTTGGCTAAGACTTTTGGCATAATTTTAGCAAAGGTCTAAAAAACTTATCTTTACTAGCCTTGTTAAACCTTAGTGTGGAGCAAGAAATGGCTTATCTTAAGTAAAATTAAGACTTGCTATTAGTAAAGCTAGTTTGCTTAATTATGCTTTTGCTTTTAGTTAAGTAAACTGGAGAGTAGATTTATTCTTAAAATTTGCTTGTGATTAATAATTTTGTTTCTCCATGCTGATTTTTAGAATAAGTGCCATAGGCACAGCGCATCACGTATGTGATAGGAGGGAGGATCAACACTTTGGGCTGGCTCTTGCTGCTCAAGGAAGTTTGGTGTGCCCTATTTCGTCAGTTAGTTATTTTGACTAAGGAGACACTAGGACACTGTTCTTGTAGTTTTACAAGCAATCTGAAGTGCTTTTTAATCCTAAGCTGATAAGCACTGTGTTGATTAATATTGAGCTTTGTTCGGTGTAATAATTTATGAACTTACTAGGTGTAGTAATTGCGATAGGCTGTATTATTGCCACTATGTTGCTAGAAGGTACCCACCCAACAGCACTGGTTAACTTCCCTGCATTCTTGGTAGTAGTAGGTGCATCCTTCGCTGCTTGTATTGTGCAGTTCTCCTTCCGTGAAGTTTTAACTGCTTTAAAGCATGTGTTATGGTTAGTTTCAGCTCCTCGCTTAAACTTCCAATCACAAGGTGAGCTTTTAGCTGGCATGTCTACTATTGCCCGTCAACAAGGTCCATTGGCTTTGGAAAACTCTGTTGCCTCAGCAAATGATGACTTTACTCGTACTGGCATTCAAATGATTGTAGACGGTGTAGATAAAGATGCTTTATATGCGCTTTTAGAAAACGCCATCGAGTTAGAGCAACAAAAATTAGAGCCTAACGCTAAATTCTTCGAGTCCATGGGTGGTTACTTCCCTACCATGGGTATCGTGGGTGCGGTATTAGGTTTGATTCACGCTATGTCCTTGCTTGATCGTCCAGACTTATTAGGCCCATCCATTGCGGTGGCGTTCGTTGCTACCATTTATGGTGTGGCAGGCGCTAACGTATTCTTAATTCCTGCTGCTAACCGTATTCGTTCCATTAACGCAGAAATTGCGCTCTTTAAGTATATGACCTTAGAAGGCCTAGTATCCATTGCTAGCTCTGAGAATACCTTAATGCTTAAGCGCAGAATTGGTGTTTACACTGGTAACTTAAATGGTGATTAGTATTTAATACTAATAACTCTAGTGACAGTGAGTTCTTTGAAGGCCCTAAAAAATTAGGGTCTAAAGTGTTAAAAAGCAATAAGGCACAGCTTATAAGTGAGCAAGAGTCTTGAGAGTATTCAAGATGCTTTATTGCTTTTAAAGGACAGGAAAAATGGCTAGAAAGAAAAAACATGCAGGTCACGAAAACTTAGAGCGTTGGCTGGTATCCTACGCTGACTTCATGACATTGATGTTTGCTGTGTTCGTGGTGCTCTATTCCTTTGCTATGGCCAAATCTGTAGATGCTCAGTCTATGATTAAGGGCCTGATGGCATCATTTAGTGAAATGGGCATGGTGTCAGCTGTCCCTGGTGTTATTGCGTTGCCAGGCCCAGTTGCTAATTTAATGGCTGATGCTTCTTTAGCATCTGCCTCTAGTGCCCAAGGTGAAGTTCAGACTCAAGCCCAAGGTGGCGGTGGTGTTATGGACTTTGGTGTCACTCAGCAAAGTATTGAAGATGCTGGTGCAACCGAGCAAACTTCTAATTCTGATGAAGAGGCTGAGGCCATTACCCAGGGTGAATTAGAGGCAAGTGAAGTTACCGAGGCTACTAATGGTAGCTTAACCAATGTTACTCCTGATAGTGAAACTAATAAGAGCTCAGGCATGACCAAGGGTGGTAAGCTTGACGAGGTTTCTGAGGGCGGTGTAGGCCCTGCTGATAGTGAGTACGAGGGCGACTATGAATCTGGTCAGCCATTTAGCACTCTGATGCGTTCTATTTCTGAGACTATCTCAGCAGAAGGCTTAAGCGGAGATATTATTGTTGAGCATGATCCTAATTGGATTACTATCAATATTTCTTCCTCATTATTGTTTGCTTCTAACTCAGCATCAATCTTGACTCGTTCACGTCCAGTTATTGCAACTATTGCTAGCGCTCTTAAGGATGTTAATAACTATATTCGTGTACGTGGCTATACCGATAATACTTTTGTTCCAAGCGCTATTTACGCTAATAACTGGGATTTATCATCCAAGAGAGCTATTAATGTGCTTCAGGAGCTTGAGACTAATGGTATTGATCCTCAGCGTTTAGCTGCCGAGGCTTACGGTCAGTACTCACCTTTCTACTCTAATGCAACTCGTGCAGGTCGTGCACAAAACCGTAGAGTAGTAATTGCTATCTCTCGTGAGGCCTTAAAGCCAGAGACCTTAGCAATTGTTCCAGGTAATAGTGATCGTATTATCCCAACTCGTCGTGCTGGACAAGGTGGCTTTAGCTTCCAGTCTAATGTTGACGGTTCGGTAAGCTTTAAGGCCGATCCTGTAGAGGACAATATGGGTAACCAAGGTGCAGCTCCAGCAGCTGTTCCAGGTGATGATGGTCAAGAGGGGGGTAGCACTCGTTTTGAAATCCCTAACTTTGGCCCACAAGCTAATTAGTCATTAAAACTTTTATACGCAAAAAAGGCGCTATCGAAAGGTAGCGCCCTTTTTGTTTACTAATTCAGATTTAAAATAGTCAATGCAAATCCAAATTCAGGAGTCGCTAACAAAGCTCGCCTTGACTGTTTCATTTGAAAGTCCCTAAAAGCCTGTTAAAATATTTAGCTAATCTGGTAGGTATTTCTTAATACTGGCTTAGTAATAGTCTAGTCTTTAACCAAGGAACAGAGCACTTTATTTTTACTATTAGGTCGTGGCACATTCCAAGGGTTATATATTATTTAGGAGTTATCAGTGTTAGTTTGGGCAGTTGCAAGTCAGAAGGGTGGTGTGGGAAAGACGACCACAGTGGCAACACTAGCTGGCTGGTTACAAAAAGAAAAGCTCCGTGTATTAGTTGTTGATACCGATCCGCATGCCTCATTAACCTCTTATTTAGGTTATGAAGATGAGCGCTCAGAGCAGTTTAACCTCTTTGATCTTTATGCTATGAAAGATCTTAGCCGTGAGGGTGTATTAAATTGCATTACTCATACTGCTCATGAGGGATTGGATTTAATCGCAGCTTCTATGACTTTAGCCACTATCGATCGTCATTTGTCTGGTCGTCAGGGCGTAGGTCGTATTTTAGCTCGTTCTTTAAAGCTTATTGAAGATTGCTATGATGTAGTGCTAATTGACTGTCCTCCAGTCTTAGGTGCACTGATGGTTAACGCCTTAGTGGCCAGTACTACTATTATTGTTCCAACTCAAACAGAGTTCTTGGCCTTAAAGGGCCTTGAGGGTATGGTTCGAACCTTTACTGTAATGCAAAGAGCTAATCAAAGTGTTCATTTTGAGTATTTGATTGTGCCAACTATGTATGATCGTAGAACTAAAGCATCAGTACAAAGTTTGAGCTACTTAAAGACCCATTATCGTGATCATATATGGCAAGAAAGTATTCCTGTAGATGTTTCTTTTAGAGAATCATCTGCAAAGCGTTTGCCTTTGCCTTTAATGGATGAAACGAGACAGGGTGCTGTTTCTTACCATCGTCTTTTAAAATATATTGTTGAATTTGAGTTAGAGCGTCACCCTCAAAGAGTAGGTAGCAAATTATTGGAGATGCTCGAAAGACTCCAATACATGCCAGACCAAATTTAACTAACTAAGCGTCTTTTTTATACAGTAGGTACTCCCAAACTTACCTCTGTTTAAAGATATTCACCATGGTTAGGCTTAGTATTTTTTAGATTAAGTAAGCACATTATCAGATTTAGGATCTTGCTAGTTAAGATTAGTGTAATTACTTTTGATAGCTTATTGAGACCTAATTTAGGCTCATAAAAGGAGTATTTTTGATGTCAGTAAGTCATCACGATCGCGAAGAGGAAACTCTCATCGCTTATTTCCAGCAAATGCTGGCAGATGTAGATGACCAAGAGTTCGATGGTGAGCTTCAAGCTCAAGGCGGAGATCTATACGCCACTCCTGCACATAAGTCAGCTTATAGTGTTGAGGCTAATAAGCAGGTTCTAAGTAGCGCTAATGAGGCAATCAAACACACTCATGATGAGTCACCTTATTATGAGGTACCACCAACTAAGAGTGCCTCTAAAGATAATGTAAGCTCTAGCTATAGCCAAGATTACTATCAAGAGTACTCCTCTAAAACTAAGGATAGTGCCTCTGCAAATGACTTAGGATCAGGCGCTAACAATGTAACTAGCATTGAGTCTAAAGTAAGTCCTATTGAGCAAGATTATACTCCTGAGCCTCAAATGCAATTGGCTCCTCAAGCCAAAGTTGCCGAGAAAACCTTAGACTTTGCCTCTCCTAGCGATAGTGGTAGCTTACAACGTCTCTTAGCAACAGTAGAGACTCATACTGATACTGAAACCAAGGTAGAAACTAAGGCCGAGCCAAAGCTCGAAACCAAGGTAGAAACCAAAGCAGAGCCACAGGTTGAGGTTAAGGTTGAGCAACCTAAGCTTGAGACCAAGGCCGAGCCGAAGGTAGAAACCAAGGTCGAGCCAAAGGTTGAGACCAAAGTTGAGCAGCCTAAGGTCGAAACTAAGGTGGCTGCCCCAGCCCCAGCTGTAGCCCCAGCAGCTGCGGCACCTGTAGTAAAGAGTGCTCCTGTAGTTGCAGCTACTAAGCAGGCTGCAAAGGCTGTAATTAAGACTCCTCAGCAGCTGGCTCAAGAGCGTATGGCTAAGAAGCTCGAGGCTATTGCCGCAGAGTGGAAGAATGTCGATTTGGGCGAGCAGTTCCAAGTCTTATTCTTCTTAGTACAAGGCGTTCGCTTTGCTGTACCTTTAATTGATTTAGGCGGCATTTTCGAGTGCGAAAAGATTACTCAATTATTTGGTAAGCCTTCTTGGTTTATGGGTATTACTGATGTTCGTGGCGATAAGATCAATATTGTTGATACTTTACGCTGGGTAATGCCTGAAATTAAAGACAGCCCAGATAAATATCCATATTTGATTTCACTTGGTAATACTGAGTGGTCAATCGGCTGTGATATCTTAGAGGGTAATCGCACTTTAAATAAATCTCAAATTAAGTGGCGTGAAATCCCTGGTAATCGCCCTTGGCTTGCTGGTATTGTGACCTCAGATAAGTGCGCTGTGTTACATGTGCAATCCTTAATTGCCTTGTTTGAAGCGGGCGCTGATATTGAAGATCTCAACAAAAATCTTAAGACTGACAAAAAGTAAGAATTTTTGTTGGTAAAGAAAGAGCTAATAGAGCCGTAATTATTTGTTGTTTGTAGCTATAATTAAGCTCTAAAGTGCGATAAGGGCCGATAATTTGGCTATAATTAAGAGAAATATTGCTTATCTAATATATAATCAGTTAGGCATTATTTTTCAAAATAGATTTCATTAATGCGCTTTAGCGCAGACCAAAATCAGACTGATAAGGAACCTTAAATAAGGGGCCATAGTAGGGGCTGAATAAGCTCAACATATCAGTTGCTCTCCACCAGTTGTTGTTATGGTTGGAGATTGAGTTTAGAGGACTTTATAAAATGGCTAATGAAGCAGCAACTTCATCCTCAATTTACGAACCAGATAACAATTCCCAAAACGAAGTATTACGCTGGGTAACTTTCCAATTAGATAAGGAAATTTATGGCGTAAACGTAATGCAGGTTCGTGAAGTTTTACGTTACTCTGATATTGCTCCTGTTCCAGGTGCACCAGCTTACGTACTCGGCATTATTAACTTACGTGGTAATGTAGTATCTGTTATTGATACCCGTATGCGTTTTGGTTTACCTCCATCAGAGATCACTGATAACACTCGCATCATGATCATTGAGTCTGAGCGTCAGGTAGTTGGTATTTTAGTTGATTCCGTAGCTGAGGTAGTTGATCTCAATACTGCTGATATTGATGATACCCCTAATGTAGGTACCGAGGAGAGCGCTAAGTTTATTTGTGGTGTTTGCAACCGCGATGACGACTTATTAATTCTTATCGATCTCTACAAGCTCTTAACCGAAGAAGAGTGGCAAGATATCGCCAATATTTCTAACTAATAACTAGATAGTAATTAGTTTTAACAAAAAAAGAGCCTCATTATTATGAGGCTTTTTTTATTCACCTATCTTTCAAATTAGTGCATTGTCGTGGCAGTTATGTGCGTTTTATCCTATAAAAACAGGATAATACGACAATGACGCTATAGGGATTACTGCATTGTCGTGCAATTGTGTTTATTTCATGATTATCTCGCACAATAATGCTGACGTTGTCGAATTTTGAAAGATAGGTGTTTATTGTAGGTTTTTTTATAAAAGATATAGTCTCTGGTATTAGGCTTTACTTTGGTAAAAGCAAAAAGCAGCACTCTATCTCACCTAGATAGGCCTTATTCAAACCTACCAGCATGCGTCCATATCAAATGTTGGTTTTTTCAAAGGCCACTCAATAAGTTAATACAGTCATAGCCTATGTATTAGGGTCATGGCCTTTGGCCAGCTCTCTGGCAAAAGCCCCGCAGGCCTTAGCCTGTCAGTCCCATGGCTCTGGCACCTGGTCCATGGCCCATGGCTCTGGTTCTGAGCTTGCTGGTCTGGCAGCATGCCTAAGAAAGCTCTTCATGGCAGTAGCCTGAGGTAGCAAGCGTCAACTTGCGGTGGCCTGTAGCACCTTGCTAGACCCTACAATGGGTCAGGGAGCGTATTGTAGTGCCATGCTTATGCTGCTTTGCTTTATGGGCTGTGGCAGCAACTATCGTAGCCATGGTTCAAAGGTGATAGCACTAGCTTTTATGGCTTTAAGATAGATGTTACACAAAATGCAGTGGCTTGCTTATTAGTTGGGGTAGTTTATAGCATTTAGAGTTTGACTAAGATCGCCATAGTAGTGCGGTTTATTAACAAGGGATTTGATAAAACATGGTATAATTAAGAGTTTTTTTGTCATTTAGTTGTAAATATAACTAATGATATTCGTAGGATTGTTTGCTTTTTGGTTAAACAGCATGGTGGCACTATTTTTAAGATAAACGCTATTACAAGCGCTAGGTTAAAAATTTGTGGCTAAGGTTTATAGTTAATATTTAGGATTATAGTAATGGACATCACTAATGGCAATTTAGGCTTGCTTCCTTTTTATTTTATGGGCGGTCTAGTGGTTGTTCTATTCTTGCTTTTAGTATCTTTTATTTTAAATAATAAAAGAGCCTCTCGTATTGAGGCCGTTATGGATGAATTGCAAGAACGTTTGGTGCAATCTGAAGTTGCTTTAGCTGATGCTGGTAAGTCTTTAGATGAGTTGTTCGGTAAGCGTAGAGCTAATGGCGGTGAACTTAATATTCCTACCGATTTAGAGTCATTAACTTTCATTGATGATGAGGGCAATACTCATAATTTAAAGGAAACAATTGAGTCTTTAAAACAGCAAATCAATGATGTGGGCGCTGAACAGCACCGTTACTACCAAAGTATTATTCAAGAGCAGCAGGTTTTAGTTGAGTCTGTATCTTCTTTAAAGGATTTAATTGCCAATATCCAAGCTGATCGTGCTAACAATGCTACAGGTGGTAATCAGGCTAATGATAATAGTGGTAGCTTTAATCAGGTCATGCCACAGACCTATGCTGATCCTCAAGAAAATGCCTATTTAGAGGCTGAACAGGCCTTTAACCAAAGCGCTAATGGTATTTTTATGCCTCCAGGGGCTGCTGCTAATATGATGGGTAGCGAGCAAAATAATAATGATGATTTAGCCTCTGATGCTTCTTTTGCTCAAACTGCCGCTGATATTGCCCAATTAGTAGCTAAAACCGATTTTAGTGCTATCGATCCAAATAGCGCTCCTACTACTATTGGCGAGCATATGCAAAATGCTCAACGCCAGGCCATGCCACGCCCAAATCAGGCCAATATGCAAAATATGAGAGCCAATAGAGCTCCTGGCAATAACCAAGCACGTAACAACCATAATCATGCTCCTAGCCATAACGGTCAGAGCCATGGCATGCAGAATAATAAGGCCCAAGGCTTTGTAGGTGGCCGTGACCCAATGAATCCTTTGGGTATTAATAACCAAGTTGCTAATAATAGTTTTGACCCTCAAGCAACTTTTGGTAATGGAGGCTCTGATCTTGGCTCTATGAATGCTAAGGAGAATCCCACGCCAGGTTTATTACCGCCAGAGGAACAACTCATCGAATATGAGATCCCAAGCCCAAGCTCAGAACAGATTATCAAGAATGAGCAATCCTTATCGCTAGATAATAACCAAGAGACCACTAGCTTAGTAGATGCTATTGATTTTAATGAGGTAGTATTACCGAACGTTAATATCGATCCTAATGCCATTGGCGATACTGCTGAGGTGGCTTTAGGTATGGATAGCCTAAACTCTGATAGTAATAGCAATTTAGCCCAAAAACTTGAACATGATGGCTGGCAAGTGGCTGAAATTGAGCCAAAGGCTGCCTTTGCTGATCAAGAGATTAAGGGTGCTATTGCTGATAAGGGAGCTCATGATCATAATGAATTAAATCACGGCAAGAGCAATTCTGATGAAGATCGTTTTGATGCCTTAGAGAATTTTTCTAAGCTTTATAACCACTCTGTACAAGACGAGAACTCTGACAAGCCTAATAACTTGTTAGAGAGTTCTTTTGGCTCTGAGCAAAGTGTTAACCAAGCTACTGGCAATACTCAATTAACCATTGATTATACCTCTAGTGATTCTTTAGATAGCTTAGACAACCTTAAGGTGGCCGTTAACCATGATATGTCCCCAGGTGTGGCTAAGAACAATGACGCTCAGAGTAATCTTAAAGGCGACATGTCTGCTGCCAATGTGGACTATTTAAAGGTTCCACAAAATGCTCCTGTGGTTGATATGATTTATGATCATAACTATGTACAGCAGCAAAAAGATAAGCGCCCTAATGGTATTAGTATTGATACTTTAGATAAAGCTAAAACCTTTATTGAGGCAGGTGTATCTTTAACTGAAATTTCAGCTAAGACTGGTCTTAGTGAGGACGAGATTAAGCTTATCTACGATGTAGATGAAAATGGCAAGATTAAAGACACTGCAGCTCAATTTAAGAAACAAGCTGAGGACAGTGAAGAAAGTATCTTAGACACTAATGTAGCTGACGATAAGGACAATAACGATAGTAAAAACTTATCCCATAAAGCTACTAGCAAGAAAAAGGGTGCTAAGAAAAATAATAAGACCTCTGTAAAGCAAAACCCAGCAGTACAAGACAATAATCCATCATCAGCTTTAGATAAAGATGAACGCATGGTTATTGAGTCTATGATGCAAGAAAAGCATGATCCATTCTCTCAAGAGGTGGCAAAAGAGCTAACTCAAGAGTTTGATACTCAAGAGGACAAGTCAAATAGCATAACTGGACAGAGCAGTGATCCTATTCCTGCACCTGTAGGGGAAGAGCTATCAGAAGAGGAGGCTCTGGCGGCTAGTTTGTTATCACGAGAAATGCTTGAGGAAGGAAAAATTCCTGAGCTTTCTCAAGAGGCCGACTTTAAGGCCGCTGTAGAGCAAAATAAACTAGAGCGTGAGCAAGCCTTAGCGCAAAGCATTGAGGAGACACAGGTAGCTGCTACTTTAGATAATAACTTAGATGCTATTGATCGCCTTGCTAATTCTATTATTAGTGAGAATGAAAAGAATGGCTTACTAAGTACCAAAGAGCACCATAGTGAGCCTGTATCTGATATAGACGATCCGCTTAATGTGCTAGGGGACTTTAAACATAAAAAGGGATCCTCTGTAGCAGCTTTAGCTCAAAGTATTAAAAATACCTCTGATGACTACATGGCTGAATTAGAGCACGACATTAATGATGCCCTTAAAGATGATAGCGTAACTATTGGCTCTTCTGCGGCTGTTAAAAATAAAGCACCAGCTAATAAGCAAAGTGCCCAAGATAATTTAACTGTTGAGCAAAGAGTGCAAGCTAATCGTAAAAAGATTAGCTCTTTAGCTAGTTCAAAAGATAATCCATCTCAGGCTGCTCGTGCTGCTATGCAAGCTCAAAAGAGCCGAAATTCACGCAAGAGTAAAGCACGTGATCAAGGTGCTATTGGTGCGGTGGGATCTGCAACCTCTGAGCGCTCTTACGAGGGCATGGATTTAGGAGGTACATCCTTTAGCCAAAATGCAGCTGCTAACCGAGCTCCAAATCGAGCTCAAAGCCAAGCTGTAAAAGCTAATGCTGCCAATAATGATTTAGCTATGAGAGCTGCTCTTGATAAAGGCCCACAAAGCTCAGGTCGAGGTCTGTCAGCCTTATTAGGTGCTGATATTGATGATGATATGACCTTAGAGCAATTAACTGCTCCAAGAGCTATGGATAAGCCAATTAAGAGCAATAATTATCCTACTGTAGATGAGGCTTTAGCACAGATTGAGAGTACACCTCGTAGTGCTCCTTTATCATTAGGCGCTATTGAACAGCGTGCTACACCAGCTACCTCAAGTTTTTCGTCAGTAAGCTCGAAAAACCCTGGTATGGCTGATGTTATTGCCATGGCTCCTATGGCCCTTGGTTCCATAGAGGGTGATGTTGATGGCATGGTAGCAGGGGCTATGATAGAAGATGAGGATCCAGCTGCGCTATTAAGTCAGGTAGTTAAAGGTGGGTTCAACTCAGTAGCGCTCAGCAATGATCAACTTAATACTTTAAATGAGATTAACTCAAATGGTATTCCAAGTAATAGTGTAGCTACCGCCCCTCAAGGCAAACCGCAACACTATGCTAATTACCAAGCACGTAATGCTTACGGCATTAAGCGTCGCTAATTTAAAAGGCTACCTCAATAGGTAGCCTTTTCATTTTTGCCCCAGCTCCAACCTACGCCGCATCCTGGCTACCCCCGGGCCAAGCCCTTGACATCTCTAGGCCGCAGCCTAACCACGTGCTTGCAGCCGCCTTGCCAGAGCCTAGACACACTCTAGCAGCCATCTTACCTGTTACAGCCTGTCAAGGTGCGAATCACACTCTAGTCGCCATTTTAAAAATACAGTACCAGTTAAGCTAACTGTTGTTGGGATCTGGTTCTTATTTAAATTACCAAATTTTATTATGTTAAGAATGCATTTTTGATTTATCATAGCTTGTTCAATTTTTTGGTAGGAGGCAGTTGTTGCCTCCTTTCAAAAAGGAACAAATTATAAATAAAATTACAAGAAGTATATTTTTCTAATTTTTAAAGAGCACAAATGGCGTATTTAAGCCATCTTTTTTA
>OGPO01000990.1_pt1 | contig 20143 bp, 20 predicted proteins | sample 1553041 | NCBI WGS metagenome assembly OGPO01 (sample SAMEA2580281, study PRJEB22360) | human gut metagenome | biome: human gut; feature: human-associated habitat; material: faeces | place: Denmark | collected 2008/2010 | reverse complement strand
CATCTTCATAACTTTGGGGCCCGGCTGCGGCACCTCCATCCAGCCGGTGGAGAAGATGCTGGAGCGACTGCCCCAACTTGATACCGTCCTGCTCTGCCTGGACAACGACGATGCGGGCCACGCAGCCTGCCAGCGCATGAAGACACAGCTGGAGGTGAACTACACCGTGGAACGGCTCACTCCAGAACACAAGGACTGGAACGATGACCTGATCGCACAGACCCACTCGAGAAATGAGGTGATGCCCTTGTGCCAAACTTTTGGCTAAAGTTCGTGGAAACCATCCAGTCGTCCAAAGTTACCCCTCTCATCATCCTAGGACTCGTCATGGTGCTGGTCATCGGCGGACTATCCGCCCTCTCCCACCACTACACCCTCAACGGCATCAAGTCCCGAACGGTGGGTGACGGCCAGCACGGCACGGCACGGTGGGCCACACCCAAAGAGATTAAAAAGACCTATGCCCACATTCCCTTCCAGGTCAAGGAATGGCGCAGCGGACAAAACCGTCCTACCCAGCAGGGGCTGGTGCTGGGATGCAAAGGCAAGAAGAACAAGCCCATAGCCCTGGTGGACAGTGACGACATCCACTGCCTGATGATCGGCGCCAGCGGCATCGGTAAAACTGCCTACTTTCTCTACCCCAACCTGGAATATGCCTGTGCCAGCGGCATGAGCTGGCTGGCTCTGGACAGCAAAGGTGACCTGGCTCGGAACTATGGCACGATTGCCAAGGAGTGCTATGGATACAATGTCTCTGTCATTGACCTGCGTAACCCCACCCGCTCGGATGGCAACAACCTGCTGACCCTGGTCAACCGATACATGGACATTGCCCGAAGGGAGCCAAGCAACCTAGCGGCCCGGGCCAAGGCGGAAAAGTACGCCAAGATTTTGTCCAAGACCATCGTCAACCCGGACGGTGATGACGGCAACCGAGGGCAAAATGCCTTTTTCTACGATGCCGCAGAGGGTCTGCTCACCTCAGTCATCCTGATGCTGGCTGAATTCCTGCCACCCGATGCAAAGCATTCACAGGAGCGCCGACACATTGTTTCAGTGTTCAAGCTGGTCCAGGATCTTCTGGAACCCAGCGGGACCAAAGGTAAGAGCCACTTTCAGATCCTGATGGAAAAGCTGCCCTCTGATCACAAGGCCAGATGGTTTGCTGGAGCCGCTCTCAACAGCGCCGATCAGGCCATGGCCTCCGTCATGTCCACAGTGCTATCCCGGCTGAATGCCTTTCTGGACTCCGAGCTGGAGCAGATTCTGTGCTTCGACGGTGCCATGGATGCCGAGCAGTTTGCCTCCCAAAAGTCTGCCATCTTCCTGATCCTGCCGGAGGAAGACACCACTAAAAACTTCATGGCGGGACTGATGATCCAGAACTTGAGCCGGGAACTGTTTGCTGTGGCAGACGAAAACGGCGGCAAGCTGAAAAATCGGGTGGTGCTGTTCTGCGATGAGTTCGGCACCATGCCCCCCTTTGACATTCTGCCCCTCTTCTCTGCTGGCCGCTCCCGCCGTCTCACCTTGGTACCCATCATTCAATCCTTGGCACAGTTGGAGAAAAACTACGGAAAAGAGGGCTGTGAAATTATAGCTGACAACTGCCAGGACACCATTTTCGGTGGCTTTGCCCCCAACAGCCAGACCGCCGAGGTGCTGTCCAAAGCCCTGGGCAGCCGCACCGTCCTGTCCGGCTCCGTGAGCCGTGGCAAAAACGACCCCAGTCAGTCCCTCCAGATGATGGAGCGTGCCCTTCTCACCCCGGACGAGCTGAAATCCATCCCCAAGGGCAGCTTCATTGTGATGAAGACCGGTACCCATCCCATGCGCCCCCGCCTCCGGCTCTTCCTGGATTGGGGCATCACCTTTGGAGCGCCTTACATCGTGCCGGAGCGAGCCAATCGAGAGGTGGCCTATGCCAACCGTGTGGATCTGGAACAGAACCTGCCCCAGTACAATAAGTTCGTGGGGCAGGATGCAACTTGGGATCAAACTGCGGTTAAGAGGAAATCCAGCCGCACGAAAGCGTTTGGAGATGATGAGATATGAGTTACTTCGGAACCATTTATGCAGACAGCGAACTTCCCTCTCGGGCTAAGGCAGTTTATATGTACCTGCGGGATCGCTCCGATGCCGAGGGCAAGTGCTGGCCGGGTATCAACACCATTGCGTCGGACATGAAGCTGTCCCGCTCCACGGTAAAGCGGGCACTTCATGATCTGGAGCAGCATGGGTATCTGAAGAAGGTTCCCAGGCATCGAGCCAACGGCAGCAACACCTCCAATCTGTACACCATCCGATAGGGCCGCATAAAGCGCAGCTCTCCGCCAAGGGGGAGCTGCGCCCGTTTGCTGGACCCCGGGGTGGTTCGTGGTGGACCTCCCAGAAGGACTCACTCTAACTGAGTATTAGTTCAGAGAGAAGAAGTATCTTTTTCTAATGCTATGCTTTCCATCAACTGTAAGATCGCATCAGACTGCTTCTTTGAGTATGCCAGTCAAACCAACATCTTTTGCTGCAAAGTGCTCACATGCTCCTTAATTCATTGGCTCGCACACTTCCGACAATAGTTGGCTCGATACTCCCGACAGAATATGGCTGGAATCTACCGATACTAACAATTATTTGCTAGCAAACCTGGCAAAATATGAATAATCTTACAGAAAACAACAGTATACTCCTCTCACTTTAATATGAGGTCCTCCAGATCCTACGGGTAACGGCCACATACCTCGTTTCGAACAGCCACCTAATCCGCCTCCATAAATTTTAAGGTCGTTTGATATTTGAATAATATTGGATAGAAAAGTGGTTGCATCTATGTACACATTCGGAGGAACAATCATCTCGCATATCTCCCCATGCGCAACATAATACGCCTCACGAGGCTGAAATAAAATAATTCTATTGGCACAGCAGTTTTTAGTTCCTCGAACATATATACCTCGTTCAGTACTACTTATTATTTCTTGAAACGACGACTTACCTCGTTTCATATATGTGTTGCTCATTCTCACAAGACATGGTTCACCTATATTTACATATCGCGCATTGCAATGTAATTCATTCATCGCATATGCGGCAGTTTTTTCACTATGCATATACTGGTTTATTACACCGTCTTTAATTAAATGACTCACATATGCCTTGTTACCTTCATCGTCGTATCGATAGCTACCGTACCCATTAATTAGCAGAGGATTGTCGACAATATTCAATTCACTTATTCCTGCATGCTTTCCCAAAGGAAAGAAGTCGTTTAAAGTAGGTTCCTGCATTATGGTATCATATTCAAATAGATGTCCGATTGCTTCATGAACCAAAAGTCCCACAGCCTCCTGATCAAATATAACAGTATATAAACCATCGTCCATTTTCACTTTTGGTTTTGATAAATAGTTTCCATATATTTTAAGTCTTCGTTTTAAATTTAGCATATTCATCAGTTTCAACGAGCGTGATCCTAAATCAAAGTGCACATTATCATCGAATTCTATATCTATAGTCTGCCTAAATATATAATTTATCTTTTGGATCGGAGATACGTAATCGTCCTTTTCACTATATCCCCTTATTCCACGCTCCCAAAATGCATATACACCTCTATATGGTAATTTATGTTCATTTAAATGTCTTGTTATTTCTATTGTAGAATCCCGTAGAGAACTGCGAATTTGATTAATTAGATTTGTATTATAGATTGATTTTATTCTTGTTCGTTCAGATACACAACAAAGAGCAGCAATTTCATTTAGGTTGGAAGAAGTTGAATGTCCTTTGTTTGCGTTATATACCTGTGACTTAAATTCACGTGTATTCATTGCAGTACTATTTGTTGTTTCTGATGCCTTAACGTCTATCGTGACCAAAATCTATCTTCCTCATCGTTATCTGTTGATACCCTATTTTTCAATTTGCATAGAAGTACAGGATGTTATAGCTAATACTCTATTCTCAATTGATTCAATTGCTTCTCTATGCTTGTTGTTCTCTTTCTCAAACAAATTGACAACAACTTGTTGATTTTTAGTATTCCATGTTGCAATAATCTTTCCTCTATAAAGGATAGTAGGATTTATAATTCCTTGTAAAGTAAAAATCCTTCGTAAATATTCCTGCGGAATCATGCCATTACTCCGTTTTTCGTACCCAATCAATAATGGATCAAATGCAGACAGAATATAAGTTTTATCCAATACAGTCTCTAATTGTTTATCGTCAATATTCGATTGAAACATAGTGATTTTTTCGTCATCTACCTGAAATTCACCGTTTCCCACTATTGAATCTAAAATTTCAAGAACTCTTCTTTTGCTAAATTTAAAAAAATACATTATATCCTGTATAGTACACGGAGAGTATTGATTAACATAACGGATCACCTGCTTTTGAATCGCTTCATCTTTTTTTTCCCTCTCAGAACAAGGTGCCCTTAGATAGGATATATTATTATTCACAGTCAGAACTATTTCACCTTTTTCTACTAGATATCTTGGCATTCCTCCCCATGCATTAAATAAATATTCTTTTTCTTGAGGTGACATCCCCTCTGCATACATGCAAGAAATTATTTTCTTTTTCTCAGTGATACCATTGTCTATAAGCGTAAGAAAAAGATCTACGAACCGTTTCTTCCGTTTATATTCAATTGGAGCATTGTTCCAATATTCATTAATATACGTTGATAACATATTTTTGTGGACAAAAAGTCCATAATCATCCATCTGATGTATATGCATAGTACCTCGCAGCGACCAAGCTCGAAAATAATTCTCTGGATTCTGCTCTATGTCGATGTTACGCGTGAGTGCAACCATTTTTGAATATCTAAGGAACTGACTCTGAATTCCTAGAAAATCACCTACACTACAATTCTCGTTGGAGAAATGCTTAATCAATCTATGCGCTATCACTCTTTTTTTCTCGCTATAACCACTCTGCATCATAAATTTTCTCCCCACTATGTTCCTTAAATAAACTTGTTAATTCTGTTTTACGCACTTCCAATTCATTCAATTCCTTATTAAGCTGATGTCTTGTACAAGTTGTATTGCGACATGCTTTATTCGAGTTGAGCATATTTCTATACTGCAGGAATTCCCCAACATCTTTTGGCAAAGGCGTGCATCTTCTCCGGTCTCTGTAATACGAACATCTATACATACCGTTAGGTGTAATAACACTACGAAGATAACAGGAATAGCATATCTCAGAATACTGCTGGGTTGTCATTTCATTCGGGTAAATCAAAGAAAAAGAATGCCCCTGAAGATCATTATCAAGTGTTCGGACAAATTCTGCAAACTTTTCGCTAGGAGACACGAACTCCCCTGTTTGACTGTTGCGCAATGGTTTTAACTCTAAATATGTCGCATTGCACTCTTTTACCAATTTGTCTATACCTTGAATTGCACTCACATTGTCTTCATGTAATACAAAACTAATACCAACTGCACATGTCTGGCTGATTTCTTTAATCCCCATAATAACATGCTGAAACATTGATTCGTGAACACCATGCATTATTGCATACGACTCACTGTTACATGCATCCAAACTAACTCGCACCCAGTCAAATGGTACAACTTCGAAGATTTTACGCCACTCATGCAATCTCGATCCATTTGTTACTAAGGACAAATGATATCCTAGCGAATGTGCATATTTGCAAAATTCTCCAAAATGCGGGTATAGCGTTGGCTCTCCCCCACCGGTTAATTCAATATTTCTGCATCCATAATTTCTGAGTTCACTAATTAATCTGCAAATATAATGAAAATCTAGGTTCCTATAGTTATTTGCATTTTTCACTACACGATAATCTATGCAATGCGGGCAATGAAAGTTGCATTGGTTTGTTAGATCTAGGGTTAGTATTGGACCAACAAACTGATCTTTGTTTTCACTTATTAATTTTGTAATATAATACATATTCTCCGGTGCATATATTTTCTTACTATGTAACAATCTAGAGTCTCTCATAATTATGTTCCTGAACTTTTATAATTCTTAATTCCTGTATGCCATATAGCACGAAATGCGATAAACAAAATGATATCTAATATAACCAAATAAATCACGACGTAAAATCCAGAACAAGACATTTTCCTGTCCAGTACAATTAAAGAAGGGTAGTAGTTAATCGCAGCATACGGAATAATGTATGTTACTATGAACCTAAAAGGAGCTTTAAAAATAGAAATTGGATAATTCTGGACTATCTCCTGAATTTCCATTGTACTGTACAAAATTGGGTATGATTTATACAGCCAAAAGCATCCAGATGATATTATCGCCAAAATAATAGTAAACACAAATGCTCCGTTTATGATTAACAATGCAAGCCAAATATATTTATCAAAAGACAAACTCAACTCACTCTGTGTTAACGAGATGGCAATGCCAGTAATCCCTAAAGCGAAATCAGAAAAGTCGCAATAATTCACCCATTCTAAACACAATTGGCAAAATATATTGAGTGGTCTTAGCAAAAATCTATCAAAAGATCCATCGATTATGTAGTCTTCAAGATTAATAATATTTCTAAAAAAGATTTTGTGTAGACCTAAACACGCAAGAAATAAAGAATAATTAAATGTTATTTCAGCAAAATTCCATCCTGCAATAGTTTGAAACCGATTCGTAATAGAGTAAAGAACAAACAAAGACCCAAAGTTTACAGCAATCAAACCTATAATACCTAGAATTAGGTTTTCTCTATACTCAATACTTCGCTTAAAGTTTAAAGCTAAATAAATCCTTAATATTTTCATTTCACCCACCCTGTATACATACTTTTGTTTTAGCATATTTCCAAACAGAAAAATTTATTATTACCAGAATTATAATCCATAGTAATTCTACAGCAGTCGTTTGCACAAAAGATAACCAATCAATTTGGGAAGTCAATATTGAAAGAGGTGTATAAAAAACATATTGAAAAGGAAGTAACTGAATGAGATTTTGAATACTCTGGGGATACATCCAAAGAGGAATATATTGACACGATAACAGCATTATCACAGCATGGAAAAAATGTAAAATTCCACTTAATTCAAGTGTTAAAATAGATACAATAGCTAGAAACATCTGAAATAAAAACATTACTAAATATGACAATAGAAAAGAAATAATAAACCAAGTAAATTGAATAATATTAATATGAACTTGGATTTTAAAAAATATCAAACCAAATAAAAAAGTTGGAACAGAGTATATAATAAAGTTTACAGCAAATTCTGTACTCCCTCGCAGTAGTATAATCATTGGATACGGTACAGGTCGCAACATTTCAGTAATAATTTTTCCCGTTTTTACTATGTTTAAAGCATAAAGATGCGGCCCATCCCACCACGTCAAACACTGCGATAATGAAATTGATGCAATTGCATAGAGTAGCATCTGATGTAAGGAAAATTCTACATCAATGCCTCCTATTGAATATAGGGTAATCCAAAGCATACCAGTGGCCATACTTTTTATTATTATATTGACAAGGGACGCAAAAAAACTATCTCTATATGCAATAAAACATCTTATTTTATTTACTAAAAAATTAAGCCACAGATTATAATTATACATTACGCCTTCTCCATGTTTTTACAGTAATTAGCGATAACTGATTCTATGCTTTGATCACTAACAGTAAACTCATCAAATTTAACTACGCTTGAAAGTAGATTAAATATTTCTGAAGAGCTAATTTGAGAGTCATCATAAACAACTGTACTCATATATTGATCTGCGTCAATATCAACCTTACATATCGCAGGATGTAGCAATCCCTCTTGTCTAATCGACAAAGGAATAATTGTATTTATTCGAATTTTTTTATATGAGTGAAAATGCTGTGTAAAATCTGCAATTTGACCATCATAAAGAAGTTTCCCTTTATCTAATAGGAGTAACCTTTTACATGTATTCGCAATATCCTGCAAATCATGTGATGTAAGTATGATAGTTGTCTGGAATTGTTGGTTTATCTGCTTTATGAATATTCTAAAATTCTCTTTACTTGCAGCATCCAAGCCGATTGTAGGCTCATCTAGAAATAAAATCTGAGGGTTATGCAGCATAGAAGCTGTCAAATCACACTTCATACGCTGGCCTAGACTTAATTGTCTTACAGGAGTATTGAGTAATTCGCTTATTCCTAAGATTCCATCAAATTGGGTCAAACGATTAGAAAACACATCATCGGGTATTGCATACATAGCCTTTAATAAAGTAAAGCTATCTTTTACAGGTAGATCCCACCAAAGTTGACTCTTTTGGCCAAATACAACCCCTATTTTCTTTGATATAAGGTATCTATTGTCTTGGGGATTGACACCAAGCACTTTTACTGTACCTTTAGAAGGCTTTAATACCCCGGTCATTAATTTAATAGTTGTAGATTTACCTGCCCCATTAGGACCTACATATCCAATTATTTCTCCAGGACTGACGGTAAGAGAGGCTTTATCAATAGCCACAACCTCCTTTTTTTCTCTAGAAATTAATCGTTTCAAAATGTTTCCTTTACCTGTGTATACCGTGTACTTTCTTGTTACCTCATTAAGCTCAATGACGCATTCCATAATAAGTCTCCAATCATTCCCATATTGAATTTAACCATTTCAAATATATCGAGTAATTAACTTTCCAGTAATTTCTCGAAACATCTGATAATTTGATACCCTCACCATACATAACCCCCCCACGCACTCCGTTTGTTTGATGCTTCAAGCGATGAGAATATACTATAGACGGCAACATATTTATTCCTGATTGGTGCGACTTTAACATATTACATGCATCCGCATAAAAAGCAGTTACGTCAATGATAATATGTGGAACAAACTTGCGAGTAGAGAATGTTTCATAATAACCAACTACAGGTACTGCATAACATTCGCACCTGTCAGTAGGAATACTTGCGCATCGAATTTCACAATCAATATAATTACTTACCAGTCTGTGTGTGACATCTTCATCGTTTTCATCAATGTTGAAAACAATCTCAGGTTTCTTTTCACGAATAAATTCTGAAACTTGATTTTCAATGTGGTAGTCAAAGAAAACAACATTTATTCCATACTTTTTTATGCTTTCTGCTTCCCTTTTTCGCTCTTCCGTAAAAAAATTATCTGTCTTGTGCGCACTTCCTGTATTGACCAAAAACGTAACTTGATGCTGCGCATATATGCATTTTCTTGCGACACCGGCAAGTCCATATTCTGCATCATCCGGGTGAGGCGAAACTATTAATATATGCATTTATTCCTCCACATAAAAATCATCAATCGATACAATCGAATTGATTGCTTTTCTATTTTCATTGATTACCTTTGCGTACTCATAATTCACTTTCGCGTAATTATATGCATTTTGTACAATATAATTAATCTTTTCATGCTGCAATGCTTGGATCTGCTTCAAGAGCATGTCAGCATCCCCCACACTAAATTTAAAACCTGTGATCCCTTGGTCGACAAGTGGGCCAAGCCCTCCTACGTTGGATACAATTGCTATTGATTTACATGCCATTGCCTCTATGGCTACCTTACCAAATGTTTCACTTGTGCTTGGTACAATAACTGCATGCGCCATTTTCATGTACATATATATCTCATCTCTACTCAAATTACCCAAAAAGGCAATTTTTCTTTTCACTTTCTCCGTCATTAGAGAAAAAATATATTGCTTATAACTTTCAGATGCAAACGTACCTATTACAATAACCGTATATGGAAAATTCTCATCATTTACCCCTTTTATAATTGCTTTTAGCAGAGTTTCAAATCCTTTCTCTTCAGAAATACGCCCAACATATAGTAATGTATTTTCATTCTTTGGATTTGAGATCACCGAATCAATTTTAGCAAAATCTAGTGGCTTTGGTACTATAAAACATTTCGACGAAACTGGCAGCATTTTTGATGCCTGATTTACGACATACTGACTAACAGCAACTATTCCCTCCGCATGTTGTAATAGCTTATATTCACAAATTGAAATTGGATCCTCAAGATCGAGTATTTCTGCATACTGCACATGAAGGTAATATACCAGTGGGATGTTAAATTGTAGTGACAGTCTTACAGCTGCATCAGCCAAGAAGTAACCATGCAAAATAATAAATGCAAAATTAGCATTTTCAATTATTTCTCGCTCAATTGCTTCAAATATTGAGTTATATAAGTTGTTATTTTGCCATTTGAAACGATCAAAATAGGACATATCAGGATTCAGTTCTCCAATGGGAATCCGTAAAACATCAGCCTCATCTCTATGGACTAATTCTAATGTTTCACAATTTGAGTAGGTCACCTGTAGCACCTGGTATTTCTTTTTATTAACATTACAATTCAAGTCATACGCATTTAGCGCAATTCCCCCAACATATTCAGGTGGGTATTCTGCCGAAAGAACCAATACCTTCATATTGAGTTCACCCCATTAAATTTAAATTATCCCATAGATAGTTATCACACGTGTGCAGTTTTACTTGCACACGTGTGATGCATTCATTTTACTACTTAATAGGTGCAGGTATACGATAAATTTTCGTATTTTCGAGTAATTTGCTTCTACCAGAAAATTATTGGTTCACTTTCTTGGAGCAACATGCCAATGCTAAGCCTTGGAGCTGAGAGAGCATTTCCAATTTCTTCAGAATAGGTTTAGTATAGTTTTCCTTCACAAATATTCCCTCCTTTATAAAAAACTTTATTTTATTGAATAGAAATTAGGTATGTATTCCACATCTAATTTCTAATCTACAACACAAGGTATTGTACTAAATTGTAGAGTGAAATTAATCCCCTATAAATCGATTTAGCTCAATATGTATACGTCATATGAAAACGATGTCCTTTCATAGTACAAACAGTAAAAACAAATCGCTAAAATAATACACCGTCAGATTTTCAAGGAGTTCTTACCATCGACGATCATAAAGGGATCTACATTCTGAAAGTGTAAGATTCACATGTCGTAAGATTGCGGACGTTGGGCTGCCGTCTTAGTCCGGTCACAAACTTAGCTCAGACCCTAGCACCGCAACTTAGGCGTCAACAAGTATATTCTCTGCCCGAACATAAGTTTCCCAACAGTCATTTTCAAGTGTATAAACAAATCAAAAAACTCAATACACCGCCCATCACTGTTCGCAAACACTTTCAATGAGGTATTAAAGGCCAGATAAGTTGTCTTTAAATCAACTCAGTTAAATCTCAATTCTAGAACAATTATCATCTTTTTCTACAATTAAATCCGCAATTAAAAGTTGATTTAAAAAGTCCGTTAAATCCTCTCTAATTTGCTGAATTGTGCCATCATATTTTCCATACAAGTAAGTCAAAATCTCCTCGCCGGTATTGGTGCCATCAAGCAAGTTCCAAATATCAACAGATGCTCCTGCATCTAAATTGTAGAAAACATCATTTCTTATGTCATGAATGGCTATACCAGAAATCGTTGGAAAAGCAATCGCTTCATCGGCATGGTAAAATTTTTTTGTCAGCATAACCTGTACCCCTCAAATAGTAAGTGTCGTATCACCAAATTCGTAAAATGCATACTTGCGCTCTATGGCTTCTTCATAACCTTTCATAAGCAACTCTTTCCCAGTAAATGCTGCAGCCAATGCGATTCTGGACGATCTCGGTCCATGAAAGTTCGTAAAAAGAGCATCACATACTCTATATTTATATCCTGGATATATATATAAATTGGTATATCCAGAAAATGCAAATACGTCACAATCATTGACACAAGATTCAAGCGTCCTTACCGCAGTTGTCCCGACTGCAAAAACTCTTTTCCCCTGCGCATGTGCATTATTGATTGTTTTTGCTGCAGATTCTGTCAACTCAATTCTTTCTTCATGCATCTGGTGATCTTCAAAGTCATCTTCGCTAACTTCAATTGAACTTAGTCCTGTATGTAGCGTGATATATACTATCTGGACACCTTTGTTTTCTAATTTTTTTATGATTGTGGGGGAGAAATGTTTTCCTGCTGCAGGCAATTCAGCAGATCCTTCAACTGTTGCGTAATGATTGCGATAATATGAAATATCATATCCTTTCTTTACATAAGGTGACATAATCGGTCTACCCACTTCGTCTAGGAAAGGGAAAATATCACTTGCAGAAAATTGCGCAACCCATATTTTCCCGTTCTCCGATGAGCTAAGAAGTTTACAGCTCAAAGTATTTTTCCCAAAAGTAATAACAGTTCCTACTTTTAAATTATCCGTAAATGAATATACTTTCCATCTTCCTTCACCCATATTACATGCCAAGTGGACATTAACGCGCCTGCCATCATCACTCCACCCTAATAAATCTGCTTTAATTGTTTTGCTATTATTTAGTACCAAAACATCTCCTGTATTGAAATACTCGATAACTTCATCAAAGTACCTATGCTCAACTGTTCCCGATGCTCTGTTCATTACTAAAAGTCGTGTGGTAGGATCCTCTCTCAATTCTTTAGGCGTTCTTGCGAGTAGTTCATTTGGCAAACTATAGTATAAATCTTTCACTTTCAACTGCAATTTCATTCCTTTCCATATTTACAATCGCACTATAAAAATGGTATATTAAAAATTCACGGACGCATCCCATGCTTTCAAAGTGTCTTGATTTAGCAGAGAAATATGATGAATACATCGAAATCTGTGGACTCGAAATCAGGTTTTTCTGCTCATCTCACGCTTCTACGAGCGGCGCAGCCTAATCGTCACTACTCATCTGACGTTTCCCAAATGAGATATCATATTTACCGAGCCAGATAACTACTGCCATGATTGGTCGCTTGTATAATGCACTCCTGATGCTAAAGTAATGTATAATGTGATAAACTTAGGGATTTTGACTTAACAGCCCCCAGCCAATATTGTTTACCATAAGTCTTAGTTGAAGAAGAACACATTTCACAATATAATTAAATTGTATTCTTCGCATGGCAAATTTCTCTTAAATCAATACTATCCACCGCAAAGCAACTGTTACATCAAGTATATGCACATAAAAGGAGGAAAAAATGCCTATTTACAAATTTGGATATATCATCAAACAACGCAGAGAGTATCTTGGATATACACAAGAAGCTCTTGCTGAGGGCATATGTTCAGTTCCTACGCTTTCTCGTATTGAAAACGGGGAACGTTTGCCGACAAAAGACCACTTTGAGATGCTTCTCCAGCGGCTTGGATATTCAGAGTCTATCCTTTTCACTTATGTTGATTCCAATACTTTGTTTCTCCATGAACAAAAATTTAAGATTAGGCAAGCAATCATTCTTGAGCATTTTGAAGAAGCACAAGAATTACTGGAAGAGTACAAAGAAAAGATGAATCTCGACTCTCCTCTGGATCGACAGTTTGTTCTACTTCATGACATTCTAGCTTCACCCACATCGTATACCGTTGAAGAGCGTCTTGCACTCTTTGAAGATGCTATTCTGTTAACTTGTCCAAAATACAGAGAAAATGGTGTGCCGAAAATTTTATCTTACGAGGAAATTATCATTCTAAACAATATCGCCGGATGTTACCAAGCCAAGCAAAAACTTTCAAAAGCAATACATATTCTATCGCTAATAAAAAAACACTATGAAAATGGCATACTCAATCCAGAAGAAATTTTACGAACACAACCCATGATACTATATAATCTTTCAAAGTGCCTTGGCCTAGCTGGTAAGTACGATGAATGCATTGAAATCTGCAACCTTGGAATCAGGATAGCCAGAGAAACCGGTCGGTGTAATTTTCTGGAGAGAATGCTTTACAACCGTGCATGGTCACTCTCAAAGAGAAATTGTCCCAGTGATATGGCACAATCAAAGGAATCAGCAAAACTTGCATTTTATATGGCTAATGCAATGGGAAAGCTGAATTCAGCTGAACACTATAGACGCTTTATTGAAAAAACATTCCCTCAATCAGAATCATTGTGATGTGACTGCGTAAGATTCATCACATAGCAGTGAAGGTACATCATTCACTTGTCCATATACTCTACCGATATGTACATAAGAAATAGACAATACAATTGCACAGGCCATAATTAAAAACTTTTTCATTATAATCCCATCCTTTTTGTTTTTTTAAATAGTATATTTTTTTTAAAAAAATACCCATGCCGCAAACAGAAAAATTATTTTTCCGTTTGCGGCATGGACTTATAGAAAATAATTATATAGTATAAAAAATAATAGCCTTCTCCTCCAAAAGCTATGTGGATTAATATAGACTTACTTTGATGCCTATTTTGTACTTTGACCAAATCCCCCTATTGCAAACACAATTCTATTATTGTTTTTGAGGGCACTCGTGGTCACGTTCAAGCCAAATGCAAGGCTTGTGGGCGTGAAACTGTATTCGATGTTCTCAGCATGAGAAGATTTCAACTTCGACACCCCTAAAGGTGCCAAAGTGGAAAAATAAATATTGATAGCTGTGCTGTGGAGCCGCTGATTGGTGAGTCTTCCTAATGCCGCATGAGAACAAAACTTCTACAAGAAGCTTTGTTCTTTCGGCATGGGAAATCAACTCACCGTCATGCGGCTCTTTTGTTGTCTTTCCTTTCCGCTGCTCTACACCGGCGGAAAGGAAAAGACAATGAAAACCCCTAAAACCCCACTTGAATTTGACTACGATCTCTGGACCACCGAGGATGGAAAATGCATGGTTCGCATTAAAGAGACGGGAGAAACATGTGAAGTCAGCAGAGATATCATGAGACTTCTGCGGAGCGAAGAAAAGAAGCTTAGAAGGGCTCAGGCAGGTGTCCCTGTTTCGGGCTGTTCAGAAGAGATAAGAGCTTCCCTTCTCTCTTTGGATTATGTGAGCATGGTCGATGCGGAAGGAATGAGCCCCGCATGGCTGGAGGCCCCCTCAAATCTTGAAGAAGATGTTGTGACGCTCATCCTTGACGAGAAATTTCGGAAGACACTGACCCCTACCCAACTGGATATCTACGTCGCCTGTATCTTAAACGGCATCAGTTATAAAGATTACGCCGATCAGAAAGGTGTGGCCTATCAAAGCATCCAAAAGTCAATCCTCTTGATCCGAAAGAAGGCTCAAAAATTTTTCAAATAATTTGGAGCGTATGTGTGTGTTTTTGTGGAGATATGTCCGTTGTATGGTGAAGGGAGCAATCCTCCCTCATTGAACCTTGAAAAATACCGCCATGAGCGGTCACATCCGGTAACTTGAATACGTTAGCTGACGGAGAAGCGTCAGGCCGAGTGCGCGAAGACCACCTGTGCGGAGCATTCCGCATCGAAGGACGGCCAAATAAGGTGCAGAGCGTTACCCACTCAGGCCAAGGCAGCCCTGGCAGACTGTCTCGCCATGATCCCGCCAGCCTACAATGATACTTCTGCTTACGCAGCTCGGAGAGATCCTCGGAGGGGTGAGAGTCCCATGATGTGCGCCAGCACAGTTCAAGTTGCCGCCCGGCCTGGGGAAGTAGTGTCAAATACAGGCAATCACAAGATATGATAAACAAAAGGCCGCCTCAGATTCGGAGTATATGATATAAATGCTCACACCCTCTTGGGGCGGCCTTCTTTCTCTCTGGTAGCAAAAGCAAGGGAACCGACTGAACGATCCTCCTTACTTTCTCCTCTCATCTGCCCTCCTTTTCTTTTCGGCCTACACATACCTCCTGGTCGGTTCCCTTGCTTTTGCTATCAATCTCTGCAGTTACGAAAGCGAGGTATTCTTATGGTAAACATTGATGTATGTGGTATGGCACAACTCCTACGTTCCCTTATCCAGCAGGAAATTGTGAGCACCGGCGAGGCACGAAAAATTCTCTCCCGCATCCTGTCGCAAACCGGTGCAGACATCATTATTTCTCTCTGATTTGTTGCTCTTTGCAATAGCTTTGTTCCATCCACTGTGGTATTGTTTGTGCTAATCCAGGGAGGTGAATTGACATGGTAGATAAGAAGTTGACAGACGGGAGCATGGCTCTGCAGGATAAGCAGTGTCGGGTCATCACCATAGAGGCCACCGAAAAAAACCGGGACATCAAATTACGTGTAGCGGCCTATGTTCGTGTCAGTTCCGCCTCGGATGACCAACTCAACTCCTTCGCTTCTCAAACCCAGCACTATATCTCCCTAATCTCCAGCAATGAGAACTGGAGCCTAGTGGACATATATGCCGATGAGGGTATCACCGGAACATCGGTGGACAAGCGTGAGGACTTCAAACGCCTGATGGCCGACTGTCGCCGGGGCTTGGTTGACCGAATCTTGGTCAAATCCATCTCCCGGTTTGCTCGCAACACCACCGAGTGTCTCGAGGCAATTCGGGAGCTGAAAGCCCTGGGTGTTGGCGTCCACTTCGAAAAGGAGAACATCGACACTGCCACTATGTCTGGCGAAATGATGACCACTCTGTTTGCCTCCTTCGCCCAGGCCGAGAGCGAATCTATCTCCAGCAATATGCGGTGGAGTTATCAAAAAAGAATGCAGCGTGGTGAGTTCATCACATGCAGTGCCCCCTTCGGATATCACTTGCGTAATGGAATGCTTGAAATTGACGAAGCTGAAGCAACAGTCATCCGTCTCATCTTCGACAGATATCTCTCTGGCATCAGCATGGCAGACATTGCAAATGAAATTACGCAGCTCGGCTTTCCTACCAGAGCTGGAATGCCTTACTGGCAATATTCCACTGTGTACTACATACTGCAAAATGAACGGTATGCTGGCCATGCTCTGCTCCAGAAATTCTATGCCACAGACACTTTGCCCTTTCAAAAGAAACGAAACCATGGCCAACGAGATAAATACTACATATCCAACAGCCATCCACCCATCGTATCTCAAGAGATATTTGACGCCGCTCAAACCCTCCTTCGTTCTCGAGGTGATAAGTCTCCCCACACCCCAAAGACAAAATACGATTTCACCCTTGCAATCCAATGTGGGGACTGCTTGACATACTTCAAGCGAAAAGTAAGTCGAGGCACCACCTATTGGGTATGCCGGAAACATCACACCAATTCCAGTGACTGCAAAATGCCCCCTATAGAGCAGGCTAACATTGAAAAAGCCTTTCTCCGCCTCTACTATAACCTCAAACATCACGGAACTCCCATTCTCGCTGGAATGATCGCCTCACTCCAGGCCATCCGCAATCGCCAACTTCTGTGGAGTCCTGACGTCATCGAACTTAACAACCAAATATCCCAACTAACCAGTCAGAATCAAATGCTGGCCACGCTGAAACAGCAGGGCCTCATTGATCCTGACCTTTTTATATCCCAAAGCAACGAGCTGACCCAACAGCTCCGTGCCGTGAAGTTAGAAAAGGAACGCCTACTGGCCGCCAATAGCGACAACACCATCACTCAGACACAGAAACTGATGGACATTTTAGATGCAGGGCCGGACTTCCTGGACACCTTCAATACGGAGCTGTTTGGTGAGCTCGTTGACAGAATTATTGTGGACAGCAATGAGCAGCTCCGCTTCCGCCTCAAAAATGGGCTGGAACTGACCGAGACCATAGAAAGGACAATGCGCTGATGAAAAATCGAAAACAGCCCTTCGGATATCGAGTGGAAATGGGGGCGGTAGTCCTCCATCCCCAGGAGGCAATGCTGGTAAAATATATCTTTCAACAGTACATCTCCGGCGCCTCCTACAAACAATTGGTGACAGTCCTGCGAGAACAACCAATTCCATATGACGAGGGAAAACTTTGGAACAAAAACATGGTCGCCCGCATCTTGGAAGATCATCGCTACGCAGGAGAGAGTGGGTATCCCGCCATCACCACCCCCGAAACCTTGGACAGGGTCCGGGCAAAGCGGAGTGCGAAGCAATCCCCAGTACAGAAAACTGAGGCACAAAAGCTTCTGCGGCAACTCAGTGGACATACCGCCACAGAGCGAATGGAACAACAGGTATTGGCCTTTCTCAACAGTCTCATTGCATCGCCAGAGCGTATTGCATCATCCCAAAAGGAATATAGCCTCCAAACCCACCAGCAAGAGATACAACGAGAACTGGACGATGTAATGAATCAGCTACCCGTGGACGAGGATGCCGCAAAGAAGCTAATCCTAACCATTGCCGCAGCACAGTACGCCACCATCCAAGACGATATGTATGAAACCGTCCGGCTCCGCAGGCTATTCTCCGCACATGAACCGATGTCTGAATTGGACACGACCCTACTTCAAGCTTCCGTGACCACCATCCTGTGCCACAGGGATGGGACACTGGATATTCAACTGAAAAACCATCAAAGGATAGGAAGGAGTGAAACAGCATGAGAGAAGACTCGCCCAAAGTCATCACGATCCCCGCCAAGCCGGAAGCCGCAAGCAGGCCGAGCATCCGTCGGCAGCTCCGCGTGGCTGCTTACTGCCGGGTATCCACCGATGACGAGGAGCAACTCACCAGTTATGAGGCCCAGCAAAACTACTACACCGACAAAATCATGACCAATCAAGACTGGACCATGGCCGGGATCTTCGCTGATGAGGGTATTACCGGCACATCTGCCCGTAAACGGCCAGAATTTCTACGAATGATTCGACTGTGCAAACAGAAAAAAATAGATATTATCCTGACCAAGTCCATCTCACGCTTTGCTCGAAACACCGTGGACTGTCTCAATTACATCCGTGCCCTACGGGAGTTGGGCATTGCAGTCATCTTCGAGAAGGAGAACATCAATACCTTGGAAGCGGATAGTGAAATTCTCATCACTATGCTGGGAGCCTTCGCCCAGGCGGAGAGTGAAAGCATCAGCGCCAACGTCCGCTGGGGCAAACGTCAAGCCATGCGGGAGGGAAAAGCCATCATCCAATACGACCGCTTGTACGCCTACCAAAAGGGTGAGGATGGCAAGCCCCAGATCATCCCTGACCAAGCTGAGGTGGTGCAGTCCATCTACAAGCAATATCTGGCCGGTGCAAGCCTTCGGATGATCAAGGATCGACTGGAGGCAGAACAGATTCCTAACGCAGCTGGAAACGCCCGGTGGACCATTACCGCTGTGCGCAGCATTCTGTCTAACGAAAAATACTGCGGGGACGTTCTCCTGCAAAAGTCCTTCGTCAGCGACTGCATCAATCGGAAGGTCATCCGCAATACCGGCCAGCTCCCCATGTATCTGGTTCAAAACCATCACGAGGGCATTGTAGACCGTAAAACCTTTCATGCCGTACAGGCAGAGATGGCCCGCCGCAACGCCGGGAAAAGCCCATCCAAAAAGAATGCCTCCACCGGCATGACCTCATACGCCAGCAAGTACGCTCTCTCCGAGCGGCTGGTCTGCGGCGAATGTGGAACGCTGTACCGCCGATGCACATGGACCTGTAAAGGCCAGAAGCGCATCGTGTGGCGGTGTGTCAGCCGCCTGGACTATGGGAAGAAGTACTGCCACCACTCCCCTACTCTGGATGAAGCCCCCCTCCAACGTGCCATTCTCGCCGCCATCAACTCCGCCATGAGCAAGAAAGACCAGCTCATCCACCAACTCCAGTCTGCTATGGAGTTAGAACTTGCTCCCATGCCCGGAGATCACATGAGCCTGGCCGATATCGAGCAACGCCTTCAGGAACTGGGGGAACAGGTGCGCGAGATAGTGGCAAAGGCGGCTGCGACTAAGGAAGTCCAAGTCCACGCTTCTCTGCTGAAAGAGATTGCCGACGAAATGGATACTCTAAAGAAAAAACGGGCCCTCATTGAGAGCCAGCGCCAAACCCATGAACACGCATTCCGTCGCATCGAGATAGCCACTGATGCCATGGAGCAAACCTCCACAAACATTTCCGAGTGGGATGAAGCCCTCATTCGGCAGCTGGTAGACACGGTCAAGGTCCATTCCGCCGAGAAAATCACGGTGTATCTCCGAGGCGGTATTGAAATCCAGCAAAACCTGATCCTCTGATACAGGTAAGTTTACAGTGCATTCAAAAATGATTACAGTTTAAAATGCATCTGGAAAATCTGTCCTAATGTGGTATAATCAATAGCAGATAATCTGTAATTATCTGTTGTATATATAATTGAGAATTATGATTATTTGAAGATGCTCTACAGTTATCTGTAAGTGATTAATAACCACCCGCCTATCATCTCACCGTCAGAAATGAGATAATAG
>OGPO01000986.1_pt1 | contig 20240 bp, 33 predicted proteins | sample 1553041 | NCBI WGS metagenome assembly OGPO01 (sample SAMEA2580281, study PRJEB22360) | human gut metagenome | biome: human gut; feature: human-associated habitat; material: faeces | place: Denmark | collected 2008/2010 | reverse complement strand
CGCCTCATTGATGGCAGCCTGGGTCTCGGCCCGGCGGCGGCGGGCGGCATTCTCCCGCCGTTGCTCCAGGCTCATCTCTCCCTGAGAGTCCTCCACCTGATGCTCGGTCTGCTCCGGCTCCCGTTCGGTCTCTGTCTCCCCCGTGGGAGATGTCTCCACCTGCTGGACTTCCTCCTGAGCAGGAGCACCCGGCTCCTGGGTGGGCTGCTCTACTCCGGCGGCGGGCATGGTGCTCTCCTGTTCGGGCTGCTCCTGCTGCGGCTGTTCCAGCCCAAAGCCTGCATAAATCTGAGATTCAGTGATTTCCATGGTGTTTCCTTTCATGATTGGATTTTCCCGCTGTTCCTGCGTTTTTACTGGTTGTGCTTACTTGCCGGATCGCAAATCTTTCCCGGTCTTCACAGTCCCGGTCTTGGCCGCCGTAATCTGATGCGGTGCCTTCACCACCTGGGTGCCGGTGTTCTGGATGCGGCCAATATAGCCCTTCTGCTCCTTCATCTCATTCCCTCCTCTCCCATTTGGATTGGCATATTCCCGCTATCGCCTTGCGTCAGTTGTTGTTGAGTTTGTCCCATCCTAGCCCGCTGAATTGCCTCCAGCTGGGCTTGGGCCTGTTGCTGCTCCCGCTGCATTCGCTGCTCCAGGGCCTGCTTGGTGTCCCCAGCTCCTGGGTAGTGTAGCTGCTCCATCTTGGTCCAGAATAGGATGAGGGTCTCGGTGGCCGCCGGGTCTCCAAAGGCTCCCGTCTGGAGGGTTTGCCGGGTCTCCTGCCACATGGCCTCCCGGTTACTGGCCAGGGTTGCGGCGGTGTCCACCGAGAACAGAAATTCGTCGTTCCAGTAGTACTGGCCGTCGGCGTCACGCTCCAGGAAGTCATAGCGGTTGAACTCGTCAAACGCCATGTGCCCCTGGTTGTCCGTCGCTGTTACAGGGCGGGGCTCGTCCCCGTAGGCCAGCCAGAACCGGAACAGCATGGAGAAAAGCTCTGCATATGCGGCGTTTTTCATGATCCGCTTGCTCTCCAACCGTCCGGCTGCCTGAGCCGCCGAGAATTGCTTTGCTTTCCCGCTCGTGGCCGTGGTGTCCACCCGTCCCTGGAAGGAGTCGGTGATGCCCAGGGTTTGGCGTGCCTCCTCGTAGACCTGCGCCAGATATGTCATTTCATACTGGAGATCGCCCTTGAAGTCGTACACTCCGATCATGGCCTTGTCTGCAGCTGAACCGATGTACCACCGCTCCCCATCGTTCGGGTCCAGCCGCAGAGAGGCGTTGTCGGGTAGAGTGATTCTGGTGCCCGCCTTCATAATCCGGTCAATGATCTTCTGCTCCAGGCGATTAATGGTGTTTTGCTGGTCGGAAATCATGTCCACATCCGAGTTGCCCAGCAATTTGCCGTACACAGACACACTGCGCTGCAGCACAATGGGGAATACGTCCGGCTTGTAGAAGGGGATAAGGGTGGGGCGCATCACCGGGTTTCCCTCTTGGTCCAGATCGGGGGTTACCCCCGGAATCTCCATCCCGCCCCGTGTGACCACGGGAAGGATGACCTGCTCATACTCCTGCACCTGGTCTTCAAATTCCTCACAGCCGCACCAGGGGCATCCGCCCCCCTGATACTCCTTTGGTGCCTGCATCTGGTCCGGCTCTACCGGGAGGCTGTCGAGACCTCCGCCCCCGGCCATGACCTCCTGGGCCACAACCTGAGTCAGGATCTGCCCCGCCACCTCACTGCGTAGCCCAGCCTCGTTATCCGGTGGAGCGGGCGGCTGTTGGATGAGCTGTCCGGGCAGGGGCCTCACCCGGCCGCACTGCTTGCACACAGGCTGCCTCCGGGCCTGGTAGTCCTCCAGGTCCTCCAGCACCACATCGTTGACCCAGCAGTACCGGTTCACGCCCCCTTCGGGGTTTTTCTCATATCCCACATACCGAGTGACGGCGTCCTCTTCAGAGCTCACCCCGTCCGCTCCTCGCACCTGCGGCTCGCTTTCGCCCTCCGTGGTCAAGTCCACGCCATACTCCCGCTTGATAGCTCCCTTGGTGGTTGGTATTTTCACGATCACCCAGTCCATGTCCTGGATGGATGTGAACACCCCGGGCTGTGGGGCCAGCTGCTTGGGGTGGAGCATCCGCACCACCGCCGCCCCCACCGTGTCGTGGGTGCGCTCCCGGTTGTCCCATTCCACCAAGAATGCCACACCCCCCTGAATTGGTACAGTCCGCTCGGCCAAGTCGTTGATCACCTCGAACGGCAGACGGTCCAGCTCGTTTCTCAGGAATGACTCAACAACTTCGGCCAGCTTTTCGTCCTCCCTCCGGCTGGGAGTGACCTTGGGCTGTGGGATGGAGCTGGACACCTGGGTCTCGATGTTTTCAAATATGATGTTACGCACATGGCCGGCGCTGCGCACCCCACCGTCCCTCCGGGTGTCCCCGGGCACCAGGGGCCGCAGCTCCCGTGCTCCGTTGTAGATGCGCTCCCGCTCGTCCATGCGGGCGTACTCAGCGGAGTAGGCGGCGTTGCTTTCGGACAGCCTCCGCTTCCACTCATCCAGCCGCCTCTCCTTTGCGGTGCGCTCATTCTCGCTCTTGTTCATGATTTCCTCCTATCATCTCATCCGGCCCCAGGCTTCCCCCACATTCGCAGCAACATCTCACGCTCCCCGGCGCTGGCCCGGTTCCAGTCTTCCCACATATCCGAGGTCCACCGGGCAGTGCCTTTTTGCTCCGCCACTGCCACCTGCATGGACTGCTGAGGCCGCACATAGTGGGCAATTGCCAGGGCCATGATGCAGTCATCGTGGGCCCCCGGCTCCGCCTCGGGGCGCATCTGCTCATTGCGCACAAAGGTGAGCATCTCCTCCAGCGTTGCCCGATCATGGACGCCCCCCAGGTGGTCCCGCATCACCCGCACCAGCTCGGCAATGATGACCGGGCGGGTGAGTCGATCCGTTCGGAATCCGTATGCGTGCTTGATCTGTCCATCGAAGGAGTCCTCCACCTCCCGGACGTAGATTTTCGGGTAGCCCATGAGCCCCAGCAACTTCACCGGATAGGTGGAGAAGTTGCACTCGGGGGCCAGCAGGGCACGGTTGTAGTGCAGCCCCAGACAGTACAGCTGCCGGGTATAGGTGTCCTCGTCGTACTGGTGGCGGAGGGTGCACACCTGCACCCCAGTGACGTTGTCCAGCACCTGGGCCACAAACCAGTCCGAGCCGTCCCCGGCGGTGTCCCCGCCGATGACGTAGGGCCGCCCCTCTTGAGGGGGTGTGTAGATGCGAATGGGTCCCCCCTTCTCCTCCACCCAGCGGATATTGGATAGATGGATACCGTCGTCGGCCAAATCGTACTCGAAGAGGCCCTCCTTCACCGGGGGCTCCAGGTGTTGCAGCCGCTCTCCCACCGCCTTGCCGTTGAATACCGTCTTGCCCGTCACACCCCACTGGCCCAGGCAGTAGACCATGTAGTAGTACTCGTCGGTTTCCTTGAAGCCCTCCAGCGTTTGGATAGCTTCAGGCGTGAGAAACCGGTTGTCCTTGTAGGTGCTCTCATGCACCCTGGCCCTGGGGTCTTTTCTGTCGAAAAACCGTTTTTTCAGCCAGTGGGTAATGCTGATGGGGTTGAAGCTTATAATCATCTGGAGATACTGGTTGAAGTCGGTGCGCAGACGGATGTCCAGCTGGTTGAAGTCCCCCTCTTCCAGCTCCGATGCCTCCTCAATCCAGATACCGGTGATGTTGAAGATGGATTTCAGCTTCTCCACATCGTCCAGCCCGGCAAAGAGGATGACGCTGCCGTTTGCAAAGGTGATGGTCATGGCGGACTTGTTGGTCTTGGCCCCGGCGTCGGGGTAGAAGTCCGAAATCTGGCCCACCAGCTGGGCCCAGCAGCTTTCCCGCAGTGTGCGGGCCACTTTGCGGCACACCAGCCACCGGTGCCCCGGCTCCGTAGTCACCCGCTCCAACACCTTGCGCCCGGCGAAAATACTCTTGCCGCTGCCTCCTCCCCCCTTCAGCACCAGAAATCGGTGCTTGTCAAAGAAGAGAGGGAGAAAGGTCTCGTTGTTGGTCTCCTTCAGGTTTTTGTACCACTGGGCAACTTCCACCGCCCGGTCCAACTCGCTTTCTTTCATTCTCCCTCACCTGTTCCATCTGGCGCTCCCTGCTCCCACAATTCCTGGAGCAGGTCCAGCTTCTCCTGGGTGGTGAGGGACTGGGCCGCTCGGGTCTGTGGCCCCGCCTCCACCTCCACCTTCTGGGCGTAGCCATAGTTGTTCTGGAGGTTGAACATGATTCCTTTCACGCCTTTGTCTCCACGGGTGAGCAGCTGCTCCTCGTTCCATGCCCGCAGAACAGCGCTGACCCACTCGGTGGCTTCCTCCAGCTCCGGGTGTTCCTGGTGGTCGCACCATCTGGCCCAGGTTCCCCGGTGGATGCCAAGGTATAGGCAAAGTCCCACCACCGTTGGCGGGACCAAAAACTCTCGGGTTCGGATGACTTCCCCTCGGTCGTTCATGACTTTTTTGGGCTCCAGGACGGCATGCCCCTTGCTGTCCATCTCTCCTGTGGGCACCATCTCAGTGACTTCCACCGTGCGGCTGATGGAGTCGAAGTATTCTTCAGCCGCCGTCCTCAGCGCCTTGGAGGTCTTGAATTTTCTCTCTCTGGCCACTGCTTTCCCTCCCCTCCCGTTTCTTGGCCCGGCTTACGATTTTTGCAAGCTCCCGCTCGCTCGTCCCGGCCACAAGCTGGCCGTATGTTATCCCTCTACGTCTGGCCTCCTCCGCCAAGATGCTCAGTGCAGATTTCATCATTCCTGCCCCCTCAGGTCTTTTCGTTTATTCTATCAGAGATTTTCCCGGCTTATATTCCCTTTTTTCTTTTGCATGCCCCCTTATTTTATTTTCGTTTATTTTCGTTTTTCCTATTGACTTTGCGCAAACTCTATGCTATACTGTAGTCAAGATAGGAAAGGGGGCTACCCCCGCAGCACGAAAGGAGAATATTTATGAAAGCTTACGAGAACATGGGAATCAACGAGAACTTGGGATGGTGCGCACCCTATGCATCCGGCTCTTTCCGCGTCGAGTGCTCCATCAATGAGGGCAGCTTTGCCTCCCTCCGCATCGACGGGGAGGATGTTGATATCACCCCCGACAACCTCAAGCGAGCCGCCGAGATCGCCATCTCAGACTCCAGTCTTAACTACTCTTCCGATGATTTCGTCGATGAGTCCCCTGAGATCATCATCCGCGAGACCTGCAAACAGCTGGGCTGCCGCTCCTGTCCCTGGCGTGACGAGTGCGATGCCATGCACGTCAACGAAGACGAGCTGCGGGCCTGGGAATCCATTAATCACGATGAGTGGTAAAACCTAGGGCCCGGGTGCTCCTACCCGGGCCTATCCCACGAAAGGAGTACTTAGTCATGAAAAAAATTATCAGCGGTAAAGTCTACGACACCGAAACCGCTCAGGTGCTCGGCTCCTGGTCAAACATGTCCGACCGCTCTTTCGAGCGTATCGACGAGACGTTGTACCGCAAGCGCACAGGCGAATTCTTCCTGCACGGCGAGGGCGGCCCCATGAGCCGATACGCTGTGCAGATTGGCCAGAACAACTGGAGAGGCGGCGAGAAGATCACCCCGCTTTCCTGGGACGATGCCCGTTCCTGGGTTGAATCCCACCTGAACTCCGAAGACTACGAGCGCATCTTTGGCCCCGTCTCCGAAGACGGAAGCCGTGTCGCCGTTAACCTCTCCATCTCTGCAAGTTCGCTGGAACTTGCCCGAAGAGCCGCCGCCCAGTCCGGCGTGTCCCTCAGCTCCTACATCATGTCGCTCATATCGGAGGCGAACAAATGTTAAGAATTTGCAAGTCCTGCGGGGCTACGTTCAATGGCTCTAATTTTGCCGTCAAGTGCCCATCTTGCGTTCTCAAGGAGCGCAGCAGCACCATTCGTAATCGGGAGTGCGTCCAATGTGGCCGCACTTTCCCCGGCGGCCCCAGAGCACGATACTGCCCAGAGTGTCGTGCTGAGCGCAAGAAGGAGCAGTACCGACAGTACCACCAGCGAAAACGTGCTGGCACAGTACGCAAGATCGGAAGTACAGACATGTGCATCATCTGTGGCCAGCCCTACACTGTCGAGAGCGGAACTCAGCACTATTGCCCCAGCTGCGCCGAGGAGGCCGTTCGCGCAATCGACCGTGCCCAGTCCAGACAGTGGAACGCTGCCCATCTCACCCCCGATGCTCGCCGTGCCGATCGCCACGCTTTCGCCGCTCCACTCATCTGCTGCGTCTGCGGCAAAAGCTTTATTCCAGACCCCAGCCGTGCAAATGCCACTACATGCTCCCCATCCTGTTCTTCTGCCCTTGCTCGTAGCAGGAATGCAGAATGGGAGCAGGATAACAAAGATTCCCGCCTGGAGTATCATCGCAACCTACGGAACGCAAAAATACAAGCCATGACCCCCGATGAGCTGTCGGAGTATCGCTCCCGTGTCAACGCAAACGCCCGTGAAAACTACAGAAAGCGCAAAGGCAACCAGACATAGTTGCCAATACCTCTAGCCCTGGCCATTTGGCCAGGGCTTTTTTGAATTCCTATCACGTGCGCACGCACACGCACGGGCGCACCCCCGCACGCCTGTGTCGTGTCGCATTTGACTGGGCTATTCGGTTGTCATGCCACCCGCTCCGGCGGGTCCTCGTTTGCATCGGCCTCCAGCGCCTTTGCGGTAATGTATCGTATGTACTGAGCCCCGCCTATGCGGTATTCCCGGCGGTAGAGCAGGCGAGCACCTCGTGGAACTCCCAGCTCAGCTCCGCTCTTTGCAATCCGGTCCTTCGGCTTTGGCTGCTGGAGGTTCCTTGTCGGTATGTATTTCTTTGCATCAGGCAGCCGACGCACCTGGGTCATCAGATAGTTCGTCAAGCCTGACTGGTCATGCACACGCCACAACCTTTTGTGATGGGTGCTCCCCAACTCCCACTTGCTCAGTGCAATTTCCAGAGCCCGCTCGTCCATGATGATGTGATGGTGCACTCGCTTGTACTCCCCCGTCTTTCCGTCCATGTCAGATGTCACGGCGATGCAACGGAATGGCACCCCCTCCTTCTTGCAGGCCCGCCGCACCCGGCGCATCCAGAGCCTGAGCTGATGGTGGGCAGCGTGATAGAGCTTGTCCGCCCACTCCTCGCCATCGCCCTCCCCGCCGATGTAGTCCACCCCATCATCCGAGTATCCCAGCCGGGCCAGTACGCCGCCCTTCCCCTTCGGCCAATTCAGATTGACTAGCCGGGCCAGCCGCTTGGCCGCCTGGGATTCATTCACCGCCTGCTTGTTGATCTCTGCCTTCAGCTTCTTTTCACTCTTCGTGGGCCGCTGTCCGCTTACCCAGTATTTTACTTTCTCTCCGATTGACCCGGCCTCCCAGGTTCGGATCACCCAATAGCCCTCCCCCACTTTTCTTCAGCCCCTCTCTTTTTCTCCACTTGGTCCTAAACTTAGGCTTCAAGCGGGTCCGCATAAATACGCACGTGCGTATTTATATAATGTATCTCCTCGTTTCCGCCCCCGGGCGTCTCTCCACGCCCGGATGCGGAAACGCCCGGGCGATCACAGAAGATCGTCCGGGAATGTTTCGTAGAATTTCCGCAGGCCTAGCCACACGCTCTTCCAGCTTCCCAGGTTGTAGGCTATCATGATTCCACCCACGCTTTTCCCGCTCGTGAGGTACTCTAGCATGGGCTCCCATTCCCGATCCCCCGCAGACTTTCGGGCGTGCTCCTTCACCCGTTCCCACTTTTCCCCCCTCTCTCTTTTTGCCTGCCGGGTATACTCACGCACTCTATCTTGCCGCTCTGGCGGCACCCCCCTAAGTCGTTTCACCCTCATCATCTTCCTCACCCTCCTTATTCCACATGCCCATGTACTGGTCGAAGTTTGCCCGGATAATCTTGTCTATGATATCCGCCTGTATGGTCCCGTCGGCCACCTGAATGTCCATCAACTCCATGTTGTAGTATCCTGTTTCAACATCTCCGTTTTCTTTCAAGACGACTAAGGCAGCCCCTACAGCCCGATCCGCTTCGACTCTTCGCATAGATTCCGCCAGGAAACGCTGTACGCCTTGCAGGGGTTTGTCACTTGCAATGACAATCTTCACCGCCCACCACCTCCTCTTCCATCCGCTCCGCCTGTTCCGGCTCCAGCCCTTCCTTCAGTTCTTCTTGGATCGGCGCTGCGCCAAAGGCATACCCCCATGGCAAAGGCGCACACAGCCACCACGGCCACCAGAATCACCACACCACTCATCCTTACACCACCATCTGCTTTCCCAGGGCCGCCAGCGCATTCCTCAAATTCCCCTGTTTATCCTTCGGCGCACAGTCCACCAGCCCCAGCAGCTTGGCCACAAGTCCCGACGCCTGCTCAAATAGGCCTTTGAATTCCGCCACCACTGGGTCTGCCATGGCCAGCTCCTTTTTCAGCCGCTCCACTTCCCGCTGGGCTGCTCCATCGTTGGCACTTTCCGGGGCGGCCTCTGCCTTCTGGAGCACCTGCTTTAGCTGCTTCTTTAACTTGTCCCGTTCCTCATTGGCTTTTTTTGCTTCTTCGGCTACAGCCTCCAACTCTTCCCTGTGTGCTGCCCTGGCCTTCTGCAAGGCCTCGTCCACTGCCCGCTGCACCTCTTCCGGGTCTGCTGCCTGGATGGCCACCTCCACCGGGGCATTCTTCATGGCCTCCAACTTTTCCTCCATGTCCGAGATTCTCAGGCTGGCCCCTTCAGCGGCCGTCCGCTCCTCATTCAGTTGCCTTCTCAGCTCATCCCTCTCCTTGATGGCTTGCTTCAGCTCCCTGGTGGACATGTCCTCTACATGGCGCTCCCTAGCGAATTCTTCCCGCTCCTCTGCAGGAACGGCCAGCAGGGCCAGAGCCTTGGAATATGGCAAATTCCCAAACGTTTGTGAATTTACTTCCGCCCCAAACAGGCTTTCCTGGGCCGCTCCGTACTCCTGGAACAGCCGCATGAAATTGTTGGCCGTAGACTGGGAATACCCAGTCTCATCTTTCACCCACGCCCCAAACTCCCCGTGTGGCAGCATCTCCTTCGCCTGGCACATTCTCCGTCCAATCTCGATAATGGTGGAAAGCATAGATGCCGTCAGTGCTCGGATTTCAGCCGCCAGAACCGCCGGGCTTTTCTTCTCCACTAATTCGTTCATGCACACCTCTCCTTTTTATCCGGTAGGACGGGGCGCCCGTCCTTATCTCTCCTGCATCCAGCCCGTATCCATTCCATCCATACGGCCTCAAACCTCGCCACTTCATCGGTCCGGTCACAGTTTCCTTTCCCACGGTTTTGAAGCACCTTCAGCTGCTTCTCGTCCAGCTCCAGGGTAAAATAGGACTTCCCCGGGTTGTCTGCGTGACGAATGAAGAAAATAGAACTCCTGCCAGATGCGTGCTTGTCCGCATACGTTCCGACGCAGTGCCTCAGCTGCTTCCCCTCGTCGTTCAGCTCCTGTTGGCTGGATGCCGCCCGGATAATCAATCCGTCCCACTGGAAGGAGAACTTCTCCAGAGCTTCCGCCCGCTCCCGGAATTTTTCTTCCAGCAGCTCGTTCTTCCACTCCCTTTGACGCTCCATCACCTGGTCATGGGCCAGGCACAAATCTCTTGGGAACCGCACGTGTTTGTCGCTTAGGTCCATTCCCAGTGCCTCACACATGTTCCAGTAGTCCAGCAGCAGTTGCACGCCCTGGAAATCCTCCACGACTATGTACGGGTCGGTTTCCTCGTTCTCCCCGTATCGCTCTATCTGGCGCAGGAGATATGCTATACTCTTCCCAACCGGCCCTCGCCCGACTAAATCTATGGCGTCTTCGTCACCCAGACAGTGGACATTTATCAAGTCATCCTCGCTCAGGATTTCCCCTTCTTCCTTGGCTCCGATGTAAAGCCTCCACAGTGTTGTGCCCCACCCCATCCTCTGTCCAAGGCGCAGTTCCTCACGGTTGAGCCCCAGCATCTTGGAGGGCTGACGCTCTTCCCAGTTGATTTCGCTGAGGTCTATCTCCGCTTTTCTGTTTTTCTCCCATGTATAGCTTCCTGCTATCTCCCAGATCAGGCCCACAAGGACCGGCTTCAGGCCGGACACTACAAGATTTTCCACACTCGGGCGCTTTTGCCACAGCCTCATATAGGCCACTGGGTACACACTCCCCAGACCTCTCAGCTGCATGTATTCCCACAGCTTGCAGTTCCTCACAGAGCTGCTCTCTACCAGCTCTGCATTCAGTCCATAGATATGTCCCACCGATCCCCACGTCTCGCTCCATCTTTTCGGCTGGCCCCACTCTCTTTTCAGCTGTGTGTAATACCCTCCATTCCCCGAATACGCATTCACCCACCCGGTGAGCTTATAGGCTTCCCGCCCATCAAAGATGTACGCCTCCATGGGATTGATAGCCACCTCTTCATGCCCGTCTCGGTGCACCCGCAGTTGAGCACGCCACCCCGTGAGCGCCAGCGCCCCATCCTGAAGCACCGATGCTGTCATGGCCCCTGTTTCCGATGTAGCCGACCATCCATTTCTGCCAAGCTGTGCAGCTCGAATAACTTTCACAGGTGCCTTGCACATGGGGCATAGAGTTGATTCTCCATCCCCCATGGCTTCTGCCTCTTGTACTCCAAATCGGTCCTTCCATTTTTCCTCCGGGTGCAAGAATCCATATCCGCCTTTTGCTCCGCCTGCCCACGGGAGAATGCACTCCCCACCGCAGGCAGAGCACCGCACCCGCACCATCTTTATCTTCCTTGGCCTCCGCTTTTCCAGGATCGGCGCCATCAAATCCTCCTCCACCCACACCGCTTCATAGATCAGTCCGTGGGTGTCCAGCTGTTTGGCCACCTCTCCCCTCAGTCCTTCCGGCGGCGTTCGTGGTACCATCTTCCGATAGTCCTTCATCACAGTCGCCCCCCTCAGAAGAAGTCCGCCAAGTTGATGATCTTCTCGGCCGTCCCTCCCCTGGTCTCGTCGGTCAGCCCATAGAAGTCCCGGATAATCTTCTCGGACACACTTGGGACTACGCATGCGAAGTTTCCGTTCCTGTGCTTGTCCGCATAGTCCTTAATCTTCTTCTCACATTCAGCCAGGCTCATGGACTCGTTATCCAGGTCCTGGTCCACCAGCTCCTGCCACCCAGGACAATCCCGGATCATGTCCTTCAGCTGCTCTCCAACCATCCAAACCGGGGTGTTTTTCTGCCCCTGCTGGGCGGCGATCTTCTCAAATACCGTCATACTTTATCGCTTCCTTTCACACTGTCAAGCGCTCATCCCCTGCGGATCAATTCCAGGACCAGGCGCTTGTACGCTACCTTCTTCTCCAGATTCTCAATATCACAGGCCGGGGCCCCTCGCTTCTTCGCCCCGGCCAGGCTTCTCTCAGCCCTGGCCAGCTCCTTCTCGGCAATCCTGACCGCTTCCTCCCGCTCCGGCCTGGCTTGTATCTTCCCCTTCAGAGCAAGCATCACATCCTGAAGAACTTGGTGGAGCTGTTCATTTTCCGGTTCGCCTGTTGCCTGGAAGTCTCCGGCCCACGCTGCCCAGTAGGCTGCATCGAGGCGCTCCTTTACATCCTTCAGTTGATCAAGAGATATAGATAACTGATCAGTACAGGCCCTGGCAGATTCCAGCTCATCAAACGCCGCCGAAAACTGCATATCAAAGTCCGTTTCCTGTGGAGGCACAGACATCACCGCCGTCTGTCCATGTTCCCCCCTGCATAATTCGCATAGCTGCTTGCGGCACAGCTCAATGTCCGCTCTCATGTCCGGATATTTCAGCACGCTTTCATTCACACCTTCTTCTCCCAGTGTTTGCATCCCTTAGTTGACCTTTGGGCCACAAACTTACGGCTCCTGTCTTCCTTTCCGTATCGGTCTTTTTTGAACTTTTTAACATCACAGCTCCCGGAATTTGTCCCTGGTGTCCGCCTGAAGTGGTTGCATGTCCCGCAGGTTCCCTGGTCCCCTTCTGGTAGAATCTTTATCCTCCCATCCTGGTCGGCCTCCACCATATTCTTGATATGGTCCAGGTCATAGTCGTTTCCCAAGATGTCTTCGATTGTCTTCAATCTCTCCCTCATTTCTGTGGCTTGTACTGCAGCGGCATGAAGTAGTGCCACGATTCCCTCCACAGTTTCGTCCCCATCCTGGAGAGCATCATACATTTCGTCCCCAAGGTGTTCTGGGTCTTCTGCGGTCAGATTAAGTCCGTGCTTTGACGCCGCCGATCTAATCCACTGCACAAGTGTCACGTCCTTGTACTCCGGCCACGGCCCTCCTCCACGAACCCATATCTCACGGTCTTTCGCATAGAACAAATTGAAGCAATAGAACATCGACTTTTCATCGTCGGTGGTTAATCGGTTCATGCTCGCCCCTCTCTTTCAAAATAAAATTTAACTCGGTGAGGTCTCGGAATCACCAGCCCAAAACGGACGGCGTTTTTATAGGTCACGCTGTCCCGCATAAGTACACCAGGCATTGCTTCCACTTTTTTTCGAAAACTTTCCACCGTCGATGTCCCCTTGTAGTGGTTGCAGCTCCTACAAGCCGGGAGAAGATTGTCCAGCGTGTCCTCCCCACCACAGTGTAGAGGCACAACGTGGTCAGCTTGCATTTCCTTTATGCCGATTTCACAGCCGCAGTACGAACAATGGCCGTCCGTCTTTTGGTAGACCTCCATCCTCTCCGCTTTGGTTAGTTTTCTTCGTTTCGTCACTTCTTTCCCTCACGCTTCCGAGATCGGGCCTCATACCCCACCTTGTTCAGCCCTCTCCTTTTTGCCGCCTCGCTCATCCGTCTCTTCCGACACGCAGGGCAAAAGAACGCTTTTGGCCCAGCTTCAAACACTTTCCCGCAGTCCTCACAAACTTCTTTCGCCACTTACTCCACCACCCTCTCCAACCGGTACGTGGGGTTGCTCATCTTTTCCCATCTCCTCACTGCCGACGCCGTGTAATTCAGTGCACGGCCGATTTCCCTCGCCGTCCCTTCTGCCACAACATTCCCGTTTTCATCGAAGGCTTTGTAAGAGACCATCTTCCCACCGCCGCTGATTCTGCTCCTGATTCCCAGCACCTTTCTTGCGTACAGGATTTCCTTTTCCGAAAACCCCAACTTCTCCCCGACTTCCCTATCGGTTGCCCCGTTCTTCTTCATCTCCTCAATTTTGTACGCAATCTCAACGTCCACGCCCGTTCACATCCTTCCAGCTGTTCATGCTGATGCGCTTTTCCCGCACCAGCTTGTCCACCACCCGGCCCACTCCCTTGTAATTGCACATGGCCGCCATGTCCCGCAGATGGTAGGCTGTCTGAGGTGTCACAGTAATTACCATTCTCTTCAGCCGCTGTTTCGCCATATCAGCACACCCCTTTCATTAAATCCAATGTAAACTCGCCGCCCGGGATATCGCAGAACTCCTCTCCGCTCACGCCAACCAGCAGGATAGTCCCGCCAAATGGCACTCCCAAGATGTTGCAGTTGTACGGCTTCCCCTGTAGTCTCCACTCTTCGTCGCACACCACACAGGCGTCTTCAAAGAATCTCACCGTCTCAATGCGCCCACCTACGGCCTTCTGCAAGCCCTCCAGCGTGTTCTGGATACTCACCATTCTCGGCTGCTCTCCAGGCTCTTTTTTGATTGCTTTCATTTCAGCACCCCCAGAAAGCTCTCTCTCAGCGGACCACCCTTTGTCTGAAACTCAACAACATGGAACCGCCCCTCTGAATGGACAAATACCACCCGGCCTTCCATGGCCCTGGTCGCCCCCTTGTCGATGGAGCACGTGAACGTCTTAGGACGCCTTCTCACCCGCTCCCCCAGCTGCACAAAAACATTTCCTTTTTTCATGTCGCACTTCCTTTCGGGCACCAGGCCGGGATATACGGCTTGAACCGGTCCATTCCCATGGAATACCCCTGGTATGGCCCCGGTGCAAAGCAGCGGTAGCACACGCTGTCTCCCCGGTCTTCCGCCCGGATTTGGTCGCATCCCTCGCAGGTCTGGGTGAAATCAGCCAGACACTGCCTTTCCCTTTCTCCTGGTGACTGTCTTGGGCTTTTCATTTTTCGCAGGCTCTCCCAGCACCTCAAATTCGCACTGACGGGCAATGCTTGTCCACGCTACGCCCCAGCTCTTGGCGGCTTTGCCGACTGCTCCCAGCTTGTCCGCTGCATCGACAATGAACTCACCCAAATCAGGGTGAGTTACTCTGTACTTCTTCACGTTTCCCCCTCCTTTTTGTCAAACAGGCTGATTTGGATTTTCCGCATCCGGGCGTCTGCCTCAGCTTCTTTCATTTTCTTCAGGCAACAGGACCCATACCCGTCCCGTAGCCCTTGCTCGCTGGTGAGAATCCCGCCACACCGCTTGCAGCGGCGGGCAGGCACCTGGAAAATGTCGCTCATTCCAGTCTCACCTCCTCCGCCGCCTCAATGGCGATCTGTCGCTGGACGCTTGTAACCTCCGGTATGGGGTCACGGACCCAGGCGGAGGAGAATGCCAGCGCCACGGCCATGGCCACGCCCCAAGCCACCAGAAGGATGGCCGCACATGCCACCACGCATATGGCCCACTCCTTCGCTCTACATCTCTCCCCCCGCTTAGTCTTCATACCGCATCAGCTCCCCGTTCATCATCTCATACTGGTACCCAGCGCAGTCAAAGCGCACGTAGTCCTTCCCCTCTGCCTCATAGACAGGCGGGCGCACATTGATTTCCCGCACCCGCAGCTCTCCATACTTGTTTCGCTCGAAGACCTCGGCGCACCGCTTGATTTCCACTCGGTCAAAGTCAAACCCGAATTCTCGGCACACCCTCTGTTTGGCCAGCTCTTCGGTCATCTCTGTGCCATGCCTGGCCAGTTCCTCATACTCATCCTGTTCCATGTGGGTGCCGACCCCATCGGCCAGCTTCCAGCCCAATTCCCGGTCCAAGTCCTCCTGGAGCGCCGCCACCTTTCCAGACAGGTTGGCTACGGCCTCCGCCGCCGCCTGTTCCTTGGCTGCCAGCTTGCCCTCGTAATACCGCCGCTGGGCAAGATACATGCTGTACATGCATTCAATGATCATCCCACGGCTTTCCCCCCACTCTTTGGGCTTTTCCTCTCTCACGAATCTATCGCAAAAATCCCCGGGGTCTTCCATCCCCCTTGTGTACTCGCTCCGAATCACGACCCATTCCGTTTCGGTCGGCTTGAATCCAGTTCTTCTCTCAAAAAAATCTCTGGTCATCGATCTCTCTCCTCGCTTGTCCAATTTTATTGAAGGCGGAGCACCTGCCCCGCCTTGCCGCTTATGTCCTGCTGGCCTTCCGTGCGGCCCGCTCTGCTGCAATCTCCGGGAATACTTCATCGAACGGTCGCAGACCCTCTGCCCGGTATACCCGCTCCCCGGCATAATAGGCGTTCAGGCCCTGCACGTTCAGCATGGTACCGACATAATCCCGCTGTTCCTGGGTCATCTCATCCATGGGATAGTCCTTCCCATCGATGACCACAAAGGACTCGCCCCAGAACTTGTAACCATTCCGGGTTGTGTACTCCTTCAGCACTGCCGTCACCTCCTGTATGTACCCTATGTGCCCTCCGGTTTGTCCTATTCGGTGGGCACACCCTTGTTTATCTTGTTTTTCGATATGAAAGATGATATCCTGAATTTGCCCTCTTGCTGAGACGGCGTGCCTCCTAAGCTCCGGCGTCTCTTCTTAATGGTGAGGGTCTACCTGTTTGGGCCGTCAAGGTTGCCGCCTTGACGGCCTATTCTTCTATGTAATCCGATATGCAAACCGCCGGAATCCTGGTAAAAATCTGCACTCCATCTACATTCTCGGCCATGGTCACAAAAACACCCGGTTCCTTTTGCACATCCCGAAGGCCGTCCCGCTCCCCCGGAAACAGCTTTAGGTATGCATCCGGGAATAACTGAACCCCACTACGATCCACCGTGGCTACAACGCCATCCTCTCGGAGCTCCTTCACCAATCGTTGGGCTTGCAGAATTTTCTCCAGCATCTTATCACCTCCACAGATTGAATAATTTTCACGCTCACGGTATAATGCCCCCAAAGGGGTGATTATGATGAAATTCTCCAAACGACTAAGACTAATCCGACACGCTTTGAACCTTTCCCAACACGACCTTTCCGCCCGTCTTGGAGTATCGGAGCAGCTGATAGCCCAGTACGAGGACGACCAGTTGCAGCCCGACCTGTCCTTCATTCACAAGCTGGCTTCCACGCTCAACGTTGACCCGATATTATTTGAAGGCGGTAGTATCTCGTCCATTCCTCTCACCAAAATCAGGAATGAATGGAAGTTCCGCAACGGCGACTTGGGCAATCTTTCCTACCTATCCGGTCTCACCGATATCCCCGAGTCCCGCCTTGACGAAATCATGACCTCAGATACGGTATTGACTTCCTCTGAGCTGTTCGCTCTATCCCTGGCCCTGCACTGTTCCTCGGATTGGCTCTTAGCTATTGGCACCCGTCCTCTGGAGATGGATTCCTAGTCTGACGACTAGCTGCCCGGCGATCCTCCTCAGCCGCTCGCATGGCCATGTTGATGAAGTGGCCGGCTGCCAGCCGTTCCATCCCCGGAAGATTCAGAATCCTTTTGACCAACTCAATGGTCTCTTTCCCATCGTCACGCTTGAGGAACTGCTGTTTCAGCTCTTCATCCAAGTACCGGAGTCCTTGCAGGTACTCATCTCGCTTGTCCTCCGGCACTTGCTCAAGCTGTTTTTTGACCTCCTGCTCCTGGGCCGACACATTCCGCTCAACCCAGTCTTGGTACTTCTTGGGCAGTGCGAGGATGTCCTCTTCCATGTGCTGCGCATACCCTCCTGGCCGCTGCGCTCTAAGGATCGTGTTTACAAACTGGTTTTCTTCCCGATTCATATGCAACCTCCTTCCCCAGCAGGCCGTTTACCATGCAGAACGGTTCGCAGCACGTCCACATCCACATCCTCGCTGTGGAGAGCGTTGATTTCTTCGGTCGGCGTGACCTGATCCCAGCGGCCAAGAAGTCTCCGCTCCTCCTCGGTCAAGCCCGTGCGCCAGGCGGTGGTCTCCTTCCCATCCAGGCGGTACCCATACCGCTCCTGAACCCAGTCGTCTTGCAGACGACGCATTCTAACTCTGTCTACCATAGTCGAACTCCTTCCCCGGCAGGCCGTTTACCCGGCCTGCTGTTCTTCTTTGAACAGCTCGTCAATCGGTACGCCGAGAGCCGCCGCAATGGAGCATATCTCATCAGCGTATACAGGCCGCTTACAACTGCATACCATCCAAAAGGCGGTGTTCTTTATCCCCGCTCTTTTTGCTACATCAGTTTTCTTCAAGCCTTTTTCCTTGATGATTCTTTGGATGTTCTTGTTTACCAGGTAATCTCTCTCCAGCCTCATCCTGATTCACCTTTCCCGGCAGGCCGTTTACCTGACCTGCTGTTTCATCTCACGAGTAAACCTTTTGGTGACTCATTGCTCAAAAAAAGAAATGACCTCTCCCACCGAAATTCTCATCTCCCGGCTCAGTGCGTTTATGTCGGATATTCTGGGGTTTCTTTCTCCCCTGACCGTTTTGCTCATCTTCTGTCTGGTCCATCCCAGTCTCTCTGCCAACTGACTTTCCGACCCGTATCGTTCCCTTATGGCAGCTCTCAGTCTTTCGTTCACCATTTTCTTCACCTCCGTAGTAAACCTTTTGGTGACACCATGAATATACCACCATTCTCCTTTACTGTCAACCTTTTGGTGATTGTTTTTGTTGCCTTTTTGGTGACACTGTTTTATAATGACACACAAGGAGGTGCTATTATGAATTTTGGAGAAAAGCTGAAGATTATTCGACAGTCCCTAGGCCTCAATCAGCAGGAACTCGCTGACCGCCTCGGAACAACAAAACAAGCTATAAGCCGCTACGAAAACAGCGAGCGAGATCCAAACCTCAGAACGGCAAAATCTTTTTCAGACAAATTAGGTATTGACATCGCCCTTCTCGCAGATGATTCTCTCTATCTCCCTACGGCGCAGAAGATTAAATCCGAGCGTATTACTCGTGGCTATTCCATTGCACAGCTTTCCAGTATGATACACATTTCCCCAGAAAGACTATCCGCTATCGAATCTGGAGAAATCTTTCCAACATCTCTTGAAGTAGCTTCGTTATCCAAAAAGTTGTTTCTCTCATCTGACTATCTTCTCGGTCTTGGCTTTGAAATTGAGAAGGAGCCTATTCCCCTATCCGATTCCGAATCGGAAATTCTTTCATTGTTCAGAGACCTTGATTCCCAAAAACGTTCTGAACTCCTTGATTTCGCCAGACAGCTTTCCCACCCTTATTCTTCCCCTTCTGTGTCCGAGTTGGAGGAAGAATATATAAAAAGTCGCTCATCTTTTGCATCGAGAGAGGGCTCGACTGCTTCGAGTTCCACCGACGCCGAAAAGGCCGCAGGTGACTAAACGACAAAAAGCCAGGCGTAAAGCCTGGCTTTTGTCTTGTGCATCTTTTACACCTGTGGTATAGTTGTGAAAAAGATTTGTGAACTTTTTGTGAATGTTCACGCTTGGCGGTGTTTTTATGGAAGTGTCCGAGATTCAATCAATGTGTGTCAGTGGAAGTGAGGCATATTATAAATATCTGGAGTCACATGGGCGTGGGCTCTCCTCGCTATCTGTCCACACCATCGAGGCGGCTGGCGATGGCCTATATCTCCTCCATCTCTATTCTCGCCTGTCCCCCTCTGCCGCCGACCACCTGGACGACCTGTTTTTCCGGTACAACGGGCGCATCTTCACTGACTCCGAGGAAATTCGTATTGTACACTATTCCCCCATGAAAGCAGTTCTAACGGTTCGCCCAGGCCGCCGATTCCCCTATGACTTCTCCCTCATCCGGCCCGGCCAGATTGAAGTCTGCTCAGATATGAAGTTTCTAGTCAAACGGGTGAGAGATTGGTACTCCACCCACGGCCCAGAAATCCATCCACCTCATGAAATCTTTGCCCGTGTCCCGCCCCCAATCATCCCGGTCTCTAACCCTACTCAGGAGCAAATGCGGGCCATCCGAGGAGCCCTGTCTTCTTCCCTCTCATACGTCTGGGGAGCCCCCGGAACCGGAAAGACAAGGGTTGTACTCAGCAGCTGCGTCCTCTCTCTGCTGCGCAGTGAGAAAAAGGTCCTCATTGTTGCCCCCACTAACAACGCCTTAGAGCAGATGCTCTATGGCCTTATCCCTGTGCTGCGTGAAAACGGTATCTCATATAAAGAGATACTTCGTCTTGGCATCCCCAGTGCTGGATTTGCCAGGAAGTATCCGTGGGTCTGTGAACCTGGCGGACTCTCCTCCCAGATTTCCCAACTGGAGAAGGATATATCCTCCATGAAAGATTGTATGGAATTCAGGGGTAAACGGCGTAAGCTTTTCCAGGCTGTTGATGCCGTCAATCAGATTTTTGCCCAACTCCACACGTTCCGAAGTTCGCTTCTTCCCGTCCTGAAATCTGTCGATGATATCGCTAAAGAGCTTTTTCACCTCAAGCGTGATGTGTGGTCGAGAGATCGGGAGATAGACTCTCTTTCTTCCACATACCATCGCTCCAAGGATGCTCTCCAGCGTGCAAACTCCTCCATCTTCCGCCACATTTTTCGGAAGCACTATCGCAGGCTTCTTGCCCAGGAAGATGGTGACTTCCACAGTCTCATGTCTGCTCAGGCAAAATTAAATGAGCTTATAGCCCTCCAGGAGGAAGCGGAGCACCAGCTTGATGAAGAAAACGAAAAAGTATACACCCTCACCCTCCAATTCACATCTCTGAAGGACGAACTGCTCTCTGTTTGCTCGTTTTCCCCAGAATTATCTAAATGTGCAGAGCAACTGCGCCCTACGAACATAACAGGAACATACAAAAAGCTGTGTACCAAATTAGACCGGAATCTGAAGAAGCTACCCCAAAACGCTCCTATGTATGCCGCATACGGCAACCTTTCTGATGAGGACATTTCTTCCGCACTGATTGATTTAACAGACCAGCTCCAGTGTATGGAGCTTCCTGTTGAGGAACGGATTTCCGCTGCCACACTGGTGGCAGCAACCATGGACAAATTCATGGTCTTCTCCTCTGATTCTTTCACTCCCCGTCACGTGTTTCTTGATGAGGCTGG